>Ga0111538_10003559_pt1 | contig 21760 bp, 18 predicted proteins | sample SoiMethybrSBSTD1_FD_79669 | JGI IMG/M metagenome (GOLD analysis project Ga0111538, IMG submission 79669) | Bulk soil microbial communities from a Populus tree surrounding site in Tennessee, USA - Soil MetaG P. TD hybrid SBSTD1 (version 2)... | ecosystem: Environmental > Terrestrial > Soil >... | reverse complement strand
GTTCGGCACCTTCCTCGCGGTTGGCGCGTTGTTCGCTGCCACGTGGGGCGAGCCGATCGCGGACTGGTACTTCGGCTTCTACCAGTGAACCCCCAGGCGTACGCGCTGCTCGGCATCACCGCGCTCGTCGCCGTGCTCGTCGCGGTGGTGGCATGGGCGCTGCTGCGATTCGTATCGGCGGCGAGGGAGACGCGTCATCGATTGCGCGACACGGGGGATTCCCCGTTGCTGGCCGTCGCCCTGCAGGACGCCGTTCAGAAACTGCGCGCGCAAGAACGGGCGATGACCGAGCGCGCCGAGGCCTCCGAAGCGCTTGGGACGCAGATCGTCAACAGCCTCACCGCCGGCCTGCTCCTGGTCGATCGAGAAGGCATCGTGCGGATCATCAATCCCTCGGGACAGAAGATGCTGGGCATCAACGCGTCCCTCGAAGGCGCGCTCATCAGCGCGCTCTCACCCGCAGCGGCGCCACTTGTCACGATCGTCAACCACTGCCTGACGACCGGTGAAGCGATCGTGCGGCGCACTGTTGAAGTGCCGAACGCGAACGACGTGACTCATCTTGGCGTCACCGCGACACGATTGGATCAAAGCGAGGGCAACGCCGCCGGGGGTGTGATCTGCCTCTTCTCGGATCTCACGGCGGTGATCGCACTCGAAGAGCAGCTTCGGCTGAAGGAAACGCTGGCCCAGCTCGGTGAGCTGACCGCGGGGATCGCCCACGAGTTTCGCAACGGCCTGGCGACGATCCATGGCTACGGGAAGCTGATCGATCCGGGCGCACTGCCCGCTCAGTACAAACCCTACATCGAAGGCATCAGGCAGGAGACCGAGGCGCTTGGTCAGGTGGTGACGAACTTCCTGAACTTCGCGCGGCCCACGCAGCTGTCGCTGGCGACACACGATCTCGTGGCCCTGGTGCAGCGCGCGGCGGATGATCTCAAGCATGACGTCCAACAGCTTGGCGGGGAGATCGTGGTCACCGGCCAGTTCGGGCGCGTGGACGCCGACGATGTGCTGCTGCGGCAGGCGTTCAGCAACCTGCTCCGAAACGCCATTGAGGCCTGTCAGCCTTCAGGGGTGACGCCACACGTGCGCGTCGAAGGCGCGCTCGATACGGCACAGAACCAGGCTCGAGTCAGCATCCACGACAACGGACCAGGTCTCGATCCGAGCACACGCGATCGCATCTTCCTGCCGTTCGTCACGACCAAGAAGACAGGCACCGGTCTGGGGCTCGCGCTGGTCCAGAAGATCGTCGTCACGCACAACGGCCGCGTTACTGCCGGCAGTTCGCCCTCGGGCGGCGCCTGCTTTCAGGTGACGTTGCCGCTCGCGTAATCTTCAGAGCTCCTCACTCGCGAACCTGCCAGTCATGAACGGATTGCCGCGACGGGCCGTGGCCCGCGCTCTGCGGCCGCCGCGTCGCTGCGTACCCGCAGGCGACTCGCGTTCGCATACTGTCCCGTCGAACCGCGCGTACGGTGCGTCCATGTTGACAACTCAACCACGTCAACGCCGCGTGTCTCCGCGTGGCATGTGCCGTGCAATTCGTCTCCCATCGCACACTCGAGGGTGAGCGTGACGACTTTGAGGTGACTGACGTGCTGAAACATCTTGTCGCGTGTGGTTGTGTGGGACTGTTGTTAGCGACGCCCATGAAAGGGAACGCTGGAGCACAGGAAGCCGTGATCAACCAGGTCACGCTTCAAGGCACGGTCCAGTCGGTGGATCACGTGGGCCGTACCGTGACAATACGTGGGGCGCAAGGCAACATCGTGACTGTGGATGTTCCTATGAGCGTCACGCGTTTCGATCAAGTGAAGGTCGGCGATACGATCTCGGCGACGTATTCCGATCGCGTGAGCGTGCGACTGAAGCCGGCGAACGAGCCGGAGGTCGATCGGGTTGTGCAGTCGTCGACGACTCCTGCGGCGGGAGCGTTACCGGGAGGGAACTCGGTCCGCCAGCGGGAGACGACGGTCACTGTCACCGCGTGGGATCCGGCCACCAAGGTGGTGACCTTCACCAGCCCTGCGGGGGTCAGCTATACACGGCGAGTGTCGGACTCACTTGACCCAACCGTGATCGCGGGTCTCAAGGTCGGCCAGCGCGTGGACGTGACTCGCACTGAGGCGTCGTCGATCACGATGCAATTCGCGCTCGCGGCAAACCCTCCCCCCGCTGCCGCTGTGCCAGCTGCCGCGCAGGCGGCCACGCTCGAAAACCGGTTCACGGTGTCATTCCAGTACGGCCCCGACTATTCGTTCAGTGGAAACGTGATCAAGGCGGCATCAGGCCAGTCGGTTCGCGGCGTGCCCATTAACACGCAGGACGTGAGCTACGACGACGTCTTTGGGGAAATCAATGTCTTCAAGTTCGGCTTCGGCTGGCGTATGACTCCGCGCAGTGAAACCGTGTTCAATTTCACGTTTGGCAAAAGCGGCGCGGACGTTGTGCAGGTCGGCACGGCGGGAAGCGCTGCAACGGTTCCGCTGACCGTACAGTTCTCCGACTACAAGTATTGGGGTATCGAAGGCGGACAGCGGTTCTACTTTACGCGTGCTCGTTTCACACCCTACGTGGGTTACCTGGTCGGTGCCAACCGGTACCAGGACATCACTGGGAACTTTGTGGGCGTGCCGATCGAGCTGACCCCGGGGCTGGCCGAGCAGGACGGCAAGTTCTTCGAAAAGTCGTGGGCGCTCAGCCTGGGTCCCACTGTTGGCTTCCTCGTCGGCGTCGGGCCGATCGAAGTGATGGGCGAGTTGGAGATCCAATACATTGGCAAGATGTCCGACATAGACTGGCTTGTCGAGGAGGGACTGAAGGACATCAATGACGACAGCCAGCGCTGGTCGTTTCCCATCCTCTTTGGCGCACGAGTTCGCTTCTGATCGCGTAGCTCGACACTCGCAAGACTCCACACACGGGCGGCGCGTCAGGTGACGTTGCCGCCCGCGTGATCTGTGGACCCGTCGGATATAGCAGAAACTGCCATCTCTTTCCCCTGCCGACCGCGTTCGCGATCGGCCTCATTCGCTCCAACTCCTATCGTCGTCAGTGGTTGTCCGTACGCCGGATGCCGCCGCCGAGCTCTGGCAATTCGCTTGCGCTGAGTGCTGCCATGGCGATTCGTGCGAATGACGGTTCGACCCTCGTCGAAGTGCTCGTGGCAACGCTGGTGCTCGTCACGGGTGTCCTCGGCGTGGCGCAGCTCTTTCTGATCGCCGCAGCGACGAATGCTGCGGCTCGCGACACCACGATCGCGACGACGCTCGCGGCGCAGAAAGTCGAACAGCTGCTCTCGACGGATCTCGCAGAGGAAAGCGGGCGCATCGATCACATCGACAGGTGGGGACAGGTGGTGGGCACTGCCGAATCGCCGCCCGCGAATGCGGTCTACACGAGACGATGGTCGCTCGAGCCGCTCTCGGCAGAGACCGTCGCCATCCGCGTGCGTGTGGGCCGCAGCGATCGAGTCGGCGGTTCGGGCCCTATGGCAGGGGAGACGCGTGTGCTGGCGGTCAAGCCGAGGCCGCGATCGTGAAGGGCTTTACGATCGTCGAACTGCTGGTCGCGATGGCGATCACGTTGGTGGTCACCGCGGCCACGCTGTCGCTGATTGGGCCGGCACACGACGCGTTTCAGGTACAACCCGAGACTGCGGATCTGTACCAGCGCATCCGTGTCGGCATCGAGGCATTACAGCGCGACCTGCAGATGGCAGGTGCGGGCATGTACGCGGCCGGCGATGTTGGCCCGTTGCATCAGGCGCTCTCGCCGGTCATGCCGTATCGGGCATTTGGATCCAGCTCCGACGCGGCGCGTGGAACGTACTTCAGAACGGATGCGATCAGTCTCTTGTTCGTTCCGGCGACCGCGTCACAGACGACGCTGTCGATGGCGATGGACGCGGGTGGGTTGGGCATCAGTATCGAGAATCCTGCGACGTGTCCCGCCGCAACCGCGACGCATGTCTGCGGACTTGCGGCTGGCGATCAGGTGCTCGTCTTCGATCGCGCAGGCGACTGGGAAGTGTTCACCGTCGATCGCATGGGTAGTGACGCCACCATGACGCTGAAGGGGTCGGCCCCGACGCGTGCCTTTGCCGCCGGTTCAAATGTCGCCGAGGCGATTGCCGCCACCTATGCGCTGAAGGCCGATCCCGCCTCAGGCGCCTACCAACTCGTTCGTGCTGACGGCGCGGATCCGGCGCAGCCGCTCCTCGATCACGTCGTGAAGCTGGAGTTCCGATACTTCGGCGCCGCTGAGCCACCGGGTGTCCTGGACGAAACCGAGGTGACGCTGCGGGCCAGTTATGGCCCGGCGCCTCCACCGCTCGACCAGTCCCTGACCGGATGGCCGGCAGGTGAGAACTGCACATTCGCCGTCGTTGATGGGCATCACGAGACGCGGCTGAGTACGCTCGGGACACCTGGTTCGGTCGTCGAGATTCCGCCGGCGCTATTCATCGACGGTCCGTGGTGTCCCGATGCCGGCGCGCGCAATCGCTTCGACGCTGATCTGCTGCGCGTCCGCCGCGTGCGCTTCACTCTGCGCGTACAGACGGCACTGGCGTCGTTACGCGGTCCGGCGGGCCTGCTCTTCACGCACGGAGGTCTGTCGAGAGCCGCGGGTCGCACGGTACCCGACGTCGAGATCCAGTTCGATGTCACGCCTCGGAATCTGAATCTGGAACATGAGTGAACGTGGCGTTGCGCTGATACTCGTGCTGCTCGTGATGATGACGCTCAGTGCGTTGTCGATGTCATTGGCACTGATGGTCTCGACCGAGAGTCGCGTGGCCGCCAACTACCGCGACGGCATCGAGGTGTCGTACGGCGCGGCGGCCGCGCTCGAACGGGTGCTGCCGGACCTGGCGGCGGCCGATCTGAACGGCGTACTCGCCGGAGTCACCGTCTCCTCGTTCATTGACGGTCCAGCCGGCTTGCGACGGCTGCCGGACGGAACCTTCACGGATCTGCGCGCGCTGACGTCCATGGTGAACTGCGGGCGCCCGGTGTGCAGGGATGTCGATCTCGACGAGGTGCGCGACGACAGGCCATGGGGGAGGAACAATCCGCGATGGCAGTTGTATGCCTACGGCCCCTCGACGGTGTTCGGGACGGAGGGGGTCCGCATGTACACGGTCGTCTGGGTGGCCGACGACCCGTCAGAGACCGATATGGACCCCTTTACCGACGGCGGCCCCTCGACGTTGCTCGGGGCAGGGGTTGAGGAGAATCCGGGCCGCGGCCGATTGAGCATCACCGCACACGCCTACGGGCCGGCGGGCACGCGTCGCATCATCGAAGCCACCGTCGCGAGAGATGAGCGCGGGATGCGCGTGCTGTCGTGGCGGGAGGCTCGATAGCCGTTGCTCGGGTTTGCGCAGGAGGGCACCGGGTAATCGGGAAGGCCTGTGGCGGCTCATGATGATCGGCCGACCTCCGACCGAAAAGGTGGAGGGAGGAATACCTTGACCACCCGCGTCCGGGGCCAGAGAATCCATCATATGAAGTCGTCGGCCATTGCAGCCGGGATCCTGTTGTGCGTGCTTGCCACCACCCCCGGTCTCTCTGCCCAACTTGGTAGCGTTGCCAAAAAGGAAGCGGAACGCCGCAAGACGGCGCCGTCAGGGAAGGTCTACACCAACGACAGTCTTTCGCCCGCGCCCGAGCCCTCGTCGGCACCGGCAACGTCCGGCTCTGATGCGGCTCCTGCCGCTTCGTCATCGCCGGACACCGACAAGTCGGCGACAGATAAATCGACGACCGACAAGTCAGCCGCCGACACGACAGAGAAGGCTGCGCCATCGAAGCAGGTCAGCGCAGACCCAGCGGAGCGCAAGAAGGAAGAGGCCGAGTGGCGCGAGCGCATCAAGAATGAGCGCGAGGCGCTCGAGCGGGCCAAGTCATATGCCGACGCGCTGCAGACCAAGATCAATTCGCTCAACACCGACTTCGTCAACCGTGACGACCCTGTGCAGCGGGCGGCCATTGCCGCCGAGCGCGACAAGTCGTTGGCGGAGATGGACCGGTTGAAGAAAGAAATCGCCGAGCGCACCAAAAAGATTGCCGCCATTCAACAGGACGCTCGCCGCGCCGGCGCTCCTCCTGGTTGGGTTCGCTAGAAATATTGTCGATTGATGATCTTTGATTGGGGATTGGATTGATGATTGGAGATTGCTGATTGTTGATTGAACGTCCTCGCTCAATCGCCACTCGCAAATCGCCAATCCACAACGAATCAACGATCACCAATCATCAATCATCAATGTCGTCACTCCCCGTTCTCATCGTTGAAGACAAGGATTCGCTCCGGACCATGCTGCGGCATGCGCTTGAAGCGCATGGTCATGCCGTGCTCGAGGCTCGCGATGAACCTGAGGCCGTGCAGCAGCTGCAGCAGGCTCGTCCAGTCGTCGTCCTCACCGACCTGAAGCTTCCCATCGGCGACGGCTTCGGTGTCCTTCGCGCGGCCAAGGAGCTCGATCCCGAGCTGCAGGTCGTCGTGATGACCGCCTATGGCAGCATCCAGGATGCGGTCACCGCCATGAAGGAAGGGGCGATGGACTTCCTGGCCAAGCCCATCGATCCCGATCATCTGCTGCTGATGGTCGAACGCGCGATGGCGCAGCGTCGGATCCTGACCGAGTACATCCTGCTGAAGGAAGAGCTCGCCGAGCGGCGTGGCGCGCCGCGGATCATCGGAGAGAATTCGAAGCTGCGTCAGGTGTCGCAACAGCTGCACCGTGCCGCGGTGACCGACGCGACCGTCCTTCTCGAAGGCGAGAGCGGTACCGGCAAGGAACTATTCGCCCGGGCGCTGCACGCGCTGAGCCCGCGGAACGACGGTCCGTTCGTGGCCATCAATTGTGCGGCGATTCCCGATACGCTGCTCGAGACGGAGCTGTTCGGCTACGAGAAGGGGGCCTTCACCGGCGCCGGCGCGCGGAAGCCAGGCCGCTTCGAGCTGGCGCATCGCGGCACGCTCTTCCTCGACGAGATTGGCGACCTGCCGCTCCCCCTGCAAGCCAAGATTCTTCGCGCGCTGGAAGAGAAGCAGTTCGAGCGGGTGGGTGGCACGCAGTCGCTGAATGTCGATGTCCGTGTGGTCGCGGCCACGAACCGGCAACTGAAGCAGCGTGTGGCCGAACGCCAGTTCCGCGAGGATCTGTATTTCCGGTTGTCGGTGTTCCCAATCCAGATCCCACCGCTGCGCGAGCGTGTGGACGATGTGTTGATTCTGGCGCGGCACTTCGTCGAGAAGTTCAGCCGTGATTTGAACAAGAAGGCATTGACGTTGGCGCCGGGCGCGATCGACGAGCTGCTCGTGTATCAGTGGCCGGGCAACGTCCGCGAGCTGCAGAACTGCATCGAACGGGCCGTGATCCTGACCGAGGGCGACACCATTCACGCACGCCACTTGAATCTGTCGTCCCGCCAGGTCGCGCCAGCGCCCGTCGCCAGTCCGTGGGACCAGATCGATCTCTCAGGCACGATACCGGATGCGCTGCGGCGTGTGACGGAAGAGGTCGAGCGCCGGAAGATTGCGCAGGCATTGCAGGACTGCAACGGCAACAAGGCCCACGCGGCCGATGCGCTGCACGTCGGCTACAAGATGCTGTTGCAGAAGATGAAGACCTACGGGATCGCAGAGTAGACCCGTCAGGCGGGTCTGAAGACCCGCCTCTACGCCTTCAGTCCGATCCTTGTCAGCACCGCTCGCAATTCATCCTCGGTGACATCGTCAATCGTCATCGTTGCGCCAATGTCGATGGCGATGACGAAGTGCAGGCGTCCGTTCACCACCTTCTTGTCGCGATGCACGGCCTCGAGCACCTCGGCAACGGAGATGTCGGCGACTGCCGGCAGCGGTCCCAGCGTCGCGATGAGGTCGGCCAGGGCCTGACGCGCCCGCTCCGCGAGGGCGCCTCGTGCCGCGGCCAGATCCGCAGCGGCGAGCATGCCAAACGCGATCGCCTCCCCGTGGCGGAACCGCCGGTATTTCGTGACCGCCTCCAGCGCATGGCCGACGGTGTGGCCGTAGTTGAGGATCCGACGCAATCCGCTCTCGCGCTCGTCCTTGGATACGATGTCCGCTTTGATCCGGCAGGATTCCTCGATGGCCGGCACCAACACATCGGGGTCGTGCGCGAATACGGCTTTGATGTTGCCGGCCAGCCGATCGAACAGCGGACGGCTCGCGATCATTCCGTACTTCACGACTTCGTACAGACCCGATCGGAATTCACGCCGCGGGAGTGTTGTCAGCAGGTGGGGATCGATAACGACGACCGCCGGCTGATGAAACGCGCCAATCAGGTTTTTCCCAAGCGCGTGGTTGACGCCGACCTTGCCGCCGATCGAACTGTCCACCTGCGCCAGCAGCGTCGTTGGCACGTGGGCCAGCGTGATGCCGCGCAGAAATGACGCGGCCGCGAACCCGGCCGTGTCGCCGATCACGCCACCGCCGACGGCGACGATCGCACTGCCTCGATCCGCCCCTGCTTTGATGAGTGCTTCATAGACGCGCGAGACCGACTGCAGGTTCTTGAAGCGCTCGCCGTCGGGAAGAAGGATGGGCTCGACTCGACCGAGCACCTCCTGCAACCGGGCCCCGTGCAGCTGCCAGATGACCGGGCTCGAGACGACGAATCGCCGCGCACCGACACCGTGGGCATCGAGCAGTTCCGGCAGACGCTCGCTGATGCCGTTGCCAATCCAGATGGTCGACGGGCGCGACCCGGCCGTCACATCGACGCGTGTCCCTGCGTTAGTCATTGAGCCTTGGGCATTGAGCATTGTGCATTGATAGGATACCAACGTGAGCATCGTCGCCGATTTTCTCGTGATCGGCAGTGGGATTGCCGGTCTGCGTGCGGCGATCTCGCTCGCCGAGACCGGCCGTGTCGTCATCCTGACCAAGGCGGATCCGCGCGAGAGCAATACCGGCTACGCGCAGGGCGGCATCGCCGCGGCAATCGGTGCTGACGACTCGCCGGATCTTCACGCCAAGGACACGCTCGCTGCGGGCGACGGCCTGTGTCTGCCTGAGGCAGTGGACGTGCTCGTCCGCGAAGGGCCGCGCTACGTGCGCGAGCTCATGGAGTGGGGCGCCACCTTCGACGCCGATCCATCGGGACAACCAGCGCTGGGCCGTGAAGCTGCACATACCGTACGGCGTGTACTGCATGTGCGTGACGCGACCGGCCGCTCGATCGGTCAGGTCCTCTGGCAGATGGTGTCCACACATCCCCGTGTGCAGGTCTTTGGCGATGCGCTGGCGCTCGCGCTCTCGATGCGAGGCGGACACTGTGTGGGTGCCACGTTCCTCGATCGCGAGGGACGCGTCGAAGAGGTGTCGGCGAGCCGCACGCTCATGGCAACCGGCGGAGCGGGTCAGGTCTATCGTGAGACGACCAACCCTCCCATTGCCACTGGCGACGGAATCGCGATGGCGTTCGAAGCCGGGGCGCGCGTCACTGACCTCGAGTTCATCCAGTTTCATCCGACCGCGCTCAACGTGGCAGGTGCGCCGCGGTTCCTGCTGTCGGAGGCACTGCGAGGCGAAGGCGCGTGGCTCGTGAATCAGCAGGGTGAACGCTTCGTCCAACGCTACGAGCCGGCGGGAGATCTTGCGTCGCGTGATCTCGTCGCGAGAGCGATCGTGCGCGAGGTCAATCGCACAGGTGCGCCAGTCTTCTTGACCATGGCGCATCTCGACGCCGACTACGTCCGCAACCGGTTCCCGACGATCACGCAGGCGTGCCGCCGTGCGGGATTCGATCTCGCGACGGATCGAATCCCGGTGAGCCCGGCCGCTCACTACGTGATGGGTGGCGTCGAGACGGACCTGTGCGGACGGACATCGATCGACGACCTGTTTGCCGCCGGTGAAGCCGCCTGCACTGGCGTCCACGGCGCCAATCGTCTGGCCAGTAATTCGCTGCTCGAGGGACTCGTGTTTGGTGCGCTCGCGGGGGACGCGATGAAGGGGCCGACGATGCGACCGACACTCACCGCGGAGGCCGGCCAACCGTTTCAACACGGTGATGCCGGCTCGACCATCCGTCTTCGCCCGTCGGCTTCGACGGGGCAGGTCCCGTCGGCGTCCGACGTGCGGGATGCGATGTGGCGTGATGCGGGCCTCGTCCGATCGAGGCTGGGGTTGGCGCCCCTTGTCGATCAGCTCTCCGCATGGAGCGCAGCAGTGTCGAAGGCTCGCTCAGCGGCACCCGGTGACCGCGACTTGCGCCGCGTCGCGAGCCTCGTCACCGTCGGACACCTGATCGCGCGCGCCGCGCTGCGGCGCGAGGAAAGCCGCGGTGGGCACTTCCGGGAGGATTTCCCGCAGCGCGACGATATACACTGGCGGAGACGGATAGCCGATCGACTGTAGGCTTTCGCCTTTCGGCTCTTGGCTTTAGGCTGATCCGCCCAGAGCCTTGAGCCCAGAGCCTAACGCCCAAAGCCTAAGGCCCAACGAGTTCATGACCACCACTACCGACATTCCAGATCTCCCAACCGAGATCACGCCTCAGTCCCAGGACTTCGGCCGCTGGTATCTCGACGTCGTTCGCAAAGCCGAGCTCGCCGACTACTCGCCCGTGAAGGGCTGTATGGTGATTCGTCCGTACGGCTACGCCATCTGGGAGCTGATACAGCAGGCGCTCGACCGCCGGTTCAAGGAGACCGGTCACGTCAACGCGTATTTCCCGTTATTCATTCCCGAAAGCTTGCTCATGAAGGAGAGCGAGCACGTCGAGGGCTTTGCGCCGCAGGTCGCCTGGGTCACTCGCGGCGGCAACGAAGAGCTCGAGGAGCGCCTCGTCATCCGTCCGACATCCGAGACCATCATCGGGACGATGTACGCCAAGTGGGTGCAGTCGTGGCGCGATCTGCCCATCCTGATCAACCAGTGGGCGAACGTCGTCAGGTGGGAGAAGGTCACGCGTCTGTTCCTGCGCACGACGGAGTTCCTCTGGCAGGAAGGACACACCGCCCACGAGACGGCGGAAGAGGCCGAGGAAGAAACGCGCAAGATGCTCGCCGTCTACAAGGATTTCGCCGAGACCGAGATGGCGATGCCGGTCATGGACGGACAGAAGACCGAGAGCGAGAAGTTCGCGGGCGCCGAGCGCACGTACTCGATCGAAGCCATGGTCCGCGACGGCCGGGCGATTCAGGCCGGCACCTCGCACAACCTGGGTCAGAACTTCGCGAAGGTGTTCGATATCAAGTTCCAGGCGCGTGACAAGTCCGTGCAGTTCGTGTACGGCACGTCGTGGGGCGTCTCGACACGGTTGATCGGCAGCGTGATCATGACGCACGGCGACGACGGCGGACTGATTCTGCCGCCACGGATTGCGCCGTACCAGGTGGTCATCGTCCCGATTCCCCGCGGCAACTGGAAGGAAACTGTGTTGCCGAAGGCGCAAGCGATCCGCGACGAGCTCGTCGCGCGCAGTATCCGCGTGAAGATCGACGACCGCGAATCGCAGACGCCGGGGTGGAAGTTCAACGAGTGGGAGATGCGCGGCGTGCCGCTGCGTCTCGCGATCGGTCCCAAGGACATCGAAAAGTCGCAGGTGGAGCTCGCTCGCCGCGACACGCGGACGAAGTCGTTCGCGCCGATGGACGGGTTGGCTACCCACGTCGAAGAGATGCTGAAGACGATCCAGCAGGCGCTCTACGACCGTGCCGTGGCGTTTCGGACCGAGCACACCACGGAGACCGATTCGTACGACGAGTTCAAGCAGATCATGGAGGGGCGGCCCGGCTTCGTCGTGTCACCATGGTGTGGCTCGGCGAAATGCGAAGCCGACATCAAGACCGAGACGCAGGCGACGATCCGCAATATTCCGTTCTCGTCAGCCCCGCCGGTTGGCAAGAAGTGTCTGAAGTGCAACGGAGATGCGGTGGCCGCAGCATGGTTCGCAAAAAGCTACTAATCGCCGCGCTGTTCTGCAGCGCCGCACTGCTGCTCACCGTCGGCTGTGGTCCGAGCGGTCCGTTGAAGGTGAAGACCATCCAGACGGGTCGTTCCCTCAATTCGGACAACAGCGTCGGCCTTCTCACCCAACGGTTCAGGCCGGATCAGTCGATGTACGTCGCAGTCCTGACCGATGGTCCAGGCAAAGGCACGCTGACCGCAAAGTGGACGTACGCCGGACGCACCGTCAGCGAAGACACCAAGAAGGTGTCCTATCGCGACAGCGCGGCCACGGAGTTCCACATCACGAACTCGAGCGGATTCCCGCCTGGAGACTATTCGGTCGAGATTCTGCTCGACGGCAAGCCCGTCGAGACGCGCAGTCTGAAGGTCGAAAAAGAGAAGTAGGGCCGGTCCTTTTGGACCGGCCGTCGCTTAAATAAACCCCGGAAAATTCGCGCGCAGCTTCTTGACCGCCGCGCTCCGCCCAGTCAGCTTCTCGCGCCGCATGATCGTCGCGGCCGTCGTCGACAGCTGATGGTTCCAGTCCAGATCCTTGCCCGCGGTCGCCCACGCGCGAGCGAGCGGCTCGAGGCAACTCGCATCGCCGATCGTTGCCGCCGTTGACAGGAATGACTGCGGCAGGGCGCCCGTGGCCGATTCGAATGTCTCGCGCAGGTCGTAGAGCGCAACCAGGCTGTCGCGTTTGGCCAGCGCCTGATGCGCGCGGCCGCGCGCCTGCAGCCATTCCAAGCGCAGCCGTGAGGACGACTCGGCATGCTCGCGTTCGCGCGTGCGTGTGATGAGCTCGTGCAGCGTGGAGAGCGTCGCGCCTGCACCGTACGCCTGTATCCACTCACGGACTTGTACCGGATCGTCGAGCGCCGGGCCGGCACTTTCGGGTGGCGGGGCCTGGTCGCGGATCGGCCGGACGAGATGTTCGGGCAACTCTGAGAGCGCGGCGAGCGCGGCGACGCGCACGCGCGCATCGCGAGAGCGATCGACGGTGATGGCGGTGATCGCGTCGAGCAGACGTGTGCCGGTTTCTTCGGCCACCCAGCGGCGGAGTACGCCGAGCGCAGCGATCACGACCTCGATGTTCCCGTCGCGCAGCGCGTCGAAGGCCACATCGATCGCACGGACGTCGTCGAGTCCTTCGAGCGCGTCGAGCGCCAATGCGCGCACGGCGCCCGATTCGTGAGCGGCGACGAGATCAATCAGGCGGGGGAGCGCGCGGTTTCCGAGAATACGCAGCCGCGCCACGGCCGCATCTCTGCGGATGGAATCGGAAGATTGAAGATCGGCAATGAGCCGATCGATATCGCCGGTGGCGCGACGCATGCGCCGCCCTACGCTTCCTCGGGGACCGGTTCCTTCTTCTTGCCGAATGCCCAGGCCAGGCCGATGCTGATCACATAGAGGATGAACATCGGGCCTGCCATCATCACTTGTCCAACCGGGTCGGTGCCGGGTGACAGCACCGCGCCGACGATGAACATGATGAGGATGGCGTACTTCATGTTTCGGATCAGGAAGCGGGCCGTGACAATGCCCATCCGGGCCAGGAACAGGACCAGCGTCGGCATCTGGAAGATGAGGCCAAAGGTCAGCATCAGCTTCACGTAGAGGCCGAACGCGGGCTCAATGCGCGGCATGAACGACAACTGGTCGGAAGTGAAGCTCTGGAAGAACTGCCAGGTCAGCGGAAATACGACGTAGTGCGAGAACACGGCGCCAGCGATGAAAAAGAACGATGACATCAGCACGAAGGGAATCGCCAGCTTCTTCTCGTTCGAGTAGAGGCCAGGTGCGACGAAGAGCCACACCTGGGTCATCACGCCCGGCGATCCGATGAGGACGCCCATGAGCAGCGCCATCTTCAGATAAAGCATCAGCGCTTCGGTCGGCTCGGTGTAGATCAGCGTCTGCCCTTTGGGCAGCGCTGCCTGCATCGGCTTCATGACGAACTCGAAGATCCGCTGCAGGAAGAAACACGCGATACCGAAGCCGCCGACGATGGAAACGAGCGCCCAGATGATGCGTTTCCGGAGCTCGTCGAGATGCTCCAGAAACGACATCTTTCCAGCGCGGTCGGAATCGTCCTCGTCCCAGTCGGGATCGCGCTCCTCACCCGGAGCCGGCGTGAGGGCCTTTTTGGGAAACGGCACCAGCGCCATCGTGGTTACGCGGGCTTGCCAGCGTTGGCGCGGCTGACCGTCGGATCGGAGGAGTCGGGCGCGCTTTCAGTGGCCGTCGATCCGGTCCGGGCCGCATCGATCGCCGACGTCTGCTCCGCCTCCATCTTGGTCCGCTGTTCTTTCTGCTCCTCGACCCGCACTTCTTCTTCAAGGGTCGAGCGCAGCTCGTTCGAGGCCTTCTTGAACTCACCCAGACTCCGCCCCAATGAGCGGCCGAGCTCGGGGAGCTTGCGGGGCCCGAAAATAATCAGAGCGATCACCAGGATGATGACCAACTCCGGCATGCCGATGGAACCAAACATAGGAACTGCTCCAGCCGGCGTCCACCGGCATTAGGTCTAGAAAACCGCGGGGGCGGCAGATGCGTCGTCCCTACGTAAGTACCTCATGCGATTATAGAAATCCGGTCTGGACGGGGTCAAGGCGAGGGTGTACATTCGAAACATATGCGACGTGTCCGCTCGCTATCGGCCGCCTTCACCATTATCGCAGTATGTGCCTTGGTCGGGGGCCTGTTCGGGCGGGCCGCCTTGTCCGCACAGAACCAGGTGCCGGACCAGTACAAGGTCTTTACTGCCGCATTGAAGGCCGTCGAAGAGAAATATGTGGGGGATTTCGAGTCCGACCGGCTCGTCTACAGCGCGATCACCGGCATGCTGCAGACGCTCGACCCGCATTCAAGCTTCATGGACCCACGCAGCTTTGCCCAGATGCGTGAGCGTCAAGAGGGCCGCTATTACGGCCTGGGCATCACCATCAACGTGGTGGATGGCGACGTCACCGTCTTCAACGTGTTCGAGGGATCCCCGGCCTATCAGAAAGGCCTCCGTCGTGGCGACGTCATCGTCCTGATTGAGGGCGAGACCACCAAGGGCTGGAACACCGACCAGGCTGTGCGCAAACTGCGCGGGCCGAAAGGCACCTCGGTCAACATCGCGATTCGCCGCGCCACCTACGACGAGCCGATCAAGTTGGCGGTCATGCGCGACGAGGTCCACATCCCGACCGTCCCCGCGGCGATCATGCTCGACGCGACGACCGGCTACATCAAGCTGCAGGATTTCGGCGAGAACACCGATCCGGAACTGGGACGCGCGCTCCGAGAGCTGACACAGAGGGGCATGAAGCGCCTCGTGTTCGATCTGCGCGGCAACCCTGGCGGCGCCCTCGATCAGGCGATTCGCGTCTCGAACCGCTTTCTGCCCAAAGGCAATCTCATCGTCTATACGCGCGGGCGCGTCGCGAATTCCGATCAGGACTACCGTGCGACCGAGACGAGTGACTTTCTGAATCTGCCGATGGTCACGTTGGTGAGCCGCACGAGCGCCAGCGCGTCGGAGATCGTCGCTGGTGCACTGCAAGATCACGATCGCTCGCTCATCGTCGGCGAGACGACGTTCGGCAAGGCTTTGGTGCAGTCGGTCTATCGTCTGTCGCAGGGCGCGGGCGCGGCGATCACGACGGCGCGTTACTACACGCCGAGCGGACGCATGATTCAGCGTCCGTGGGACGAAACGTTCGACGATTACATCACCTACGCATTACGGGAGCAGGACGCGAACAAGGTCCACAAGGAATCCGATCTCAAGTTGACCGACTCGGGCCGTAAGGTCTACGGCGGGGGCGGCATCGAACCCGATCGACGATTCGATGGACCCTCGGACGGTTTCAACCCAACGCGCTTTGGCCGTTCGATTGCCGCGCGCAATCTCTTCGACGTCTACGCGCAGCAGTTCTCGCGCCGCGGCGACACGCGCCTCACGCGTCAGGGCGGCAAGATTCGTGAGCTGGATCCGAATTACGAGGTCACCGACCAGATGCTCGGCGAGTTCAAGGCGCTGGTGCAGAAGAGTCCGATCGTGTTCGACGACGCGTCGTGGCAGAAGGATCTCGACTTCATCAAGGCGATGATCCATCGCGAGATCGACATGGATTTGTTCGGGGTGGCCGTGGCCCATGCGAATCTGGCCAAGAGCGACCCGCAGCTGCAGTACGCCCTGGGCCTCTTCCCCGAGGCCCAACAGCTTCTCGAGTCCGGGCGCCAGGCGCAGAGTCGACGAGCCGCGAAGTAAGGGCTCAGTTGGGTTCTTAGCCCAACTGGGCAAGAGCCCAGTTGGGCCCGTGGCCCAAAATGTTGTGGTAGGACTTAGCCCTTGCCACAACTCCTAGGCCTTGCTAGACTGACCGCCGTTCTGCACAACTGAGCGTCAGCCCTCTTCGGACGTACTACACATGCGCCTGGAACGCCTCGAAATATCTGGATTCAAGTCGTTTTCAGACCGGTCGGAGCTTGCCTTCGATCAGGGTGTCACCGCGATTGTCGGCCCCAACGGCTGCGGCAAAAGCAATGTTGCCGACGCCATCACCTGGGTGCTCGGCGAACAAAGCGCCAAGAGCTTGCGCGGCGACAAGATGGAGGACGTCATCTTCAACGGCAGCGACGCCCGAAAGCCCGGCGCCACGGCCGAAGTTCGCCTCCGCCTCGCTGGCCTCCCGCTGCCGCCGCCTCGCCGCATCACGCCGGTGGACGAGATCGAGGGGCTGAAAGAGTTCCGTCCACCGCCTGACAGTGGCCATGCGAACGGGAACGGACTCAGCGTTGAGGCCCACTCCAACGGCAATGGCCATGGCAACGGTCATGCCCCGCTTGATCTCGAGGAGTTGACCCAGGCGTTCACACGCGACGTCGAGGTGACACGACGGCTCTATCGCTCGGGTGAAAGCGAGTACCTGATCGACGGCGAGGTCTGCCGTCTGCGCGATGTGCACGAACTGCTGATGGATACGGGCCTCGGCGCCAAGGCCTACGCGATCATCGAGCAGGGCAAGATCGGGATGATTCTCAGCTCGCGGCCGGCCGATCGCCGTCAGCTGATTGAAGAAGCCGCCGGCATTACCAAGTACCGGTCACGTCGCCGGTCGGCCGAGCTGAAGCTCGAGGCCGCGCAGCAGAATCTGGTTCGCATCGACGACATCGTCTTCGAAGTCGAAAAGCAGCGTGGCACCCTCAAGCGGCAGGCGGCGAAGGCACGCCGCTACAAGCGGCTGCGCGACGAGTATCGTCGATGGGAGAAAGTGCTCTTCGCGCGCAAGTATCGCGAGCTGGCGGCGAGCATCGAAGGCGCGCGCACCACGCTCGGTCTGGCACGTGAGCGTGAAGCGGCGGCCGCCGCGCGCCTGGCCGAAGTCGAAACCGAGCTCGGACGTCTGCGCCTGACGCAGACCGAGGCCGACAACCGCGCATCGGCGATTCGCGAAGACGCGCACGGGCGTGAGCTGGACATCAATCGCCGGCAGCAGCAGCTCGAATTCAATCGCCATCAGGCCGACACGCTCGAAGTCCGCGGAACCGAGATTGAAGGCGAGATTCGCGACCTCGAAGCGCGTCGCGAGCCGGCGCGACTGGCCATGGAGTCGCGCCGAGGTGCGCAAACAGAGGCCGAGCGATCGCGAGACGAGGCTGCGGACGTCATGACGTCTGCGAATGCCGCCTACGGCGCGGCGCAGCAGCAGATTGACGGCCTGGACGCGTACGTCGAGACCGCACGCCAGAGCGTCTACATGTCGCTCAACTCGGTCATGGCCGTACGCCATGCGCTCGAGCACACGGCCGCGCAGCACGAACGCGTGGGCGAGACGCTCGCCAAGCTCGAAGTCGAGAAGGACGATCTCCGCCGCGAGCAGGAGCGGGTGACCGACGAGCGCACGGCCGCGATCGAATCCCTGAGCCGTGCACAGGATGCGCTCGAATCGATCAGGCTGCAGCACGCGGCAAAGAAGTCGGAACTGGTCAGCGCGCGCGGCGAACACGAGGGGCGTGCCCGCGAGGTGCGCACGCGCGAGCAGGAACTGGCCGCCGTCGAAGCGCGGCTGGCCTCGCTGCAGGAGTTGGCGACGAGCCGCGCCGATTTCGGCGACGCCGCACGCATGGTGCTCGTGCAGGCCAATGGTCACGTCGGCCAGCAGGGCGCGGTGGCCGACTATGTTGATGTCGATCGCCGCTACGAGCGCGCGGTCGAGGCGTGTCTCGGTGAATTGCTCGAGCACGTGATCGTCGAGCGTCACGACCAGGCGGCCGCGGGCTTGTCGTTGGTGCGCCAGCACGACGCCGGACGCTGCGGCTTTGTCGTCGTCGATCCGGGTTCCAACGGCTATCACCCGCGCGAAGTGCTGCGCATGCCCGGCATCGTGCCGGTGTCCGATGTGCTGCGCGTGCAGGGTCCGCACGCGATCACGATCCAGAAGGTCCTGCCCGAGGCCTACGTCGCGGACACGTTCGAGCAAGCGGTGTCGTTCTCACGTCAGACATCCGCGCCGATCGCCACGCTCGACGGCGACGTGCTCCGTGGTCCGCACCTGGTCACCGGCGGTGCGAAGGTCGAATCGCGCGGCATTCTCGCCACCCGCCGCGAGATCAAGGAACTCGTCGGGCGTGTCGCCAGTGACCGCGAGCAACTCGTGCGTCTGGCCGCCGACGTCGCTCAGCTCGAGCTGACGATTGCCGAAGCCACCGGCGCGATCTCCGGCCTGCAGGCCGAGGAGCATACGCAGGAAAAATCGATCGTCGCCTACGAAGCGCAACGCGATCGAGCCGACGAAGAGCACGCGCGTCTGGCCCGCAAGGACGAAGTCATCGCCCTCGAACGCCGCACTGCTGAAGAGGAGCGCGCCGCACTCGAGGCCAGGCGCAGCGAGGCCGACGCCTCGAGTGTTCGTCTCGAGAGCGAGCAGCACGCCGCGGAAGAACGCCTGGGCGACGCGCAGCGAACGCTGGCGGATGCGCGCGACACGGCAGGTGCACTCGGCGCCCAGGCAGCCGAAGCTCGCGCCAATCATGCCGCGATGGTCGAACGCTCTGCGGCACTGGCCGCTGAAGTCCTCCGCCTCGAGGAAGGTGCGCGAGAGCTCGAGCTGCGCATCGGCGCGCATCAAGGCGAGCTACAGCAGACGCACACGCGCCGGGAGTCGCTGCTGGAGTCGATCGTCGACGGGCAGCGCACGTTGGACGAGGACATCCAGACGCTGGTCGGCAAGCGCGACGAGCTGCGGGCCGCCGACGAGGATGCGGCGGCGTTGCGCGCATCGGTTGACGCGCAAGACTCGGTCATTCGCGAAGCGAGGGGCGCCGTCGAGGCGATTCGCAGCGAGGCCATCGACCTCGAAGTCCAGTGCGCGACGGCGCAGAGCGACCTGACGCATCTCGCGCAAACCTGCATGGACGCGGTGCAGGTCTCTCTCGATGAGGTCCTCACCGAAGTGGAGCAGATGGAGCAGGCGGGGCAGGCCACGCCGGATGCCGCGGCGATCGCCGCCGAGGAGCCCGACCCTGAGGCTGAAGACGACACCGTCGCTGCGGCGAGTGATGCGTCTGTCATGGCGACCGAACCCGAGCCGCCACCCGCGTCGATGACCGCCGAAGAGGCGATCACGCGACTCAAGGCGAAGATCGATCGCCTGGGGCCCGTGAACATGATGGCCATCGAGCAGTTCGACGAGCTCGAGCAGCGCCACGTCTTCCTGACCACGCAGCGCCGCGATCTCGTCGAATCGATTGCCCAGACGTCGCAGGCCATCGCCCGCATCGACGAGACGACGAAGGCCCGATTCACGGAGGCCTTCACGGCCATCCAGGCGAACTTCCAGGTCACCTTCAGCACGCTGTTCGGCGGCGGTCGCGCCGGCCTGACGCTGCTCGACGAGAACGATCCGCTCGAAAGCGGCATCGACATTGTCGCCTCGCCGCCCGGGAAACGGCTGCAGAGCGTGATGCTGCTCTCCGGTGGTGAGAAGGCGCTGACGGCAATCGCACTGATGTTCGCGATCTTCAGATACAAGCCGAGCCCGTTCTGTCTACTCGACGAGATCGATGCACCGCTCGACGATGCCAACGTCCACCGGTTTATCGAGATGCTGCGCGGCATGCTCGACCGCACCCAGTTCATCCTGATCACCCACAATCGACAGACGATGGAGATCGCCAACCGGCTGTACGGGGTGACGATGGAAGAGCCCGGAGTGTCGAAGCTGATCTCGGTTCAGCTGAATTAAGGCGGGTCTCATCCACCTGTCTTCTGAAGTCGAAGCCGCGTTACGCGACAAGCGACCTGTGGTCGCACTCGAGTCAACGCTCATCACGCACGGGCTGCCGTGGCCGGAGAACGCGGCGACGGCCCTCGCCATGGAGGCTGCCGTGCGTGAGAGCGGTGCCGTGCCGGCGACGATTGCGGTGCTCGCTGGTCGCATCACGGTGGGCCTCTCGCGTGAACAGATCGAGGACCTCGCGCATCGACCATTCAATACGGTGCGCAAGTGCAGCCGACGCGATCTCCCTATCGTCGTCGCGCGCGGCGAGGATGGCGCCACCACGGTCGCAGGGACGATGATCGTGGCGCACCGCGCCGGGATTCGGGTGTTCGGCACCGGCGGGATCGGCGGCGTGCATCGCGGCGCGCCGCTCGATGTGTCCGCCGATCTGATCGAGCTGGGACGCACGCCGATCGCGGTCGTGTGCGCCGGGCCGAAGGCGATCCTCGATCTACCGCTGACGCTCGAGGTGCTCGAAACGCACGGTGTACCCGTGATCGGTTTGGGTGCCGACACGTTGCCAGGGTTCTACACGCGCTCGAGCGGACTGCCGATCGACGCACGCGTCGAGACGCCGCGAGACGCCGCGGCCATCATCGCCGCCGCGGAGCGGATGGATGCCCGGCACGGTGTGCTGGTGGTTGTGCCGGTGCCGGAGTCTGACGCATCCGACGTGGACGCGGCGATCGACCGGGCGATCTCGGACGCCGATGCGCAGGGCGTTCGGGGAAAGGCGCTGACGCCGTTTCTCCTGAAACGCGTGTCCGAACTGAGCGCCGGCGCCTCGCAGCGCACCAACCAGGCCCTGCTCGTGCACAACGCTCGAACCGCTGGCGTGATTGCCCGCGAACTGACCGAGCTCCTCACATCATAAGAACCCACTAAGGTTAAGATGCGGACGGTCCGAACGTGCCACACGAACGATTCGTATAGTCAGGCATGCCCCTCCTCAGAACCCTGCTCGTCGTCTGTCTGGTTAGCGCCGGAGTCGCCTGCGACATCAAGGTCAGCAAGGAAGGCGATGTCTCGGTGGACGTCGCGAGCGGGAAAGCCAGTGACGAGTGGCGGCGAACCTACTCCCTGCCCAAGGGCGGCCGTCTCGAAATCATCAACGTCAATGGCATGATCGAAGTGAATCCTGCCACCGGCTCGGAGGTCGAAGTTGTGGCTCGCCGCGAGGTGCGCACGCGGACCGAGGAGGAAGCGAAAGCGCGTCTGGCCAAGGCCGAGATGCTCGAAGACGTCGGTCCGGACCACGTGAAGGTCGAGGCCAAGCCCAACGACCAGGGCGTCAGCTTCGGTCCGCACGGCCGGGTGAGCATCCAGTATCACGTGTCGGTGCCGGCCGGGCTGGCCACGTCGTTCCGCACGGAGAACGGTGTCGTACGTCTCGAGAACATCGACGGACGCATCACGGTAGCCTCGACCAACGGTCCCATCATCGGACGCGGGCTCTCGGGATCGATTGACGCATCTACTGTGAACGGCGGCATCGAGATTGGTCTCACCTCGGTGAACGGCGACTCGAAGATCGTCAC
>Ga0111538_10003558_pt1 | contig 21763 bp, 18 predicted proteins | sample SoiMethybrSBSTD1_FD_79669 | JGI IMG/M metagenome (GOLD analysis project Ga0111538, IMG submission 79669) | Bulk soil microbial communities from a Populus tree surrounding site in Tennessee, USA - Soil MetaG P. TD hybrid SBSTD1 (version 2)... | ecosystem: Environmental > Terrestrial > Soil >... | reverse complement strand
TCGCCGCGACCTGGCCATCCCTTTCCCAGACCCGCACCGTTTCAGTGGTCCCCTTGAGTTCGTTAGGCTCCGTCATATCGAACAACCAAGTTCCAATGAAGCCCGTAGCCTGCTTTGAGGGCACGGTCTGTGCGCGCGCGGTCATCGCGGCTGCGCTGATCAGAACGACCAGCAGGCCACTCGGGATGAGTCGTCTCTGGGGCATGTTTAGACTCCTGTTTGTTTAGGCTCTGACGAAACGCCGGAGGCAACACGGCGTTAGACACCGACCCGGGACCTTTGTTCACGTCGGAGGCCGCTAGTCAGCTAGCCTCTCGGTGGCGACCGCGTCAGCGCCTTGCGCATGGGCTGTGCCGTGATGAAGCGACCCCCGCCGGGCTGGGACCAGAGTCGACGAACCCCAGCTCAGATAGAACCTGTGAGCGGACTCCGTGCTTCGGAGGGTAAACTCGGCGAGGTTGCGGCGGGCGGCCTCGGTCGCCAACGTCGTGAGCATCGCGCGTCCGATCCCGAGCCTCTGAGCCTCCCGCCCAAGTAGCAGAGGCTGATTTCTCCGGGCAGCGTCAGCATCGCGAATCCGACAATGGCAGCATCGGATTCAGCGACGAGGCCGAGAGCGGCCGGTGAGCCGAACAAAGACGTCAAGAATTAGCGTGTCGCAACGGTCACCACTTCAACAACGTGCGGCGTCTTGAAGACAAAGGTTTCCCGGGCATCCCGGTGTTTTCCTTCCAGTTCGTGAAGATGAACGTCTGCTGGCTGCCCTGTCTGTCCGGCGTCGCAGGGCCGGCCGAGATATGCTTGTCGGCCTACTATTATTAGTTGGGCCTCGCGATGATCGTCGTTCCGGAGACCATCAGCACGCCGCGACTTCTCCTGCGACGCCCGAAGGCTGCCGATGCAGCAGCCGTCTTCGAGTACGGAGGCGATCCCGAGGTCGCGAGGTTCATGGACTGGCCGCTCCTCTCCGAGCTTCAGGACGCGAGTCGGGCTACTGAAAACGCTCAGCGCCGCTGGGACTCTGGTGACGAGTATTCGTGGCGTGTGACCATCAAGCCTGACGACACCCCAATTGGCAGTGTCTCGTGCAGCATCGATGGACACAAGGCGGAGTTTGGGTTTGTCCTCGCCCGCCGGTGCTGGGGTCAGGGCTTCGCGTCTGAAGCCGGGCGAGCAGTGCTAGGGTGGCTCACCTCGCTGCCCCACGTCGATCGTGTACAGGCAACGTGCGACATTGAGAATTCCGCATCGGCTCGCGTTCTTGAGAAGGTTGGGATGGTGCGCGAAGGCGTGCTGCGCCGATGGACCCGTCGGCCGAATCTGCCGGGTGAACCGATTCGCGATGCGATCCTCTACGCCTGGGTGCGCGAGGCCTAACACACGCTGCTGCTGGCGGGGCTCTCTTCCAGCTTGCCGTCGAGGGCTCCCGCGCGTTGAGGCCGTTGACGACGAGCCGGCCCTCGAATCTGCGAACTTGGAGGCGGTGTCCGGCGCAAGGGACCTTCCCGTCGTGCCGGATACAATTGTCCGACGAGTCGCCGGATCAGGGTGACGGTTACACTTCCGGTGACACAGGCCCGGTTGACCGGCGGCAACATGAGTGAGACGTGCAGATTTAGGCCGTAAAGACGACGCGGAGAGATGGCCGAGTGGTCGATGGCGGTGGTCTTGAAAACCACTGAACCCGTAAGGGTTCCGGGGGTTCGAATCCCTCTCTCTCCGCCATCCTTCGCCAAGCTCGCCTCGCTAGGACCCTCGCGTACGTACGGCAGGACTGAAGTCCTGCGCTACGAGTACCACCGGCAGGACTAAAGTCCCGCGCTACGAGTACTACGTCTATGAACGCGCGAGGAACCACTCGTACGTGCGAACCAAGCCGACGCGCAACTCGACGCGAGGCAGCCAGCCAAGACCGCGCAGCTTCGACGAATCGAGTCCCTTGAAAGGCATCCCGTCGGGCTTGCTGAGATCGAACTCGAGCTCACCGGGATAGCCGACGACCTCGCGAACCATCGCCGCCAGCTCGGCGATCGACGTCGCCGTACCCGTTCCCAGATTGATCGGCTCGGCATCGTCATGGTGATGCATGGCGAAGATGCAGGCGTCGGCGAGATCGTCCACGTAAATGAACTCGCGACGCGGAGCGCCCGATCCCCACACCGCAACCGACGGCTTGCCAGCCACCCGCGCCTCGTGGAGCCGTCGAATCAGTGCGCCGACGACGTGCGAGCGCTCGGGGTCGAAATCATCGCCCGGTCCGTAGGCATCGGCACCAATCGCCGTGATAAACGGCCGGCCGTGCTGTTGCCGGATGGCCTCGCACAGCTTCAGGCCAGACAACTTGGCGACCGCATACGCAGCGCTCGTGGGCTCGAGCGCGCCGCTCCAGAGCGAGCTGACATCGAGTGGTTGCGGGGCGGCCTTTGGATAAATGCAGGAGCTCGCAAGGTACAAGAGCTTCCGGCTGCCGTGCCGCGCGGCAGCAGGGATGACGTGGCCAGCGACCAGCAGATTGTCGAGCATGAGATCGGCCGGTGACTGCTGGTTCCCGCCGATCCCGGCCGTTTTGCCAGCCGCTACGAATACATAGTCGGGTCGGGCCCGCTCGAAGAAGGTGTCCACCGCCGTCCGATCCAGAAGATCCGGTGCATCATCTCCCGCGCCGGCCACGTTCGTGAATCCAAGCTCTGCGAGCCGGCGGACGATTGCCGCGCCGGTCATTGTTGCCTGGGTTCCCTGGCCGCGCGAGCCGGATCCGCCGGCTACGTAGATGCGCGCGTGAAGGTCCATCTCGATCAGGCGGGAGCGTGCAGGCGAGTGAGCTGATGCGCGGTCATCGAGCGGATGTGTTCGACGGTCTCGGCCCCGAACTTCTCGCGAACCATGTTCAGGTACGGCTGATGTGTGTAGTAAACGTTGAAGGCGCGATCGCGAAACCGCAGCACGTCGGCCGCAGGAAGGTGATTGGTCGGTAGCGGCAGCGTGTCGACGGCATGTTGCGAATAGCCCGACCACTTGTCGGGAAGCCGCCAGCCGAGTCGGACAGCCTGTTCGTACAGCGGTGATCCGGGATACGCCATGGCGGAATAGAAGTTGGCAAACTCGCAGTTGAGATCGAGCGCCAGATCCAGCGTTTGCTGCATCGTGTGGGCCGTATCTTCGGGTAGCCCAAAGATGTAGTTGCCGATGATGTTGATGCCGGCCGCTTTGATCTTCCGCACCGTGTCGTACACCTCGGCGATGGCGTACCGTTTGTTCGCGTCGGTCAGGACGTGCTCATCCGCGGCTTCGATGCCAAGCGCCAGCCAGTTGAATCCGGCGCGCTTCAGTTTGTCGAGCATCCCGTCTTTCACCGTGTCGACACGCGCATATGCCCAGATGTTCAGGTTGTATCCGCGCTCGATCAGGAGATCGCAGATGCCGAGCACGTGGCGCTGATTCAACACGAACATCTCGTCCGCAAACTTGAGGTTCCGGACTCCGTACTGGTTGACGAGCAGATCGATCTCATCGATGACGCGGGTTGGGCTCCAGAACCGGTAACTGTTCACTTCCTGCTTCAGGCCGATCACGCCCTCGCCCCCCTTGAAGGGAGCCTGAATGCAGCAGAAGGAGCAGTGGTACGGGCACCCGAGTGTCGTATAGATGGCCGCGTACGGCTGTCGCTGCAAGTCGCCGAAGCAGTGCCAGTTGTGCGCGCGATACTTGGCCATGGGCATCAGGTCCCAGGCGATTCCCGGCATGTCGCGCTCGACGTCGGTGACCAGAGGCGCTGGTGCATTGGCCGCGATCCGCCCATTCTGACGGTACACGAGACCGGGAATCTTGCTGAGATCCGGGTCCCGCTCGGAGCGTAGCGCTTCGAGCAGGGTTGTGACGCCGTACAACCCCTCATCCCGGGTAACGAAGTCGCATTGCTCGTCGGTCAGGGTCCGGCTTGGAAGCGCGGCCACATGACCGCCAAGCATGAGCACTTTGGCATCCGGACTCCGTTGCTTGAGGGCAGTCACAATTGCCGATGCGCCGGTCATGTTCTGCGTTGACGCCGACGGCTGGTGCCCGTACACGACGACGGCGATGAGGCGAGGATTCAGGGACAGCGCCCGCTCGGCCGCGCTCTCTGGTGGAAGATCGTCCGCCTCGGCATCGATGATCTCGACCGAGAAACCCTTTCGCCGCGCGAACGTGGCGATGAGTCCCGCCCACACGGGATTCTCGACGGCGGTTAGTGTCGCGCCGAGCGCTTGATAGATTCGGGTCCGGCTTCCCGGGTTCACCAGCACCAGATCGATTGATTTCGCCATCATGCTTCGGTGTGCTCTGGCTGCCGAACGCTGCGCTCCTCCGCCAGATGCGCCGGCGACAGCCCGATCGCCGACTCAACGATGTATGAAGGACGCCCTCTGACGTCTTTATAGATTCGCACGACGTAGAGCCCGACCACCGCGATCGCGCCGACAGTCGTGGCCCAGAGGAACGCGATGAGGGTCGCAAGCGCGATCGGCCCCGTGAGAGCCGATCCTCTGACGAGAAGAACCAGGGTGACCAGCAGAAAACCGGCGGAGGCTGCGAGTCCCACTCCCGCAAGAGCCGCGCAGGCGTAGATTGGCAAGAACGAGAAGGACGTGAGCCCGGCCACGAACGCTTTCCAGGGGCCGCGGCTCAAGAACGGAAAGTGCGTGCTGCCCGCGTGCCGCACCCCGCGCTCGTAGGGTACGAACGCCTGGTTGAAGCCAATCCAGACGACCAGGCCGCGCATGTACGGGTCGGATTCGCGCAGCTGAAGAACATGCTGCACCGCACGGCGCGACAAGAGCTTGAAGTCGCCCGCGTCCACCGGGAGCTTCAACCTGGATCCGAACTGGATGACGCGATAGGCGAAACTGGTCGCCCACATCTTCAGCACGTTCTCGCCATGTCGGCGAGTCCGGACCGTATGCACGACATCGGCGCCCTCGCGCCAGCGGGTCAGGAGCGTCGGAATCACCTCGGGTGGATCCTGCAGATCAGTGTCGAGATAGACGATGGCGTCGCCGCTGGCTGCCGCCAGCCCAGCCATCAGACACTCCGACACGCCGAAGCGGCGCGACATGTTCAGGATCTTCACCCGCGCATTGCGGGCGCGCTCGTTGACAAGAATCGAGAGCGATGCGTCAGTCGAGGCGTCATTGACGAACAGGAGCTCGTAGCGCACGTTCTGCGCAGCGAACATCCTCTCCAGCCGCGCAATCACTTCAGATAGCACCTCGGCCTCGTTGCGGAACGAGAGCACGACAGAGATCATCGCGCGGACGTCGTCTTTAGCGGAGGCTGCCGCCACACTGCTCATTGAAGCCGTAAGTATGCCACTCCAGGCGCGGGAGCCTCATACGTTGGAGTATTTCCCGTTGCGAATCATCGCGAAGCCCTTGATCAGCTCGCGGATGCCATCGTCCAGGGAGAAAGCCGGCCGATAGCCGGTTCGTTCGATCTTGTCGTTCGAGACGATGTAATCGCGCTGATCGGGGTCGCGGCCAATGGATGATTCGAGAAAAACGAAGCCGGGCACCTGCCGTTGAATCCGCTGACAGAGCTCCAGCTTGGAGAGGTTCGCGTCGGACAATCCGACGTTGTAGGGTCCGCCTTTCATGGCGTCGAAGTGATCGATGCCGTGCAGAAAGGCGCGCGCCACGTCGCGGACATGGATGAAATTGCGCTTGAAGTGGCTCTCGAAGAGCACAACGAATCGATCGACGCAGGCGCGGTAGGTGAAATCGTTGACGAGCAGGTCGAGCCGCATCCGCGGCGACATGCCGAAAACGGTGGCGAACCGGAAACTGAGCGCAGACGGATGACGCTCGAGAAGGACCCGTTCAACCTCGACCTTGTCGCGGCCGTAGAGCGAGATCGGCCTGATGGGTGTCTCTTCCGTACAGAACTTGCCGGGCTCGCCCACGCCATACCCGCTATTGGTGATGGGCAGAAGGACGATCTGGTCGCGGCTCAAATGATCCAGCATGTCGACGATCGCCTGAAGGTTCGTCGAGGTCGCGGCGAGCGGATCGCGGTCGCAAAGCGGCGCGCCCACCAGGGCTGCCAGCGGCACCACGATGTCGGCCTGTTTCAGCAGCGGACGCATCGTGTCCATCGAGCGGACATCGCCACGCACGAGCGAGAACTCGGGGTGATAGCACACCGCGGAGAGGCTGTCCTGCCCGTACATGAAGTTGTCGACGACGGTGACGCTGAACCCGCGATCCAGGAGAGCGGGCACGAGCGTTGAGCCGAGATAGCCGGCACCGCCGGTGACGAGCACACGTGTCATGAAGCCGACCTCTGTCCGCGGGTGGCTGCCGGCGAGGTGGTTTGTGCTGCGCCGTCGAGCACCGCTCGCAGCTCGGTGATCTCCTTGGTCAAGTCGCGCGGATGGTTGCCGACGAAGAACCCGTGATCGTGGGCGATGTTCGCATTGACGATCGCCCCGGCCGTGTCGTAGTCGAAGAACTTGGCGGCTTCGTGACGGAGGAAGCAGCCGCCGGTGATCATGCGGAAGCCGATGTCGGCCTTGCGCATGGCGTCCATGACTCGTGCGCGGTCAATGCCCAAACTGGGGTTGAGGATGATCGTGAAGCTGAACCAGGAACTGCGGCCGTGTTCGCGCTGCAGGATGAAGCGGTCGTCGCCGCGAAAGAGCTTCACGAAATGCGCCGCATTAGCCCGCCGGACTTCGAGCATGCCGCTCAGCTTCTTCAGTTGCTCGAGCCCGACCGCCCCGCAAATCTCGAGCGGCCGCACGTTGTAGCCGGGCATGATGAACCGGTACGCTTCGAAGAATGGGTCGTCCAACGGCTGTGGGCCGAGCGGAGAGTCGGCCGGCAAGTCACGCGCCCACCCGTGGTTGCGGATGGCGCGCGCGAGATGCGCAATTTCAGTGTTGTCGCTGACCAGGACGCCGCCCTCCATGGTGGAAATGTGGTGGGAATAAAAGGTGCTGAACGTGCCGAGGTCGCCGAACGTGCCGCAGGCTTTGCCGTTCAGGCTCGCCCCCAGCGACTCGCAGTTGTCTTCAAAGAAGTAGAGGCCATGCGTATCGCAGAACCGGCGGATCACGTCGAGGGCGGCCGGGTTCCCGAGAATACTCACCCCCATCACCATCCGCGTCCGTGGCGTCAATGCTCGCGCCAGTTGCGAGACGTCCATGTTGAGCGTGTCGAGCTCCACGTCGAGGAAACGGAGCTTCAACCCGTATTGCTGGAGGGGATGAAACGTGGTCGCCCACGAAATCGCGGGTACGATCACTTCGTCGCCGCGCTGAAGCGGCCGCTCCCGCTTATGGAAGAGCGCGGCCACGCCGACGAGATTGGCCGACGAACCCGAGTTCACCATCACGGCGTGCCTGACGCCGAACGTCGCGGCGAACGCCTCCTCGAATCGGCGAACGTTCTCACCCATCGTCAGGCGGCCTTCGCGAACGACGCGTTCGATCGCGGCGGTTTCTTCAGGTCCCCAGGTCGTGCTAGCGAGGTCGTAAGGCATCGGCACCCATGACGGGCCTGAAAGGCCCGCCCTATGTTTGAACGATTCCGCGCGCGGCCGCCGCGATGCGCGCCGCATCGGGATAGTAGAACTGTTCGAGTGTGTAACCGGCAGGGGTGGGCACGTCCGGCAAGCCGACGCGACAGACCGGTGCCTTCAAGTCGGCGAACCCCTTTTCAGCGGCCAGGCATCCGATCTCTGCGCAGAGACCACCCTTCATCCAGGCCGTGTCCACGACAACCAGCCGTCCCGTCTTGTTCAGCGACTCGAGGATGATGTCCTCGTCGAGCGGCTTCACGGTCCGCAGGTCGATGACCTCGACGTCGATGCCCTCGGCCGCCAACAGACCGGCCGCCTGCCCGCCCAGCTCGATGGCGTGCGAGGCGCCGACAATCGTCACGTCGGTTCCACGGCGCCGATAGACGCCCTTGCCGATCGGCACCCGATACAGTCCTTCCGGCACGATGCCTTCCTTTTTCATCAACCAGCGGTGCTCGAACACACAGACCGGATTGTTGTCGATGATCGCGGAGAGCAGAAGGCCCTTGGCATCATACGGCGTACTCGGCATCACGATTTTGAGGCCAGGGACGCCCAGCAGCATGCCGTGGATGGCCTGGGAATGCTGCGCGCCGGAACCCCAGCCGCGTCCGATCGCGGCCCAGATCACCATTGGGACCGTGGTGGTGCCGTTGTCCATGAAATGGAACTTCGCCGCGTGTGTCACGAGCTGATTGAAGGCGAGCAGAATGAAGTCGGGACGGTTGTGCATGTAGACGGGGCGCATGCCGTTCATCGCGGCGCCCGCCGACACGCCCATCATCCCCTCTTCCGACAACGGCGTGTCAAAGACGCGCTGCCGGCCAAACTGCGCCTGTAGTCCACGGGTGGTGCCGAACATCGCGGACGGGTCGTCGACCCCCTGCCCGAGGACAAACACGCGCGGGTCGTGCTCGAGCGCGAGCGTCAAGGCCTCCTTGACGGCGTTGACATACGTGGAGACCCGCCCTTCGCTGGGGTCCGGTTTGTCGTAGACGAGCGAGTTGACGAGTCCTTCATCCCACGGCATGGCATTCAGTCTGCGTACACGTAGCGGTAGAGATCGGCCTCGACGGGGTTGGGGCTCGCCAGGGCGAACTCGAACGCGGCGTCGATCTCAGCGGCGATGTCGGCCTCCATCGCCGCTCCAGTGGCGTCATCGAGCAGGCCATCGCTGGCCAGAAAGCCGGAGAAGAGCGTCAACGGGTCGACGCGCTCCCACGCCTCGCGCTCAGCTTCGTCGCGATAGCCCGTCTTGCTGTCGTCGCCCGAGCCGCCATGGGCACGGAAGCGATAGACGGGCGCCTCGATGAATGTCGGGCCCTCGCGCGATCGGGCTCTCGCCACTGCTGTCTGGGTCTCCGCGAGAACAGCCAGCACGTTGACGCCGTCCACGCGCACCGCCGGGATCGCGTAGCTGGCGGCCCAGTCGCGCAGGTCGCGGGCCGGCTGCCTGGTCGCCAATGGCGACTGCACGGAATAGAAGTTGTTCTCACAGAAGAAGAGGATCGGCAGGTTCTTGAGCGCGGCGAAGTTGAGGCTTTCGGAGGCCACACCCTCTTCGGTGGTTGCATCACCGAGGAAGACCACCACGACACGATCCTCGTTCTTCATCTGAGCCGCAAGAGCGGCACCGACGGCGATCGGCACGGCGCCACCCACGATGGCTGACGTTCCAGCCATGCCGACGCGCTTATCGATGAGATGCATGGATCCGCCCCGTGACCCGGCGCATCCGTTGATGCGGCAGTGCATCTCGCACAGCATCGCCTTCAGGTCACCGCCCTTGGCCAGGTAGTTCCCGTGCGTCCGGTGGCTCGAGTAGAGCAGGTCCGTGTGCCGCAGCGCCGCGCAGCATCCAACCGACGTGGCCTCCTGACCAATGACCAGATGAATCGGTGTCTTCATGTGATCCTGGTGGTAGCGCCGTTCGATCTCTTCCTCGATCCGTCGGATCCGAAGCATCGATCGATACAAGTCGAGCAGCTGATCCTTGGCGTGCGATCGGGCGAAGCGCTCGAATCCGCGCGCGCCCTCGCCGCTGTAGGGATACCGAATCGTCATGAGGCCGCTAACATCCGCAACCCTTTCACTCAAGTAGTACCGTACCAGAGGACGACGGTTAACGCAGAGTCCGCAGAGATCGCAGAGACTGAACGGGTGGGCCATCGGCTGGACGAACGTCGCAGCACGCTCGGCGCGGCCGGCCTGTCAGACAGGCCGGAAGGTAGGTCACGTCGAATCGCGAACGAACGACTGAGCATGATCCGCCATCGTTCGTTCGCGGTTCGACGTGCCCTCCATGCCGCGTTGCGGCACCGCGCCGTGCATCTCTGCGGGCTCAGCGACCTCTGCGTTGATCGTAGGCGCCAACACTCATTCATCGGGTTCCATCCACTACAGCCCATCCGGCTGATACAAAGCGATGCGGCACCCCGACGTGTCGAACGCAAACGGAACGACCACCAAATCACCCAGTGACTCGCGCAACCGCTGGCGATCCTCTGGCCTGACGAACAACAGCAGGAATCCACCGCCTCCCGCTCCGAGCAGCTTGCCGCCGACCGCGCCCGCGCGCATGGCTTTTTCGAACAGGTCGTCGATCGTCGAGTTCGATACACGATCCGAGAGCTCGCGCTTGCGCTTCCAGCACTCGCCTAACAGCCGCCCGAAGTCGAGCAGGTCTGCGGTGGGAGAGGAAAGGACGGCGATCCCCTCCTCGACCATTTGCTGCATTGCGTGGAGATCTGCAGCCTTCCGCTTGAGGTTGGTGATCACTGTCTGGGCGACTTCCGGCGCCAGCCGTGAAATCCCAGTAAACAGCAGCAGCAGATGATCCTGCAGGGCGGCCAGCCGCTCTCGCGGAATGATCATCGGTCGGATCTCGTAGGTTCCGTCTTGTCGAAACAGCATGTGATTGAAGCCGCCGTAGGCCGCGGAAATCTGGTCCTGCAGGCCAACCGGCTCCTTCAACACCGAGTGCTCAACGTGAATCGCTTCGTTGGCGAGCGCTTCCTTGGTGACGTGCCGGCCCGCCAGAGCATGCATCGCGCTCAGCAGTCCCACCGTAAAGGCTGAGCTCGATCCCAATCCGGCGCGCGCAGGAAGATCGCCGTCGTGGTGAATCTCGAGCCCCTGTGTCGTGTTCAGGCGCTGGAGGACGGCTCGAACCGCCGGGTGATTGATCTCCGCGACTTCGCGCACGTTCTCGACGAGCGAGTACACGACCCGGAACTTGTGCTCGAAGAACGGCGGCAGCTCTCGGACACTGATGTAACAGTACTTGTCGATCGTGGTAGCCAGCACGGCGCCGCCGTGCTCGCGATACCAGTCGGGATAGTCGGTGCCTCCGCCGAAGAACGACACCCGGAAGGGCGTGCGGCTAATGATCATGTGGCGCGCGTATCACGATCGAGGAACGAAATAGTACGTCATCAGTCGGGGATTTGATACAGCCGGTGGTCGCGATCCTGAGCGATCACCGGCAAATTCAATGTCCAGCCGGCCTGAGTGAGGACCTGGCTCACCTGATAGGCATACCTGATGGTGCGCCACTTGTCGGGCGAGAACTGCTCCCATACAGCCTTGTTGTACCGGTTCGGCAGAATCCCGACCCTGCGCGCCTCTTCGGGTGGATTGAAAAAATCAATCGCGTAAATGTCGCGGAGGATCCGCTCCATCTCGGGGCCTCCATCGAGGGCGTACGGCAGCCCATCAAGGCCGCCGCCGTTCAACAGCACCGGACGCCGGGTGCGCAGCTGAATCAGGTTCAGGTTGCCGCCGGTCAGCAGTAGTCCACTTCCGCTCGCGGCCTCGTGAAAGACCGTGTTTGTCGTGTAGTCCTCAAAGATTCGCATGCGGGGTGCGGCCTGCCGCCAGGTGATGACGCCGAGCAGCACAACCAGCGTGACCCAAGCCGTGCGAGCGGCGATGAGAGGGACAACGCTGGACACGGAGGCAACGCGACGCCCGGCGGGATTCGACCGCCTGCTGATCCACGCAGATACTCCCAGGATGACGAGCGCCAGCGACGCAATTTCCAAGACGTGCCAGACTTCAAACCAACTGGCCCACCGTGGAACACCTGAAACCCTGCCAGCGGTCTCGAGCCATCCCCAAAGCAGGCTGCGCACGCCGAGGAGCAGCCCGGCCGAGAACAGGCCCGCGAGCACAGGGCTCCACCAACGAGCCCGATACGCGCCGGCCAGCCCGAGCAGCAGGGCCGCGAACGTCATGGCGTTGAAGTTCGCGACCCGCGTCGGCATCAGAATCAGAAGGTCAGACGGCAGTTTCTCCGCAGGTATCCACGACGCCCAGACGAAGGCCAGGCTGAGCGCCGCGGCAACGATCACAGCGCGCAGAATGAACGCTGCGGATCGGGACAGGTCGGCCGCGAACGCAAAGAGCCACACCAACGCGATCGCCAGTGCCCCGAGATTGAGGATCACGCCGTCGGCTCGCAGCGGTACCGGTTGCCGATGGGCGTCCCACAGCGCGACAAACGTCGCCAGATAGCGAGCCGAGATTGCCGGCTCGATCGCCGGCGCCGGAAACGCAGAGGTGAGATGAACGGTCAGGCTGATGGCCGTTACCAGACATCCTGCGACGAAAAATCGCAGCCCCGCAGGCAATGTGGCTCGCAGCCGCTCGCGGTCCCAGACGAAACAGACACCGACGACGACGAAGAGCCAGAATCCCAGAGCCGGATGGATGGAAGGAGCGACCCCCAGCAGAAACCCAGCAGTCCGGTAACAGCCGGCCCCGAAGAGGCCGATGACGAGCACGAAGAGAGAGAGGCCGAGGATGCCGTAGGTGTTGACCGAGCCCGCCAGCAGAATGGGATACACGACGCCAAACTCGCTCGCGCGGGCCACCAACATCACCAGCGGCGCCCCCATCGCCATCAGCACATCGTCGCTCAGGGCGAAGACGAACATCGCGAGCGCCTGAAAGCTGACCATTCCCATCAGGCCGCTAAGGATGAGTGACAACCAGACCTCTGAGACGCCGACACGGAGAAACACCGCAAGCACCTGGTGGAGCAGCGTCCACAACTTCGTGTGGTAGAGGAAGAATGGTGTGGTGGCTGGATACTTGACGATCCCAGCGACCACTTGGGCGGTTTCGACCGCCACCTGCCAGTCGGGGAATACAACCATTCCCACGCGGAATCCCAGAATCCCGCTGACGGCCAGGACGAGCAGTGCACGATGCCGCATGCGAGTGAGCAGAATATCAGCGATTCTCGTCCCAACGGCCACAGTCGTAGAATGAGCGCGGCGATATGACATCCCGTCTGGCGCTCCTGTTTGCGCTGTTCTTCTCTTGGGGGGCGCCCGCGCGCGCGCAGCTCACGGCCGCGAAGGACGGCCCCATCGTGTACGGACATCATCATCTGACCGTCAGTAACTTTGACGCCGCCCGGAGGTTCTGGGTCGACACGCTTGGTGGCGCATCGCTGACGATCGCCACGACGCCGCTGTTCAAACTGCCCAATGTCTTGATCTTCATGAATCAGCGTCCACCCACCGGTGGCTCGAAGGGCACGACGGTCAACCACATCGGATTCCAGGTGCCGAACATTCGTGCGATGGTGGACAAGGTCAGGGCGGCTGGCTACCCGGTGGTGACTCGCGCCGAGCTGCCCGCGCAGTACGAGGTGAAGGACGACATCGGTTTCGTGCCGGACCAGAATGCGTCCGTCGCATTCGTGATGGCGCCGGACGAAACCAAGGTCGAGTTCATCGAGAACACGTCGATGAACGGATCGATCGCGCTGCACCACGTCCACTTCGCCGCGCCGAATGTCGAGGAGATGCGTGCATGGTATGTGAAGGTGTTCGGTGCGACGCCCGGCAGGCGCGGATCCCTCGAAGCCGCCGATCTGCCGGGCGTGAACCTGACGTTTTCGGCCGCCCCTGAACCCGTTGTCGGGACGCGCGGTCGCGCAGTCGACCACATCGGCTTCGAAATCAAGAACCTCGAGCGCTTTTGCCAGGACCTGGCGGCGAAGGGCATCAAGGTTGACCGCGGCTACACGAAGGTGCCGACGTTGGGCATTGCCGTCGCGTTCATCACCGATCCGTGGGGCACCTACATCGAGCTGACAGAGGGGCTCGATTCAATTCTCTAGTGTGTAGCCGATCGTGATCGCCTGGCGGCCGTCTCGGAGGCCTCGCGCGACGTCGACTCGCAGCGTGCCGTCCTGACCTGGTATGCGAAGGCGAAGCCCGACGCCGGCGTCAACTTGAAAGGGATCCCCGACAGCTCCCGGCAGCCTCGCGCCGGCCTTCACCAAGTCGGCGAACGCGGCAAGTCCGATGCGCGCGATTGCCGGCCGCTCGAGCCATCGTCGGCTTTCGAGATTCAGCGCCACCAGCCGCCGGCCGAATGCCAGCCCGTCGATTACTCCGCCGTCGATCAACGGATGCGCCCGCAGGAGTGACGGACGGCCATGACCGTCGCCCGCTCCTGGCCACAGAGCCAACGGCGACGAAACGCTGGCCACTTCAGTATGCAGATCCGCCAGATGCACGAATCCGTTGGAGGCAGTCGAGGAACGAACGGCTGTGTGCAGGGCGAGCGAACGGAAGCCGCCCTCGTCTGGAGGCCTGGCCAGGCCCGACGTTTTCGACGCGGCCTGTAGCTGGAGCCCGTTCTGGAACGCCCCTGAGACTGCCAGCCGATCACCGAACCATCGGCGCTCGAGCGTGACGCCGGTCGAAAACGACTTGCGCCCTTGTTCCCACGAATCCGCGCCGGCAGTCAGTTCGTAGCGCACCTTCGAGGTGATCCAGTCCGTGACGCCGACACCGGCATGCATTCGCGTCTCGCGAAGCCGGGAGCCCGGAATGGTTGCGGCGTAGGTCTGTGTCTCCTGGAATCCCTCAACGCGCCAGACGCCCGGCCACGCGCCGGCGCGAGGCGCCGTGAATGCGAAGGCCACGCGCGGTCGCTCCTCCCACCATCGCCAGCTCGCCATCCACATTTCGCCCTGACCGCTCCAGCCCGGCACCAGCATCTCGACCTCTCGATTGACGAGGGCGTGCGCCGCGGCAGAGCCCCAACCCAGGGCGCCGCTCGGCGTACGCGGTCGCTCCAACACCGCGACGTCGACGATCGCCAGGCCATCTGATTGCGGCCGATAGTCGATTCGCGCCGACAGGATGCCCGGCAGCTGTTCAAGACGACGCTCCGCTCGACGATAGCGCTCCTGGTCGAGCAGTGCGCCTGGCGTAAGCCCCAGCATCTGTGCCACCAGCGCATACCGCGTGTGGGCAAGTCCCTGAATCCGCACTGAATCGAAACGCGGCTTGTCGACGCGGTTCCATGCCTGAAGCGCTCCGCCCAGATCGTTTCGCACGAAACGGCTCGAGCCGAGCACATCCCAGGCGTACGCATCAGTCGGATTGCGATCGATCGCGCGTTCGGCGAGCGTCGCCGCGTCGTCAAACCGGCGTTGGGCGAATCGGACCCCGGCGAGCTCGCTGATCGGCTCCGACAGAGTCGGACAGCGAGACTGGAGGCCTTCGAAAATGCCGTCCGCTGCGTCGAGGCCACTCACCCGGATCTCGGCAACCGCAGAGGCCAACGCGCGGTCGCACGGCGCGTCAGCCGTTTGGGGTGGCACCAGCTCGCCAGGGCCCGGGAGAGGTCCCCGGCCCACCTGCGGTTCGCTCGAAGGGGACGGATCGAAAGCGGCCTCGCGGCCAGGGAGGACGAGCAGCGCCCAGAACTGCGCCGGTTCCCAGCGCCGCAACAACTCGGCAACGGGGTAGATCCGCGAAGGTCCCCACGTCGGATCGTGAAGCCAGACGCGATCGGCATCCGCGGCGACGGCGACGAGGTAGTGATAGCGATTGGGCCGATCCTCCACGAGGAGAATCAGGGGATGACCGAGTCCCAGCTCGTGACGAATCACGTCGATGGAGCCCCGCAAGACGAGGGCCTCCCACTGCCGATCCTTCACGGCCTGCGTCAGCACGTCGGTCGCGATGCCGCCCGCCCGCCGATCGACGAGCGGGGCAAACTGCTCGACATCAGCGCGGCGATCCCCCCAGTAGCGAAACAGCATGGCGACAGCGGCACCGCCGCAGAGCGCTGGTGTCTGAGGCAGATACGGGACGTCGATGCTGACAGTGCTAACAGGGCCGGCCCCGTCGCGCGACGGCGCGCCGACTGCCGGACGACCTGCGGCGAGCATCAACGCGACCAGAAGTGGAATGGTGATCCGCACGGGTTAACCCGAATGGCGCGATCAGTTCACCGCGACGATAATCAGGATCAGCACCAGCAGGGCGATGATCACCGTCGTCGTCGAGATGGTGATGTTGCTGCCACCGGTCAGCGCCTGATTGACCTGTTGCGCGGCGGCTGCTGTTCGATCGAGATCGGTCCCGCTGATGGTGTTGACGGCCGCATCGATGCGTTGAAGATCGACGCCTGCCCGGTGAGCCAGTTCGCGCACCTCGGGCCGGCCCAGTGCCTCGTGAATGGCGGCGCGGCCGGCGTCCTGAGTCGCGACGTGTTGATTGACGACTGCGGCAAGCGCGGCTGGACTCACCGCGTGGCGGTCCTGCGCAACCGCAGCAGACGAGAGCGCGGCGATGAGCACCAGTGGGCCGATCACAAGCTTTGAGAACAATCGCATCGAAGCCTCCATCGAAGTGGTTACAGACACCTCATCAGATAGCAAGGGCGGTGCCGTTAGGTTGCGCCAGCTCGGCCGGTGACAGTTATGCACACGTCCTTTGATGACTGGATAGGCGCCCTGGAGAGGCGCCATCTCGCGGACCTCACGTTTTCCGAGTTGTCACGCGCGCTGCGGGCCCTTTCAGCAACGTATGTGGAACGTCGGAAACGTATCGGGGAAGGGGCGGCGCTGGCTGGGGCCGGCAAGCGCGCGGCGTTCGCCCTCTTCTATGGACCGCTCCATTACTTACTCGTGCAGCACATTGTGTCGGCGCTGTCAGAGACGGGCGTGCGGCGAGTCACCGGCAAGCTGTTCGATCTCGGATGTGGCACCGGTGCCTCGGGCGCGGCGTGGGCCAGCTCGTGCGCGCGGCCTCCCGAGATCCTCGGCATCGATCGCCATCCGTGGGCTGTGAAGGAAGCGTCTGCGACGTATCGTGAATTCGGCTTGAGGGGACGAGCGATCGTGGGCGATCTCGCGAACGCCGACTTCCCACACGGGAGCGCCGCCTTCCTCGCCGCTTTCACGTTGAATGAGCTCCCGGACGGCACGCGGGAAACGGTGATGGCGCGGCTTCTTGATCGCGCCACGCACGGCAATCGCGTCCTCATCGTCGAACCGCTCGCCGGCTTCGTTGCGCCGTGGTGGAAGCGATGGCAGGCAGTGGTCGAATCCGCTGGCGGCCGCGCCGACGAGTGGCGCATCCGCGTCCTCCTTCCCGACATCGTCACGAAACTCGATCGTGCCGCCGGCCTGAACCATCGCGAGATCACCGGACGATCGTTGTGGATCCCCGGGGCCTGAACGCCCGTGGTAAGGTTCGCCAGTGCCCGCTGAACTTCGCGCCGCCGCTACTGTGCTGGTGCTGCGCGACGGCGCGATGGGCCCCGAAGTGTTCATGGTCCGTCGCCACGATCGGTCGGCGTTCATGGGCGGGGCGCACGTGTTCCCGGGCGGCGCGGTTGATGCCGCGGATCGAGACGCAGCCGATTCGCAATGGTGTGACGGCATCGAACACGCGGCCGCACAGATTCCAACGCTCGAGCCGGCCGCCGCACTGGCTCTCCACGTCGCCGCCGCGCGTGAGCTATTCGAAGAAGCGGGCGTGCTGCTGGCCCGGGATGCACAGGGACGATTCGCACGTCTCGACGATGAGTCATCGCACGCGCGGTTCAAGCAGTACCGTCAGGACATTCACGCGAGCACGCGAACGCTGCGAGATGTGCTCGAGCGCGAGCAGCTTCGCCTCGCCGCGGACGCCTTGACCGTGTGCGCGCATTGGGTGACCCCGCCTCTGGACGTCCGCCGCTTCGACACCCGTTTCTTCGCCGCACGACTGCCGATCGACCAGCATCCGGCGCACGACCAGCGCGAAACCACTGAAAGCCGGTGGACGACGGCGGGCGATGCCATTGCCGCGGCGAAGCGGGGCGACATCGTGCTCCCGTCGCCAACCTGGGTGACGCTGCGCGAGCTCGAGCCGTTTCAGACGGTCGACGCCATCATGTCGTGGCAGCGTGGGCGTGAGATTCCGCGCCGTGAGCCGACACTCGTAGAGCAGGACGGGGTGCGGGCCCTGCTGATGCCGGTGGACCCGTCGTACGATCGGGATGGCTCTCTCGAGAGGCTCGAGACGCGATTCGTGTGGACGGGCGATCGCTGGCTGCCGCCAAAGACGGGGTAATGGGAGCGCACGCAAGTTATTGACACGTGCGCGAAGGCTGGTCAGACTAATCGCCGCTTGCGTGTGACGGCACGGCGCGCCAGCAAGATGAAACGACGGATTGTTTAACGCGGGGCCAGCCCCCAAAGAGGCACTATGCAGGACGACGATTTTGACGACGGCCCGTTGGGACTCCCGGACGACGACCTGACCGGAGGACCTGATCTCGGGGACGAACTGGATGCGGGCGTCGACGCGGATCTCGATCTCGACGCTGATGCAGATATCGACGAGCCAATCGGCCGGCCCGCCGGCGCGGCGCGAGCGGCGGCACCACCGACGCCAAGGAAGCCCGTCGCAGCCAGTAAGCCAGCCGCGAAGGCGGCGCCAGCGGCGAAGAAAGCCGCTCCCAAGAAAGCCGCCAAGAAGAAGAGCGCCCCTGCTGCACGCAAGAGTGCCGGTACCAAGAAAAAAGCGGGAAAGAAGGCTGGGAAGAAGGCCGGAAAGAAGGCCGGAAAGAAGCCCGCAAAGAAAGCTGCTCGCAAGAGCGCACGAAAAGCGTCGCGAAAAGGCGCCAAGCGCCGGCGGTAGCGGAGCGAGCGGCTACTTCGGAAAGATCACCGGCAGCACCGTGTCGGTCGTGAACACGCAGCGATTGTTGTGGCCGCACTCGGGCACGATCTGAATCGTGTGCTTCGCGCCCAGTTGCTCGTTGACGTACTTCACGAAGGCCTCCCCGCGGGCACGCCGCGTGGCTCCCTGTGCCATCGCCGGGCACGATGAATCGAAGCCACCAAGCGGCAGCGTATCGACCTGTCCCAACAGGTATGTGGTGGGTCGCGACACGAGCTGCCGCAGCAATTGCTCCTCAGTCATCTTGGCCGTGTAGCCGCTCGTGCGGTCCTGGAGGCCGAGCGGCCACCGGTTGAAGTTCGGACACGCACTCGCCTCGAACGGACCGTACGAGAACTTGGTGTGCGGTGTTTCCGTGTTCCATCCCTCCTTCGCATTCGCCGGCGCTGCGTCGTCAACCGGTAGCGCTCGGGTGGCGGCTGGCCATACGTAGCTCGAAGGGTTGGCGACCACGTACGACACCGCGACGCCGACCGAGTCGTGCACACGATTCGACATCTCGTAGCGCGTCACGAACTGACCGCCGGCCGAGTGCCCCGTCACGACCACGTTCCTGAGGTTGGGAAACACACTCTTCTTCGCAACCTTGCGGACGATCTCATCCATGAAATCAAACGAAGACAGTTCGGGGTTGGTCGCCGCCATGCCGCCGGATCGCCAGCTGTCGCCATTGCAGCTCCACCCGACTTCGTTCGGCTGCAGCGTGTCGTCGCAGCCCGTGAAGCGCGGCGCGATCACCACGGTGTCGTCGAGCGCGCCCGCTAGAAACGCGGCGGCAGCTGCCGTGCTGAAGTAATCGTTGGCGTTCCGGTTGGTGCCGTGGACCATGACGAGCGCACGGCGAATCCCCTCGTTGCGCGCGTCGAGCGAATGCGTGCGGTAGATCATCGAGCGCGCGGGCCCGGCGCCGAACACCACCCATTCCGCGCAGGGTGCCGTGGGTGTCGTGCACGCCGGCGTCGCCGCGGCCAGCCGCTGGCGATCTCCCGCCGGAAAGGCGAGAAGCACTCCGAGCAGCACCAGGAGTGAGATTCGCATGGCTGAAGAATAGCACCACGCAGGCGGTAATATCGGAGGCGTGACAGCCTCCTCGCGCTTCCTCGACGCTCATCCGGAGTATGGAGCGACGTCCGTACTCGACGACCTGCGCGCAACGGAGTACAGCCGATTGGATCGACTGGGACATGTCTATCTCGACTACACAGGAGCCGGGCTTTACGCCGACGCGCAGATCACGGAACACGTCCGGCAGCTTCGGGAGCACGTGTTCGGCAATCCGCACTCTGCGAGTCTGAGCTCGACGGAGACGACCACGTTGGTCGAGCGGACCAGGGCGGCGGTGCTTGCCTACTTCAACGCGACCGACGACTACACGGCCGTCTTTACGTCGAACGCCTCGGGGGCGCTGAAGCTGGTGGGCGAAGCGTACCCCTTCGAGCCGGGCGGACAGCTGTTGCTGACGACCGACAATCACAATTCGGTCAATGGCATACGGGCGTTCGCGCTGGCGCGCGGAGCGGCGGTCAGCTATTCGCCCCTGATCGTCCCCGATCTGCGCATCGAGCGCCCGGCCCTTGAAGCGCTGCTCGACCAGGCGGACCACCACCGCTCGAATTTGTTTGCCTTCCCGGCGCAGTCGAATTTCTCAGGCGTGAAGCATCCGCTCGATCTCGTCGATGTCGCGCAGGACCGCGGCTGGCACGTGCTGCTCGACGCCGCCGCCTTCGCGCCGACCAATCGCCTTGATCTGCGCGCGTGTGCGCCCGACTTCGTGGCGATCTCCTTCTACAAGATGTTCGGATATCCCACTGGCGTCGGGTGTCTGCTCGTCCGCAAGGCCGCGCAGCCGGTGTTGAAGCGTCCGTGGTTTGCCGGCGGCACGGTGAATTTCGCCACGGTGCAGGGGCGATTTCACTTGCTGGCACCCGGTGAAGCCGGCTTCGAGGACGGGACGCTGAACTATCTGAGCATCCCCGCCGTGGACATTGGCCTCCGTCATCTCGAGCGGATCGGAGTCGACACGATTCAGACGAGGGTTCGCTGTCTCACTGACTGGCTGCTGAGCAATCTGCTGGCCCTCGAGCATAGCAACGGCCGACCCATGGTCCGGCTTTACGGACCATCAACGACGGCGATGCGGGGTGGCACCGTGACGATGAATTTCTACGATCCAGGTGGGCACCTTCTCGACTACCGGCGCGTCGAGGAGATGGCCGGTCTGGAGCGCATTTCGTTCCGGACGGGATGTTTCTGCAACCCGGGCACCGGCGAAACCGCGGAGGGCCTCACCGAAGAGGACATGCGCGCCGGGCTGACAGCAGACGCCGACATGACGCTCCCGCGGTTTGTGCAGATCATCCAGCACCGCGGCGGCAAGAGCGCCGGCGCCATCCGCGTGTCGCTCGGCCTTGTGAGCAATGTGGCGGACGTTGAGCACTTCCTGCGCTTCGCGGCACGCTTCCGCGACCAGACCTCGTTGACCATCGGCGACGTGACGTTCGACATCGAGTCGTGCCGAGTGATTCGGGACGGGAGCTGATCACGCCGGTTTCGACCCGCCATCGAGTCGAGACCTGACTGCCACAACTCATTCCTGAAACCCCCGCGGTGCCTCGAATCCTCCGATCACATCGGACAGCTGCGCGGCAAACTCGATCGAGGTGCCGTCTTCCCACATCGGCCCCATGATCTGGAGGCCGACAGGGAGACCCACATGGGTGCGTCCGATTGGAGCCACGGTGGCGGGCAGCCCTGACAGCGTCGCAAAACTGATCCAGGACGACATGTCCCGCCCGTACGGCCGTTTCCCTTCGGGCGTGTGGATCACTCGATTGTCGATCGGTTCGCTGTGGTCGTGTGGAAATGCGGCCGTGAACGCGGTTGGAAGAAGGAACACGTCGTGGCTCTCGAAGTACTTCTGCCAGAGCGCGCGGACGGCGAGCCGTCTCTGCGATTCGTGCAGCCAGCGGCCATGAGGCTCCACCGCCGCCGCCGCTGCGATGTCGTCGGGGTCGTTCGCGAGGCGCTTCTGCGATCGTTCACGCGCCTCGGCGTTCATATCGACAGTCAGCAGTGAAAAGAGGAGGTACGCGAACGTCTTCATCTGCGCTCGAGGATCGAGTTCCTGAGGCCACCCGCGGTGTAGCGTCGCCCCGGCGCGGCTCAACGCTGAAAGCGTCTTCTCGTACACCGCTCCCACCTCGGCAGAAACCGGGCAGATC
>Ga0111538_10003557_pt1 | contig 21764 bp, 17 predicted proteins | sample SoiMethybrSBSTD1_FD_79669 | JGI IMG/M metagenome (GOLD analysis project Ga0111538, IMG submission 79669) | Bulk soil microbial communities from a Populus tree surrounding site in Tennessee, USA - Soil MetaG P. TD hybrid SBSTD1 (version 2)... | ecosystem: Environmental > Terrestrial > Soil >... | reverse complement strand
GGAGCGCGAAGCGCGACAACCCTGGGACTGCGACCTAAATAGCGTTTCAACCCTGAAAGGGTTTCTCGGATACCGGCACTCATGGACGTTGTTCGCTACTTAGCAATCAGAAGGGCCACGAGAAACCCTTACAGGGTTTATCACGATTCTAGATTTTAACCCCAGGGTTGGAGCGCAAAGCGCGACAACCCTGGGACTGCGACCTAAATAGCGTTTTAACCCTGAAAGGGTTTCTCGGATACCGGCTCTCATGGACGTTATTCGCTATTTAGCAGTCAGAAGGGCCACGAGAAACCCTTGCAGGGTTTATCACGATTCTAGATTTTAACCCCTGGGCTAGGGTTAGCGAACGCCTTCGGCGTTGGGATCTGGATGACGGATGTGTGTTCGGCTGCGGCGTTGGGGTCTGGGGTGAGATGTGCTCGCGTTCGGCGTTGGGAACTGGGTGACGGATGTGTGCTCGGCTGCGGTGTTGGGCGGAATTAAGAATTGTATCGGGCCGCGCCGCTTTTGCGGTGACGAAAGGCAAGAACCAACACCTGGTGTTATGATCGACTTGAGAAACTTTACGGAGTCAATCGCAATGGACTTTGAACTTCAACACGCGAAAGAGATTCTTGGTCGTACACCGTCAACTGTGGACTCGCTACTGCGCGGACTTCCGGAGGCGTGGCTGGTTAGGAATGAAGGGCCGGAGACGTGGAGTCCACACGATATCGTGGGCCATCTCATTCACGGCGAGCAGACTGATTGGATTCCACGCGCGAAGATTATTCTCGAACACGGTGAAGCACGGGCTTTCGAGCCATTTGATCGAACGGCGATGTTTGAGAAGTCGAAAGGGAAGTCGATCGCGGAACTGCTCGATTCATTTGCGGCGCTCAGAAAAGAAAGTCTTCACGAATTGGACGAGATGAAACTCACGCCGGCGTTGTTGGAAAAACGCGGCAAGCATCCCGTACTCGGTGTTGTAACCCTGCAGCAGTTACTCGCCACGTGGGTCATTCACGATCTCGGACACGTCAGACAAATCGTCCGCGTGCTTGCCAAACAATATCGCGACAATGTCGGACCATGGCGAGCCTATCTTTCAATCCTCGAAGAATAGCCAGCCACAAAAACGCAAAGAAAGCACAAGAAAGTTTTGTGGTTTTTTGTGCCTGTTTGTGGCTGGAATGGGATTTGAGCCGAGCAGGACTCGAACCTGCGACCCACTGGTTAAAAGCCAGTTGCTCTACCGACTGAGCTATCGGCCCATCTATGTGCGGGACGGAAGGCATTCTACCGAACGCCGGCACGATTGTCCAAAACAACAAAATTTACTCTCGGAGCCACGACCCTAAAGCAGAATTTTGCACGATGATCGTTTGCATGCGTTCGGGGCCGGTGGAGACGAGACCGATCTCGGTGCCGATTTGTTCAGAGAGGAATTCGATGTAGCGACGCGCGTTGGTGGGAAGAGAATCTATTTCCGTCGTGCCGAGGGTCGAAGACTTCCAGCCGGGCAGCGTGGCGTACATCGGTTCCACACCCCGCAGATCCTGAGAAACTGCCGGCAACGACTCGCACACCTTTCCGTTGAGCTTGTAACCGATGCAGACCTTGATTTCGTCGAGTGTATCGAGCACGTCGAGCTTCGTGAGAGCTACTGATGAAAAGCCATTGATCTCGGCTGCATAGCGAGTCGCAAACGCGTCAAACCAGCCGCAACGCCGCGGGCGTCCAGTCGAAGCACCATACTCACGACCGCGCTCGCGAATCATCTGGCCCAACTCCGCTTCGCCTTCGAGCATTTCGGTCGGAAACGGACCTTCACCGACGCGAGTAGTGTAAGTGCGAACGATACCCAGCACACCCGTCAATCGATTTGGGGCGAGACCGGTGCCGATAATCGCTCCGCCTGCGACCGTAGTGGACGACGTAACGAACGGGTAAGTGCCGTGGTCCACATCAAGCAACGTCGCCTGCGCACCTTCGAGAAGAATCGATCGTCCCTCAGTGGCGGCGACGTTCAGATAGTGCGTAGTATCGGCGATGAACGGCCCGAGCCGTTCAGTCAGCACCGACATTTCCTTGAAGATCTCATCGGCATCAAGACGCTCGCCGCCGTAAGCTTCAATGATGCGATTGGCGTCTTCGAGATTTCGTTCGATGCGAGAGCGAAGCACGTCAGGCACCAGCGCGTCGGCAGTACGAATCCCACGGCGTCCGGCTTTGTCTTCGTACGCCGGACCGATGCCGCGCAACGTAGTTCCGACCTTTTCATTGCCGAGTCGTTCTTCGCTGGTGTGGTCCAAAGCACGGTGATACGGAAAAATGAGGTGCGCGCGCGAACTAATCTTCACGCGCTCCGGTGAAACCTCGATGCCCTGTTGCGTGAGCCGATCGGCCTCGACGAAAAATGCCTTGGGATCGATCACCATCCCGTTCCCGAGCACGCAGGTTTTGCCGCGATGCACGATGCCCGACGGCAGCAGATGGAGCACAAAAGATTGATCGCCGACCTGGACCGAGTGCCCCGCATTGTGCCCGCCCTGATAGCGCGCGACGATCTCGAAACGCTCCGCGAGCAGATCTACGATCTTACCTTTTCCTTCGTCGCCCCACTGGGCGCCAATTACTGCGATTACTTTGGCCACAGATTAAACGGCTCTCCAAACCGGATTCAGGCGGTCACAATTTTTGTATTTCCAGATACAACTCGAGGTACTTCTTTGCCGCAGCTTCCCATGAATTATCGACTACCATCCCGTTGTGCTGGATCTTTTGCCACGCTTCGGGCCGCGCATAAAAGTAAAGTGCTTCCCGGATTTTTTCAAGCAAAGCACCGGCCTCATACGGTCCAAACTTGAATCCTGTTCCCGAACCATCAGCCGGATTGAACTGCCGGACCGTGTCGTCGAGGCCGCCCGTTGCACGCACGATCGGAACAGTGGCGTAGCGCATGCTGTACATCTGATTCAAACCACACGGCTCGTACAGCGACGGCATCAGAAACATGTCGGCGCCCGCCTCGATCTGGTGTGCAAGCGGTTCGCCTGCATAGCCTTTGTAAATACCAACCCGCCCTGGTGCTGCATCGTGCCAGCGTTGCAAAAAATCCTCGTACTCTTTAGCGCCGGCGCCGAGCGCGATGAAAAAGCATCCGGTTTCAAGAATCGAACCAGAGATCTGGCGGATCAGATCGTAGCCCTTTTGCCCGACGAGACGCGAGATAATGGCGATGATCGGCCGCTCAGGTTCTTCCGGCAAAGCGAAACGGCGTAACAGATCAAGTTTGCACTCACGTTTTCCTGACAAATCAGCGGCGGAAAAGTTTGCGGCAATGTGGGGATCCGTTTCCGGGTTCCAGATCGTGTAATCGACTCCGTTCGTGATTCCTGCCAGACGATCCTTGCGCGCGCGCAAGAGCCACTCGAGCCCATGTCCCTGGTCGCGAGTTTGAATCTCACGCGCGTAACGCGGGCTCACAGTTGAGAGCGCATCCGCAGCCATGATTCCGGCCTTCAGTGCGGAGGCGTGGCGATCGAGCGCGAAGTAGTCGCGTTCAGGCGGATCTCCGAATCCGAGCCACCAGAGATCGCCTGCGTCAAACAAGCCCTGATAACCAACATTGTGAAGTGAAAACAGGCTCCGCGTCTTTTGAAAGAACTCGTCGTAGCGCCGCCGCGCATTCAACTCGGCAATCGCGAAACCACAGGGCCAGTCATTAGCGTGAACGATGTCGGGCTCAAAACTCAAATGTTTGAGCAAGGCGAGCGCAGCACGCGAGAAGAACGCAAATCGAATGTGATCATCGTTGTGGCCGTAGATCGTGGAACGGGCAAAGAATTCGGGTGCTTCAAGCAGGTAAGCGGGCGCGCCTGCCACATCGCTGTACCAGAAACGAACCAGATGAACCTGCCCACGCCACTCAACGCGAACGTTTTCAACAGAGCCGCCATTCAGCAACGTCCGATCAACTTGATCGTAAAGAGGCAGGATGAGTTTCGCCTCGACGTCGAGCTCACTCAACGCTTTTGGCAGTGCACCTGAAACGTCAGCCAGCCCGCCAGTCTTGGCAAAAGGCACAGCTTCAGATGTCAGGATCGCGACGCGCATAGACAGAAATACATCCACAGATTACGCAGATTTTCTGTGTAATCTGTGGATGGCTTTTACTATTTAGCTTTGCATTGATGCGAGAAATTCGGCGTTGGACTTGGTCTTCTCGAGTCGCTCGAGGACGACCTCCATCTGCTCGACTGGTGACAACGGGTTCAGAACGCGTCGCATCACCCAGATACGATTAAGATCTTCTTTGCTGATGAGCAGCTCTTCCTTACGCGTGCCGGAACGCTGCAGATCGATTGCCGGGAAGAGTCGCTTATCGCTTAAACGCCGATCGAGATGGATTTCGGAGTTGCCCGTGCCCTTGAACTCTTCAAAGATCACGTCGTCCATACGCGATCCCGTATCGATAAGAGCGGTTGCAATGATGGTCAGCGATCCGCCTTCTTCGATGTTGCGGGCGGCGCCGAAGAAACGTTTTGGACGTTGCAGTGCGTTTGAATCGATACCACCGGAGAGGATCTTGCCGCTTGGTGGCACGACGGCGTTATGCGCGCGCGCGAGACGCGTGATCGAGTCGAGCAGGATAACAACGTCGCGTTTGTGCTCGACAAGTCGCTTCGCTTTTTCGATCACCATATCGGCGACCTGAACGTGGCGTGTCGGCGGTTCGTCGAACGTCGACGAAATGACCTCGCCGTTGACCGAACGCTGCATGTCGGTGACTTCTTCAGGTCGCTCGTCGATCAGCAGCACGATCAAAGTCGTTTCCGGATGGTTCTGCGTTACCGAGTTGGCAATTGTTTGCAGCAACATCGTTTTACCGGTGCGCGGCGGAGCGACGATCAATCCGCGTTGACCTTTGCCGAGCGGCGTCACCAGGTCGATCACGCGCGCGGAAAGGTTTTCCGACAATGTCTCCATCTTCAACTGCTCTTCCGGGTACAGCGGCGTGAGATTATCGAAGAAGACTTTCTCGCGTGCCTGATCCGGCGATTCGAAGTTGATCGCCTCGACTTTGATCAGAGCAAAATATCGTTCACCCTCTTTGGGCGGCCGGATCTGTCCGCTGACGGTGTCGCCGGTGCGCAAATCAAATTTGCGAATCTGTGACGGCGAAACGTAGATGTCGTCAGGGCCGGGCAGGTAGTTGTACTCCGGCGCACGGAGAAAGCCGAATCCATCCGGTAACGTTTCTAACACACCTTCAGAAAAGATGAGACCGCTCTTCTCGGTTTGTGCGGCCAGCACTTTGAAGATGAGTTCCTGCTTACGCATGCCGGTTGCACCCGGCACGTCCATGCTTTTCGCAATTTGCGTAAGTTTGGAGATGGACATCTCCTTAAGATCAGCCAGATTGTGAAAACCCTCGTTCTTGCCGCCATCGCGGCCATCTCTGGATTCTCGTTCGGGTTCGGCGGTTGCTACAGTTGCGCCGCCGTCTTCACCGTTGGCGTCGTTGTTCGCGCTTGATGCGCGTGAACGTGTTCGTTGTGACATATCAGTTGTTCTCTGTATTTCTTTACGCGTTAACCAATTACTAGTGTGATTGAAATGAACGATTGTGTGGTAGAGCGAGATGCAGGACGCGCGCAGCGGCTTCCCACCTCATTCGCGGGGCAAAAATCTGATTCTCCTCAAACGGTATGGTGCACTGTAACTCAACTTTTCGCGCGCGGCAAATCGTAACGTCTATGATGCCACCCACTCAAGGGGCGTGGCCCAAAATTCGAGGTTTACCAAAAGGGGGCTATGAGATTTTCGGATACAGTTCAGGGTACTAGCCTAGCATTACAAAGCGCAAACGCGAGCAACACATCTGTGCGTAAACTATGGATAAAAACTGTCTACGCCTTTACACAACAAAATTCAATGCTGATCAATTGCGCTTTTAATTGCACGCCAGAGCTCTTCTCGACCGCGGCCGCTTTTGGCCGAATAGGCCACTACGCTGTCGTCATTGAGCACTCGTGCAATGTGCCCCAGGTTCTTCCTCAACTCGTTGTTCGAAAGCTTATCGGATTTCGTGGCTATTACTAACTTCGGCTTGTTATTTACCTCAAGCCATTCGTGAAGCTGCAAATCCTGTTTTGTGGGTTCGTGTCGCGAATCTAAGATGTGAATTGATAGCACAAGCTGGCGGCGCTTGGCAAGGTAACTGGTGGCCATCTCGCCCCAACTCGATTTTATTTCCTTTGGTACCCGAGCGTACCCAAAGCCCGGCAAGTCCACAAAACGGAACTGATCGTTGATCTGGAAGAAATTTAACGATTGCGTTCTGCCGGGAGTTGAGGAAGTACGAGCCAGACCACGAACAGCGAGTAAGGAGTTGATCAGGCTCGACTTGCCGACATTTGAGCGACCCAGAAAAGCGATCTCGGGTTTTAGATCTCGTGGCCAATCGGCTTCTATGAAAGCACTCTTGAGAAACTCGGCTGAAACGACCTTCATCGATTAGTTGGCCGCGGATTAGACCGATCCGCGGCCTGATTCACGCGGATTAGTTACCTGCGGCGGCGGCCTGAGCTGCTCGTTGCTGATACAACGCAATTAGCTTCGCCATTCGCTCCCTGATAGTTTCCAGCTTGGTTTCGTAGCCCGGACATTCTTTCACGACCTTCTCAAGGTGCGCGAGATAGTTAGGATTCCCCATCTCTTCACGCAGTGCTGGAATAAAAGGTTCCAGCTTGGCGTAAATAAAGAAGTGCTCGCCATTAGCATCGTTGAACATCTGCGCATCGATTGCGCCGTTGTTAACAAACGAGCAGGCCATGTCCCAGTAGGAAACCACCATACGAAAGAGACCGCTCTTATCGCTTGTTAATACATCTATAAAATCTTCTTTGCCTTTCGGGTTGAAAGTGAAAAACCACATGCGCGCCTCGCGCATAGTCTTCTCACGGCGAAGGTCGTACAGCTTCAAGATCAGATCCGCATCTTTATATTTGCTCATAGAGTTCTCCTGTCGTTGATTCGGGGCAGGAGCAGAAAGCAGGAGCAGGATAATAATTCCTGCTCCTGTTTGCTGCTCCTGCTGCTATGTGGATAAGTTAGCTTGTCTGAATTCCCTGCGTAGGCTGCTCGGTGTTCCAGATCGGCGGACCTTCGTCAGTAGCGGCCTGCGTCGGGCACGAATCTTCGAGCGCGAGAGACAAGACCTCATCAATGGTCTCGACGAGATGAATGGAAAGCACTTCGCGAACTTCCTCAGGAAGTTCAGTCAGATCCTTCTCATTGTCTTTCGGCACGATGATCGTATCGATGCCAAAGCGATGGGCAGCGAGAAGTTTCTCCTTGACTCCGCCAATGGGAAGCACTTTTCCTCGCAGCGTAATCTCTCCGGTCATGGCGACATTCTTTTTGATGGCCACGCGTGTTAGCGCAGAAGCCATAGCGGTCGCCATCGTAATGCCTGCTGAAGGCCCATCTTTCGGAATGGAGCCTTCGGGAATATGGATATGCAGATCTCGTTTGCGAATGAAGTCGAGACTCATGCCGAGGCGTTCAGCGCGTGCGCGTATACAAGTCAACGCTGCTTGCGCTGACTCCTGCATGACGTCGCCGAGTTTGCCTGTCAGGGTTACGCCTCCACGACCCTTCACGAGCGTGGCTTCAATCTGCAGCACTTCACCACCGATTTCGGTCCAGGCCAATCCGGTCGCGAGCCCGACTTCGCTTTCTGCGGCGACGCCTTGCTGCCGGAACTTGATCGGGCCAAGCATCTCGCGTACTCGGTCAGCGTCGACTATCACGGCGCTCGCGTTTTCGTCTGCCTGTTCAGAAACAAACTTGCGCGCAAGCTTGCGGCAACATGAGCCGATCTCTCGTTCGAGATTACGAACACCGGCTTCACGAGTGTAGTGACGAATGACTTCGAGAATTCCTTCGTCAGTAAAGTCAAACTGTTCGAGCTTGAGACCGTTACCTTCGGCCTGTTTCGGCACGAGGTGACGTTTCGCGATCTCGAGTTTCTCGCGTTCCGTGTAACCGGAAAGCCTGAGGATTTCGAGACGATCCTGAAGCGCCGGCGGAATCGTGTGCAGCACGTTTGCGGTTGCGATAAAGAAGACCTTCGAGAGATCGTACTCAACGTCGAGATAATGATCCTGGAACGTGTGGTTCTGTTCCGGATCGAGCACCTCGAGCAACGCCGCACTCGGATCGCCACGGAAGTCGGCGCCCAGCTTGTCAACTTCATCGAGCAGCAGAACCGGGTTCACCGTCCCGGCCTTTTTCATCATCTGAATAATCTGTCCGGGCAGGGCGCCGATGTATGTGCGCCGGTGACCGCGAATCTCAGCTTCATCACGCACGCCGCCTAACGAGAGCCGAACAAACTTACGTCCCGTAGCTCGCGCGATCGATTTTCCAAGACTCGTTTTGCCAACTCCCGGAGGACCAACGAAACAGAGAATGGATCCTTTCGGATTCTTCACCAGTTGTCGAACGGCAAGATATTCGAGGATACGTTCTTTGATCTTCTCGAGACCGAAATGGTCTTCGTTCAAAACCTCTTCAGCCTTGACGAGGTCCTTGATCTCTTTCGACTTCTGCTTCCAGGGCACGCTGATCAGCCAGTCGATGTAAGTTCGCGAGACTGTGCCCTCGGCAGACATCGGCGGCATGGCTTCGAGGCGATGCAGTTCCTGCATTGCTTTCTCTTTGGCCTCGTCGGTCATGCCGGCTTCTTCAATCTTTTTCTTCAGCTCCTCGAGCTCTGCTTTCTCATCCTTGCGACCGAGCTCTTTGTGAATCGCTTTGATCTGCTCGTTGAGGTAGTACTCTTTCTGAGCTTTCTCCATCTGTCGCTTGACGCGAGTTTGGATGGTGCGATCGAGTTGACGTTTCTCGATCTCAGTTTCCAGTAACTCGATCAAACGTTGTAGGCGTGCCTGAGTGGAAAAGATCTCCAGCAGGCCCTGCTTGTCTTCGACGGAGATCCGCAGTTGCGAGGCGAGTGCATCGGCAAGATGCGATGGCTCCTGATTGCGCAGCGCAGTTTGGAGTGCGTCGGTCTGCGTATCCGGTGCAAGTCGTAGGTGTTGCTCGACGAGCTGGCCGACTTTCTGGATCAGTGCGTCGAGACGTGTGCCTTCTTCGTTGACCACCGGCGCGCGACGCACGAGTGCCATAAAGGCACCGTCACTGTTTTCTACGCGCACAGTTGTGGCACGTTCGCGACCTTCAACCACTACTTTGATCTGCCCGTTCTCCTGTTTTTGCGACTGGAGAATGCGGCCAAGCGTGCCAACCCCATAGATCTGCTCCGGAGTCGGCTCGTCAACAGTGGCATCGTGCTGTGTGGCCAGGAAAATCGTGCGATCCGTCGCGAGCGCCTGTTCGAGCGCCCTGACCGAGCCGGAACGACCTATTTTGAAAGCGACTTTAGTAAAGGGGAATATCACGACGTCGCGGATTGGCACCATCGGATACCAGGCTACGTCGGAGGGGGTTCTGTCTGAATATTCTTCCATGATTGAAACAACTCTACCTGAGAAAGAGGGCTAATTGTAAAACATTTCCGGTCGGGTCCGCCACAGTAGGCAGCTTTCAGGAGCAAGTAGCAGGAGCAGATGAACGATTAAATATGTCTCTGCCCCTGTAAGCCGCGCCTGCCTCCTCCTATTTGTGGCAACTAGTTGACTTGGCTATGCGGCGGCGCCGTCGATTCCGGTGAGGCCTTCACCCGGAACGGCTCGGCGACGTTCGACCATTTCGCTGGTTATGACGAATTCTTTGACTCGTTTTTGAGAAGGAAGGGTGTACATCGCGTCAAGCAGCAGCTCTTCGAGAATCATCATCAGGCCGCGGGCTCCGACTTTTCGCTCGACAGCCTGTCGAGCAACGGCCTTGAGCGCATCCTCGGTAAACTTTAACTTGACGTTATCGAAATCAAATTTCTTCTGGTACTGCTTGACCAGAGCATTCTTTGGTTCTGTAAGAATCTTGATGAGTGCGCCCTCGTCGAGCTCGTGGAGCGCGCCGCAAACCGGCAGGCGTCCGACAAACTCCGGGATCAATCCGAAACGAATCAGATCCTCGGGCTGAACCTGCCCGAGTGCTTCTGCGTGACGATGAGATCCTGACTTCACTTCGGCATGGAATCCGAGCGACTTGTTGCGCAGCCGTCTCTCGACCACTTTCTCGAGTCCGACGAACGCGCCACCGCAGATGAAGAGAATGTTGGTCGTGTCAACCGGGAAGAATTCCTGGTGAGGATGTTTACGACCGCCCTGTGGCGGAACATTTGCGACCGTGCCTTCGAGTATCTTCAGCAGCGCCTGCTGCACTCCCTCGCCGGATACGTCGCGCGTGATCGACGGGTTCTCGTCCTTACGACAAATCTTGTCGACCTCGTCAATATAGATGATGCCTTGTTGCGCGCGTTCGACGTCGCCGTTCGCGGCCTGGAGCAACTTCAGAATGATGTTCTCGACGTCTTCACCGACATAACCCGCTTCAGTCAACGTGGTCGCATCGACGATAGTGAAGGGAACTGCGAGCATGCGAGCGAGCGTTTGGGCCAGCAACGTCTTACCCGTGCCGGTCGGCCCGATCAGCAGGATGTTAGCTTTCTGAATCTCAACGTCTGAACGACGACGACCGAGTTCGATGCGCTTGTAGTGCTGATACACAGCGACGGCCAGGCGCTTCTTCGTTTCCTCCTGGCCGATCACGTATTCATCTAAAAAGTTTTTAATCTCTCCGGGCTTCGGAAGTGGCGGGCGGGTGGCGACTGACTCTGCCTGTTGATCGTCGGTGATGATCTCGTTGCAGATGTCGATGCACTCGTTGCAGATGTAGACAGTGGGTCCTGCAATGAGCTTCTTCACTTCGTTTTGCGACTTGCCGCAGAACGAGCAGCGCAGAGTATCATCAGTTCGTCTCACCATAATCTCGCGATGAAAGCTCCTTTGGGGGACCGCGCCGTCCGGGACTACTCGCGGTGCGCGATGACCTCGTCTATTAAACCATATTCCTTGGCCTGCATGGCAGACATAATTTTATCGCGTTCAACATCACGTTCGACATTTTCGTAAGACTGTCCGGTGTGCTTGGCGATAATTTGGGAGGTGAGTTCGCGCATTCGCAGGATCTCTTCTGCTTGAATGCGGATGTCCGTTGCCTGGCCTTGTGATCCGCCTGAGGGTTGGTGAATGAGAATACGCGAGTTAGGGAGTGCGAAGCGTTTTCCTTTTGCGCCCGCGGCCAACAAGAGAGCCCCCATCGATGCACATTGTCCGACGCAAATGGTCGTAACATCCGGGCGAATGAATTGCATCGTGTCGTAGATCGCCATACCGGCTGTGATCGAACCACCAGGTGAATTGATGTATACGTTGATGTCTTTTTCGGGATCTTCGGCTTCGAGAAATAACAGTTGGGCTACGATTAGGTTGGCAATCTGATCGTCGATCGGGGTACCCAGGAAAATAATATTGTCTTTCAGCAGTCGTGAGTAGATATCGAAGGCGCGCTCGCCTCTCGAAGTTTGCTCGACGACCATTGGGACTAGAGCCATACTGTCTAACCTCTTCAAGGAACTTGTTACTTACTGGTCATCCTTCGGCGCTTCTTCCGGTTCCTTTGCTTCGGTCCATTCAGCGTCTGTGATGTTTGCGTTTTCAACTAAGAGTTCAAGCGCTTTACGACTGCGCAATCTGTGCGCGATGCTACGTTCGCCTCCATTCTTTGTCAAGGCAGCACGTACTTGTTCTTTTGTTTGTCGTGAAGCACTTGCGATCGATTCGATCTCGGCCTCGATTTCTTCGTCGGTGACGTCGATATTCTCGGTGTCTGCGATCTTGTCGAGCAGCATCGAAGAGCGCACATCTTCCTCTGCCTGACCTTTCAATTCTTCACGTGCGCGCTCCCAATCGAGTTGCTGGCTGCGCGGATCGATGCCGCGACTCATCATCTGGCGCACCACGCCCTCAAGGCGAGTTTGCGTCTGCTGCTCGATCAGACTTTGCGGTACTTCAAACTGGTGCGCGTCGAGCAGCTTCCGTATCACTCCGTCGCGCAGGTTGTGATCAGACTCAGCGGTTGCTCTTGTTTCGAGATCCTCGCGGACCTTTGACTTAAACGTTTCCACTGAATCAAATTCTTCACTCAAACTCTTGACCCATTCGTCGTCTATTTCGGGTAGCTCTCTTTGTCGAACCGACGTGATATTGGTTGTATACTTGACCTTCTTGCCTGCCAGGCCGGGTGAAGTAAAGTCTGCCGGATACTCGACCTCGAAAGTACGCGTATCGTCGGCGTTGACCCCGGTGAGGTTATCGGTGAACTCTTTCTGCACACCCGGACCACCGAGCACCACCTCGACGTCGTCAACTTTGATGTCTTCCGCTTCAGGTTCGTCGACAAAGTTGCCGAGAGCATTGACCGTTACCGTGTCGCCGAGTTGCGAAGGCCGATCCTCGACAGGTTCGAGTGTCGCGTAACCATCGCGCACGTTGTCGATCATTTTTTCGACGTCTTCGTCCGTGATCGGTCGTTTACGACGCGTGACTTCGAGTCCTTTATAAGTCTCGAGTTTTATTTCAGGCAGCACTTCGACGCCGACTTTGAGCGTCAGCGGTTCTTCGCCCAGCTTTTGGAGAGCCGCGGTGTTATCAAGCTCGACGTTCGGCTCGCCGAGAGCAGCCAGCGAGTGCTCGTGGATGGCATTGGTAACAGCTTCCGGAAGCAGTTCGCGCAGCACTTCGGTTCGTATTTCCGTTTTATAGCGGGCGCGCACGACGGAAGTAGGAGCGTGTCCGGGACGAAAGCCCGGGACGTTCGCTGCCTTGCTGTACTGCGCGCTGACACGATCGAGAGCACTGCGTATCTGCGCCGGATCGATTTCGATTTTGATCTCCTTGCGAGTTGGAGAGAGCTCAATTAGTTCAGTTTTCATTTTTGATTCAGCTAATGGTGCGAAAGGGGGGACTCGAACCCCCACACCTTTCGGTACCAGATCCTAAGTCTGGCGCGTCTGCCAATTCCGCCACTTTCGCAAGCAAAAGCGCAGTGAAGGATAGCACCGATCCGCGTTACTGTGTTAACGCACCCTGTAATCGGTTCTCGGTTTGCCGAGGAAGTCTTTGCCGGCGGATTTGATGATCAGGCTGAGTTGTTCGAGTTCGAAGTAGGCGCGTTGGATTTCGCCTTTGTCGACGGAGAGTTTTTGGGCCAGCGCGGCGGGAGAAGGAAGGGATTCGCCGGAGGTGAGGGTTTTGTTGCGGATCTGGTTGTCGATCTGTTCGCGAACTTGCGCGTAGACCGGATTGTGCGACAAGTCTTTCAGTTCAATGTTCATGTCGTTCTTAGCCACAAAGAGGCACAAGAAACACAAAAGAGTTCCACCGCGAATCTCTTAAACAGGCATTTTGTGTTTTCTGTGCTTCTTGTGGCATCTCTCAAAGTGTTCTGGTCACTTTTGATAGGGAGCGCGGAGAGTCGGGATTCAAACCCTTTGCTTCCGCCAACAGAGCTGCGAACAGTTGACCGGGAACTATGTACGGAATTGGCGCGAGGAATTCATCGATCGCGCGTGGCATCACGATCGAACGTGTACACATCCGCGCGGCTTCGAGATCGCTCGTGATCGCAAGGGTATCAGCGTGTAGTTCCCGCAAACGTTCGATCAGACTCTTCACCCCAGGCAACATCACCCCCGGCGGCGCGAAGAGTATCACCGGAAAATGTCGCTCCACCATCGCGAGCGGCCCGTGCAAAAAGTCTGCTGATGAGAATCGCTCGGCGACGACGTAACAAGTCTCCATCAACTTCAGCGCCAGCTCATATGCATTCGCATACGCCAACCCGCGTCCGACGACGACGCAGTTTTCCATGAAGACATAACGTTGCACGAGCTCGAGTATCGCGGGTCTTTGCTCCAGCGCCTGGGAGACGAACTCCGGAATCGCTTCATACGAGAACGGCACGGATTTTTGCGCTAACTCTGCCGCCAGCATATAAAAGAGGAGCATTTGACCCGTGAAGGTCTTGGTCGCTGCGACCGAGCGTTCTTTGCCGCCATGCGTCAACAGCGTTTCGTCGACGATCGTCGTCATCGAAGAGCCCGGCTCGTTGGTGATGCCGATTGTGTAGGCGCCAGACGCCCGGGCGTTTTCGAGTACGCGGTTGATGTCTTCGCCTTCGCCTGATTGGGAAACTCCGACAACGAGCGCATGGTCCAATCTCAAGTCAGCGTTGTAGATCGTGTGTACTGATGGCGCCGAAAGTGAGACTGGAATGCCGGTCGTTATTTCGAGCAGGTAGCGGCCGAAGAGTGCGGCGTTGTCAGAACTGCCGCGAGCGACGAGAACGATCAGATGAATATCGCGCGACTTAAGCGCGTTTCCGAGTTTGGAGATCTTGGTCCGTTCCTCCGCAATCGTGCGCTCGAGTGCGGCCGGCTGCTCGGCGATCTCGGTAAGCATTAAGGACATGTTGACGAGGTAATACTGTAACACGGATAAACACGGATTCGGAGACGGATTTATCTGTATAATCTGTGGCCTATGTCCCGTCTCGTCTCCCTTGATGTCTTTCGCGGAATCACGATCGCCGGAATGGTGCTGGTAAACAATCCCGGCACATGGTCCAGCATCTACTGGCCTCTGCAACACGCCGAATGGAATGGTTGGACGCCGACCGATCTGGTGTTTCCGTTCTTCCTCTTTATTGTCGGTGTTTCGATCACGCTGGCGTTTGCGCGTCGCGTCGAGGAGGGAAGCGTAAAGCGCGATCTGTATTTCAAGGTAATCAAACGCACTGCGATCATCTTCGGACTCGGACTGTTTCTAAACGGCTTTCCATATTTTCAACTTGGGACTATCCGCATTGCCGGCGTGCTACAGCGAATCGCGCTCTGTTATCTGATTGCTTCGCTGATCTTCCTAACGACGAAAGTCAGAACGCAGTTCCTGATCGCTGTCGCGCTGCTCATTGTTTACTGCCTCGTGATGACGCGACTCGCAGCGCCGGGATATGCGCCCGGCGATTTGAGCAAGGAAGGTAGCATTGCATCGTTTATCGATCGCGTGCTTCTGGGCCAGCACATCTGGAGACAGGGAAAGGTCTACGATCCGGAAGGTTTGCTCAGCACGTTTCCTGCAGTAGCGACAACGCTCTTCGGAATTTTGACGGGGCACTGGTTGCGCAGCGAGCGGCCACGAATCGAGAAGGTTGTTGGAATGTTCGTGGCGGGAGCAGTGTGTGTCGTGGTGGGCTGGGCGTGGAATCCGTTCTTTCCGATCAATAAGGCGTTGTGGACCAGTTCTTACGTGCTCTTTACTGCCGGACTCGCGCTGCAGTTTCTCGCACTTTGCTATTGGTTGATTGATATCAAAGGTTATAGACGTTGGGCGTGGCCGTTTGAGGTGTTCGGTGTGAACGCGTTGGCGCTGTTTGTCGGGACGGGATTGATGGTTAAGTTAATGGGGTTGTTTAAGGTTCAGGGGTGGATCTTTCGAAACATGTTTTTATCCTGGGCCGCGCCGATCAACGCGTCGCTTGCTTATGCGATAACGTTTATTTTGCTGTGGTTGTTTTTGATGTGGTTGCTGTACCGGAAGCGCGTGTTTATTAAGGTGTAGTTAGACAGGATTTACAGGATGCTTCAGGATTGACAGGATTTTATCTTGTTCATCCTGAAAAATCCTGTCAATCCTGTCTATAACCAGGTCCGCGAAGCACACGCCCGCCAAGTACCCCTGTGCGCTGTCCTTTATCTACGCTGATCTTTCCGTTAACCAAAACGTACTCGATGCCCGTCGGATATTGGTTTGGAGATTCGAAGGTTGCGGTGTCGATGACTTTCGCCGGATCAAAGACGGTGATATCCGCGTACATTCCTTCCCTGATTAATCCGCGTTCCTTCAAGCCGACGCGAGCCGCGGGCGCTCCGCTCATTTTATGAATCGCGGTTTCGAGCGTTAACAGCTTCTCATCGCGCACGTAACGACCGAGTATCCGTGGATAACTGCCCCAACCACGCGGGTGAGACTTCGAACCTGCCAGTGGCCCATCCGTTGCTCGCGATCCACTGTCAGTGCAGAAACTTACGAGCGGCGATTTCATCGCAGCGCGCATGTCGTCTTCACTCATCATGAAATAGATCGCGCCGGTTTGACCGTGGTCTGCGAGGATCAGATCGAATACCGCATCGAGCGGATCCTTTTTCTGTTGCTCAGCGATCTCCGAAATGCGTTTGCCCTGTAACGCCTCCAGCTCACGATTCACAACTGAGCCAATCAACACACCGCCTGGTCCACCACTGCCGAGATAGATGTTCTCCCAGGTTGTTTGCTCCTGAGATATTTCCGTCTTCAGGCGTTGGCGCGTTTGCGGATCGCGAAGACGAGCGAGCATCTTGTCAGTTCCACCCTCGAGTGCCCACGGCGGAAGACACGCGCTCAGCGCTGTGCTGCCTGCGATATAGGGGTAAATATCGGCGGTGACGTCCAGACCGCGATCGCGCGCCTGCTTGATCCGGTTCAGCACTTGCGGCATGCGGCCCCAGTTTTTCTTGTAGGCTGTCTTGAGGTGCCAGATCTCGACCGGGATCCTCGCTTTCTGCGCGATCTCAAAAACTTCGTCGAGCGAGGCGTCAATCGTGTTTGCTTCGCTGCGTTGATGGGTGGCGTAAATGCCGCCGTACTGTTGTGCCACTTTGGCGAGCTCAACCAGCTCGTCCGTCTTTGCGAAGCGTGCCGGAACGTATTGCAGCGAAGTGGAAAGACCGAGCGCGCCATCACGCATCGCATCGGCCACGAGCTTCTTCATCTGCTCCAGTTCCGGCGGCGTCGGCGGCCGATCGTCGTAACCGATGACGTATTCGCGCACTTGAGTCGCACCGACAAACGTGCCGAGATTTACTCCGGATCCTTGTTTGTCGAGGCGTTTGAAGTATTCGTCGAGTGTGCGCCAGTCGATGGTGAGATTGAATCGCCTGAGAAAGTCTTCCTGCTCTTTGATCTGGCGTTCGTTTATGGGCGCGATCGACTCGCCCTCGCCGGTGATCTCAGTTGTTACTCCCATCATCACTTTGCTCATCGCGCGTGGATCGATCAGCAGGTACGTTTCTGACTGGCCGAGCATATCGATGAATCCGGGCGCGACGACGAGACCCTGTGCGTCGATCGTGCGCGTGGCAGTGGCCTTCGATAAGTGGCCGATCTTCACGATGCGATCGCCTTTGACCGCAACGTCGGCAACGTAACCGGCGCGTCCGGTACCGTCGACGATGCGGCCGTTTCTGATCAGGAGATCGTATTGCGGTGTTTGAGGCATAAAGAATATTAGCCACAGAAAAACACAGATGAATACGGATTTAAACATCGAGAAATCTGTTCCTTTGTTTTGGGTCGGGCAGCATGCAGGTGTCGTATTTGCCAAAGACGCGATAACGATTTTGGGCGACGAAGCGGTAGACGACATCGCGAAGTGGGCGGGGGACGACTTTGCCTAATGACGACAATGCAGACCAGAGTCCTCCGAGTTTGCGGCCGGCCCGGAGAATCGCGTCCGATCGTTGCAGAACGCGCTCACCGGGTTGCTCGAAGTTCTCGATGACATGAAGCGTATCGAGATCTTTTGGATCGATGCCGTGTCGCTGCAATACCTTTGCGGCGAAATCGCTTTGCAGTGAAGCGAATCGCAGACGGCCGTGCCGATCATGTTTCAATAAAAATTGGACCAGTCGATTGCACAGTCCACAGACCCCGTCATACAGAATGATTGGATGAGAACCGTCCATCACGGATTCAGCACCGGCTGATTTGCCGCACGCAGTTGCTGGTTAATTGTCGCCACGTCGGTTGTCTTCAACGCTTCCCAGTCTGCCAGCAACTTCTGCAGTGTTTTCTGCAATTCGCTTGCAGCGGTTAACGTTGGTTGTGTCGGCGCCATATCGGCGCTTTGCAGGTGCTCGAGCAGGGAAGAAAAACCGCCGTTCAAGCGCGTGAGATTTGGCTCACGTATGTCGATCGTTCCACCGGGCAATCCTGGCGAACCGCCATCGCCGCGTCCTTCACCGCCAATCGCAGCCGCTTTCTTATCGAGTGCACCCAGCGCTTCGGCCAGTGGACCTCGATCCGCGCGTTCGATCGCGGCTCTTATCTGAGTCCGCAGTTTTCTAATCTGCTCCACGCTAGCGAAAGTTTGCTGCATCCCTTTGTAAGCATCAAGCGAGAGGGCGAACTGCGTTTTCAGATCTTGCAGCGGGGCCGTGACACGCGGATCCATTTTTACGAGTAGCTGCTGCGTGAGCGTCTTGCCATTCGCCGTCAGTTTGACGGTATAGCTGCCTGGCATCACAGATGGCCCGAGCGGGTATAGCGGCGTGTCGCGGTAAATTGCTGAGATCGGAAAGCCGTGTCCAAACGCCGCCGGCGGTGCGTATTTCAAATCCCACACGAACCGCTGCATTCCTGCCTTCGCGACGAGCATTTGTGGCGGGCGAAGCCAATATTCCGTGATGGGATAATCGTTCATGTTCACCGGCATTGGTTTGTCGGCACTCGAAAAACGCCGAACGACTTGACCGGCATTATCAGTGATCTCGAGCGTAACCGGTGTCGTGGGATTGTTTTTTAGATAGTAGTTGATGATTGCGCCGTCGGGCGGATTTTGGCCGGCGGGCTCTTCGATCGGCAGCGGCGTGTCGGTATTTGCGTTGCGCTGGACGCGATACGCGACCTGCGGCGCGACGAGATGGACCGGTGAGTTAATCACCGTTTCGCCGAGTTGGCGCAATGGTGTGATGTCGTCGAGTATCCAGAACGAGCGCCCGTGCGTGCCGACTACAACGTCGTCGTTGTGAATCACGAGATCACGAATCGACGTCGCCGGCATGTTGAGACGAAGCGGTTGCCAACTCTTTCCATCGTTGAGCGAAAAGAAAACAGCGAGCTCCGTTCCGGCAAACAGCAAACCACGTTTCTGCGGATCTTCTTTGACGGTGTTGACTGGACCATCCGGCAGCCCGGTGACAATTTCCTGCCAGCTCGTACCGCCGTCGGTCGTGCGATAGATGTGCGGTTTTTGATCGTCCAACCTGATCCGGTTTACGGCGACGTAAGCAGTGTTGACGTCGAAGTGACTGGCATCAATCTGTGAGATCTTGCTCCATGAGTCGATTGCCGGCGGCGTTACATTCTTCCAGTTCTTGCCGCCATCTTTTGTGAGGTGAATCAGACCATCGTCCGTGCCCGCCCAGATCACATTGATATCTTTAGGCGACGGCGCAACGGCGTAAATCACGCCACGCCGTGGTTGCGTTGCCATCTCAGGGCGACGAAAGATACCTATACTTGCCGGCACTTCAGGTTTCTCCCGCGAGAGATCGGGACTGATGACGTCCCAGCTTGAACCACCATTCGTGGTTTTGAACAACACATTGCCCGCGAGATAAAGCACGGTGGGATCAACCGGTGAGAAGAGTATCGGCGCCGTGCGAAGAAATCTGTACTTTCCACTGCGCAGAATTTCGGGCGCGACGTTTTGAACCTGGCCCGTTGTCATATCGAAACGCGTGGCCTTGCCGCCGTAAATCAGATTCGGATGCAACGGATCCGGCGCAACGTAGCCGTACTCTTCAACACCGACAGTGCGCCAGTCGCGAAAAGTGATTGCACCGTTGTCGCCACGACTCTTCACACCCGCAGAACCACTCTCCTGCTGGCCGCCGTAAACCCAGTAAGGAAACTGATTGTCAGTGATGACGTGATAAAACTGCGCGGTCGGTTGGTTGTACCACGAGCTCCACGTCTCGCCGCCGTTCACACTGACGACGGCGCCCTGATCGGTGGCGAGCAACATGATGTCGGGGTTCTCGGGGTTGATCCAAAGCGTGTGGTAATCATCGCCGCCCGGCGCGCCTTTGAACGCCGTCCAGGTCTTTCCGCCGTCAGTCGAGCGATAAGCTGCGATTGCCGCCGTGTAGACGATCTCTTTGTTGCGTGGATCGACGTCGATCTCGGCGAAGTCGCTGCCACGAGCCCACGCGCGCCGGTCAGTGCCGACACGTTGCCAGCTCTCGCCCGCATCGTCAGACCGGTAGATGCCGCCAAGCTGAGTAGAATCGACGGTGGCGTAAACAGTGTTCGAATCACTCGGTGCGACGGCGATGCCAATGCGTCCCAAGCCCTGTTCGAAAGTCGGCAGTCCTTTTGTTAGTTGTCGCCACGTGTTGCCGCCGTCAGTAGTCTTGAAGAGGCCGCTGCCCGGTCCCTGCCAGGCGCCGTTTTCCCAGGGGCCTTGCCGCGCCGACCACAAAACACCGTAGATGACTTTTGAGTTCTTTGGATCAAAGGCGAGCGCGATCGCGCCCGTGTTCTCGTCCCTATAAAGAATCTTCTGCCACGTTTCGCCGCCGTCAGTAGAACGAAAGATACCGCGCTCTTCGTTTGCGCCGTACGGATGGCCGAGAGCTGCAACGTAGACGAGATTCGGATCGCGCGGATCGACGAGTATGGCGCCGATCTGCTGGGCAGTGCGGAGTCCGAGATGTTTCCAGGTTTTTCCACCGTCGGTCGATTTATAAATACCGTCGCCGGTAGAAAGATCCGGACGCTGTAAACCCTCGCCGCTGCCTATGTAGATCGTCTCGGGTTTCGAGGGCGCCACCGCGAGCGCTCCTATTGAGCCCGTTGGCTGATCGTCAAAAATCGGTTTCCACGTGTGACCGTAATCCGTGGTCTTCCACACGCCACCATTATTGACTCCTATATAAAAGACGTTTGGTTGGCCGGGAACGCCGGTCGCTCCGACCGTCCGGCCCGCCCGGAATGGCCCGATCATACGCCACTTCAGGCCCTGGAACAGTTCGCTGCCCGTTCGCTGGGCCTGAGTTGCGTTATTAAATAAGGACAGCAGACAGAGAAGCGCGCCGACAAAACGTAGGAGCATCAAGTCGTCCCTCAATAGTTAGACAGGATTTACTGAGGTTTCTTTTACCGCATGTTGCAAATCCTGTAAATCCTCTTCCTCTCGTCGACGCTTTCTGAGGATCGCGGCAGAGATCAGTGACATCAGCACGCCAACCGGAAGCGGCTCGAGAAAAGTGATGGCCATGTTGAAGAAGATGTTGCTGTTGTAAAGTTGCATCATGCTTCTCATGTTCTGGATTTCACTGTCAATCTCCTGAGGCGACTTGCCGGAAGCGCGCACCCGCTCGATTGACTGAGCCATATACTTCTCCGTGAAGTCAGGCATGAGTTTGTGGTACACGACCTCCCAGGTGGCAACGTAGCAGGCGCAACTGATGAGCATTATCAAAAAGCCGACACCGAGAGCACGGCCAAAACTGATGTATCCGTTGCCGACATTTTCCCGGTAAGATCTGATTCCAAAGAAAACCAGAAGAAATGACAACACCATCATGGTGTAGCCAATGACCATGCCGCGGCTTGGATCCGTTTGGTGAGCGAACACCATAATGGCCGTCATCGATGCGGACATAATGGCGCCCGAAATGAAACCGAAAGTTAAAACAATCTTTTTCATACAGAAGTCTCCTCGCTGAGTTTGAAAAACTTGCGGCGCAATCTACGTTTGCGGCCCTGAATTGTCGTCATACTTTTGAGTGATTCTGAGTGTTTAAGGTAAAAATACAACTTTCGAACTAATCAGTGGAAATCGTTTTCGGTTAATCCGACAAATCAGTGTTACGGTATTAGACCGAATTCTTTTCCAATCTGCACTGCCTGAGTGCGGCGTTT
>Ga0111538_10003556_pt1 | contig 21769 bp, 18 predicted proteins | sample SoiMethybrSBSTD1_FD_79669 | JGI IMG/M metagenome (GOLD analysis project Ga0111538, IMG submission 79669) | Bulk soil microbial communities from a Populus tree surrounding site in Tennessee, USA - Soil MetaG P. TD hybrid SBSTD1 (version 2)... | ecosystem: Environmental > Terrestrial > Soil >... | reverse complement strand
AGGTACTCCTCCACGACCACCCGGCCGCAGGCGGCGGCGTGCGCGAGCGCCGCCGCCCGATCGTCGGTGACCACGACGCCCTTGCCGGCGGCCAGGCCGTCGTCCTTCACCACGAACGGGGGACCGAACTCGTCGAGGGCCGCGCTCACCTCGTCGGGTGAAACACACACGCGGGCGCCGGCGGTCGGCACGCCGGCGGCGCTCATGACGTCTTTCGCGAAGGCCTTCGAACCCTCGATGGCGGCCGCCGCCATCGACGGACCGAAACACGCGATGCCCTTCGCCCGGACGAGGTCGGCCAACCCGGCCACGAGCGGCACCTCGGGGCCGACCACGACCAGGTCGGCGCGCTGTTCGACGGCCAGACCGGCAGCGGCCTCGACATCGGTGGGGTCGAGCGGGGCGAGCACCACGGGCGCGCCGCCGCGCAGGCGCACGCCGGCGATGCCCGGGTTCCCGGGAGCGCAGACGAGAGCCGTGACGGCCGGGTCCGCGGCGAGGCTCACGGCGAGGGCATGCTCGCGTCCGCCCGAACCGATAAGGAGTACGCGCACGGGGACAGATGGTACGGGGGTGAACTTCTCGCCGTTCGGTGGACTGCAGAAGGTTGCCCGTGGGTGCTACTCCTATTTGTGTGCCTCATGGTGTCCTGTCCGATTCCGATCGCTCACGCTCCGTTCATCTTCCGGGCGGAGGTAGGTGAACGCGCCTGATCGGTCCGGGCGACGCCGGTTGGTGGCACTCGCGATCCTGCTGCTCGTGATGGCGTTCGGCGGTGCCATGGCCCCCATGGCGGTGGCCAGCGGGCCGCTCGCCGTCGTGCAGGCCGGCTCCGCGGCCGTCGCCCGCGGCGCGCCCAAGCAGCAACGGCCGCACTATCCCGTGCTGGTGGTCGGGCACCGCGGTGCGCCGGCGTACCTGCCGGAGCACACGCTGGCCGGCTACCGGCGGGCGATCTCGGAGGGCGCCGACTACATCGAACCGGACCTGGTGTCCACATCGGACGGTTCTCTGATCGCCCGGCACGAGAACGACCTCACCCGCACGACCGACATCGCCTCGCATCCCGAGTTCGCCGGGCGCACGCGGGCCGAGCAGTTGACGCTCGCCGAGGTGAAGACGCTGCGCGCCGGGGGGGAGCAGATTCCCACCATCGAGGAGATCCTCGACCTGGTGCGGTCGGCGCCGCGCGACGTCGGGCTCTACATCGAGCTGAAGTCACCGAGCTACTACCGCGACATCGGGCTGCCCACCGAGGACGCGCTGGCCCGGGTGCTGGGCGCGGCCGGCTGGGCGGATCCCAACTCGGCGCTGTTCGTCTCGTCGTTCGAGGCGGCCGGCCTGCGTCACCTGAAGGTGTTGCTGCCGCAGGTGAAGCTGGTGCGCAACGTCGAGGAGAACGACCCGCTGGGCCCGGCCGAACTCGACGACATCGCCGAGTACGCGTCGGGGGTCAGCGTGCACCGCAACCGGCTGGCGCCGGGCAGCGAAGACGGCGCGGCACTGATCGACGCGGCGCACCGCAGAGGGCTTGACGTGCACGTGTGGACGTTCGGCTCCGACTGCCCGTACGTGAACCTGCCGGCGAGCCTTGGGCTGCCGGACGACCCGGAGCAGTGGCAGGCCTCGTTGCGGATGTACCGCGCCTACTACGAGATGGGCATCGAGGCCGTCTTCAGCGACGCGCCCGACATCGCGGTGTACGCGCGCGGTTGACCGCTTCTCCCCGCGATCGTGGAAATTCGGGGCTCGTTTCGAGCCCCAGATTTTCCACGATCGCGAAGTGGGGTTACGGCACCAACTCGTGACGGATGACGTTCTCCTCGCGACCGGGACCCACGCCGACCACGCTCACCCGCGCACCACACAGTTCCTCGATGCGCTCGACGTAGCGACGGGCGTTCGCCGGCAGGTCGGCCTCGGTGCGCGCCTTGGAGATGTCCTCCGACCAGCCGGGCACCTCCTCGTACACGGGGCGGGCATGGTGGAACGCCGTCTGGGTCATCGGCATGTCGTCGAGCCGCTCGCCGTCGATCTCGTACCCGACGCAGATCGGCACCGGGTCGAGCCCCGACAGCACGTCGAGCTTCGTCACCACCAGATCGGTGATCCCGTTCACCCGGACGGCGTACCGCCCGACGACGGCGTCGAACCAACCGCAGCGGCGCTCCCGTCCCGTCGTCGTCCCGAACTCGACGCCCACCGTGCGCAGGTGCGCGCCGTTGTCGTCGAACAGTTCGGTGGGGAAGGGGCCGGCGCCGACCCGCGTCGTGTACGCCTTGATGACGCCGATGACCTGGCTGATCCGGGTCGGTGGCACGCCGGACCCGACGCACGCCCCGCCCGCCGTCGGGTTCGACGACGTCACGAACGGATAGGTGCCGTGGTCGACATCGAGCAGCGTCGCCTGGGCGCCCTCGAGGAGCACGGTGTCGCCGCGCTCCAGCGCCTCGGCCAGGACCAGCCGGGTATCGGCGATGTAGGGCCGCAGCCGGGTGGCGTAGCCGAGGTACTCCTCGACGACGCTGTCGGCGTCGATCGCCTTGCGGTTGTAGACCTTGACCAGGATCTGGTTCTTCTCCCGCAGCACCAGTTCCAGCTTCTTGCGCAGGATGCCGGTGTCGAGCAGATCCTGCGCCCGGATGCCCACCCGGCCGACCTTGTCGCCGTAGGCCGGCCCGATGCCGCGTCCGGTGGTGCCGATGCGGGCCGAGCCGAGGTAGCGCTCCACCACCCGGTCCAGCGCCCGGTGGTGCGGCATGATCAGGTGCGCGTCGGCGGACAGCAGCAGCCCCGACGTGTCGATGCCGCGGTCGGTCAGGCCCTCGATCTCGCTCAGCAGGACCTTCGGGTCGACCACGACCCCGTTGCCGATCACCGGTACGCACCCGGGCGTCAGCACCCCGGAGGGCATCAGGTGCAGTGCGAACTTCTCCCCGTCGGGTGTGATCACGGTGTGGCCGGCGTTGTTGCCACCCTGGTAGCGGACGACGTACTGGACGCGCTCACCCAACAGGTCGGTAACCTTGCCCTTGCCCTCGTCGCCCCACTGAGCGCCGATGAGCACAATCGCTGGCATGTCCTTCGCCTCCCGGCCAGGGCCACCGCGGCGCCCTCGGCGGCACCGGTGGCCGCGGCCCCGGGGTGACAGGCTACAACCGACCAACCCGGGAGGCCGACAACGGTGCACCGCGTCGTGATCCTCACCCTTGACGACGGCTGCGCGGCTCCCCGCGTCCCCGTGCTCGCCTGCCGGGACGCGCTGCGCGCGGCGGGCGCGGAGGTCGACCTCGTCGGCGCCGGCTCCGACGCCGAGATCGACGCCGCGCTCGCGGCCGACGTGCCTGATGCGCTCGCTCCGCCCGCTGGGGCGCGACCGATCGTGGCGGCCGCGGCCGACGGCCAGGTGCGCGCCGTCGTGCGGCGGCTGGTCCGCAAGCACATGCCGGTGGCCAGCGAGCGACCCGCCGGCCTGCCGGACGACCGCACCCTGCCCGACCTGCCGCCGTTCGGCCTGCTGCCGCTCGACCCCACCGGCCCCGACCTCGCGACGCGGCTCGGGCTGCCGCGCGACCCGGCCGCCGTCGCGGCGGCGGTGCTGGGCGGCCAGGTGCGCCGCTTCGACCTGCTGCGCAACGACGGCGGCTCGCTCACGCTCGACGGTGTGCTGCTCGGCGGCTCCGACGGCGTGGGCCGCGCGGTCCCGTTCCGGGCCGCGATCAACGTCGACGACGCCGAGCTGTCCTCCGGGCGGGAACAGCTGCTCGCCGCGGTGGTGGCCAACGCGGCCGGCTACTCGGACTTCGACGGCCTCCCGCTGTTGGTGGATCCGCGGCCGACCGACGGAGTTCTCGACGTCGCTGTCGCGCTCGCCGTCCGTCGGCGGCGGCGCGTCGTGGTCGAGGTCCGGCGCGGCCGCGGCCGCGCGGTCGCGGTGGCACCGACCGCGGACCTCCCGTTCCTCGACGACGGCGTGGCGGGCACCCTGACCCGTAAGCGCACCTGGTGGATGGAGCGCGGGGCGTGGGCCGTTTACGTGCCGGAGTGAAACGGGCGCGCTGTTGTGCGACGCTTGCCGGGGTTGGGCCGTGACATGGGGGCAGGGAGGTTGACGGTGGGCGATTCGGTCTGGCCGCCAGCGGGGCAGGACGACGAAGAGGATCGGACGGTCCGGGTGCGGCCGGCGGCCGGGGCGGGCGCCCCCGTCGCGTCGGGCGCGGCCGGCGGTCCCGGCCGTCCGGATGGTGCCGGTCCCGGCGCGGCCGGCGGTCCCGGCACGCCGGCGGATTCCGGCGGTCCCGGCACGCCGGCGGGTTCCGGCGGTCCCGGCACGCCGGCCGGTTCCGGCGGTCCCGGCACGCCGGCCGGTCCCGGCGCGACCGGTCCCGGCACGGCCGGCTCGCCGGCCGGTCCCGGCGCGCTGCCTCCGGTTCAGCCGGTGCCCGCCCCGCCGCCCCCGCAGGGCCCCTTCCCGCCGCCGGCCGCGGGCAGCTACACGGCCACCCCGCACTCGTCCGCTGTGCAGTACCCCTGGATGCAGGAGCCGCCCCAGTACCCCCCGGCCGCACCGCCGCCGCCGTGGACCGTCGAGCGGGGCACGCCCCCGCCCGTCCCGCCGCCGGCGATGCCCACCTCGATGCACACGTCGATGCCCGCCGCCCCGGTGACGCCGGCCGCGCCTCCGGTGCCCATGCCGGCGCCGCCGCAGCCCGGTGGCCCCGGCGGGCATGCCGGTTCGGGCTGGCAGCCGGGCGGCTACCCCACCGATTTCCAGTCGGCTGCGGGGGACGGTCCCACCTCGGCACCGCCGTTCTCCGCCGAACAACTGGCGGCCGCACCTGTGATCCCGATGCCCGCGTCGCCGCACACCGGGCCGAACGGGCAGGGCGTCGGGACCGATGACACGCCCAGCTCGCCGTGGGCCCAGCCGCCCGCGGTGCCGGCCTACCGCCCGGGCGTCGACGGGCCGCCGTTCGCCGATCCCGCCCCGACCTCGCCGGGCGCGGCGCCGTCGAGCCCGGCCGTCTTCTTCCCGGGGCAGCCGCCGGCCGTCCACCCGGGCGGCCATGCCGGCCAGGTCCCGGTGCAGCAGCAGCCGGTGCAGCAGCAGCCGGTGCAGCCACCGGTGCAGCCACCGGTGCAGCCACCGGTGCAGCCACCGGCGGCGTACCAGCAGGCGCCCGTGCAGCACCAGCCCGCTCCGGTGCCCCACCCGCAGCCGCAGCATCCCGCCGACGACCCGAACGCCTACGTGCCAACCGCCGAGGAGTTCGCCCGCCGACGCGTCGTGCGGCCGAGCAACCCCGTCGCCACGATGGGAATGCGGGGTGCGCTGCGCAAGAGCACGTTCGGCCTGGTCAAGCCGGGGCCGGGGCGCAAGGAGCAGGAGCACCGGCACCTCGTCGAGACGATCCGGCGCAACTTCGGTGGTCTGCGCCAGGTGACGATCGTCAACCCCAAGGGCGGCGCCGGGAAGACGGTGGCGGTGCTGCTCATGTCGATGACGTTCGGCCAGAAGCGCGGCGGCTACATCCTCGCCTGGGACAACAACGAGACCCAGGGCACCCTGGGCATGCGCGCGCAGCAGGACTTCCACTCGCGCACGGTGCGCGACCTCATGCGCGACCTGGACCACTTCCACGGCGCACACGGCCGGGTCGGCGACCTCTCGCAGTACGTCCGCTCCCAGGGCGAGGGCATGTTCGACGTGCTGGCCTCCGACGAATCGGCCACCGCGGGGGAGATGCTCACCGCGCAGTCGTTCGGTGACCTGCGCGAGGTGGTCAGCCGGTTCTACAAGCTGATCTTCGTGGACACCGGCAACAACGTCCGGGCCGAGAACTGGCAGGCGGCGATCGACGCGACCGACCAGTTGGTCGTCACGATGTCGGCCCGCAACGACTCGGCCGAGACGGCCGCGCGCATGCTCGACCACCTCGAGCAGAACGGGCGGCACCGCCTCGTCCGCCAGGCGGTGACCGTGGTGTCGATGCCGCCGAGCCGGCGCGACCTGGACGTCCCGTCGATCACCCGGCACTTCGCGGCGCGCACCCGGACGGTGATGCTCGCGCCGTACGAGAAGCTCATCGACTCCGGAGAACCGATCCGATATGCCCAGCTGAGCGCGCCGACGCGGCTGGCCTGGCTACGGATCGGCGCGGCCGTCGCCGAGGGGCTCTAGCCGGTCAGGGCGTCGGCCGCCGAGGGGTCGGAGTCGCGGAGGAACTGGGCGCACCTGGCCGCCTCGTCGGCCTCGCCGATCGAGGCCGCGGCCAGCGCGAGCACGTTGAGGCAGCGCAGGAAACCCTGGTTCGGCTCGTGTGCCCACGGCACCGGGCCGTGCCCGCGCCAACCGTTGCGGCGCAGCTGGTCCAGGCCGCGGTGGTAACCGGTGCGGGCGAAGGCGTACGCGGTGACGGTCTCGTCCTGTGCCAGCGCCCACTCGGCGAGGCGTCCCCAGGCGGCGCTGTACGTCGGATGGTCGGCGGCGACCGACTTCAGCGCGGCCGGGTCGCCGGCCGCTCGCGCCTTCTCCAGCGCGGCCGCGGCGGCGGTGTCCTCGGGCAGCAGGGTCGGCTGCGCGTCCGGGAGGAGGTTCTGCATGCGGCCATCTAACCCCTCCGTTACCGGCCGGGATGGCTGAACGGCTGAGGCGTTCGTCACGCGTGTGGATGGTGCGCTACACAGGCCGCAGGGATTACAAAGGAGGTCCGGAGCCTCCCCAGGACCCGGTAACGCGATGGCCCGTCATTTCGGTGGCGGGCCATCGTCTGTGTGTAGGCGTCGTGAAAGGCTGCTGCCATGCATCAGCACGACCACAGCCCCGACGAGGTCGAGTCGCGCGAGGAGCTGCGGCTCCACCTGGACGCGGGCACGCTGCGCGGCCTCACGGTCCAGGGCCTGCACCTCACCGACGACCCGCCGGACTGGGCCAAGGTCGACGTGACGGGGACCCTGTTCGTCGGGTGCCACTTCGCCTCGGTCGAGGCCGAGATCGAGCTGATCAGGCGCGGCGCGCACGTGGTCCCGCCCTTCCCGGGTGCGCCGTACCCGACCCACCCGGCGCGCCTCTACACGGCGGATGACCTCAGCGCCGGGTTCGCCGAGCACGGCTTCGCCGGCATGTTCGACACGGTCGTCTACCGGCACTTCCTCGACCACGGGGGCGCGCTGCCTGGCGTGCGCGAGGCGCTCAGCCAGCGGATGCACGACCACGGCGTCGACGACGCCCTCGCCGACACCATCGACGAGTGGGCGGCCGAGAACGGCGGCCCGGTCGTCGGGATCATGGGTGGCCACGCCGAGCCACGCGGGTCCGACGGCTACCGCGCCGCCGCCGCGATCGGCCGCGGCCTGGCGCGGGCCGGCTGCCTGGTGGTCACCGGCGGCGGTCCGGGCGTGATGGAGGCGGCCAACCTGGGCGCGTTCCTGGCGACGGCGGAGCCGGCCGACCTGGCCGCCGCGATCGACGACCTGTCGAAGGCACCCGACTTCCGCGACCACGACCCGTTCACCGAACGTGCACTGGCGGTGCGGGAACGTTTCACGCGAAACGGTCAAGATGCGAACGACGTTCTCGGCTGGGCGAAGCACGGGGGACTTTCCGTCCCGACCTGGCTCTACGGCCACGAACCGGCGAACCTGTTCGCGGCCCGCGTCGCGAAGTACTTCTCGAACGCGATCCGCGAGGACACGATTCTGCGCCTGGCCCGCGGCGGCATCGCGTTCGCCAGCGGGCGGGCGGGCACGGTCCAGGAGATCTTCCAGGCCGCGACGAAGACCTTCTATGCGACGGACGGAGCCAGCGGCCCGTTCGTCTTCCTCGGGCGGCGCTTCTGGACCGAGGAACTGCCGGTGGCGACGCTGCTGCGGCCGCTGCTGGCCGGCTCGCCGCACGGGGACCTGACCCACCTGATCGAGATCACCGACGACCCGGCCGAGGCGGTCGAGATGATCCTGCGGTACGGGGCGCCCGCCGACGCCAAGGAGGCGCAGCGGGTCACCCCGTGATCCGCGACTACTTGCCGAGCTTGGTGCCGGTGGAGCGGAGGTGCTCGCACGCCTCGACGACGCGCTTGGCCATGCCTTCCTCGGCCGACTTGCCCCACGTGCGCGGGTCGTAGGCCTTCTTGCTGCCGACCTCGCCGTCGACCTTGAGCACGCCGTCGTAGTTGCTGAACATGTGGGCGGCGACCGGCCGGGTGAACGCGTACTGCGTGTCGGTGTCGATGTTCATCTTGACCACGCCGTAGTCCAGCGCCGCCCGGATCTCCTCCAGCAGGGAACCGGACCCGCCGTGGAACACCAGCTCGAGCGGCTTCTCCTTGCCGTACTTCGCGCCCACCGCCTGCTGGGCGTCGCGCAGGATCTCCGGGCGCAGCTTGACGTTGCCCGGCTTGTACACCCCGTGCACGTTGCCGAACGTCAGGGCGGCGATGTACCGGCCCTTCTCGCCCAGCCCGAGCGCCTCGACGGTGGCCAGCGCGTCGCCCGGCGTGGTGTACAGCTTCTCGTCGATGGCGCCGACGATGCCGTCCTCCTCGCCGCCCACGACACCGACCTCGATCTCCAGCACGACCTTGGCCGCCGCCGCGTCGGCCAGTAGGTCCTGTGCGATCTGCAGGTTCTCGTCGAGCGGCACGGCCGAGCCGTCCCACATGTGCGACTGGAACACCGGCTCCTCGCCCCGCGCCACCCGCTCCTTGGAGATGGCGAGCAGCGGGCGCACGAACGTGTCGAGCTTGTCCTTGGCGCAGTGGTCGGTGTGCAACGCGATGTTCACCGGGTAGTTCTTGGCGACCTCCCGCGCGAACGCCGCGAACGCCACCGAGCCCGCGACCATGTCCTTCACCGTCGGGCCGCTGAGGTACTCGGCGCCGCCGGTGGAGACCTGCACAATCCCGTCGCTCTCGGCCTCGGCGAATCCGCGCAGCGCCGCGTTCAGCGTCTGCGACGACGTGACGTTGATCGCCGGGTAGGCGAACGCGCCGTCCTTGGCGCGGTCGAGCATCTGGGCGTAGACCTCGGGAGTGGCGATCGGCATGAGATGTGCTCCTTGCGACTGACTGGCTGACTTGGCAACTGCTGGCGTGTGGCTGAACCGCCCGCTGGCGCAAACACGCGGCGACGACAGTCGTACCGTATATGTCATGACCCAGCCCGGCGAAGACCTGCACGAGCTAGACAGCCCACGGTTCGCTGACATCCGTGATGCTGAGGCGCCCGAGGCCGACGCCTACGAGCAGGCGGTACCCGCTGATCCGGCCCGCCTGCCCGCCGACGTGCGGCTGGCGTTCGACGCGAACGAGGCCGACGCGTACGAGCAGTCCCAGATCGTCGACATGGACGACGACTACCGCTGACGAGCAACCGCTTCCAGATCTTGGTCGCTGGTTGTCGCTGGAGCGACAACCAGCCTCCAGGATCTCGCGGTCTCCGGGTACTCGGGTGGCAACTCCGGCAGCCGGGCCAGTCGGTCGGCACTGATGGGCCGCAGGGGCACGTCCGCGGACACGACGCGATCCGGCCGGCGGTCTGTTCCGGCGGGACCGCGGCCGCCGGTGGGCCCCCTACGACACCCGGGCGGGATTGGCAGCCACCCAGTCCGGCAGCGTGCCGGCGGTCACCGCTGTCCACAGGTCGTCGGCGGCGGCCGGCGGCTCGATCCCGATCACGTCGGCGGGAGAGAGGCCGCGCACCGCGGCGAACAGCTGCACCAGCTGGAACGCCCCGAGGTCCAGCCGCAGGCTGCTTCCGGCCGCCCGCGCCACCGCCGTGACGGTGGCCAGGTCGGCGCCGGCGAGCTTGGTGTACACCGCCTCCAGGAACTGCCGGCTGTGCCGCTGGCGGCCGGCGTAGCCGTCCGGAAGGGCTTGCCGCTGGCGCAGGTAGTCCATGGCCTCGACGCCGGTGAAGTGCCGGCACCCGGCCTCGTAGACCACTCCCGCGCGGTGCTCGCTGACCACCCGGTCGTCGACGCACATGTCCACGCCGCCGACCGCGTCCACCATCGCCACCACCCCGGCGTAGTCGACCTCCACCGACCCGTCGATCGGGATGCCGGTGCGTGCCGTCACCGCCACCCGCAGCGCGGGCATCCCGTCGCGCGCGAAGACGTCCAGGTCGCTGCCGCGCGGGATCGAGATCAGGTACGCGGCGCCGCCGCCGGCCGGCAGGTGCGCCAGCACGACCGCGTCGGCGCGCGGCCCCGGCGTGCCGGAGGCCAGCCCCCGGTCGGTGCCCACGAGCAGGAACGTGACGGGCCCGGACAGCGCCGTCGGGTCGCCCAGGTAGCCGGGCCCGCCGACGACGCCCGGCCGGCTCAGCGCGTCGGGGCGGACAAGCGTCGTTGCGAACAGCGCAACCAGCGCGACGAGCGCTACCGCCGTCCCCCCGATCGACCGCCGCCGCCAGCGGCGGCGGCGCGCGGCGGCCGTGATGCGCGTGCGGACCTGGTCCGGCGCGGGCGCCAGCGCCTCGTGCGTGGCGAACGTCTCGCGCAGCAACTGCTCGATCATCGGGTGCTCTCCTCGCTCAGCACGGCCGCCAGATCGAGCCGCAGGGTGGCCAGCGCCCGCGAGATGTAGCCGCGCACGGTGCCGACCGAGCAGCCGAGCACCTCGGCGATCTCCGCGTCGCGCAGGTGCTCGTAGTAGCGCAGCACGAGCGCCGCGCGCTGCTGGCGCGGCAGCGTCGCGAGCAGGGACCAGACGTGGTCGCGGTCCGCGGTCGCCTCGCTGTGGTCGCGGACGGCGGGCGGCTCCGTCGGATCCGCCCGCAGCACCACGCGACGCAGCCACGATCCGCGACGCTGGTCGATGTACGCATTGGTGATCATGCGACGGACGTACCGGTCGGGCTGCTCGGCGGCGACCACCCGCCGCCACGACACGTGGGCCTTGACCATCGCATCCTGGACGACGTCGGCGGCCGTGTCCGGGTCGCCGGTGAGCAGCACCGCGAAGCGCAGCAGCGCCGGCAGCCGGGAGGCGGCGAACTCGTCGTAGTCCACGTCTACTACGACGGATCCGGGGACCGGATCATTGTGTGAGCTTCTCGGTGGCCTGCTTTTCGGTGGCTTTGCGGGCGGCGATGAGGATCGGGTCCCAGACCGGCGCGTAGGGCGGCGCGTAACCGAGGTCCAGGCCGGTCATCTCCTCGACAGTCATGCCGTTCCAGATGGCGATCGCCAGGCCGTCGATGCGCTTGGCGGCCTCCCGCCGGCCGACGATCTGCGCGCCGAGCAGGCGGCCGCTGATCTTCTCGGCGATCAGCTTGACCGTCATCGCGCGGGCGCCGGGGAAGTAGCCGGCCCGGTTGGTCGACTCGACCTTCACCGTGAGGTAGCCGAATCCGGCCCGCTCGGCCTCCCGCTCCGACAGGCCGGTGCGCGCCACCTCCAGGTCGCAGACCTTCGTGACGGCGGTGCCGATGATCCCGGGGAACGTCGCGTATCCGCCGCCGATGTTCACGCCCGCCACCCGGCCCTGCTTGTTGGCATGCGTCCCGAGCGGCACGTGCACCGGCGCGCCGCTGATGAGGTGGGTGCTCTGCACGCAGTCGCCGGCCGACCAGACGCCGTCGAGGCCGGCGACGCGCATCCGCCGGTCGGTGACGACCGCGTCGGTGACGTCGCCGACGGGGATGCCGGCCCGCTTCGCCAGTTCGGTGTTGGGCCGCACGCCGAGGCCGAGCACGACGATGTCGGCGTCGAGGGTGCCGTTGTCGATCTCCACGCCGGCGGCCCGCCCCTCCCTGACGGCGATCGCCCGCACCGTCTCGCCGGTGCGCACCCGGACCTTCAGGCCCTCGATGGCTTCCCGTACCAGCTCGCCCATGTCGGGGTCCACTGTGGACATCGGCTGCGGCGCGCGTTCCACGATGGTCACCTCGATGCCGCGGTTGTGCAGCGCCTCGGCCATCTCGACGCCGATGTAGCCGGCGCCCACCACCACCGCCCGTTCCGGCCGCTCGGTGTCGACGTACTCGCGGACGGCGGCACCGTCGTCGAGCGTCTGCACGCCGAAGACGCCGCGCGCGTCGCTGCCCGGCCAGCGCGGCGCGACCGGAACCGCGCCCGTGGCGTAGACGAGTTGGTCGAACCCGGTGCGGGTTTCCTTGTTGCCGTCGTCGAGCGCGCGGGCGACGACCTCGCGCCGGTCCAGGTCGATCTCGACGACCTCGTGGCGGATCCGGACGTCGATCGCGTACTTCTCGCGGAACGTCTGCGGATCGCGGGCCACCAGGGCGTCGGGCCCGTCGACCACGCCGCCGATCCAGTACGGGATGCCGCACGCCGAATAGGACGTGAAGTGGCCCCGCTCGAAAGCGATGATCTCCAATGCGTCGGGCTTGCGGCGCTTGCGGGCCTGCGACGCGGCGGACATGCCGGCGGCGTCGCCCCCGATCACGACCAGACGTTCGACCATGGCGCGAACCTACCGTGCCGAGGGGCGCACGTTCGTGTCGATAACGGAACACGGTCGGCATTGGCCGTCGTCGTTGTCTTCTGTAATGTCCGCAACGTGCCTGGTGTTCCCGATTTGACACGGGGGTTCCGCAGGCACGAATCCGCGGAATTCAGGGAGGACAGTTGAAACCCAGCCTCGCCCGCGCAGCCCTGGCTGTAGGGCTACTGGTTGCCGCGATGGCCGGTACCGCAGCGTGCGGTGGGCAGCGCAAGGACGACAGCAAGGACACCGGCGCGTCCGACATCACCTGTGACGTCAAGAACGACACCCGCATCGGCATCGCGACGGGCAACACCACGGGCGTGTACTACGCGCTCGGCAACGCGTTCGCCGAGCAGGTGTCGGCGACGACGGGCGGCAAGCTGAAGGTCACCGCGGCCGAGACCGGCGCTTCGGTGCAGAACATCGAACAGCTGGTGGCCGACCGGTACCAGGTCGCGTTCTCGTTGTTCGACACGGCGACCGACGCCGTCGCCGGCAAGGGCTCGTTCACCTCGCCGCAGAAGGTCCAGGCGCTGGCGCGCATCTACGACAACTACACCCAGGTCGTGGTGCGCACCGACGCCGGCATCAACTCGGTGGCCGACATGAAGGGCAAGCGGGTCTCCACCGGCTCGGCGAAGTCTGGCACGGAGGTCATCGCCCAGCGGGTGCTCACCGCCGCCGGCCTCAACCCCGACACCGACATCCAGCCGCAGCGGCTCGACCTCACCAAGACCGTCGACGGCATGAAGTCCGGCACCATCGACGCGATGTTCTTCTCCGGCGGACTCCCCACGCCCGGCATCACCGACCTGTTCACCACCGCGGGCGGGAAGGTGAAGTTCATCGACATCACGCCGCAGCTGCCGAAGATGGCCGAGCTGAACCCGGCATACCAGAAGGGCGACATCCCCGGCGACACCTACAAGACCGGCGCGGCGGTGCCGACGATCGTGGTGCCGAACGTGCTGCTCGTGCGCGAGGACCTCGATCCGAACATCGCCTGCGTGCTGACGAAGACGCTGTTCGACAAGAAGGACAACCTCGTCAAGGCCAACGCCGCGGCGAAGGGCATCAGCCTCGACACCGCGAAGAAGACCGATCCGGTGACGATCCATCGGGGCGCCGCCAAGGCACTGACCGACCTCGGCGCGAAGTAGTTCATCCGACGCGGAAGGGGCGCCTCCCTGTGCGGCGCCCCTTTCCCGTTGCCGTCAGGCGCCGTAGTACCGCCGGGCGCCGTCGTGCAGCGGCACGGAACCCGTCTGCCTGGCCGTTTCCCGCTTGATGTTCTTGCCCTCCGGGTGCGCCGCGACGAGGTCGTTCTGGTGGTCGAACAGCAACCGGGTCAGCTGGAAAGCCAGCTCCGCCGGCATGTCCGGCGCCGCGAGCAGCAGGTTGGACACCGCGAGCGTGGCGGTGTCGTCGGGCATGCTGTAGGCGCTCTTCGACATGGATACCTGGCTGTAGGAGTTGCTGAACTTCCCGTTCAGCGGCTGGAGCAGTTCGTCGAGCGGCAGGAACGCGTACTTCCCCGGCGCCGAGGCGATCAGGTCGGCGATGCCGGGCGTCGGCAGACCGCCGCAGAAGAACATCGCGTCGAGGCTGCCGTCTTTCATGCCGTTCGTGGTCTGGCCGAGCGACAACGCCTTGCGCGTCACGTCGTTGTCGGCGTCCAGCCCGGCGGCACCCAGGACGCGGATGGCGAACGCCTCGGTGCCCGAACCCGGCGAGCCGGTCGACACCCGCTTGCCCCTCAGATCGGCCACCGTCTTGATCTTCAGGTCGACCCGGACCACCGCCTGCATGATGTTCTCGTAGAGTCGGGCGAGCGCCGTCACCTCCTGCGGTCGGCCGTCGAAGGCGGCGCGGCCCGCGACCGCGTCGGCGGCGGCGTCGGCCTGCGTGAAACCCATCTGCATGTCGGCCGACGCGATGCGCCGGATGTTCTCCACCGACGCGTTCGTCGGCTCGGCACGCGCCTCGAAACCGCTGACGTTGCGGGTCACCAGATCGGCGAACGCGCCGCCGAGCAGGTAGTAGACGCCGGTGGTGTTGCCGGTGCCGATGTAGAGCCGGCCGTCGTGATAACGGGGCTTCTCCGCCTCGGCACCGGTGCACGCGGCGAGGCCGGCGGCGGCCGCGGAGAGCGCCGGTGCGAGCAGCAGCGTGCGGCGTCTCATGTCAGCAGCCCGGCCGGGCGCGGGTTCGGCTCGAGGGCGTCGGCGACGCGATGCGCGAGCATCGCCGTCTCGTAGCCGATCTGGCCCAGATCGCAGCCGGCGACGGCGAGGACGCCGATCAGCGCGTGCTGCCCGACCGCCATCACCAGCAACACCCCGGCGTCCATGTCGACGATCGTCTGCCGCACCACGCCGGCCGACATCAACCGGGCCGCGCCGACGGTGAGGCTCGCGAGGCCGCTGATGACGGCCGACAGCTGGTCGGCCATGTCCACCGGCAGATCCAGCGACGCGGCCAGCCGCAGTCCGTCACCAGAGACCGCCACGGCGTGCGCGACGTCGGGCACCTGCCGCGCGAAGTTGGCCAGCAGCCAGTCGAGCTGGCCCGATTCCTGTGTCGCCATGTCGCTCCTTACGCCCCCGTTTCTCACGCCCCCGTCGAACCGGTACGCCTCGCCGCCGCGGCCACCCCGTCGGCGAACGACGACAGACGCGATCTCACCTCGTCCGGGTCCATCGGGGTCACCGACTCCGGAGCGTCCGGGAAGGCCGCCTGACTGGCCGCCGCGGTGCCGGGGCGGCGCCGGGGAAGGCCATTCACGGTGGCCACCGGGGCCTCCGCGCGCGGCTTCACGGCGAGGAATCCGGCCGGCGGCGCGCCCACCGGTCCGGTGTGTTTCACGAACAGGCCGGCGCCGTTGGCGGTGCCGGTGGCCGCGCCGGCGACCGCGACGCCACCGATCGCGGCACCGGCGATTGCCGCGCCGCCGATCGCGGCGCCGGTGTTGCGGCGCGGGACGGGACGCGACAGGGCGGGGCCGCCACCGGGCAGCGCCGGCCGCAGGCCGGCCGCCTCCGTCGGGCCCTCCAGCAGCGCGACGTCGTACGGAGCGAGCACGCCGTGCGGCAACTCGACGTACGCGATCGTGCCGTGGCCGGTGCCGGCGGAGGCCAGGCGCACCCGGATGTCGTGCCGCTTCGCCAGGTGCGCCACCACGTTCAGGCCCATGGTGCCGGCCGCGGCGCTCGTCAGCGTGCCCGGTCGGGAGAGGCGCTGGTTCAGGCCGTCGAGCCGGTTCCGGGCGATGCCGATGCCGCCGTCGTGCACCTGCATCAGCACGCCGTTCGCGGTGATGTGCGCCTCGACGTGAACCGACGTCTCCGGTGGCGAGAACGCCGCCGCATTCTCCATCAACTCGGCCAGCAGGTGCACGAGGTCGCCGACCGCGGGTGCCGCGATCGCGAGCGGACCGATCGACACGTGTACGCGTTGGAAATCCTCGATCTCCGACGCGGCCGCGGTCGCGACGACCGCGAGCGGCACGGCGGAGGTGACCCCGCGGCCGGGTTCGCCACCGGCGAGCACCAGCAGGTTCTCGCCGTTGCGGCGCAGGCGGGCCGCGATGTGGTCGAGCACGAACAGCCGCGCCAGCACGTCGGGATCGGTCTCGTCGCGTTCGAACTCGTCGAGCAGCCGCAGCTGCCGGGTGATCAGCGTCCGGATGCGGCGGGCCAGCGTCTCGGCCATGCGCGCCACGTCGACGCGCACCTCGGCCTGCTCGGAGGCCAGCCGCAGCGCGGTGTGGTGCACCGTCGCGAACGCCTCGGCGACCTGGCCCACCTCGTCCTGCGAGACGGCGAGACTGAGCGTCACCGACGTGGCCGACGGGCCGTCGACGTAAGGCGCCGCCTGGCCGGTGATGACCGCGTTGATCGAGTGTGGCAGTTCGCTGCGCGCCACGGTGAGCGCCGCCGCGCGCAGGCGGCGCAGCCGGCGGCTGGTGCGCAGCGCAAACAGGGCGGCCGCGAAGAGCACGGCGGCGGCGAGCACGCCGGAGCCGACACCGATCAGCAGCGCCCGGCGCTCGGCGTCGGTGGCGACCCGGGCCGCCGCCCGGTCCAGCCGCTCGGACAACGCGAGGCTCACCATGTTGACCCGCCGGATCACGTTGCTCTGCGCGATGTACCAGGCCTCCTGGTCGCCGTCCAGCGCCGTCCCGTTGCGGTCGGCGGACAGCACGGAACCGCGCATCTGCTGGGACTTCTCGACGTCGGGGCCCTGCATCAGCTCCGTGTAGAGGATCCGGTCCTCGGTTGCGGCGGAGCGCAGGAACTCCGCCTCGCGCTGTTCCCGCCCACCGAACGTCGCGGTGACCGCGGCCAGCCCGCCCGGCGCGAACTTCTTGGCACCGAACGCGGTGTAGAGCGCGTCACGCTCGATCGAGTTGTAGAACTCGATGGCGGCGACCGCCGCGACGCTGCGCGCCCGGCCGGCGAGGTCCGGATCCCGGATCTCGCTGGGCAGCGCATCGGCGACGGCGAGCACCGCGGCGGCGATGTCCCGGTAGCGCTTGTCCCCGTTGGGCCCGGTGACCGCGACGGGCGCCTCGGCGCGCGCCGCGTCGAGACCGTTGATGGCGTTCTCCGCGGTCAGCAGGGCGAGGCCGAGGTTGGCCGCCGGGCCGCGGGTCTTCACCGCCGCTTGCCGGTAGCGTTCGACCGCCGCGTCGGTGCGCTTCTGTTGCGAGGTCACCAGGATGGCGCCCGACTTGCCGCCGCGTTGGCGCAGCGCGACGGTCTCGGCGGCCTCCCGCTCGACCTCGTGCACCAGGCGGACGGTGGCGGTGGCGGTGGTGGCGAGCACCTGCGCGCGCCGGGCGTCGCGGGCGGCGGCGGAGGCGGTGAGCGTCTGCACGGTGCCGAGTGCGACGAGGCCCGCGGTGGCGACGACGATGGGCACGAGCAGTTGGATCCGGACCGACCTGAGCCAGCCGTGGCCGCTGCGGCGGTGACCGGGAACCGACGGATCGCCCGGTGCCCGAGAGGCCGGGCCACGCCCGGCCGACGGCGCCGGGAATGCCACCATGACAAGGGCCTCCATCCCTGAAACGGCGGCCGAGCGGCGGGCCAGGAGCACACGGAGTGGGTGCGTCGCTACCGCTGCGGACGATAGGTGACGTTAGATCAGTTTCGAACGCACGACCAGACCCCACCTGGGGGCGGCAAGCACAGTTCGGTAAATTTCCGGCGCATCGGCGATCCTGGAACACTTACCTCCTTGTGTACTTGTAGCCGCAAGGATGTCGATTGCCCGCTTGACCTGCGCCGATCAGGCGAAGGAGAACGCAGGGTACCCGACCACTCGCCCGGGGTCACCGCCGGAGTCCGCGGACGTGGTCAGGGCCAGCCGGGACGGCCGAAGCCCCGCCCGGCGCGCCCACTCCACGGTGCCGCGCAACGCGAATACACCACACGCATCACGCACCCCGATGAGATCGGGACGTAGCGCCTCAACGGCCCGGGCGGTGCGCTCGTCCTGCTGCCGGGCCTGCGCGTCGGGCTGGTAGTGGGACAGGTCGGTGCTGCAGAGCACGACGGCGCCGGGCGCGGCCGCCCCGACCACGTCCGCCACGAGCTCCACTGTGGACACCCCGACCGCGATCGGAAGCACCGGCACGCCGGGCACGGCGCGCTGCAGGAAGGGCAACTGCACCTCCAGCGAGTGCTCGGGCGCGTGCGGTGCGTCGTCGGCTGTCAATCCCTCGATGTCGCGCGCGCGCTCGATCGTCACCGGGCCCAGCGGGGTCAGCCAACGCGCGGTCGTGGGCGCGGCACAACCGGTCAGCCTGACCCGGTGCGCCGGGCCGACGAGCACTATCCGTCCAATGTGGACGGCATGCCGGCGCAGCCGCGCGTACACATGCGCCGCCGTCGAACCCGAGTAGCGGTACCCGGCATGCGGTACCACGTACGCCTTCGCCAGCTCGTCGTCGTCCGGGACGTCCACTGTGTCCAGTAGCTTGTCCACTGTGGACGCAAGCTCCGCCGGGTCGGCGGGATAGAAGGCGCCGGCGACGGCCGGCGGCCGGTCCGTGGTCACGCTGTCTTCACCGGTGGGATCGTCACCGGCAGGCGGCGCGCGCCCCATCGGCCCACCGGCCCGTCGAACCGGCCGGGAACCGTTGCACCGCAACGCTTGCACGCGCCAGCATCGGAAAGCTCGTAGGAGTTGATGACGTACCAGTCCCGCACGACGACGGCGGCGCCACAACTCCCGCACGTGGTGGTCTGGCCGTCGGGATCGTGCACGTTGCCGGTGTAGACGTACTTGAGCCCGTGCTCGCGGGCGATCCGGCGGGCGCGGCGCAGCGTCGCGGGCGGAGTGCGGGGCACGTCGCGCATCTTGAAGTCCGGGTGGAACGCGGAGAAGTGCAGCGGCACGTCGGGCCCCAGGTGCTCGGCGAACCAGGCCGACTCGGCGGCGATCTCCTCGTCGGAGTCGTTGTGACCGGGAATCAGCAGCGTCGTCACCTCGAACCACACGTCGGTGGTCTTCAGGTATTCCAGCGTTTCCAGCACCGCCGGCAGCTTCGCGAACGTCACCTTCTCGTAGAACGTGTCGCTGAACGCCTTGAGGTCGATGTTGGCGGCGTCGATGTGCCGGTAGAACTCCGCGCGTGGCGCCTCGTTCATGTACCCCGCGCTGACGGCCACCGCCTTGATGCCGCGCTCCCGGCAGGCGTCCGCGACGTCCATCGCGTACTCCATGAAGATGACCGGATCGTTGTAGGTGAACGCGACGCTGCGACAGCCGAGCCGCTCGGCTTCGGCGGCGAGCGCGGCGGGGGAGGCGTCGGAGGAGAGGGTGTCTATCTCGCGGGACTTCGAGATGTCCCAGTTCTGGCAGAACCGGCACGCGAGGTTGCAGCCGGCCGTGCCGAAGGAGAGCACCGACGTGCCGGGCAGGAAGTGGTTGAGCGGCTTCTTCTCGATCGGGTCCACGCAGAACCCGGACGAGCGGCCGTAGCTCGCGAGCACGATCTGGTCGTCGATGCGCCCGCGCACGAAGCACAGCCCGCGCTGGCCCTCGCGTAGCCGGCAGTTGCGCGGGCAGACGTCGCACTGGATCCGGCCGTCCGGCAACCCGTGCCAGTAATTCGTGGGGACCGTGTACGGATCGTCCAGGCTCAGAGCGTCTCTCGCCTCGGCGTCAATAGACATGACGGTTCACCTCCCACCCGCCTAACGTTACGCGCGTGCTGCTCACGATCACGACGACTCATCGGCCGGCGACCGACCTCGGTTACCTGCTGGTCAAGCATCCGGACCGGGTGCAGGAGTTCCGCGTGAGCACCGGCACGGCGTACGTGTGCTACCCGCAGGCCGGCCCGGACCGGTGCACCGCCGCCCTGCTGCTCGACATCGACCCGCTGGCGCTGCGCTCGAAGGGCCGCGACCGGCCCGAGGACTTCACGCTCGGCCGGTTCGTCAACGACCGCCCGTACGCCGCGTCGAGCCTGCTGTCGGCGGCGATCGCGCAGGTCTTCGGCAGCGCCCGGCGCGGGACCTCCACCGACCGTCCCGAGCTCGCCGCGACGCCGATCCCGCTCGAACTGCGCCTCCCGGCCGTGCGCTGCCGGGGCGGAGGTCCGTTGGCCGAATCGCTGTTCGCGCCGCTGGGCTGGACCGTGACAACGGCTCCGCTGGAGGACAGCCCGAGCCACGTCGACCTGACACTGACCGGCACGCTGCGCCTCGCCGACGCGCTGAACCACGTGTACGTTCTGCTGCCCGTCCTCGACGACGCGAAGCACTACTGGGTGGCGGCGGACGAGGTCGACAAGCTGCTGCGTGCCGGCACCGGCTGGCTCGCCGCGCACCCGCAGCGCGCGCTGATCGCCCGGCGCTACCTGGCGCACCGCCGCGCGCTGGCGACTGTCGCGCTGGCCCGGCTCGCCGAGACGGACAGCGATCCGGAGGCGGCCGCCACCACCGCCACCGCGGACGAGGACGCCGAGCTGCCGCCGGCAGCCCGCACGGAGCCCCTCGCGCTCCAACGCCGCACCGCCGTCCGGGCGGCGCTCGAGGCGGCCGCCGCCCAACGCGTCCTCGATCTCGGCTGCGGCGGCGGCGCGCTGCTCGCCGAGCTCGTCGGCGACCGCCGGTACACGGCGATCGTCGGCGTCGACGTCTCGACAGCCGCACTGGCCGTGGCCGCCCGGCGGCTGCGCCTGGACCGGCTGCCCGAGCGCCAGCGCTCGCGCATCACGCTGACGCAGGGCGCGCTGACCTATCGGGACGACAGGCTGCGCGGCTACGACGCGGCCGTGCTCATGGAGGTGATCGAGCACGTCGACGAGCCGCGGCTGCCCGCGCTCGCCGACGCCGTGTTCGGGCACGCCCACCCGGCGACGGTGATCGTCACGACGCCGAACGTCGAGTACAACGCGAACTACGCCGGGTTGACCGGGATGCGCCACCACGACCACCGATTCGAGTGGGACCGGGCGACGTTCGCCCGCTGGGCAGCGCAGGTCGCCGACGACTTCGGCTACACCGTCGCGATCGGCGGGATCGGCGCGCAGGACGAGACGCTGGGCGCACCGACCCAGCTCGCGGTGTTCAGCGCGGGGGCGGCATGAGGATCACGCTTCCCGACACCTGCCTGGTGGTGCTGATCGGCGTCACCGGCTCGGGCAAGAGCACCTTCGCCCGCCGGCACTTCGCGCCGACGCGGGTGCTCTCGTCCGACCAGTTCCGGGCCATGCTCGCCGACGACGAGAACGACCAGTCCGTGACCGCCGAGGCGTTCGAGACGCTGCACTACGTCGCCGGCAAACGCCTCGCCGCCGGGCGCCTGACCGTCGTCGACGCCACGAACGTCCAGCAGCACGCGCGGGCGGCGCTCGTCGCGTTGGCCCGGGCGCACGACGTGCTGCCTGTCGCGATCGTGCTGGACACGCCGGAGAGCGTCTGCTGGGAGCGCACCGCGGCCCGGCCCGACCGCGACCTCGGCCGCAACGTGGTCCGGCGGCAGCACCAGGCGCTGCGCCGCTCGCTGGGCGGGGGCGGGCTGCGCCGGGAGGGCTTCAGCGGCGGGGTGTTCGTGGTCACCGACCCGGCCGACGTCGCCGTGGACCACAAGCGACTGCACAACGACAGGCGCGACCTTGCCGGCCCGTTCGACATCGTCGGCGACGTGCACGGCTGCCACGCCGAGCTGGTCGAGCTGCTGACCCGGCTCGGGTACACCGTCCGCCCGGACGGGGCAGCGCACCCGGACGGGCGCACCGCTGTGTTCGTCGGGGATCTCGTGGACCGCGGCCCGGACACCCCGGCGGTGCTCAAGCTGGT
>Ga0111538_10003554_pt1 | contig 21769 bp, 22 predicted proteins | sample SoiMethybrSBSTD1_FD_79669 | JGI IMG/M metagenome (GOLD analysis project Ga0111538, IMG submission 79669) | Bulk soil microbial communities from a Populus tree surrounding site in Tennessee, USA - Soil MetaG P. TD hybrid SBSTD1 (version 2)... | ecosystem: Environmental > Terrestrial > Soil >... | reverse complement strand
CGTCAGACCGAAGTGCCAGAAGCACGCAGCCACGAGCAGGGCGGTCGCGATCTCGACGGCCGGATAGCGTGCGCTGAACGACGCCTTGCAGGAGCGGCAGCGTCCGCGCAGGACGAAGTACGAGACGACCGGGATGTTGTCGTGCCACGCGATCTCCGCCCCACAGGAGCCGCACGCAGAGCGCGGGCGGACGAGGGAGCGGTGCTCGGGGAGCCGGGCGGCGACGACGTTCAGAAAACTCCCGAGCGCGAGCGCGGGCGCGAAGACGACGAGGGCGAGGGCGGCGTCCATCCCTGCCTCTATCGGCATCCGAAGGGACGCTCGTTAGTGACGAACTGCCAGCCTTCTGGGGCGGCTAGCTAGCCCGCGTACAGCTGCGGAGGCTGAGGCTGGGCGTACACCTGGGGGTTCCCGGGCATGCCCGCCGGGACGAACGTGAAGCCGGGGAAATAGGAGCTCGTGCTCTGGCCGAGGATCACCGACTGCCCATCAAGCGGCCCGTCGAAGTTCGACGTCGTGCCGATGTCGATGTTCCCGGTGGCGTAAATGGCGCCCTGAGCGTAGGCGCTCACGAGCTGGACACTGTCCCCCGTCGAGACCTGGTTCATCGGCGTCGTGTTCCCGGCGATACCGTTCGCGACGAAGACGAGCATCCGCTGGGCGGGATCCCAGCCATTCGTCGTGCACGTACCGTTCGCGACTGCCTGGCAGAGCTTCGAATTCTTGATGAGGAGCGTCCCCGAGATGTAGATCGTCGCGGAGCCCGTGTACGTGTTCACAGCGCCGTTCTGGACCTGCAAGCTTCCGTCGATGAAGATCGTGCCGTTCGCCGTGAGCGTCTTGGTCGTCGCGTTCCACGACAGCTCGCCGTTGGAGCTTTTGCACGTGTAGGAGGTGGCGGGGGTCAAATCCTGCACAGTCGGAATGCTGTTGTTCCGCTTCGCCACATTCGGGGTCAGGGCCGAGCCCTGGTCGTTGTCGAAAATCGGCGGCGTGCCGGACGACGTCAGGCACGGGTAGTACGGACCGGGGTTCGAGTTCAGGTACCACGGATCCCAGTCGACCGTCGGGGGCGACGAGGTGTTGGGGCTGTTGATGATGGTGGTCGCCCAAACGTTGTCGTAGCCGCTGTTCCCGTCGCCTTGCTGGCAGGGGCTGTGCAGCGCGTTGTTCTTCCACTTGCATCCATTGCGGACCGCGAGCTGGTTGAGGGGTACCGATGACGTCCCCGCGTAGTTGGCGCTCTGGCTCATCGTCAGCGAGCCTTGCACGACCAGTGGCCCTGCTGCGATTGCGGATGTGTTCGTGAGGCAGAGGTTTCCTGCGACGTAGAGCGGCGATTGGACGAGCACGCTGTTCGAGATCGTCATGTCGCAGGTTTGCCCTGTCCCGCGCGAATAGATGAAGTTCCAGGCCGGATTGTTCAGCGGCTGCGTGTACGTGGGGACGACGGGGACCTTTGCCGTCAGCGTGCGGGTCACCTGGCTCGCGGTCTTGCCCGTCGGATTCGAGACCTTGCCGACCGACGTGAGGTTCCAGGTCGAGGCGCCGGTGACGGACTGGCTCAGCGTCCCCCACCATTCGACCGTTCCCCCGTCGTAGGTGTGGGTCGTGTGTGTGACGGACCCGTTCGACTGCTCGCCCAGCAGGTACTTGTTCAGCGCGTTGTTGTCCGGCTTGGAGAGGACGGACATCATCTCGTTGATACCGGACTCCGCGAGGTCGTAGGCACTCGCGTTCGCGGCCGAGTAGGAGACGCTCCTCGCGTTCGTGGACGAGTAGTAGATGAGCGTCGTCCCGGAGACGGTCAGGACGCCGAGGATGCCCACGGCCATCACAAGCGTGATTCCGTCCTGTCTACGCAGAAGTCGCCGCAAGAAACTCATGAAAACCGTCCCGGGAGGGGATTTACTGGCGCAGGGTGTTCCTCAGGACGATGTCGTCAACGAGGCGCCAGGTCTTCCATCCCTCGTTCGGGTTGATGTTCACGTAGAAGTCCACGTGCAGGAGGGCGCGTGTGGAGGCGCTGTTCGGCGTGTACGTGAATGCGTTGCCGCTCGCAGTCGTGATGTAGTCGGCGATCACCACCGTGGTGCCATTCACTGTTCGCCTGACGCGGTAGCGGTTCGCCGAGACGAGACTCGTGTCGTACGTGACGGACAGAGTCGAGCCGTTCGCCGACGGGCACTGTGACGGAAGCGTGACGGTGATGGACGAGACGGCGGTGTTCGGCGTGGCCGTGATCCCGCTGGCGCAATGGAGCTCTCGGCGCATGCGGTCGAGCGCGAGCCGTGCGTTCTGCTGCGCCTCGAAGCGGCGGTTCATGTCGAGCTCGGCTTTGGCGCCCGAGGTGAAGAGAGCGACGAGCGCCGTGACGACCGTCGTGAAGATGGCGAGGACGACGAGGAGCTCGACCAGCGTGTAGCCGCGTTCGCCGCGGAGTCGCCGGAGCCGCTTCCGGATCACTTCGCCTGCGCCTCGACGTAGGCGAGCGCGCGGCGGGCGACGACCTCGCTCCTGGCGCCGAATCCGAAGCGGCGCTCGAGGCTCTGGTCGACCTTGATCAGGATGCGGAGGGCCTCGGCGCCGTTGTGCCAGCCGAAGCGGGCGCCCGTGACGATCCACGAGTGCTGGTACAGCCAGAAGTTGATGAGGCGCTGAGCCGGCTTCTTCGGCCCGGCGAGGCGGTGCTGAAGCGCCCGGGCGCGGTCCGGAAGGGGCATCTCGTCGGCGGGCTCGGCGGGGGCGCCCTGTACCTCGAAGTCGGGCTTGCGCGTGTCGCCGCCGGACTGCTCCGGCTCGGTGGTCGTGCCGGCAGGCTCGGTCGTGGTCGCGGCCGGCTCGGTGGTCGTTGACGCCGTCTCCGTCGTCGTCGGCGCGGTCCCCGTCGTCGCCGTGGTCTCGGACGTCGTCGGGATCTGATCACGCGCCCAGTCGCTCACGAGGACGATGCGCGTGCCCTTGTACGGGGCGGAGTTCTCGGGCAGGCCGCTCTCGCCGTAGGTCGTGTTCCTCGAGAGGGTGACAACGACGACGGGAGCGCCGTTGTCGATCACCTTCGTGCCCGGGGCGGGCCGCTGCACGGTGACGCTGTTGGCGGCGTAGCCCTTGACGGACCCTTCGACGCGCCAGGCGAACCCGGCGTCCTGGAGGATGCCCTTGGCAAAGACGTAGGCCTTCTTGCGGACGTCCGGAACCGTCAGGACGTGCGGCTTCGAGGCGGCCTCTGCCTTCTGCTCATGCTTCGCCGAAGGCACCTTGTCCGCTGCCAGGGTGTACGTCGCCGCACCGAGAAGCCAGATCACGGTGAGCGCCAGAAGACGCGGCAGAAGTGCCGTCAGACGGGCCGCCATGGCTCCCCAATCGGCAGGGGGCTGCGAAAAGTCAAGCCCCTAACGGGTAAAGCCCACGATGCGGCCGCCCGACGGCGCCGGAGTGATCCCGACGACGGTGAAACGGCGCTCCTTCTTCGGCCGCGCAATCCGCTTCGGCGTGGGAGTCGGAGCGTCCTGCCAGCTGAACGCGGCGCCGGCGAAGGACTGGAACCAGGGCTCGTCCTGCGGGTAGGAGACCGCCGGGGAGAACTGGAGGTGGAGGTGCGGCCCGGTCGCGTGCCCGGTCGAGCCCACGAGCCCGACCGGCGCACCCGCGGCGAGCGCTGCACCGGCGACGACGCTCGGCTCGATGTAGCTCAGGTGGCAGTAGACGTACTCGGCGCCGCTGTCGAGGCGGATCTTGAAGCCGATGCCGCAGCGCCCGCTCCCGTCGGTGTAGGCGTCGACGACGACGCCGTCCGCGAGCGCGAAGAGCGGCGAGCCTTCCGGCGCGGCGATGTCCGCCGCCGGGTAGTCGTGATGCGTGTGCCCCACGGAAACCGCGTCGGGCCCTCCTCCGACCGGGAAGACGTAGTCGCCGCTCGAGAGCGCGCCGCCGAAGGACGCAGCGGTCGGTGCGGCCACGGAGGCCGAGGCGAGTTCGCCCTTCAGCGACTGGAGCTCGGCCACCGCAGCGGCCACTTCCGCCTGCCGGGCCTCGATCCGGCGCCGATCTCGTTCCTGCGAGCGCTGGAGACCGGCGATCTTCTTCTCCAGCGCGCGAAAGCTCGCGGTCGAGATCCTGGGATTCCCTGCCCTGAGCTCGAGCCTGAGCTGTCGGTCGTCCGACGAGGCGATCTGCTTCTCGAGGCGCGGCACGTCGTCGCGTGCGCGGGAGACCGCCCGGCGGGCCTTCGCGATCTGCTGCTGCAATTCGTCGAGTCGGAACACGGCCTGTGAGCCGGTGAAGTCGAGGGCGCCGCCTGAGCCGAAGTCCGCGGCGAGACCGAGGACCTCGTCCACGTACCACTGGGCGTGGTTGTACGCGAAGACGGCGCGGGAGATGTCGTCGTGCGCCCCCGCGGCCGCCAGGTAGCGGGCCGCGCCGAAAACGGCGTCGTCCGGGTTCCAGGGGTCGGCGAGCCCATCGCCGTTTGCGTCCAGGCCCCAGCGGAGCCACGTATCCGGCATGAACTGCATCCAGCCAAGCGCGCCTGCCGAGCTCGGGCCCATGTTGCGCCCGAAGTCCGACTCGATCTTGTTGATCGCCGCGAGGACCTGCCAGGGAACCCCGTAGGCCTCACCGGCACGATGCCAGAGAGCGAGGAGCTCCTCGTAGGAGCGGACGGGCGGCTCCTCCGGTGGCACGGAGAGCGGGAAGGGAACGTTGATCGCGCCAGGTGCGTTGGGCGCCTCCGGGCTCGGAAGCGCGGGCTGGCCCGGCGGGACGACCGTGAAGCTTCGCGCCGAAGCCTCGCCCGCGAACGCGAGCACGGCCAGGAACACCGCTGCCGCAGCCGCCTTTCTCATGTTTCCGTGGACGCGACCCGCAGCCCGGCGCCGTTTCCGTTCTGTACGGGCTCCGGCTCCTCGGGCCGAGCCTCCTCGGCCTCCGCCTCCGCCGTGGCCTCGGCTTCGGCAGCGGCCTTCTCGTCCGCGCGCCGGCGCTTGAGCGCCTGCTGCACGGCCATCTCGAAGTCGTGGCGGTTGCTCGCGGCGTTGGCGGCGACGTCTTCCTCGACGAGGTCAGCGAGGACCAGCTGGACGAGGTGCTGCGAGAAGCTCTGCATCTTGTGGAAGTCGCCGTCCTCGATCGCCTCGGTGATCTTGTCCGTCTCGCCGTCACGGATGAGCTCGGCGATGCGCGCGGTGTTGACCATCACCTCGACCGCCGCGACCCGGCCGCCGCCCTTCTTCGGGAGCAGGCGCTGACTGACGACGCCGCGCAGGACGCCGGCGATGATCTGGCGCGTCATCTGCTGCTTGCCGGGCGGGAAGAACTCGACGAGGCGGCCGATGGTCTCGGCGGCGTCGATCGTGTGCATCGTCGAAAGGACGAAGTGGCCCGACTCGGCGGCCTGGAGCGCCGCTTTCGCAGACTCCTCGTCGCGGAGCTCGCCGATCAGGATGACGTCTGGGTCCTGGCGCAGCACACGCCGCAGGGCCTCCATGTACGACTCGGTGTCGAGCCCGACCTCGCGCTGGTTGACGATGCAGCCCCAGTCGTCGTGCACGAACTCGATCGGGTCCTCGATCGTGACGATGTGCTGCTGCCGGCTGCGGTTGATCGAGTTGATGATCGCCGCGAGGGTCGTCGACTTTCCCGAGCCGGTCGCGCCGGTGACGAGGACGAGCCCGCGGTGCTCCTCGGCGAGGCCGCCGACGCCGTCCGGCAGGCCGAGCTTCGTGAAGCTCGGGATCTCCTTCGGAATGAAGCGAAACGCGAACGAGATCGCGCCGCGCTGGCGGTAGCCGTTGACGCGGAAGCGTCCGAGCCCCTCGGCCAGGTAGGCCGTGTCGAGCTCGCCCGCGGAGTAGAAGTGCTCGCGCTTGGCCGGTGTCCGCTCCGTGACGACCGTGAGCACCGTCTCGAGGTCGGACTCCGTCAGGAGCCGTTCTTCCATGGGAGCCAGGGCGCCGTCGACACGGGCCATCGCCGGCGAGGCGATCTTCAGGTGCATATCGCTGCCGCCGAGCTCGATGAGACGTGCGAGAAGGCCGTCCAAGTCCATGGTCGCCCAGCCCCTATCGGCCGGCCTTTCAGTGCTCTTTAGCGAGGAAGGGTGACGTCAGGCAGTCGCTACAATGCGGCCCGCTACGGGGGAGTTCCCGAGCGGCCAAAGGGGACGGGCTGTAAACCCGTTGGCTCTGCCTTCAGAGGTTCGAATCCTCTCTCCCCCATTTCACGCGCGCCGTCGAACGAGAACCGCTCATCAGAGCGGTTCATTCGTTCCGGATCTCGGACAATGCTCATGAGCCGCTCCGCCCGGCACTCGGCCACCCGGCCCCTCCAGATGCGTCATTGAACCCATTCGCAACGGGTGACACGATGCGCTCCCCACAAGGAGGCCCGCGTGAAAGGCACAGTCTGCCTGCTGCTCGTGTGTCTTTGCCCGTTCGCCGTTGGATGCGGCTCAAGCGGAGGACGAGTCGAAGCTGGAGAGACAACCCCGGCGGCCACGGTCGTCGCCAGCGATACGGCGCCGGAAACGCCCGTTCCCGATCCGATCGAGGGATGCGTCCCAGCCTGTAACCAACCAGGGCTCAGCGAACCTGGACCACTACCGACTGAACCGTACGAAACGGAATGGTTCTTCGGCGGCGAGATGGTGATCTCGCCGAAAGAAGCGTGGAACGCGCACGAGGACAGCACCGGGGAGTTCGCCGTGGATCTCGGCTCAGCGCCCGAGAATGGCATTTACTTCTGGGAGGACATCTACCCGGCAAAGAACGAGAAGCCGGTCAATGGCGTACCGATGACAACCGACGGGCTGCTCGATTGGATGCGCGACGATCCCAGGCTCGTCGTGTCGGAGCCTCATCAGGGGACGATTGGCGACCTTCCGGCGACGGTCGTGGACGTGAGCATCGCGAAGGATGCCGAGAACGAGGATCCAAACTGCCCAACTGAGGCGTGCGTGCTTTTCCTTGGCTTCCCACAGTGGGACGACATCTGGGGCATCGCGAAACCCCAGGTGCAGCGCTTCTACCTCTCCGACGTTTCCTATGGGGGCAAGAACCATCTATTCGTCGCGGTCGTCTATCCGGACGACCCCTCCGACATGAAGGAATTTCTGCCTCACGGCGCGGAGCTGCTCTCCACGGTGCAGGTCCCGGCGGACGCAACGTAACCCGTCGGCGGTCCCCACCTCCACGCGCAGATCGCGAAGCAGCGAGCACCAGGTGAAAGGCCCCGCGGGCGTGCGGGGCCTTTCGGTCGGGCGACCCCTGACTCAGGACTTGCGGGCTGCGGCGCGGCCGCCCTTGCGGCCGGCCGCCATCTTCTGCGCGGTCGTCCCGCCCTGCTTCGAGCTTCCGCCCGAGCCGGACTTCTTGCCGCCGCGCGAGGAGGAGCCCGGCGAGTTCGCGATCCTCGCGGCTCGCTCCTTTGACATGCCCTTGTCCTTCAGTGCCTCGTACTGCTTCTCGTTCTTGACGCTCGCTCGCTTGTTCGGCATGCCGGCCGCGTACCCGGAACCCTCGCCCGAAAACCTGCCTAGGGCTCCGTGTGCACGACGACGTCGGCGATCTCGGGATGGGCTCTCCGGATGCGCTCCTCGACGTCGCTCGCCAGGGCGTGCGCCTCCGCGAGGGGCCGGCTTGCGTCCACCTCGAGCGTGAGGAAGGCGACCAGGCCGACCTCGGTGTGCAGGAGCCTGAGCTCCCGCGGCGCGGTGCCGGTCGCCTCGACGACGATGCGCCGCAGGGCCTCGGCCTCGGCCGCGCGCTCTCCTTCCGGAACCGCGCTCGCCGCCGTCGGCTCGGTCAGCGGCTCGAGGTGCGTCTGCACGGCGTCCACCTCCGGAAGCGCGTCGAGGATCTCGTGCTCGACGGCGGAGGCGACCTCATGGGCCTCCGCAAGCGCGTACCCGCCCGGGAGCTTCAAGTGCAGCGATACTTCCGTGCGGCCTCCGATCTCGAGGACGACGATGTTGTGCACCTCGCGGACGCGCGGCTCGCGCATCGCAGCCGCGTAGGCGCGCTCGCGGATCGCTTCGGCCTCCTGCGGCTCGACGTGGACGATCACGTCGGCGCCCGGGACCGCCTGCTCGACCGCTTCCTCGACGGCGTCCGCAGCCGCGTGCCCCTGCTCGACGGCAGCACCTTGCGGAACGCCGATGACGACATCCGCGAAGTGGCGGCCCGCGGCCCGGCGCATCCGCAGGCGTCGCAGCTGGACGCCGGGACCGAGCTCCTCAATCGCGGCGAGGGCCGCCTCACGCGCCGTCGCAGGCGTGCGGTCCATGAGGACGTCGACGTTCCCCTGGATGAGGCGCGTCGCCGCCGTCAAGACGAGCACGCTGACGAAGAGCGCCGCGATGGCATCCCCTTCGGGATAGCCGGCTCGCGCAGCGAGTAGGCCGACGAGAACTGCGAGCGTGCCTGCGAAGTCGCTGCCGAAGTGCAGGACGTTCATGGCGAACGCAGCGCTCTGGTAGCGATGCGCCGCCCGGTAGGAGACGACCGCGCGACTCGCGTCGATGGCGATCACGAGCAAGATCACGGTGAGCGCGAATGCGTCGACGTGGACTTCGTGGCCGCCCTCGACGAGACGAAAGACCGCGTTTGCCGCGATCACGAGCGCAGCAACGACAAGGATCGCGGCCTCGGCGAGGGCCGCCAGGTTCTCCGCCTTGCCGTGCCCGTACGGATGGCCGAGATCCGGCGGGCGTACCGCGACTCCGACGGCGAAGAGCGTGAGCAGCGCGGCCACGAGGTCCGTCCCCGAGTGAGCCGCCTCGGAGAGGAGCCCGAGGCTCCCGGAATGGATCCCCGCCGCGAGCTTGAGGACGATGAGGACGAGGGCCGCGAAAACCGAGACGAGCGCGGTGCGCCGCTGGGGCGACATGGGGGGAGCGTAGTGCCCCTTCCGGTGACACTGTCCCCGCGTCTCGGGCGAGAGGCAGGGCTGGTGTTGCCGGGAGGGGCACTGACACTCGACGGTCGTGGCTATCCTTCGGCCATGGCTGACGCCCAGGCCAAGGAAGGCTCGTACGAGCTCGTCTGCCCGCATTGCAGCAAGCCCTTCGAAGCCGAGCTGATGACCGGAGGCTCGGACCGCCACGTCGGGTTCAAGTGCCCGCACTGCCGCCTGTTCGTCGCCTACGAGCGCTCGGGCGCCGACGGCGAAGAAGACCAGGCTCAGAGGTCGTAACAGAGTGGGCCCTCGTTGCCGGGTCGCGCTGGGCGGATGCGAGGCAAGGACGCAGGGAGCGCGGGTATTGGAATACCCGCGCGACTGAGGACGCAGAATCGTGCCGTTCGGCGCGGCCAGGCGACTCAAGCGCCCATTCTGTGACGGCCTCTAAGGTTCAAGCCGCAGCGGCCGTAACCCGATAGAGGGATCGTGGCCGCGGACGCTCGCACCGATCTCGCCCCTCCCCGGGCGCTCTCGCTTGCCGCCCTTCGCATAACGCCCGTCCAGGCGCTCACCGTCGTGGTCGCCGCGAGCGTGATCGGGCGCACGCTCGCAGCCTGGGGCCGCGCGACGCCGGTCTATTTCCCGGACGAGTACATCTACTCCGAAGTCGGCCGCTCCATCGCCGAGCACGGCCGCCCGCTCGTGCGAGGTGCTTCGGCGCATTTCCCGGCCCTGCTCCAGCCGATCCTCACCGCTCCCGCCTGGCTCTTCGACGACGTCGGCACGTCGTACCGCGCGATCCAGCTGATCAACGCGGTCGTCATGTCGCTCGGAGCCCTGGCGGTGTTCTGGCTCGCTCGCCGGCTCGGGGTCGGGCAGTGGCTCGCAGTCGCCGTGGCGGCGTTCACCCTGGCGATCCCTGACATGAACTACTCGGCCTGGATCCTCGCCGATCCGTTCGCGTTCCCGCTCGTCCTCGCCTCCGTCGCGGCCGCGACGGCCGCGCTCGACAAGCCCACGAAGCGGGCGCAGTTCGCGTTCGTCGCCTTCGCGGGGCTCGCGACGTTCGCCCGCGTCCAGTTCGTCGTGCTGCCCGTGTGCTTCGTCGCCGCGGTGGTCGTCGCGGGCCTTCGCGAGCGGAGGATCAAGGCGGCGCTCCGGGAGCAGAAGCTCGTCCTCGGGCTGTTGGCGCTGGGCATCGTCCCGGTATTCCTCGCCGGCCCGCGCAGCGTGCTCGGCTACTACGACAGCGTCGTGAGCCTCGACCTCTCGCCCCTTCCGATCCTGCAGTGGATGGGCGCGGACGGCATGCTCCTCCTCTACTCGTCGGGCTGGGTGCTCGTGCCGGGCGCGCTCCTCGGCTTCGCACTCGCGCTCTGGAAGCCGCGCTCGCGCGCGGAATTCGGGTTCGCCGCCTTCTCGAGCCTCGTCGCGCTTGCAGTCGTCTTCGAGGCAGCCCTCTACGCGGCGAACGGCGCCGACCGGATCCAGGAGCGCTACTTCTTCGCGGTCCTGCCGCTCATCGGCGTCCTCTTCGCCCTCTACGCGACGCGCGGCTTCCCCTATCGCGTCCCGCACGCGCTGATCGCGGGCGCGGCGCTCGCCCTCTCCGCCCGCGTCCCGCTGTCGGGCTTTTCGGCTGCGGACGGAAAGAGCAACTCGCCGCTCCTCTTCGCAGTCGGGATCCTGGAGCAGAAGATCGGCGACGTCGGACTAGCCTCGCTCACCGTCGCGATCACGGTCGCCCTTCTCTCGCTCGTGGCGGCCGCCATGGGGTTCTTTCCGCGGTTCGCCGCGCCTGTCCTGATGGCGCTTGCGATCGTCACGGCCTGCATTGCGTCGGTCGGAACGGTCATGTTCGGACACCAGGCGGCGTCCAATGTCTACGACACGACGCTCTGGCCCGATCCGTCCTACGTCGACGACGCCGAGCTCGGCGACGTGGCGCTCCTCGCGACTCCGTCGAGCGACCGCGGCTACACCACGGAGCAGCTCTTCTGGAACCGCTCGATCGACCGCCTGCTCCTCCTTCCCGACGCCTCCCCGCCGGACGCCTTCAAGGCCGAACAGACGACGATCGGCGACGACGGCAGCATCCTCGTCGGCGGGCAGTCCTATACGGGGCCGCTCCTCGTCGACGCCTACGGCGCGACCACCGAGTTCCGCGGAGCCCATCCGGTGGCGCGGACGCGGATCTACCGCCTCTGGGCGCCGGACGACATCCCGCGGCTCTCCCTCTACGTCGTCAACCGCTTCTACGACGGCTGGCTCGGCCTCACCGGTGCGATCAAGCTCTGGCCCGAGCAGGGAGAGAAGCTCGCCGGGCACGTGGACTTCTCGTTCGCCCTGCCCGCGGGCCTCGTCGAAACGACCATGCGCCTCAAGCTGCCGGACGGAAGCGTGAAGGAGGTCGACGTGAAGCCGGGCGAGGTCGTCCCGGTCAGCATCCCGGTCTGCTCCGCGGGTCCGTGGTCGGCGGCCTACGAGGGCCCGTTGAGCACGAACTTCGGCGAGCGCCTTGTCACGGTGCGCTCGACCAAGCCCACCTTCACGCCGGATCCAAACGCCTGCTGAGAGCCCTGGGGCGGCGCCGGCAAGAAAACGGGAGCGAGCAGGCCCGGGGCAGTACGAGCGGTACGACGAGGGCTTGCGAGCGAAGCGGCCCGCAGCCAGCGTCGTCAGGCGCTCGCGGAGCCGCGCTTCGCGCGGCGGGAGCGACCGCCGGCCAAGACTCTCAGACGCAGTCTTTGAGGCCTTGTGCTTCCGGCAGGGACTCGAGCTTCTTCAGCGTGTTGTTCTCGATCTGGCGGATGCGCTCGCGCGTGACGCCGAACGCGCGGCCGACCTCCTCGAGCGTCCGCGGGCTCTCGCCCTTCAGGCCGAAACGAAGCTCGATCACCTTCCGCACGCGCTCGGGCAGCGAGTCGAGCGCCCGGTCGATGTCCTCGCGGCGGAGGTTCAGCGAGGCCGAGTCGAAGGGCGACTCGGCCTGGTCGTCCTGGACGAAATCGCCGAGCTCCGATTCCTCTTCCTCGCCGATCGGCTTCTCGAGCGAGACCGGGAGCTGCGACATGCGCAGGATCTCCCTGACCTCGGCGGTCGTCATCTCGAGCTCGGCCGCGATCTCGTCGGGCCGCGGCTCACGCCCGAGGCGCTGGACGAGCTGGCGCTCGATGTGCACGACCTTGTTCAGCTTCTCGACCATGTGCACCGGGATGCGGATCGTGCGCGCCTTGTCGGCGATCGCGCGCGTCACGGCCTGGCGGATCCACCACGTGGCGTAGGTAGAGAACTTGTAGCCCTTGCGGTAGTCGAACTTCTCCACCGCGCGGATGAGGCCGAGCGAGCCTTCCTGGATGAGGTCGAGGAAGGAGAGGCCGCGCCCGAGGTAGGCCTTGGCGATCGAGACGACGAGGCGGAGGTTCGCCTCGATCATCTGCGTCTTCGCGCTCATGTCGCCGCGCTCGATGCGCTTGGCGAGATAGACCTCCTGGTCGGCGGTGAGGAGCGGGACCTTCCCGATCTCGCGGAGGTAGAGGCGGAGCGAGTCGAGCGAGGGCTCGACGGTCAGGTCGAGCTTCGGCCCCGCCTTCTCCTCCTCGGCGAGCGCCGGCTGCTCGTGCGGCGGCGCCTTGTGCTCCACGCCTTCGACCAGCTCGATCCCGTGGTCGATGAGATACGTGTAGAAGTCCTCGACCTGCTCCTTGGTCAGCTCGACTTCTTCCAGGCCGGCGACGATCTCGTCGTAGGAGAGGAACCCCTTTTCCTGCCCTTCGGTGACGAGCTTGTGCAGCTCGTCGATGTCGGGCAGCGAGATGTCGACCGTGAGCATTGCTCTCCCTCTGCTTCTCGTTACCTCTGCTACTTGACGCCGATGGAACGAAAAGAGCCGGAGAGATCCCGCATCCCCCGGCTCACAGGCAGATCAGGTCGGGGATTCTACAACGGTTTTCGAAAAGGGGAAGGCTAGGATTCGACGAGGATTTCCCCGACCGCTTCCCCGCGGCTCGAGCGAATCGTCCCCACCCTGAGGTCGACCAGGTCGAGAAGTGCGCCCGCTGCCGGGAGAAGCCCGCGGCTCGACCCGTCCTCCGCCTTGAGCGCGAGCGCGGAGCCGTCCTCGAGGCCGATGCAGAGGACACCCTCGGCCCCGCCCTTGGCCACCGAGCCCGGCACCGCCTGCATGATCTCCGTCGCCGCCGAGCCCGGGCCTTCGACGAGGGCGGGGTGCGCCTTCATCGCGGCGGTGACCCACTCCGCGCTCTCGAGCTCGGATCGGGCAAGGCGCCCGAAGGACGCCGCCATGTTCTCCAAGGAGAGGCCGAAGGTGACGACGCCGCACCCGTCGACGCCGGTCGGAATCTCTTCGGCGGCCACGTCTGCCGCGGCGGCCATCTCCTGGAGCAGCGCCTGCTGGAGCGGGTGCTCGGGCAGTCGGTAGTCCTGGAACGGCCAGCCTTGCGCCGCGCAAACACAGAGGAAGCCGGCGTGCTTCCCCGAGCAGTTGTGATTCAGGCGGCTCCCGTCGACGGCGCCGCACTCGAGGTCCTCCTCGGTCGCTCCCGCGCGGGTGAGGAGCTCCCGCACGGCCGCGACCTGCTCGGCCCTGGCGTGGTGAGAGGCAGCCGCGATGGCCACGTCCTCGTCGGCGAGATCGTCGTAGGACCGAACGAGGAGCAGCGCCTGGATCGGCTTTGCGGCCGAGCGCATGAACGTGACGAGGCCGCGGTCGCCGCGCTCCTCGGCCACCTGTCCACCCGCATCCAGCCGGACCGCGTGGACGCGGTGGCGCGACTCGACCAGCCCTCCCCGGACGACGGCTACTGTGATCACATCCATGGCCGAGGAGCGTAGGAGAAACGAGCTCGAGGCGGCGGTGACCGCCTTCCGCGACGCCGAGCCGGAGGAGCGCACGGCGATGAACGCAGCGCTGACCCGGAACGAGTCGGGGATCCTCGACGGCCTCGCGCGAGAGGCTGCCGAGGCTGCCGTTCGCGAGAACGATCCCGAGCGGATCCGCTTCGGCCTGGCCGCACTCGCGCTCGAGGGCGGCTGGCCGGACTGGCGCGAAACGACGGTGATCCTCACGCTCCTCCACGTGAGCGCGCGCAAGCTCGGCCTCGACGCCGACGGCGTCTTCTACGAGGAGGCTCGCGTCCTCGCCTACGAGCCGGTCAAGGAGCGGGACTACTTCGTAAACGCGGGCGCGCGGCTCCTCCGCTCCTACGCCGGCCGCCCGGACCGGCTGAAGGAGCTCGACGTCATGGCCTACGAGGAGCACGACGGCCCGAACGGGTTCGCGTACCGGGAGGTCGAGAGTGCCTGAGTTCCCGGAGATCGAGGCGCTCCGCCGCGAGCTGGACGAGCCGGTGCGCGCGTTCCCGGTCGCCAAGGCGGGCCCGGCCCACGTCGCCACGCTCAAGACGTACGACCCGCCGCTCTCCGCGCTCGAAGGGCGACGCTTCTCCGGCGCCGAGCGCCGCGCGAAGAACATCCTCCTGCCGACCGACGACGGCGAGCTCGTCCTCCATGTCCACCTCATGAGTGCGGGGAGGCTTCGCTTCCTGCGCCATGGCGACAAGCAGCCGAAGACGCCGGCCTTCCGCCTTTCCTTCGAAAACGGCAGCTCCATCGTGCTCACGGAGGCCGGCGCGAAGAAGCGCGCCAAGGTCGGGCTGTACACGCCCGAGGCGATCGAGGAGGAACTCGCGCACCTCGGGCCGGAGGCGTACGGCCTCAGCACGCGCGAGCTCGGCGAGATCCTCGCGTCCGACTCGCGCCGGCTGCACGCCTTTCTCCGCGACCAGCGGCTCGTCGCCGGAATCGGCCGCGCGTGGGCGAACGAGATCCTCAACCACGCGCAGCTCTCGCCCTACGCCCTCACGACCGAGCTGACGGGCGAGGAGATCGAGCGCTTGAACGACGCGATCCAGGAGGAGCTGGCCCGCGGCCTCGAGCTGCGCGAGCGCGGCGCCTCCGACAAGAAGATCTACCGCGTGCACAACCGGCTGGGCGAGCCGTGCCCGCGCTGCGGCACGCCGCTGGCCCAGGTCGACTTCGACGAGCACACGATCTACTACTGCCCGACGTGCCAGACCGAGGGGCGCATCCTCAAGGACCGCCGCCTCTCGAGACTCCTCCGCTAGACCGCTTCGACGAGCGCTGCGACGACGCGCGGGTCGAACTGCGTGCCCGCGTTCCGCTCCACCTCGGCGAGCGCCTCGTCGGCGGGCAGCGCGGCGCGGTACGGGCGGTCGGTCGTCATCGCGTTGTAGGCGTCACAGCAGCAGACGATGCGTGCAACGAGCGGGATGTCCTCGCCGGCCAGGCCATCCGGATAGCCCTGACCGTCCCACCGCTCGTGGCAAGAGCGGACGAGCCTGCCCACCTCGCCGAGGAGTCCGCCCACGCGCTCCAGCATCCGCTCGCCTTCGATCGTGTGCGTGTTGATGACCGCGCGCTCCTCGTCGGTGAGTGCGGCGGGCTTGTTGATGATCTCGGCGGGGATCCGGATCTTGCCCACGTCGTGGAGGAGCGCCGTCAGCTCGGCGCTGCGGCGCTGGCGTGACGAGAGCGCGAGCCGGTCGGCGACCGCGAGAGTCAGCGAGACGACCTCGCGAGAGTGGTTTCCCGTGTACTCGTCGTCCGCCTCGATGACGTCTCCGAGCAGGAAGGCCGTGCCGCGGTACGCGTGCCCGAGCTCGAGCGCGTGGTCGATACGGTGCCTGCGCTCCTGCGCGAGGAACGCGAGGAGCGCGAGGAGCGGGAGGACGACGAGAAGCGCCGCCGGCTGGTCGTCGGCCACGATCGCGGTGAGAAGCGCGATCGGCGTGAGGGCGAGGTCGACGCCGTAGACCCACGCCATGAGGCGGACGTGGGCCTGCGGGGCGATGCCGAACGCGAACCAGGCGCGCGCGGCGGAGCCGAGGAAGTCGAAGACGAACTGCGCGAGCACGGCGGCGAGCAGGACGGGCCAGACCGACCACGCCGCGTCGGGCTCGCCCGCCAGCGCGATGACGAGCGCACCGCCGACCGCGTTCCACGAGCTCGCGACGACCACGAGCGCGCGCTCCGGGTGCTCCTGCCGCTTGAGGTAGCCGGCCATGCTCCCGAGCAGAAGCCCGACCGCGACGCAGAGCGGGACCATCGAGGGCGGGAGCAGGAAGAGCATCGGGACGAACACGAGCTGCGTCGGGATCGCCGAGCCGATGCCGACCTCGAACTCCACCTTTGACGCAACCGCGTACCCGGCGATGAGGAGCACGAGGAGGCCGATCGACGGGTGGCGGTCGCCGGGAAACGCGAGCTGAAGGGCTGCGCACGAGACGAGGAACGCGAATGCGCTCACGCTCGTGACCCTGGAATCGCGGCGCTCGAGAGGCGAGGCCGCGCGGGCACGACGCTCTTCGACCAGCGTATCGCCGTCGTCCCCGGTGTCGGCCACGACTGCGCGGAGGCCCATCCGAGCGGGCTGGAGGCTCACCCGTTGCGTATCGGCCTCGTATGGCACTGCCTTGACGACTTCGGCCGATCCCCCGGGAGAGGGATGGGCCGCCGTCCGAGTTCCCCTCACGATGCGGAAACAGCGGCTACGAGGAGGAATGCGGCATGAAACGGGTCGGAGCGCTTTTCGCGCTCATCATCGGATTGGTGACGGCAACGGCGGCGCCTGCGGACGCGGCGGTGCTCGACGGCTGCCCGGACCAGGCGATGAGTCGGCCGTTTCTGCGCTGGCTCGACCCGATCTCGTACACGCTCGCCCCGAACGGCGGCTTCGAGAGTGGCGCACAGGGGTGGCAGCTTCGCGGCGGCGCGACCGTCGCGTCCGGCAACGAGTCGTTCAACCTGAGCGGCGCAGGCCGGTACTCGCTGTACCTGCCTTCCGGCAGCACTGCGACGAGCCCCGCGATGTGCGTCGAGACGCTCGACGTCTTCGCCCGCTACGTGGCCAAGAACCGCGGGCTCATCGCGCTCTCGAGCCTCAAGGTGGATGCGATCGTGAAGGACTCGGCCGGCCACACGTTCACCCTGCCCGCCGGCGTGAACACCGGCGGCTCGAGCTGGGCGCCCTCGCTCCCCGCGGTCGCGCTCCTCGACGTCCTCGGCCTCCTGAACGACGGCCGCGTGACCGTCTCGTTCCGGTTCCAGCCGATCGGGCTCGGGGCGAAGTGGCAGATCGACGACCTCTACGTCGATCCGCTCAAGATGGGCTAAGAGACCGTCTCGACACGGAGCCCTGAGCCGCCTGAGCCGCCCTCGGCGTCGGGATGCTGCGTCCTCGGTCGCACGGGTATTCCAATACCCGTGCTCCCTGTGTCCTTGCCTCCCACCACCGCCGCCCGGTCAGTCGACGAGGCCCCATGTCGAAACGATCTCAGGCCGGAAAGCGGATCACGAGGCGCTCGTCCTCGGCGGCCACGGTGGCGCCGATGGCCTTCAGGTGCTCGACGGCCACCACCGCGCCGAGCTCCCGGAGCTCGCTTCCGGTCACGACTCCGGCCGCGTTCTCGAGGAGCGGTGAGATCTCGAGCTCGGAACCGCGCACGACGAGGGTGACCGAGTCGATTCCCCCGTGGCGGGACGCCGCCTTGGCGAGGCGCGAGAGCGCGCGGCTCGTCACCTCGGGCTCGACCCGCACGGTCGCCCCTTCGCCGCCCACCTGCACGCGCTCCCCCAGCTCGGCGCAGGCTTCGCGAGCGAGCTCGAGAGCATCCACATCGGTCAGCATCGGTGAGTAGCGGCCGCGCTCGATCCGCGTCACGAGTGAGAGCTCGTCCACGAGCTCCTTGAGCTGCGCCGAGGCCGCCTCGATCATCTCGACGTACCTGGCCGCCGGCTCGTCCAGGTCCGTCTTGGCCAGCGTCTTCGCGAAGCCGTAGACCGTCGCGAGCGGGGTCGAGAGGTCGTGTGCGCCGATGGAGACGATCTGCGCGAAACGGTCTTCGTCGGCCATTTCCCCCCTTGGTACGGTTGGCACTGTGCAGCAGGAGAGACTAGCCGCCGGAGGCGATCTCCAGGCCTCGACGCCCGAGGTTCGCATCGGGCTCTCCCGCGCCGGGGTGACCGGCGTGCAGAAGGCGGTGCGGATGCAGCACGGCGACGGCGAGGCCCTCGTCTCGGCCGAGATCGAGTGCTTCGTCGACCTCGATCCGGCGCAGAAGGGCGTGCACATGTCGCGCTTCCCGGAGGTCTTCGAGGAGGCGATCGACGAAGTCGTGATCGAGGAGAAGCTCCTCGTCGAGAACCTTGCCGAGCACATCGCGCGCCACATCGTCGAGCGCCAGCAGGCGCTCCGAGCCGAGGTGAAGATCGCGGCGCGCTATCCGGTCGAGCGCCTGACCCCGGTGACCGCGCTCCGCACCCAGGAGCTCGTCACCCTCATCGGGATCGCGGCCGCCTCGCGGACTGCGTCGAGGCGCGTGGTCGGAGTCGAGGCGACCGGGATCAACGCCTGCCCGTGCGCGCAAGGGCTCGTCCGAACCGAGACGACCGAGCGGCTCGTCGAAGCAGGGTTCGAGGAAGGAGACGTCGAGCGCATCCTCCAGCTCGTCCCGCTCGCCACGCACAACCAGCGCGGCCGCGGCACGCTCTTCCTCGGCACCGGGGAGCGCCTGGACGCGGAGGACCTGGTCGACATCGTCGAGCGCTCGATGAGCTCGCCGATCTACGAGCTCCTCAAACGGCCGGACGAGCTCTTCGTCGTCGAGCACGCGCACCTGACGCCGCGCTTCGTCGAGGACTCCGTCCGCCTCATGGTCAAGAGCGCACTCGATTCCTACGCGGGCCTCGCGAACGACGACTTCGTGCTCGCGCGCCAGGTGAACTTCGAGACGATCCACAACCACGACGTCCTCGCCGAGCGGTTCGGGACCGTCGGGGAGCTGCGGGGCGAGCTTCGGAGCGGCGAGCATTCGCTCGCGCACACGGAGCTCAGGGATTGGCTGCGCGCGGTCTCCTAGGGCGCAGGCTCATCTTCGACTCCTGACCGTGCACGAGCCGGGCGATGTTGCCGCGGTGGAGCAGGACGATCGCCAGCGCGCCTGCGGTGGTGAAGGCGAAGACGGGCCACGATGCGCCGAAGAGCAGCGCGAACATCGGCAGCGTCGCCGCCGAGATCATCGACGCGAGCGACGCATAGCGCGACACGAGGAAGACCGCGATCCACACAACAGCCGCCGAGAGCGTGGCGAGCGGCGCGACCGCGAGGCCGACCCCACCCGTCGTCGCGACGATCTTTCCGCCGCGCTGGAAGCCCATGAAGAGCGGGCGCCAATGGCCGGCCATCGCGGCACAGCCCGCGAGGACGGCGATGAGGTCGTTTCCGAGCCAGCGGCCGAGCAGCGCGGCGACGGCGCCCTTGGCGATGTCGAGCACCGCAACGCCGAGCCCGAGCTTGAAGCCGAGGGTACGCCAGACGTTCGTCGCGCCGGTGTTCCCGCTCCCGAGCGTCCGGATGTCCACGCCTGCGAACACCCGCGGTAGCCAGTACCCCCACGGCATCGAGCCGAGGACGTATCCGACCGGAATCAGCAGGTATTCGCTCAGGTCTGGATCTGGTACTTCGACACCCAGCCCGAGATGACGTCCCAGTCGAGGTTCGCGAAGAACGCGTCGATGTAGGAGGCCCTGTCGGTCTGGTAGTCGAGGAAGTAGGCGTGCTCGTAGACGTCGAGCGCGACGAGCGGCGTCGCGTTCCAGATCGGGAACGTGTTCTGCGCGTCGCCGATGTAGTTGAAGAGACGCTGCTCGTCCCAGTCGTACGCCGTCCACGCCCAGCCGCGCCCGCCCATGCCCGTGGCCTTGAGGTCGCTTCGCCAGGCCTCGACCGAGCCGAAGTCGCGTTCGACGAGGGCCGCGATCGCTCCCGTCGGGTCGCCGCCGCTGCCGCCGAGGTGCTCGAAGTAGATCTCGTGGTTCTTGACGCCCCCGATCGCGAAGGTGAGGTCGATCTTGAGCGCGCGGACGTCCGAGTAGACCTGGTTCGCGGTCGAAAGGTCGACTTCGGCGAGCTTGCCGAGGATCTCGTTCCGCTTCGCCACATACCCCTGGTAGAGCTTGTAGTGCGCTTCGACGGAAGCCCGGGAGATGCCGTCCATCTCGAGGAGCTCCGGCTTGAGCTCCCGGGCCGCGATCTCCTCGTGGTTTTGGGCCAGTGTCGCCATGGGTCTCCCTTCGCGTCTCCTTCGGCGGGTTGGACGAGATCGTATCTTTCCCCATGTGACGGAAACTGCGCGTGCAGCGCTCATAACCGGAGGCACCGGGCGCGTCGGCGGCGCCATAGCGGCGCGCCTGGAGGAAGAGGGTTTCGCCGTGCTGGCGGCCGGGCGAAAGGACGGAGACGTCTCGCGTCCGGACGAGGCCCGCGCGCTGATCGAGCGAGCCGCACAGGAGCTCGGCGGCCTCGACCTCCTCGTGAACGCCGCCTCGGACGGGTTCGTGCCGCGCTCGGTCGAGGACGTGTCCGAGGCGGACTGGGACGCGGCACTCGACTCGACGGCCAAAGGCAGCTTCTTCGTCACCCAGGCCGCCGTCCCGCACCTGCGGGGGTCGAGTCTCGGGCTCGTCGTGATGATCGAGGACGTGGGGGCGTACCTGCCGTGGGCCTCGTTCGGTCCGCACTGCGCGGCCAAGGCGGCGCAGGCGATGCTCACCCGCGTCTTCGCGCGCGCACTCGCGCCCGAGATCCGCGTCTGCGGGATCGCGCCGGGACCGGTCGCCGTCGAGCCGGGGCAGGAGGAGCGGCGCGCCGCCGAAACGGCGCTCGGACGAATCGGCTCGCCCGATGACATCGCCGGCGCGGTGGTCTACCTCGTCGGCGCCGGGTTCGTCACCGGCTCGACGCTCTTCGTCGACGGTGGCCGCATGCTCAATCCATAGGCGGCGTTCGCCCGTATCGCCTAGCGTTATGCCTGCGGCCATGGCCACAGCCGAGAGCGACAGCCGCCTCATCGAGCGCGTCGGACGCGGAGACCGCGAAGCCTTCGAGCAGCTCTACAAGCGCTTCGCCCGCCCCGTCTTCGCGATGGCGCTTCGGCAGCTTGGGGACAACGGCCGCGCCGAGGATGCAGCGCAGGAGACCTTCGCCGCCGTGTGGCGCTCGGCGAGGAGCTACAAGGCCGAGCGAGGGACGGCGTCCGCCTGGCTCTACGCCGTTGCGCGCCACGCGATCATCGACCGTGCGCGCCAGAAGCGGGAGAACGCGATCGAAGTTCCGGAGGAAGCCGACACGCGCGCCGGCCCCGCCGAGCGCGCCGAGGAGTCCTGGCTCACGTGGCGCGTGCACTCCGCGCTCGAGCTCCTCCCCGAGCGCGAGCGCGTGGTCATCGAGCTCGCCTACTGGAGCGGCCTCTCCCAGACGGAGATCGCGAGCTATCTAGACGTGCCGCTCGGCACCGTGAAGACGCGGACGCGCACCGGCCTCGGCCGGCTCGCGGGGCTTCTCGAGGAGGTGAAGGCGTGAGCGAGGAACGGCCCGATTTCCGCGAGCTCGTCGGCGACGATCTCACGCCCGAGGAGGAGCTCGAGCTCGCGCGGGTGGACGGCCTCCTGCGCTCCGTGCCCGGGCCGGCCACGGAAGTGCCGGGCTCACTCACACGTGCCGTCGAGCGCATCGGGACGACGACGCCGATCTGGACACGCCGGCGCCTCGTCGCAGCAGTCGCGCTCGCCGCAACGCTCGCCGCTTTCTTCTTCGGCGTCGGCCGCTGGGTCGACCGTGGTGGCTTCGACGCCCGCGCGACAGTGCAGATGACGGCGGGGAAGACGGCGCCCGACGCCACGGCGAAGATCGAGCTCGGCCGCCGCGACGAGGCCACCGGCAACTGGAAGATGAGACTCGTCGTCGACGGGCTCCCGCATCTCACCGACAACGAGT
>Ga0111538_10003551_pt1 | contig 21783 bp, 21 predicted proteins | sample SoiMethybrSBSTD1_FD_79669 | JGI IMG/M metagenome (GOLD analysis project Ga0111538, IMG submission 79669) | Bulk soil microbial communities from a Populus tree surrounding site in Tennessee, USA - Soil MetaG P. TD hybrid SBSTD1 (version 2)... | ecosystem: Environmental > Terrestrial > Soil >... | reverse complement strand
TGTCCAGCGATTGTCCGGCCTCAAGAGTGCGGTGCTCGCGATCTCGCTGGTCGAAAGCGCATCAGGACTTCGGCTGGCGGCCGTGGCCGAGGACGGCGGCGGCATGGTCTGGACGCGCAGCGAGGGCGGCTCATGGAGCGGCGCGCCCTTTGTCGCTTCCGACAAGCCGGTGATCGCAGCGAGTTTCAGCCCCAATGGCTCGCACCTGGCAGTCGCTACGGCCGATGGCGTACAAATCTGGGAAATGCGGGATGACGCGGGCGCGGCGCCGCGGCGCGCGGGCGCCATCATCAAGGGTGATGACACCCCCACCGCCATCGCCATCGATGATCGGGGCCTATGGCTGGCCTTGGGCATGCTCAACGGCGATGTGCGGCTGCAATTTGCGGCGAAGTGAATGAGGATTCGACCTATCCCGCGCCTTGGCCTCCGTTGACGAGAATCGGCCACAGCATTTCCGCGTCCACCTTGATCACTGGCACAGGAACTGATGACCAGATCATCCGTCATCGCGAGGGCCGCGGTTGGGATCCTATTGCTGGGTCGAGCAGTGTTCGCGCAGTCACAGCCGACGGTTGAGCCGAGGAACGCTCTCGAGCCGCCACGCTTGCCCAAGATGGCCCTCGACCTGCCCGAGCCGATCAAGGAGTTCGATCTGGGTCGCGTCGGCGACTATCTGGGCCTAGCCGCACCGCAGCGGCTGTTTCTCAAAGAAGCCCATGCTCGATACCTCAAGGACATTGAGGCAGTCAGACGGCAGACGCAGCCCCAGCTTGATGCTGCATGCGAGCATTCCCTGATGGTTCAGGGGAATGACCGGCGGACCTTCGCCGCGGTCGCCAGCATCGCGCAGGTGTACGACGTCGAAGAGTCGCTGAGGCGGGCCATCGAAAGAGCCGATGAGGCTCTGTTTGTCGAGCTTGAGTCCGTTCTGGCTGATGTGCAGAAGCCAGGCATGGCGCGCGTCAGGGACTACCGGCAACGACAGGCGTGCGTGGGATGGCTGCGATGGCTGGTTCGGCCGGCGCGCATCGATCTCTCGGCAATGCTCGACGACGTGTCGGCGGTCCCCGAGGTCCGCGCGGCGGTGGACGGCCTCCTGGCTGATTACGAACGGCGGTTGACGCCGACGCGGGTCGCCCTCAACAAGGCGATGTTGGCCAACCGCATCCGGCTGCTCGAACTCTCCGCCTGGCTGGTGCGCGATGAGAATGATCGACCTCTGGACCCTACTCTTCTCAGGCAGCGCTCGCAGGAGCACGCGCTCAGGGTTTCGGCGTTGCTGGATGACAGCGTGCGGCTGCAGCGGCAGATCGCGGACCTCAACCAGAAGACGCTTGGCACATTGCTGACAGCGATGCCGCCATCTGTGGCGACGTCGCTGCGCAACGAGTATCAGCGACGTGCTTTCCCGACGGTGTATCCCGATCCGCACGGTCTGCATGACGTGTGCGAGCGCCTGGTTGGCGCTGCGGGCATCGACGATGCTCAGCGCGCTGCGATCTCGGCGTTGTGTGCCACGTACCAATCGGAGTACGATGGCGTCAATCTGGAAATGGAGCGCCGCTACAGTGACTGGTGCCTCGAATTCGCCAGCACTTTTGGCAGCCTGAATTATGAGCAGTACCGGCTGCGGATGCGCGAATTGCGCGATCAGCGATGGCGGCTAAACCTCAAGACTCTTCGTCAGATCGAGAGCCTGATCCCTGACGCCGGCAGCCACTCTGAACTGCAATCGCTTGCCGAGGCGCTTGAGCGGGCGATTCGACAGGGGGCGACCGATCGGTACCCGGGGCCGTAGATCATCGTGCCGTTAATCTGATCCTCTCCTGCGGCCCATGCGGGGTGTTCAGGCCAGTGAATGGCTGCGGCATGGCGCTGGCAATCTGTGAGTTTCCTGCCAGCGGGCAATTGACCAATGTCGCTGCTGCAGCAATAGAATCCCACGAGATATCTTCTAGTTTTCTGATTCCGAGGAGATCCAGCATGATGATGCAGCTACGCCTGCACCGCATGGTGACCGTGTTCGTGGCAGCAGTGATGTGTGTGACCTTGCGCGGCGGGGCGCAGGATGCGATTTGCTGCCGCCTCCAGACCGACACCTGCTGCAATCGTTCCACCCAGATCCTTCCGTGCTACGCCTGCCCATTCGGCTGGCCAAGCAGTGATTGCTGCTGGCTTGACATCGGGCAATACCCGACCCAGACGGTGAAGTGCGGATTCTCGACCGGCTGGTCCAGCGAATCGTTCTGGTATCGCATCACTATCGATGGCTGCCTGTGGGGCGAACAGACCTGCAGCATCGACTGTGGATGCGTATGGGATCTGCAGTGGCATTACTCCAATTGCACGGACTATCACCATTACCCGGGCATCTATGACTGCCCGTCAACGTAGACGATCTAATACCTGCGATTGAATCGCGTGACAGCCATGCGCCTCACCATCGTCAACCTGATTCTGGCGACGTGCCTGCTGCCTCCCGCGGGCGCCGTGGCACAACAACCGGGCGCGGGGGCGGATGCCAGCCAGATGGGCCCGCAGGCGAATGCCCCTCATCGCATCGGCGCGCCTCTGCCGCCGCCGATCAGTCCGGCTGATTTGCAGCGATTCGGCGAGTTTCTGACGCTCGCGGCTCCGCAGCAGGCGCTGCTGAACCAGGCGTATGGCCGCTACATGGAGCGACTGCGCCAGATCATCGAGGCGGGCAGTTCGTCGCTCGATCAATTGAACGTGCAGGCAGGCGTGGCGCGCCGGGATCACCCGCGCACGTTCCAGGCGGCCCGCGCCTCCAAGGCCCTGTACGACAAGCAGGGTGACATGCGGCGCGAGATCGAGCAGGCCGATGGCGTCCTGTTCGCGGAACTCGACAGCGTCCTGGCTGAGACCCAGAAGCCGGACATGGCGCGAGTGCGCAATCAGCGGCAGCGCGGGCTGTGCACTACGCAGGTGACATGGATGATGCGGCCGGCCCGCATTGATCTCACCGCGCTCGTCCGGCAGTTGACGACCGATCCCGACATCCTGCAGGCTGTCGATGGCGTGTTGCGCGACTACGAAGCCCAGATCACGCCGCTGATCCTGGCCCTCGATCGATCGATGACCGATGTGCGGATCCCGATGCTGGAACTGGTGGCGTGGAGCGAGCGCGAGGAGAACGATCAGCCCGTGCCGCCCGAAGCCCTGCGCGAGCGCAGCATTCAGGCCAGCGCCAAGCGGACGGCGATGCTGGCTGAAAGCGTTCGACTGCAACGCCGGATCGCGGACCTGAACGAGGCGACGTTGCCGTCGCTGATGCAGGCCCTGCCGGCCGACCGTGCCGAGGCGCTTCTGCAGGCGTATCGGCAGCTGGCGTTCCCGGTGGTGTACCAGGATCAGTTCCGCGTTCATCGCGCCTGCGCGCAGATTCTGGAATCGAACGCGATCGACCAGGCGCAGCGAACGGCCATCGAATCGCTGTGCGGCGCCTACACCGCTTCGTATGACGCGATCAACGCGGAGATGGAGCGGCGTTATCGCGACTGGTGCGAGGAATTCGCCTCGACGCTGGCCAGCCGCAACTACGAGCCTTATCGCCAGAAGATGCGGCAGTTGCGCGAGGATCGCTGGCGGCTGAGCCTGAACCTCGTGCGCCAACTCGAGAGCCTGCTGCCGGGCGTGGAAACCGGAGCAGACCTCCCGTATCTGCAGCAGGCGCTGGAGCAGGCGATCAAGCAGGCGGCGGGCGATCGGTTCCCGGGACAGTGAGGCAGGACGGCCTTCCGATAAGCCGCAGACCCGCGTCTGGCTACCCGACTTCGATGAACTCGCGTCCCGGGCTGGCCGAAAGCAGCGAGACGCTGATGCCCGCCTGGCTTGACAAGATCCTGGGACGCAACGCGTCGGACACCCCCGACAACCGGGTTGCCGTGCGCACCGCGCTGCAAAGCGCGATGAAGGCCCGCGCGCGCATCGTCCTCGAGGCCCCGCAGGGACTGGTCGCCGGCACGACGATCTGGCAGGTGACGCGCGATGAACTGGTCGTCAACCAGCCGTACATGAGCGGCATGATCTATCCGCTGGCCGATGGCGATCCCATGAAGATCTCGTTCGTCGAGCGCAGCACCAGCATCACCGCCCAGACGCGCTGCCTGGGCCGTGTGAAATGCAACGGCCCGAAGGGCCCGATGTACGTCTACCGTTTGCGGCTGCCCGATGCGCTGCGCTTCGATGACCGGCGGCGCGAGCCGCGGGCCGACATCGATCCCGCCGTCGCGCCCGATGTGCAGATTCAGGGCGGCCGCGTGCGCGAAACGATCGTCGGAATGCTCGCCGACATCAGCGCCACGGGGATGAGGATTCACACCAGCGGCTCGACGGAGAACTTCGAGATTGGCCAGGAGCTGCAGGTGCAGTTTCCGATGCCCCAGCCGGCCGGGCCGATGGACGAAGTGGTCGAGGTTCAGCGCCTGCTGCGCGACAACCAGCTGGGCGTCAACGTGATCTGCGTGAGTTTCCGCCGCCGTCTGCCGCGGCTGGAATCGCTGATGGACATGACCACCGAGCGCGTGCCCATGCCGCTGGAGCAGGTGCAGCGCAAGATCGCGTGACGGCCTGCCGCGGCCGCACGCCGATCACTCGCCAATATCTTCCGCCCACAGATCGGGCTTCTCCTGCTGCAGCCTGCGCATGAGTTCGATGCAGCGCGCATCGTTCAACACATCGATGCGGACGCCACCGGCCCGCATCCAATCCTCGGCGCCGAGGAAGGTCTGGTTCTCGCCGATGACGACGCGGGGAATCCGAAAGAGCAGGGCTGTGCCTGAGCACATCGAGCACGGCGAGAGCGTCGAGACCAGCACGAGCCGCTGCCAGTCGCGTCGCCGGCCGGCGTTGCGAATGCACACGACCTCGGCGTGAGCGGTCGGATCGCCGGACTGCACGCGCATGTTGTGTCCGCGTGCCACGACCCCCCCGCTTCCGGGATCGATCAAAGCCGCGCCGATGGGAATGCCGCCTTCGCGCCAGGATTTCTCCGCCTGTTCGATCGCGACATCGAGCCAGCGCTGCAGCATCGTGGAATCGCTGTTCATTACAGGACGCGGCCTCTCAGGTCGCAGCTGCTTCCGAAATCCTGACCAGCAGCGTCTCGAGATTGCGCTCCGGCTCGCCCACGCCACTCTTTGAATGGTGATCGGCCTGGATCGACTCGCGCAGGAGTTGCGCGAACTGCAGCGGCTCGCCGCGCCTTGCGGCGTCGAGCACGGCGCCGATGCTATCGCCCCACAAGCGCAGTTGCCGCGCGATGGCCTGGCCGCTGACGCCGCGCTGCATAAGGTGCGATGCCGCGTGTTCCTTGCGCATGAGGTCGGTGATAGCCCAGGAGATCGGCACCCATTCCTGCCGCGAGACGTCCATCAGGTCGTGCAGTTTGCCCAGCATCTCGGCTGCATCGCCGCTGGCGACAGCGGATTGAATCTCCCAAGCCTTCTCCTGGAGGCTGGGAGCGATGTTCTCATCGATCAGTTGCCGGGTGATGACCTTGTTCTTGCCCGCCATTGACGCGAGTTTCAGCAGTTCGGTGTCGAGCCGCTGCAGTGATGGGCCCAGGCGCGCCACCATCAGCGAAGCCGCATCGGGTTCGAGCGTCGCGTCGTATCGTTTGGCACAACGCTTGATGCACCACCTGGCCGCAGCGTCAGCCGGCTGCTCCTTGCATTCCTCGATGGTGCCGCATTTCAGAATCAGTTTGTCGAGATTGCCCTTGCGCCACGTGGCGGCCCGCATGACCAGCGTGGCGTCGTCGACGGGATTCTCCGCGTAGCGCTCCATCAGCGGCCGGCGCGTAGTGCGCTCCTCGCCAGCCCCCCCGCTGTCACCGTCGCCTTCCTCGCCTTCATCGTCTTCGCTGGCGCCCCGGCCGCCGGCGAGGAACTGATCGGCGTTATCGAGCACGACGAGCTTGTGCTTCTGCATCAGGCCGTAACTGCGGAGTTCATCCAGCACCGCGGCCGGCGAGGCTGTGCCGCCATCGAAGTTGAATTGCTCGACTCCGCCGAAACGCTCATCCAGCATCTCCGCAATGCGGCGGGTGTGCTCTTCGACGAGGAAGCGCTCCGGTCCATACAGCACAATGATCCGCATGGATGCATTGAACTTGTCGGACTGGTCGCCTGACTTCGCCATGTGATGATGCAAGTGTATCGCGGCAACGATGCCTTGCATGATCCATCATGAGCAAATGACAACTCCCGCCGATGTTCGACGGGAGTTGCATACGAACCGATTCATATCTCACTTCGCAGTGTATTGGCCGCGCGACACTTTCTTGAACAGACCCCGATTGCCCTTGGCCAGCAGGGCCGCGTTGACGATCGTGCGGAAGTTCGGGCTCTTGGTCCTGTAGCCGGCCTTCCGCACGGCATCGGACATCTCGGCGACGCCGAGTGTGCGGCCCTGGAGAAGCTTGTGCAGCGCCAGCGCGAGCGATTGCTCGTTGCCGCCGCGGCCGCGCCGGCGTCCATCCATGCGATGCGGCGCCCGGCCGCCACTGCCGCGCGGCCGGCCGGGGCCGCGACGAGGCGCCATCGGCGCGCTGGCGCCAATGGACTCGAGATCGGCGATCTCGGCATTGATTGCATCCAGTTCGCTCTGCAAGCGATCACGCTGCGACGCAAGGTCGCTCATCATGCCGCGACGACGTTCAACTTCGCGCATCAGGTCAGCCACGGTCAAACGGGCCAGCGCGCTGGGACGGCCGCGGCGTCGACCGCGCCTCTTCTTCTTTCTTGCCATGGGTATCGCTCCTGTTGAGATTGCTGTCTTTCGAATTACATCCGATTCATATTGACAGCCCCGGATCATCATGAAGCGGAGCAGCAATGCAGAACATAAGCGTAGTGCCTGCGCGCCAGTTTACAAGTCAACCGCGAAATTCCCGCAATCAGGGCCCCTACTCCTGCATTTCGAAGTCCATTCGCCGCAGCAGGCCCTCGAACTGGTCTATTGAGTAGAAATCGATGATCAACTTGCCCGAGCCCTTGGCGCGGCCGGACTGCAAATGCACCTTTGTGCCGAGGTGCTCGCCCAGCCGCTTCTGCAGGTCCGCCATGTGGGCCGAAAGCGGATTGGGCAGCGCGGCCCCTCCACTGCTAATCCCTCCTCGCCCGCTGCGGCTTGCGCCGGACGTTGGCGGATTCGTCGCCGCGGCTTCGCGGGCGCGGCGCTCGATCTCGCGCACGGACCAGTCGCTGCGCAGCGCTTCGGCCGCGAGCGCCACGCGCTGCGTGTTGTTAGTAACTGCTAATAATGCCCGGGCGTGCCCCATCGTCAGCCGGCCATCGCGCAGGGCGGACCTGGTCGCATCGTCCAGTTCCAGCAGTCGAAGATGATTGCTGATGCTCGAACGATCCAGGCCGACCTGCGAAGCGATCTCGGCGTGCGTCAGATGGAATTCGCGCACCAGGCGATCGAAGGCCTCCGCTCGCTCGAGTGGATTCAGATCCTCGCGCTGCAGATTCTCGACGAGTGAGAACTCGGCGGCTGTGCGGTCATCGACATTGCGGATCACCGCCGGGATGTGCGTGAGGCCGGCGATCTGTGCAGCCCGCCAGCGCCGCTCGCCGGCGATGAGTTCGAAATCGATGTCGGGGCGCTGGCCGGCGGCGGTCGCTGGGCGCACCATCACGGGCTGCATGACGCCCGAGGTGCGGATGGAGTTGGCCAGCGCGTTGAGCGGCCCTTCATCGAAGTGCTGTCGCGGCTGCCGCGGATTCGGGATGATCCTGGCGACCGGCACATTATTAAGGCCGCCGCCTGCCGCTGGAGGCGAATCCGTGGCAGCCAATGGGTGTCCGGGAGGCGATTCAACCGGCTTTGCGCGTGATGGGGGTGCATCGGCGGGGGAGGCGGCGGGCGCCGGCGTGACGTCGATGCGAACCGGCGCCGAGATAAGGCTTCCAAGTCCGCGCCCGAGCTTGCGACGGATGGTCGAGCGTGAGTCTGTTGTTGGCATGGGTGGAGCTCAGCCAGGGGCTGTCGCGCGAGATGACAGCCGACCGACGGGGGAATGTTCCACGTGAAACACTTCCCGGAGGCCGGCACATAAGTTCCACGTGGAACCTCCGCGATCATCGGCAGCGCGCACGAAGCCGCGGCAGAATTTGCGCGCGCATCGACTGCAGCAATCAATCTTGAGCGATTGGTTTGCCAGCTCGAGCTTCAGTGACGGGCACTTCGCGTCGATAGTTTCTGGAAGCGGTGCGCGAGATCCATGCGCGGCCGCCGCGGTCGCCTTCGCCTCGTTCCACCGTCGCAGAAATGCCCGAGCCCCACACGCTGCCATCGTCCGCGGTCGATCCAGTGCATGGACTGGACAAGGCAAACGATGCGCTGAGCAGAATCAGCCGCGAGATCGAGCACGCCGAACGCCTGGCGACGCTGGGGGTGCTGGCCGCCGGCATTGCCCATGAGATCAACAACATCCTGACGCCGGTGCTGGCCTACGCGCAACTGGCCGCGGCATCGCCCGACGATCACGCGCTGCTGGTCAAGGCCGTGGAGAAGACGATTGAGGGCGTGGAAACTGCAACTCGCATCGCTGACAGCATGCTCGGCTTCGCGGGCCACGACGATTCGCAGACGGCCGATGTCGAGGATGTGGTGACGCGATCGCTCAACTGCGTGGCCCGAGACCCGAACAAAGACCAAATAGACCTGCGGATCGAGGTTCAGCCTGGAACAGTCGTGCGTATGAATTCGCTGAACCTGCAGCAGGTCATCATGAACCTGATCGTGAATGCCCGTGCAGCCATCAAGGAGCAGGGGGGACGGCCAACCGACGGCCAGAAGCGTGGCAGGCTCACCATCGCTGCCTTGACGAGGGCCGACGGCACCGTGGGCATCCGCGTCAGCGATACAGGGCCGGGCATCGCACGCGAGGTCATCGGCCGCATCTTCGAGCCGTTCGTGACCACCAAGCGGGCCGACGGCGGGACGGGCCTGGGCCTGGCCATCTGCAAGCGGCTTGTCGAAGGCGCCGGCGGCTCGATCAGCGCGTCATCCACGCACGGCAGGGGCACATCAATCCTGCTTGTGCTGCCAAGCCCGAAGATCAAGCGGGCGAATGCCGGCTAGATCGACGCAGTACGCAGTGATAACGGGTTGTGAACGGCCATGATGGTCGTTCGTACGCGATCATGCGCCCATCGCAAGCGATCCGACATCAATCGTCAAGGATCACAACATCGTCCGGATTTACAGTTATACGGACGTCGTTGTGGGACGCTTGTCGCTGCTGGAGGCCAGGATTGAGTTCGAGCACGCGGACGGAGATTTCCGGCCCGAGTGCGACGATGTGTTGCGCGACCTCACCGAGGTACGTGGTGTTCGTCAGTTTGCCGGCACTCGCGTTCTGTCCGTTGCCGCTGACGGATGCAGCGGGGGGTCTGAGCAGCCGCCAGGTCTCGGGTCGAATGGAGCAGGTGACGCGCTTGCCAACGCCCGGGTTGCCGCGGGCCGCCGGACTGCGCAGGACGCCCGCGGGCGTATCGAGCAGCAGGAACTCACCGTCGACGCCGCGCACGGTGGCGTCGAGAAAGTTCGTCTCGCCCAGGAAATCGGCGACGAAGCGTGTGCGCGGGTGCTCGTAGAGTTCGCGCGGCCCTCCGACCTGCACGATCCTGCCGGCCCGCAGCACAGCCATGCGATCGGCCATCGACAGGGCTTCCTTCTGATCGTGCGTCACGTACACGCCAGTGATGCCTGAGGCCTTGCAGATGCGGCGGATCTCGCTGCGCATCTCGAGGCGCAATTTCGCATCGAGGTTCGACAGCGGTTCATCCAGCAGAAGGACCGTCGGCTGGATCACGAGCGCGCGGGCGAGCGCGACGCGCTGCTGCTGGCCGCCGGAAAGTTGATTGGGCTTGCGCTCGGCGTACTCGTCCATGTGGACGCTGCACAGGGCCTCCATCACACGGCGTTTCTTCTCATCGGCCGCGATCTTGCGCACATCCAGGCCGTAGGCCACGTTCTGAGCTACGGTCATGTGCGGCCACAGCGCGTAACTCTGAAACACCATCCCGGTGTTGCGGCGGTTGGGCGGCAGATGCGTCACCTCGCGCTGGTCGAACCTGATCGTGCCGGCGGTGGGATCGATGAACCCCGCGATCATTCGCAGCAGCGTCGTCTTGCCGCAGCCGGATGGGCCGAGCAGGAAGAACAACTCGCCGGAGTCGATCGCGAGATCGATCGCATCGACGGCGGTGGTGCCGGAGGCGGCAGGGGGGGCCGGGCCGAAGCGCTTGGTGAGGCCGTGAATCGTGATGCCGGACACGCGTCAAAGCATAAAGCAGAAATGGGCGACGCGTTGTCACGCTCGCACGGCTCTCTCGTGCGGCGCGCGTGCGATCGCGCGATGCATTCGCTTCAATGCCGCCACATGCCTCACTTTGTTGTCGCGCACAACGGGCACCGGGATCACCCCGGTGCTTTACGCATGCTCACGTCAGCGTGTCTTCATCACCCACCAGTGGCGGCGGCTTCTTCGCCGGGTGCGCCAGCATGTCGTATACCAGTTCCAGTCGGTTGTGCACGAACTCCATCGACTCGGGCCTGTCGTCGGGGTCGATCTGCACGCAATCCATGATCTGCTTCGACAGCAGCGGATGAATGCGCGGGTTCTTCTCCGCCGGCGGCACCGGCAACTGCACCTGTTCCTTGTCCAGCGCCCCTGAAAACAGGCTGTTGTTGGCCTCGTCCTTGGGCGGCATTGCCGTGGGAATCACCTCGCGCGTGAGCACCCAGTACATCATCGCGCCGAAGTTGTAGATGTCGGTCTTGTCGGTGATGGTCTGGCGATGGGCCTGCTCGGGCGCCATGTAGCCGGGCGTGCCCTGGATGCGTTTCTTGACCGTGCCGGTCGGGCACGCCTGGCCGAGGTCGATGATCTTCACGTGCTCGTCCTCGGTCACGAGGATGTTGCCGGGCTTGATGTCGGCGTGAATGTAGCCGCGCTTGTGCATGTGCGCCAGGCCGGCCGCCACCTGCTTGAAGATGCGCACGGCGTGCAGATCGCTGCGCGGCACGCGCTGATCCAGCGGCGTGGCGTCCACCAGTTCCATCAGCAGGCTGATCGCGTGCATGCGAAACAGGCGGCGGTGCTTGATCACCTTCACGAGCGAGCGCACGCTCGGATGATCGAGGCGCGAGCCCACCGCGTACTCGTTGAGCACCTGCTCGATGTAGCGGTCGTCCTTGGCCGATTCGCGCACTACGTACTTGAGGGCCCACACCTGCTTGGTGCGGCCGTCCTGCACGGCGTACAGCTCTGACGCGGCGCCCAGGCCAATCTTCGCCAGTACCCGATAGCCCGCAATCACCTTGCGGTGAGCGGGCGGCGCGCGGTCAACGGACGCGGACTTGGGCTTGGCGGTTGGTGATTTCGACACCGGCTGACGAGGCGGGAGAGTAGGGGCCCGGACGAGGTTGCAGCGGATGCTGCCGCCGGGCATGCCGGCAGGCCGCTGATAGATATGCAGCCCCGCGCAAAATCATGCGCTCGGAACACGCGGGGAGATCATGAGGGTAGTCCGGATGCGCGATTGCAGCAAACGCCCGATCGAGTATCGGCGTCTGGTGCGCCCCAGGGCGGGTCGATAATGGCAAAGCGATCCCTCGGACGACCGGTGGCTCCCGAACCCGCTGCGTGTTGAACTCGACTACTTCTGAAGCAACTGGTCCTGCAGCTGCGCGGTGGGGAAGTATCGGCCCGGACTGGAGGTCGTGCGCGACAGGTCGCGATGCAGGTAGACGTTGCGGGCGGGAATGTTCAATTCCGCCTGCAACCGCTGGATCAGGCTGACCAGTTGCGCAATCTGCTGATCGGTGAAGGGGCGCTTGTCGCCGTTGCCGACCAGGCAAATGGCGATGGAGCGCTCGTTGTATTCCTCCTGCCGCGGGCCGCTGACATGCGCGCCGGGCAACTGGTCGATCCAGCGATAACCCACGTGCGTGACGCCGTTGCCCAGCCCATTGCCGTTGCCGATGACGAAGTGGTAGCCAAGGCCCTTGAGGCCCGCGGCCAAGTGCTCGCGCGTCAGGCTCTCGGCGTCTCCCGCGGCGCTGCCGGAATGGTGGATGACGATGCTGTTCCAGCGCTGCCGATCAAGGGCACGGCACGTCTGAAACACCGGATCGTTCTGCGGCGTCCGTCCGAGAACCTCGACATTGGTCAGCAGGAAGCCCGCGCGCGGCTTGGAATCCCGGAGCAGGGCGAGGCCGACGGTGACCAGCGCGATCGCGGAGGCGAACGCGCCCCAGACCATGACGGCCCGGCGTGACTTCGAGCGGCGAGATGTGGATCGCTTGGCGGCCACGGGTTCGAAACCGGCTGGATCGTGAGGAAGCTATCGGTTGGGCCGCGTGCCAAACATTCGATTTGCCGCAACTCTCATCCGACGCCTCGTCGCGCTTTTGCCCGGAACATGGATACGAGGATGCCGGCAGTTATTTGGGCGCGAGTCGCGCGCGAAGCGCCGGCTGCGGACGGCCCAGCGCATCCATTTCCTTCTCCGGGGCCGCCTGATTGCGCATCCGGTCGTAGGCCTCGAACTGCGTCCGAGGCGTGTTAGCCGGAAACAGCGTTTCGTTGCATCCTGTCAGAAGGCCCACGATCGCGCACAGCAGCATCGCTGCAGTGAACGCCAGGAGGCGATCGTCGCCGAGTCGCTGTACGACGGAGGTGATCATCCGTGATCGCATGGCGGGCAGTATAAGCACTCGTAGCGCCAGCTATCGCAGATCGATCACGCGCTCGGCTGCGAAGCGCTGGCCGGTGTAGCCATCGACGTACTCGATGCGGACCGTGCACTGACCGGCGGGATCGGAGACGGGCGCAATCGCCGGAGCGGTCGTTGCGCCGGTGGCAGGCGGCAACCGGGGGGCTGCTGGAGCAGGCGGGGGCTCGATGGGCAGAATCAGGGAGTAGTACTGGCCGGTGAAGGCCGAGCGATAGGCATCGCGCAGCTCGGCCGGGCCCAGCGTCTTCTGGCCGATCGTCTTGGCCGGGCCGTTGGGAGGCAGGATCGCGGCATGCATCGAGACCGAGCCCACGATCTGCAGGAAGCGTCCCAGTCCATCAGCCGGCTCGAGATAGAGAATGATCGAATCGAGCCGGCCGTCGCCGTCGGAATCGCGGGCCTGGCTCAGCCGGTTGATCGAGACGCCCGTGACGTGGGGCGTGTTCTCCGCGATTTCGCGCGGAATCGACGATGGCACCCGCGCCTGCGCCTCGATTTGTGTCTGCAACTCGGAATTGCGCGATTCGAGCGTCTTGACCTGCTTCTCGAGTTCCATCACCTGGGCGCGGAGCCGATCGTTCTCGGTCGCGACGACTGAATTGCTGACCCCGCAGCCGCAAAGCCACAGCGATGCCAAGAGAATCATCAGGTTGAAGGTGCACAACCGACGCATCGCCCGCCATGGTACTCGCACGCGATCAATTGCGCTGACAATCGCCTGCAAGACTGCTGCTAGTCCCGATCCACATCACGCTTGCGCGGCAAGTGGTCTTCGGGCAGGCGCTCGAGGACGCGGTCGACCAGGCCGTACGCCTGCATCTCCTCGGCGTTCAGCCATTTGTTGCGTTCGCAGTCGGCAGCGATCTTGTCGTACGCCTGGCCGGTGCGGTCGGCATAGATGCGGAAGATGACCTCGCGCAGGCGCAGCATCTCGCGGGCCTCGATTTCGAGATCGGTCGCCTGGCCTTCCAGCACGCCGCCCAGCAGCGGCTGGTGCAGCAGGTTCTTCGAATGGGGCAGGGAGTAGCGCTTTCCCTTGGCGCCGCAGGTGGCGATGATCGAACCCATCGAGGCAGCCTGCCCGATGATGTACGTCGCGACGTCGCAGGGCACGAAGTTCATCGTGTCGATGATGCCCAGCCCCGCCGTCACGCTGCCGCCGGGCGAGTTGATGTAGAGGCTGATGTCGCTCTTGGGATCATCGTTGGCCAGGAACAGCAGTTGCGCGACGACAACGTTGGCGAGATCATCGCCGACCGCGCCGCCGATGAACACGATGCGATCGTTGAGCAGGCGCGAGTAGATGTCGTACGCGCGCTCGCCGCGGCCGGTCTTCTCGATGACGATGGGAATCAGGGTGGACATGGTTGATCACTTCTTGTCCTTCTTCGCCTTCTCCGGATCGAAGACCTCATCCACCAGACCGTAGTCCTTGGCCTCCTGCGCGGAGAAGAACTTGTCGCGCTCGCCGTCCTTGGCGACCTGCTCGATGGGCCTGCCGGTGTGGCGCGAGATGATCTGGTTGAGCGTGCGCTTGGACTTGATGATCTGCTCAGCCTGGATCTGCACGTCGGTGGTCTGGCCGGTCACGCCGCCGTACGGCTGGTGCACCATGACCTGGGCGTGCGGCAGGATGTAGCGCTTGCCCGCGGTTCCGGCAGCCAGCAACACCGCGCCGCCGGAATACGCGCGGCCGATGCAGAAGGTCGCGACATCTGACGAGATGAACTGCATCGTGTCGTACAGCGCCAGCGTATCGTCCACCGCGCCGCCGGGCGAGTTGATGTAGAAGTTGATCTCCTGGCCGCGCTTCTGGTCTTCGAGATAGAGCATCTGCATCATCACCCGCGCGGCTGAGACGTGATTGATCTCGCCGATCAGGAAGATGACGCGGTTCTCGAGGAGCAGTTCATCGATCGACATTTCGCGCGTGCGCTGATAGTGCACGGCGTTGACGATGTCGGGCGGGAAATGCGGCAACACGCCTGTCACCGAAGACGGTTCGCGTATGCCTGCATACGGTCCCTGCCAGGCGCCCGGCGCCGGCCACGCTGGCACGAGGCGCGCAGCCCCGGCGTCGCGAGCAACATCGAGGTCGGGCGAGTGGGGGGGCCGGGCGAAGGGCATGTTCATGCTGCGAGAACCTCGCTTCCAATCCACCTGATCCAGAATGGGCGCATCTTAGGCGTGGCTTCTCCATCGGCAAGCGCGGCGCACGAGTGAAGCGGCATTTTTCGGACGCGCTCGACACCGCCAAAATGACAGTCAGCACGGACCTTGATCGATCTCAACTGAATTCGTCATCGACATCGCTCGTCGCGATCGGCCGCGGCAGCCGCGTATCACCGAGATCCATCGCCGGCGTGCGGTCGCTGGGCAGCGCGAGAAGGAACGTCGTGCCCGATTCGGTCGACGCGGCGGCGCGGGCCTCGCCCGCTTCACGAGGGTTCGCGTCGCCGCCGATCAATTCGATCCGCCCGCCGTGCTGCGCAAGGACATTCCGCGTCACCGCCAGCCCGAGCCCCGTGCCGCGCTGGCCTTTGGTGGTGACGAACGGCTCGAAGATGTGCTCGCGCACCTCGGCCGGCACGCCCGTACCGTTGTCGGAGATGCGAATCTGCGCCTCGTGCCGATCAGCGTCGAAGCGCGTGTGCACCGTGATCGCGCCGCCGCGCGCGGGCACGGCCTCCACGGCGTTGGTCAGCACATTCATCAGCGCCTGGTGCATCGCCGAGCCGTCCACCGGAATCGGCGGCATGTTGTCATCCAGATCGAGCGTCAGCGTCGCCTTCCTGCGCTCGGTTTGCGGCTGAATCAATTCCGCCACCTCGCGAATCAGTTTCGGCAGCGACAGCAGTTCGATCTCGAGGGCCCGCGGCTTGGCCCATGTGAGCATGTTCAGTGTCAGTGCGTAGATGCGATCGAGATTCCGCGCGAGGATCGGCCAGCCTTCCGCAGCGAGTTTCAGATCCTTCTTGTTCAGTGCGAGTTCGACCGCATCGGCCCCGCCGCGCAGTCCCTGAAGAATGTTCTTGATCGAGTGGCTCAGCGATGCGACGGTCTCACCCATCGCCGCCAGGCGTTCGGCCTTCATCAGGTGGCTCAGCGCCTCGGCACTCTGCAGCGCCAACCCGGTGTGCTGGCCGACGGCGTTCATCAGCCGCAACTGTTGCGGCGAGAAGGTGAAATTCGCCAGCGATGAATCGATGTGAATCACGCCGAATGTGCGCTCTGCGGTGCGGATGGGCACGCAGATCGCCGAGCGGATGCCGTAGTCCTGCACGCTGTCGCCCGAACGGAAACGCTGATCGTTCATGGCGTTGGTCGAGAGGATGCCTTCGCCCTTCTCCAGCGTGTGCTGCACGATCGTGCGGCTGACCGGGATGCGACCCTCATCCAGAGTGCGCGGCCTGACGCGGTAGCGCACCACCGCGGGAATCGGCCGGGCCGCCGGGGAATCCTGCAGCAGGATGAAGCCGCGGTCGGGCTTGAACTCGTTGAATACGAGGTCCATGACGCGCTTGAGCAGTTCATCGCGATCGACCGTGCTCGCGGTCAGGGCGGTCAACGCATAGATGAGGCGCAGGTGTTCGGCCGCAGCCCGGGTCTCAGCCGCGCCGGGTGCATTCTCCTCGCCTGCCAGCGTGAGCGGTGCTTCGAAGATGCCCGAGTGCCGGCTCTCGACGGTCACATCGAAACGATCGGGCTCGAGCAGCGACACCGTGTCATCGCGGCGACTGTCGGGGGCGATGGCAAAGACCATGGTCGTCGAGCCGCAGCGCAGTTGATCGCCCGGCGCCAGTTCCACGCGATCGCTGATGCGCTTGCCGTTGACGAACGTGCCATTGGCCGACTGCAGGTCGCGCAGGTACCACTTGCCATCGTCAGGCGTCAATTCAGCGTGGCGGCGCGAGACGGTCGCATCAGCAATGGGCAAGGCCTCGGACGAGCGTCCGATCAGCTGCGGCTCATGGGCCGGCAACTCGAACTTGCGCCCGCGCTGCGGGCCCTGAACGACGTGAAGGACAAGCACGGCGAAAGTGTAGGTGGGAAGAATCGATACTGCCGGTCACTGCGCGACCCTGGCACCACGACTAGAGAGCATTCCCGCTGGTGTTGCGCGGCACGATGTCGGATAATCGAGTCGTGCTCCGCCGTGCGCTGTCGATGCTCCCGTGGCTGCTCGCCGGGCTGATCATCTCGCTCGCCGTGGCATGGTCCATGCCATGGCTGGCCGGCAACCTCAGTGTTCAGATGCCGCTTTCTGAGGAGGTCAAGTCGCTGTGGCGTGACCACGCGCCTTATGCATTCCCGGCGGAGCCGCAACAGGCGCACACGGTCACAGCGCTGGGCAGCGACATGCTGTCCATGTTCTACAACCATCCAGGAACCAATCTGGTCGCGCACATCCAACGGGATCGCGTGGGTTGGCCGCTGCGATCGCTGGAATCGTGGATGTGGAATGATCGCCTGTCGTCGTCCGGGCGAACGGGCCTGGTTGTGCTTGGGGATCGACTGCTCCCTGCCCGTCCGCTCTGGCTGGGCCTTGCCGTGAACGCAGTTGTGTTTGCGCTTGGGTTCCTTGTCGTCTTCCGCGTCTCGCGCCACATGCGCGGCGTGTGGCGACTTCATCGGTCTCTATGCAATCGCTGCGCCTATCCCACGGGCACGAACGATCGCTGCACGGAGTGCGGCACGCCGCTGCCCGCTTGGTCGCGCGATGGTGCTCTCCGATCGTTCGTGTCGACGCTGTGGCATCATCAACGTGTAACCCTGACGCTGATGGTGCTCTCGGCCGGCGCGCTTGCCACGGTCGGGAGCGCCATCGCCCTGGCGTTTGCTGCACCGCTCTCCAGTTCGCCGCGATTGACGCTCAACGATCCACAGGAGGTTCAGTGGGTGCGCTCGAATTGCACCAGTCCCGCGATGGAGCGTCTGCAGGATGTGCGTTCGCGGGCCACGTTCGGATTGGAGCGTTTATTTGTTGGAATCGCCGGCGAACAGAGTCCTGGCTCTTCAGGGCGATATGGTCTTGCGCGGCCGCGCACGTATGTCTGCCGCTATCGCGCTGGCTGGCCGATGTACGCACTGGAAGGCGTGGACTGGGTGGGTGTTTCCGAGCCAACCTATTGGCCGAAGCGCGTCGCCACATCCGCCGATGCACTGTTCCTGCCTCGCCGCGGCCCGCCGAGCGTCATCCCCTTGCGCCCCACCTGGCCCGGGTTCGTCGTCAACACGCTGGCGTATTCGGCGCTGATTGCCGTTGGAGTCTGGCTGTGGCAACGCCGTGGCAGCGTTCATACCCCGGCTGAAGGCGCATGATTCCTACCATTGATTCATGCCTCGGCGCACCGTCATCATCACCACGATCCCGATCGTCATCCTGATGCTCTTCGGCGGCATCGGCGTGGTGGCATCGCGCCTGGACGACGGCGAGGGCGCCGAGCATGGCGCGGGCAGCAACGACGGCGCGGCGTTTGCCATCAGCGTACCGGTCAAGGCGAAATGGGAAGCGAAGGCCGCCGCGAACGCCACGTTCACCTACAAGATCGAGCCGCCGCACACCGACCGGGCACGCACCGTCGAACTCACGCGCGAGAAGATCAACCTCGACAACCAGCGCGATGTCCGCATCGCGAAATCGCGCAGCAACGCGCCCGACTTCGGCTTCCTCGTCAACAACGATGCCAAGGCTGAGCGCGTGCTGATCGATGGCCTGACCGCCAGCGAATGCACCGAGTACGGCGGCTACATCGATGGCGCCTCCGACTGGTGGATCTGCAACTCGACGCTGCATCTGGCGAAGGACGCCTCGCAGCACGGCCTGCGCATCGCGCGCGGCAACCGCATCCGCATCAGCGACACCATCATCGATTCCCACCTCGCCGACAAGACCACCCTGTGGGTGCTCAACGGCAGCGACATCGAATTGCGCAACGTGAAACTCGTGGGCGGCCGCAACTGGTTCTCGATCAATCCCGAGAATCCCGATCTGCCCGATGGCCACGTCACCAACGTCATCATCGCCGACTGCTGGATCGACTGCGATCAGGACTGGCCCAATGCGATGGAGTTCATGCCGGGTGTGGAGAACGTCACGATCACGAACCTGCATGTGCGCGGCGTCAAGCCGCCCATCGGTGTGTGGGCGAGCGTGGGCGGAGTGGCGGGCGCGAAGAACGTCATGTGGAAGGACATCTGGATTCCCGCGCCCGGCCAGGCGGCGGACAAGCCCTTCGATGAACTGGAATGGGTGAAGTTGCGCGACGACGACTGGGATCGCATCGTTACGCACAAGGGCCAGAGCCGCGATGCGGCGATCGCCAACAGCATCGGGCCGCTGCCGTAACGCGTTGCATCTCGATGCGCGGGGCGCAAGAGTTGCGCGGGAATCTGCATTTTGGGACCAAAGTGCGGGTAGCGAATGGTCGAAAAACTATGCAGGTCGTGCAGCGCTGGAGGCGTCGCCGCGACTTGGAGGTTCACGCTGTGCACATGCAGAATGCTGCCGCCGACTCCGTGATGATGTCCGCCGCGAGCGATCAGATGGCGCTCGAATCGTTGTGCCAGGCGCGCGACATCTTCCAGCGCACATTGGCGTGCTGGGCGTCGGACCTGCTTGAAGTGCAGCGCCTGGGATTCGATCGCGCGACGTGGCCGCATGCCGCCGCGGGCGCGAGGCTTCGCCGAGCCGCATAAGCCAAACGATCGCGACAGAGCGGCTGTTATGCGACGCAGTTCATCCGCGCCGCGGCAAACTCGCCGACAAACCCGGCCGATGACTCGGAGGCATGACCAGACGCCACTCGTTCAGCGAGCGCCTGCAGGTCAAGCCCGCGGCCGCCGCGACCAGTCCCATCGAGCGCTGCCAGGGGCTGCTCGACGCGGCGATCCGCTTCGGCGAGATCGCGCGCGCCGGCATCGACAAGCGCGAGTTCGAGGCGCTGGATACCGGCATCACGCGCATGCAGGCGATCATCGTGGAACTCATCCAGAGCCTGCGGCCTGAACAGGGACTCGATCAGTGCCAGCGCCTCGCGAGCCTGCTGAGGATTCTTCACGCGAGACTGGACCAGGCCGGCAGAGAGCGCAACGCCGCGATCATCGAAGAGACGATCGAACTGTTGCGGCAGGAGCGCGGGACGTGGGATCGGGCCCAGGCCAAGGTGCGCGAGGAGAACGAAGCGGCGGCGCGCCTGTCGGCGACGCCCAACGCCACGCCGCCGTTCGACCCCGCCCTGCTGCCGCGGCCGACAGGGCTGATTGCCGCTATCGTGAACGGCCACGGCTAGACCGGGCAAGATCGGGGATGGGGTGCGGTTCGGATTGCATCATGCCGTGCGGGCTCTAGCATTGGCTGCATGGCCCAGGCATCTGCGCGCATGCTTGAAGAGGTGTACGACGAGTTGCGCCGACTCGCGGCGGCGCGCCTTGCGCAGGAGCGGCCGGGCCAGACCATCCAGGCGACGGCCCTGGTGCATGAGGCGTTCCTCCGGTTGGCTGACGGTCCGGGCGGCGGGCGCAGCAGCTGGGACAGTCGCGGACATTTCTTCGCCGCCGCCGCGGAGGCCATGCGGCGAATCCTCATCGAGCAGGCGCGGCGCAAGCATGCAGCCATCCATGGCGGCGGGCGCGATCGTGTCGATCTGCACGACTCGGCCGCCATCGTCACCGACGATGAGTCGATCGATGTCATCGCGCTGTCCGATGCGCTCGACCGGCTCGGCGCCGAGGATCCAGACAAGGCGGCCCTGGTGAAGTTGCGGCATTTCGCCGGGCTGACCATCGAACAGGCGGCCGAGGCACTAGGCATATCGCACGCAACCGCCGAGCGATGGTGGGCCTACAGCCGATTGCGGCTGTTCCAGTGGATACAGGAGCCATCCGGACAGCCGCCCGCGCCGCTCTGAATCGGGAGAATGAGGCAAGTCGAACCGGTCTGTCGCATTGCCTTCACAGGGTTGCGCACGCATGGCCGAACAGGAAACACAAGACATCGCCACGTTGCTGGCTGAGGCGATCAAGCGCCCGGCTGCCGAGCGCGCTGCGTTTCTCGATCGCGTCTGCGCAGGCGATGCATCACTTCGCCGCGACCTCGACAACCTGCTGACGGCCCATGCCCGCGCGGGCGATTTCCTTCAGCACGCCGCCATCCCCACGGGCATGGTGGCGACGGCGGGAACCGTTCCGTACGAGGAAGTGGGATCGCACATCGGGCCGTACAAGATTCTGCAGATGATTGGCGAAGGCGGTTTCGGCAGCGTGTATCTCGCCGAGCAGGAAGAGCCCGTCCGCCGCCGCGTCGCGCTCAAGATCATCAAGTGGGGCATGGACACGCGTCAGGTGATCGCGCGCTTCGAGGCCGAACGCCAGGCCCTGGCGATCATGGATCATCCCAACATCGCGCGCGTCTTCGATGCCGGCGCGACCGCCCACGGACGACCGTACTTCGTCATGGAACTGGTCAAGGGCGAGCCGATCACGGTGTACTGCGATCGTCACCGGCTGCCGCTGGAGGAGCGGCTCGACCTGTTCCAGCACGTCTGCGCCGCGGTGCAGCACGCCCACCAGAAAGGCATCATCCACCGCGACATCAAGCCATCGAACGTGCTGGTCACCCTGCACGACGGCCAGCCGCAGCCGAAGGTGATCGACTTCGGCATCGCCAAGGCGACCAGCGCACGTCTGACCGAGAAGACGCTGTTCACCGAGTTTCGGCAGTTGATCGGCACGCCCGAGTACATGAGCCCCGAGCAGGCCGAGGCGAACGCCACCGACGTGGATACGCGATCGGATGTGTATTCGCTGGGCGTGCTGCTGTACGAACTCTTGACCGGCTCGACGCCGTTTGACGGCCAGCGGCTGCGCTCGGCCGCGTTCGGCGAAATGCAGCGCATCATCCGCGAGGAGGATCCGCCCAAGCCCAGCACGCGACTCTCGACGATCGAGCGGCTGCCGACGATCGCTTCGCAGCGCGCCATCGAGCCCGCGAAGCTGCGCAGCGAAC
>Ga0111538_10003548_pt1 | contig 21790 bp, 11 predicted proteins | sample SoiMethybrSBSTD1_FD_79669 | JGI IMG/M metagenome (GOLD analysis project Ga0111538, IMG submission 79669) | Bulk soil microbial communities from a Populus tree surrounding site in Tennessee, USA - Soil MetaG P. TD hybrid SBSTD1 (version 2)... | ecosystem: Environmental > Terrestrial > Soil >... | reverse complement strand
GAAGACGAAGACGAGGGTGAGCCCACCACTGGCCGGCGACGGAAGCTGGTCGAGAGCGGCAAACCCGTCACCGAGCGCGAGCGACGCGCGATCGGCGACAAGCTGTGGGCCGCCTACGTTGCTCGGTTGAACGACGAGGCTGACGGCGAGACGACCGTTACCAAGGCCGAGGCGTTTGAGCACCTCGAGTCGCGCGAAGATGCCACGCTGCAGGCCGAGATCGAGTGGCTGATCGAGACCGCGCCCGCGGTTCTGACGCCCGAAGAGTGGGACAAGTTCGGCTGGGAAGACAGCACGGAAGATGGCGAGGTGTGGGAGTTCTTCGTCAAGGCCTATCGGCCGGACGAGGGCGGCGAGGGCAAACCTGTCAGTCGCGAGGACCTTGCGGACTCGATCCTGGAGGGCCTCGACGACGAGGAGGAGGACAAGCCGGCCAAGCCGAAGAAGCCCGCGTCGCAGCCGGCCAAGTCTCGGCGGGTGCGCGGAAAGAACGCGCAGGGCGAGCCGACCGACGTCCTGGGCAACCGCGTGTTCGACGAACACAGCGGGTTCCGCGTCGGCGAGACCGTGCGCTACAAGAAGGGGAAGGATGGTCTCGCGGAAATCACGGAGATCCGCGAGCACGTCGACAAGAAGGGCAAGAAGCCGACGGAGATGTGGGCCTCGCTCATCTTGCCGGATCGCCACACCACGAACCGACCGCTGGCGGAGCTGACGAAGCACGACGAGCTCGCGGCTCGCCAAGCGCGCGACAAGATGCTGGAGGGCAAAAAGAAGAAGGACGCGAAGCCGCCGAAGTCTCCGGACGCGCCGACGCCCCCCGAGGCCACCACGCCGGAGCCGACCACCTCCACGCCGCGCATTCTCCCTGTGCCGGAGGGGTGGACGCTCGTCGTGGGCACGACGCGCGCGAAGGAGGGAGAGGTCGCCAAGGCCGAGGTCGACTGGCAGGGCAAGCGGCTCGTGTTCTCGGAACAGCAGCATCTCGACGACCCCGAGATTCGCAACCACGAGATCGCGCACGTCATCGTCGAGCTGCTCCTGGGCGACACAAAGCGCGACGCGCTCCTCGACGGCTACATCGCGGTGAAGCGCGAGACGCCGAAGTGGCAGGAGTACGGGGCGGACTGGATCGTCAAGAACCAGTTCCATCGCGAAGAGATTGCGATGGATGCGGGCAACTACTTCACGCATCCCGAGTCGGTCCCTGACGAGCTGCGCGCGCTCTTCGACACGCACTTCGCCGACTACCTCCCCAAGCCCGCGCCGACACCCGTGCCGGCCTCGCAGCCTGCCGCCTCGCGGCCGGTTGAAGGCCCGTTCGATCCCAACGCGCTGCCGACGTCGGACAAGAAGCCGTGGGAGATGACGCGCAAGGAGTTCCGCGGCGACAAGCGCGCCTACCGCGTGCCTCGCAATAGCCCGTACAGCGCGAGCGAAGCCGACATCCGCAGCGGCAAGGCGTTCGAGGGGCTCAGCCGGATCGAGCTGGAGGCGTTCGCGGAATACTTCGGGCTGCAATCGAAGCAGGGCAACAAGAAGGTTCTCATCGACCGGATCATCTCCGTCGCCAAGGTGCGCGCGTTCCTGCGCGGGCAGTCGGTCGGCTCGTTGACGCGGGAACTGAGCAAGCCCGCGCTGCAGCAGTTGCTCAAGACGGCCGTCGGCAGCACGCTGAGCTACGCCAACAAGGACGCGCAAGCGGCGTTCTTGATGAAGTGGTATCGGCGGACCCAAAGGAACGGTCTCGACCAAATCGCCGATGCCAACCACGCGCTCTACGTCCGCAAGGCCCTGACCGCCGGGGAACCGGTGACGGACGAGGTCCTGAAGGATTACCCGCACCTTGCCAAGGAGTTCGGCCGTGAGACAGGATCTACAGGTGGCGCCGACCAGGCAGGAGATGATTCGGGAGATCGTGGTCCTCGAGCGGACCAGCGACCTGACGTCGGCGCAGGCGGTGCGCCAGGTGCTGGGCAAGTACGGCCTGACGCACTTGCCAGAGAGGCCGACGCCTTCTGGACCGACACCGTCCTCCCCGAAGCCAAAGCCCACGGCTACGACGGCACCGACGCCGCCCTCCGCGCGATCTACGACGGACGAGTAGCGGCCGTCCGCGAGTACATCGCAGACCGTCAGGACGACGAGGAGAGGCACTCCGGCAAAGCCCTCATCAAAGCCATCATTGCGGTCGGCGGCATCAAGTCGCGCGAGAAGGTCCGTCCGCAAGGGGCCCCCGCCTACATGCGGGACATCGAGGAGTGGACCCATATCAAGAAGGCCCTTGAGGCTCAGGGCTTCATCGGTGCAAATTCCCCCTTCAGTGATGATGGCGCAGGGGCCGACAGGGTCGCGCAGGACCTCACCCAAGACGGCGAGTGGCAGGAGTTCGCCGGGTCGTTCGGCGCCGAGGAGCTCAATCGTGTCCTGAACGAGATCGCCCGCGGCGTGGTGCCGATCCGATGGAAGAAGGCGGACTTCTTCGGGGCGCTCGCCGCCGCAGGCGTCAACCCTGACGAACCCTGGTGGCAGGACTTCGACGGGTCGGCCGACTTCGACACCGACGCCCTCGACAAGGCGCCGCTCTCGCGCGAGGACCTCGCCGACGAGCTCATGGCCGGTCTGGAGGAACCGGGCGAGAAGCCCGTGCTCTCGTTCCGGTCCGGGAACCAGCGGTCACCCAACGACATTGAGGCCTACGCCGCGGCCGGCAAGCCGATCGGCATCGTCGCGGAAGCCCTGAAATCCAAGGCGCGCGGCGACCAACCGTCCGTGCGCGACCGCATCGTGGAGTACGTGAAGAACGGGGTCCCGGTCTTCGTCGACTCGGGCGCGTTCGGGAAGACGACCATCGTCGACGGCGCGCCCGTCGTCAACGTCGACTTCGATGAGGTGCTCGACCTCTACGAGGGCCTCCTCAACGATGTCGGGCTCGACGCCGCGAAGAATCTCTGGCTCGTGGCGCCCGACGTGCCGCCCGCGAAGGATGCCGCCGGCCACTGGCACACCTTCCCGGCTGAGACCCTCGCGCTGCAGCGGCGCTACTTTGACCGCATCGGCGGCCTCATCGACGCCGGCGTCAACGTCATCGTGCCGGTGCAGGTGGCGCGCGACGACCACGGGACACCCGTCGGCCAGGAGTTCTCCGAGGACCTGCGCGATGCCGTCTTCGGCTTCCCCGGCGCGCTCATTGGCCTGCCGGGCAACCGCGGCGCGGTACCAGCCGCCATTCTGAAGCAGGCGCTTGAGCACCTGCGCGAGAGCGGCGCGGAGCTGCCCGGCGTGCACTTCCTCGGAGTCAGCGAGTTCAGCCCGAAGTTCCAGGGCCTGATCGACACGGTGCGAAGCGTCTATCCCGACGCCGACATCACCACCGACGCCACGCGCACGACCGCCATCATCGGCACCGGCCGTCCCGCCAGCGAGAAGATCGCGGACCGCATCCAGCATCTGGCCGCACTGGATGCCGACGACGACGTCGTGGACTACGACCTCTCGTCAGGACTCGCGGGGCAGTTCCTCCGTGGCGAGTGGGACGAGTTCACCGAGAGCGAATTGCGGCGGCTCTTTGAGGCAGCGGGGGTCGCCGAAGAGGACGCCGACGTCGCGCGCTGGGAGGGTAGGCTCGACGAGCTGTTCGATCGCGTGGGCAAGGAGGCGACGTTCTCGCGCGACAAGGACGGCCTCGTCCAGATCGACGGCGGGGATACGCCGTTCACCGAAGCGCTCTGGACCATCGCCAAGGAGCGCCGCGCGCGGCTCCGGGCCACCACGAAGCAGGCGCGTCGGGAGGTCATCACCGAGGTCGAGGAGGAAACGCAGACCCCCGAGCAGAAGCGGCGCGCCGAAGCTGTCGCGCGGATGAAGGCCAGGCGCGGCGAGGCTGAGCCGGTGGTCGATAAGACCGCCGCGGGCGACCAGCCGCGGCTCGCGGGCACCGAAGGCGCGCGGCAAGCGGGCCGGGCCGCCACCGCGTTCAAGGCGCCGCAGCAGGCGACGGGCGGGGACTTCGGCCTGACCAGCGAGACGACGCCAGAGGCGGACAAGCGCGACGCCGAGGCGGACCGGCAGTCGAAGCCGGGGCTGTTCGGCGAGGGCGACCCGGACACGCTGGAGCAGGCGGGCGGGCTGTTCGACTTCGAGGCGGTCGACGAGCCGGGCGACGGCGAGACCACGCACACGCAGATGGAGCTGGGGGTCGACAAGGAACGCCTGCTCGACCTGATGGGCGCTCGGATGTACGAGAAGCCCATCTTGGAGGTGGCGGCCAAAGAGCTGATCCAGAACGCGTTCGACGCCGTGCGCCAGCAGGGCGCGACGATGGCGAAGCCGGGCGACATCACGATCACCCTGAATCACGACACGCGCGCCCTGACCGTGACGGACAACGGCAACGGCATGACGCCGGCGATTCTCCAGAAGGCGTTCTTCACGATCGCGGGCACGCACAAGGAAGGGAAGCCGGAGAACACGTCGGGCGGGCTGGGCCTCGCCAAGATGGCGTTCTTGCTCGGGTCGGACAAGGTCCGTGTCGAGACCACGCGCGAGGGAAAGACCTCGATCGCCGAGGTGACCTCCCAGCAGATTCGCAAGGGCAAGATCGACGTCTACACGTCACCCACGCCGGGGAAGGCCTCCGGCACGACGGTGACGGTCTGGATTCCGGAGTCCTTCGTCAATGCGGACGGGGAGACGAAAGAGATTTATCTCTCCCGGAAACCCGGCTTCCTCGACCAGCCGCTGGTCGGGCCCGCGCGCGTCACGTTCAACGGCGACGAGATGCCGCTCGGCGTCAACCTGAAGAACTACAAGAAGGAGACGGAGTTCCACTTCAGCTGGGGCACGGTCCACGTCTACGTGAACCCGCTCAAGGAGCGCTATCCCTCCGTGCGGGTGCTCTCGGCGGGGCTGTACCAGTTCGACACGTACCCCTTCAAGAGCGCCGAGACCACGATCCCGCATCACATGATTCTCGACGTCCGCCCGAAGGTGCGGACCGACAACGTCGCGTATCCCTTCAACAACCAGCGGGAGGGCTTCCGCAACACGATCAAGGAAGACATCAAGGCGATGGATGTCTACCTCAATCGCATGGGCATCGAGCAGATGCTGCTCGCGGCCAAGGACACCTTCTCGTCGCTGCGGAAGATGCCCAAGATCGACATCGCCGAGACGTGGACCGACGACGAGCTGGCGGACCTCGAGCGCCAGGTGGCGGCGCGGCGACAGCGCGCGGGTGCCACGACCGTCGTGCCGCGGACCCCGACGGATGTGACGTTCGGCGAGAAGACGATCACGATCACCTTCAGCGATCACTCGAAACAGCGCATTGACCGCACCGAGTACGTCGAGAAGTCGTTCACGCCGGACCGCGAGATTGATTTCGAGAAGCTGGGGCTCGACACCTCGGCGATGGACCCGTCGGTCCCGAATTTCCACAACAACACAACGGCGGACTTCGACGACATCGACGGCTTCCTGCCGCTGATGACGGAGATTGGCAACACCCTCGTCACGTTCATGCGCGAGTGGGGCACGAAGGTCGACGACTATTCCGTGCTGGCCGACGAGTCCTCGACGGGGTGGTTCGGCGGGGTGTCGATCGACAAGGGCTATCGCGGCTTGAACATGATCAAGCCGTTCAACGCCATCTGGTTGAACCCGGCCCTGCTCTCGTATGAGGCGATGGAGTCGCCCGAGGCCGCGGCGTCCGAGCTGCTGCACTTGATGATCCACGAGATCACGCACGTGCGGGCCCGGACCGAGGGTGCGGGGTTCACGTCGGAGATGGCGACGAACCACGCCAGGATCCGGAAGGGCGGCGTTCGTGTAGAGTATTTCGAGGAAACGCTCGGCCGCATCCTCCGCGCCCGCTGGGGCGCCCTGAAAGAAGCCAATGACCGCGTCACAAACTTCGATACAGCAAATCGTGGAACAAGTTTCCAGTCGTCCGCCGCTGCGGGGCCAGACAGCCGCCAGTCGGCAGACCGCGACGCGCGTCTACCTGCAGTCGATGCTGACCGAGCTGAAGGCGTTCTCGAACCGGGACGAGGAAGCGATCGCGGAACTGGAGCAGCAGATCGCGAAACTGCCCTCGGCGACATCCTCCGAGGAGCGCCCGACCGACTAGCCCAGGAGCCCGAGGACGCGCCGATCACCAAGGCGGACATCCTCGACATCATCGACTGGATCGACGCGTCGCCCCCGACCATGGGCTTCGCCGACGCGGCCCAGCAGTTCCGGCAGGACTACGGGCCGCGGTTCCGCGGCAAGCTCCACACGGCGTTTGAGCGGGCGTGGAAAGCGCGCCGGAACGAAGTCAAGCGGGTAGCCGATGTCCTGTCGGCCGAGCCCGCCCCGGCTCCGGCCCCGCGACCGCCCGCGGCGCCTCCTGCCGCGCCCCCGGCGGCGCCGCCCCGCGCCCCCAGGCCCCCCGCGGCACCACCCGCGCCGAAGCCGGCCCCCGCGCCGCCCACGCAGCCCGAGCTGCCGGCGGACATGAAGAAGCTCGAGAACGAGCCGATCGGGCAGGGCAAGTATCGCGACGTGCTCGTGAAGGACCTCTTCACGAAGGACCGCGGCTATCTGGATTGGCTGGTCGAGAACGGCAATTCGACCCGGTTCCGGCAGATCAAGGCGTACTACACCACGCACCGGCCGGACTTCATCAATCGCAAGCAGGAACAGGCCAAGCAGGAGGAAGCCGACCTCACGGCAACCGCTGGCGCCATCACCCAGGACATCGTCGAGGCCCTCCGGAAGCTGGGGATCCAGGCGACGCCGGGTGACAAGGGTATGATCCTGCTGACCGGGAGGACCCGTGCGTACAAGGACATCATCAAAGCCGCCGGCGCCCGACCCGTTTTCGAGTCTCCGGGACGCTTCACAGGATGGAACGTTCGAGCGGGTGAGCTCGCCGGACTCGTGGCCCGACTACGAGACAGCGGAGGATCTAGTCGAGGACCCGGACAACAGAGAGCAAGTTATCAAAGCGATGCAGAGCTTGGGGATCTCCGACGACGAGCTGACGAATGGCCTGACACCAGCGACCTACCAAGCGATCGCGGCGACATTCTACAGGCGAGTACTGCGGCAATCATCACCAAGGGCGGAACAGCCGCAGGCATCCCCCAGCTCGTCACCGACGAGCAAATCGAAGACGTAGCGCGCATCTCGTACGCGTATCAGCAGGGGCGCCCGGTCTTCCTGCTGGCGTCCGAGCCGGGGTCCGGCAAGACGTTCGTGCTGGGCGGCGCCATCCGCGAGCTGCGCCGGCAGGGCGCCACGCGCATCGTCTACGTCACCCTCCGCACCGACTTGGTCAAGCAGATCGAGACCGACCTCGCCGCGTTCAAGATTGGCGAGGTCGAGTTCATCACCTACAACGGCCTGCGGACGCTGACGCCGAAGCCGACCGACGTCCTCATCTTCGACGAGTCGCACAACGCGAAGAACGTCAAGGAGGGCGGCTCCGCGACCGCCGCGCTGGCGCAGGAGTGGATCAAGCAGGCCCGGTTCTCCGTCTTCGCGTCCGCCACCCCGTTCGAGAACCCGGTCGAGATGGAATATCTCGCCGCCACCGGCCTCTTCAACGAACCCTTCGGGGAGTTCTGGAAGTTCGCCGGCGCGTTCGGGGCGACGCCCCAAAAGAAGAAGGACGCGACGACCGGCGCGGTCGAACAGGCCGTGCAATGGCGCCGCACGCAGACCAGCGACACCGACGCGGCCGCCGCGCGCGAGTGGATCCGCAAGCTCGGGGTCTACACCTCCCGGAAGATTCGGCTCCCGGAGGGCCAGGTCGACTCGCGCAACGTCAAGGTCATCGTCTCGGCCGAAGACGCGCGCCGCTACGAGCTGTTCACGCAGGCGGCCAAGACGCACAACACCGGCGGCATCGTCGCCGAGATGTGGGTGACCAACTTCCAGAAGCGGTTGCTGGAGGCGGCGAAGATCGAGCGCGCGATCGAGGAAGCCAAGAGCGCGCGTGGGCGCGGCCGCTTCCCGATCATCTTCGTCGAGACCAAGGCGGAGCGGATTCTCAACATCCCCGACCTCATGGAGCGGGAAGCGGAGTGGGCCCGGCAGGCGGCCATGGCGCGGATGATGCGGGAGGCGCCGCCCAAGCGCAGCGAGTTCGGGCTCCCGCCGACGGGTGTCACCAATATCCTCGCCGCCTACATGGACGCGAGCGGCGAAAGCATCATCACGATCGAGCCCGCGACGAAGCTGATTCAGGACGCGTTCGGCGCCGACCAGGTGGCCATCTACACCGGCCCGCCGGTCACCGGGACGCGGGCGTCGGCCGACCTCGAGGAATGGCGCAAGGGCACCAAGCCGGTGCTGGTCGCGACGATGGCGAAGGGCGGCACGGGGCTCTCGCTGCACGACAAGAAGGGTGACCACCAGACCACGCAGATCAACGTCAACCTGCCGTGGAAGGCGACCGGCCTCGTCCAGGTCGCGCAGCGCTCCGCGCGCTATGGGCTCAAGGGCCAAGCCGAAATCCAGTGGTTGTTCGCCGACAACATTCCCTTCGACCGCGCGCTCGCGCATCGCGTCGGCGGCCGCATGGCGGACCTGGGGGCGACGGTGCACGGCGTGGCGCTCGCGGGCGCGAGCGACATGGAGAATTGGGACTTCGACGACGAATCCTTCGCCGCGGATGAAATCGCCCGCGCCAAGGAAGGCTTGCCGTGGACCGCCGAGAACATCGCGGACGCGTTCAACATGCCGATGGAGCGCGCCGAGGCGCTCATCGACCTGACCAAGCACATGGGCCTCGACCTCGCCTCTCTGCCGGGTATCCGCGTGGCGCAAGGGGGCGAGCCGGCCGAGGACGCGATGGAGGCGCTGGAGGACGCGCTGGAGCAGGCCGACCAGCGGCGCCTGTCGGTGCTGCACAACCTGCACTCGGAGAGCCTGGCGCACATCGACAAGCTCGGAGGCCTGCCGGTGCCCTCGCTGGGCGTCGTCACCGAAGGCGGCAGCATCTCGGGCATGGGCAACGTCACGCTCATCGGCCGGAAGAATCTCGCCGACCCGACGGAGACGCCCGTCTTCGACGCCGACGCCTACACCGATACGTTCCCGCGCGCGCAATATCGGAAGGCGGCGTGGAAGACGGCGCAGAAGGTCCACGACACCTTCAAGCCGTTCGCCGAGAAGTTCGACGACCGGCAGTTGGATTACATCCTGTGGCAGAACGCGGTCGACTCACCGGACCCGCACGGGACCATCAGCCGGCTGGTGCAAAGCGAGTCGGGCAAGGCGTGGTACTTGAGCGAGGTGCTCGGTCAGACGATCGAGCCGACGATGCGGCCGCGACAGTTGGAGCGCCCGTGGATTGGCGACAAGGAGTTCGTCGAGAAGGCCCCCGAGCTGGAGCGCGCGATCGATGCGCTGCAGCCGAATGAGCGAACGGAGCCCAGCGCCCCTGCGCTTGAATTGGCGGCGCTGGCCCGCCGCGCCATCGACCGCTTTCTCGAGACGCGCGAGGGAAAGAAGTGGGTGCGAATCGACGGGTCTCGCGAGCGGGCGCGCCAGCGCATGGGCACAACCTGGGGGGACAGTGGCGAGTGGGTCGACGACCTCACGAAGGTGATCCCGTGGGGCGCGATGCTGAAGCTCACCCGCAGCATCGAGGACGTCGGCAAGAAGCGAGTCGACGCCGAGAAGACGCGCGCGGTGCTCGACGCGGCGCTCAAGGGCAAGGAGGCCGAGTTCAAGGCGTGGATCGAGCAGAAGATTCTCGGGCTCCACGGCGAGCCGTACATCACGCTCGGGCGCCGCAAGGTGCCGATCACGCTGAGCAACGTCGTGGACGCGATGCGCGACACGACCGTGAAGGGCGTGCAAAAGGGCCTCACGTTCGGCGAGGGGAAGGCCCGCGCCACCGCGGCGCATCGCATCACCAGCGACGTGGAGATGCGGAATCGCGCGCAGTGGCAGCTCGGCACCGAGGAGGAGATCCAGGCGGCGCGCGACGCGGCAAAGGAGGCCCTCAGCGCGTGGCGCGACAACGTCGTCAACTTCTACGGCGACACGTCCTTCGCCGGGCGTGAGGCGTTCGGGCGCGTGTGGGAAGGCCTCGACAGCTCCATGCGGGCGCTCGCGCGCTGGGGCAATACGAAGGGACGCACGCGACAGACGCTCCAGACCGCGCTCTATCGGGAAGGGTTCCGGCGAGTGCCGGAACGTGTGATTGACGAGGGGATGAAGGCCGCCCAGCTGTGGATGAGCGCGCCGGTGCCGTACTTCGAGGCGAAGCCGCAGCGCGCCGTCTACCTGTCCGAGTTCGCCGGCGCGGTCATTCCCAGCACGGCCTCCGCCGAGGTGCGCGCGATTCTCGACAAGCACGGGGTCCCGTATCGCGAGTACGACGGGTCAGCGGACAAGGGAGCGCAGCAGGCCGCCACGGTGGCCTTCCGGCAGGAGCTGGCGCGCGAGCAGGAGGACGTGCTCTTCCAGCGTGCGAGCCAGCCCAACATGTTCGCGTTCAGCCGGTGGTTCGGCAACAGCCAGGTCGTGAACGCCGACGGGGAGCCGCTCGTCGTCTACCACGGCACCCCGAAGTCGTTCACCGTCTTCAAGCCGGGCGGGACGGATCCGCGCATCAGCGGACCGGGGATGTGGTTCGCGCCGCGCACCCAGCCGCGCCTCGAGATCCACGCCGCGCACCATATCCAAGGGCACCTGGACAAGGCCGGGGTCCCGTATCACCCGATCGGCACCAACGTGATGCCGGTCTACCTGTCCGTGCAGAACCCGCTGCGGATTACGCGGGACAACCATTCGGAGGCGGCCAAGGAGTTCGGGGGAGGGCTGGGGAACGAGTTCCCGCGGCTGCTGACGCCGGCCTCCGTGGCGGCGGTGAAGGCCGCCGGGTATGACGGCATCTTCCTGTTCAACGACGACGCCAAGCATAGCGAGGGCAAGCTCCCCAACGAGTACATCGTCTTCGACCCGCATCAGATCAAGAGCGCGATCGGGAACCGCGGCACGTTCAGCGCCAAGAGCCCCGACATCCTGCGGCAAGAGCCAGAGCTCGATGAGGCGACGCGCACCAAGATCGCGCAGATGCGTGAGCGGCTGGACCTCTACTACGAGAAGAAGGCCCCGCAGTCCGTCATCGACCGCCTCGAAACGCAGCTCGAGGATCTGGAGATTCGCGCCGAGTCAAAGGCCGATGCGCTCCGCGAAGGCGACCCCGACAACGAGGACGAGCGCGGCGTGGTCGGCGTCGAGCAGGACTTCGCCGCCATCTACGACCGGTACTTCGTCAGCCCGCCGACCTACATGCGCGAGTCGGCCGCCGAGAAGCGCGCCAACGCGCTGGACGCGCTGCGGTCCGCGCTGACTGAGGGCGCCTGGATCGGGACCAATGAAGGCAACCGGCCCGGCCCGGCGGTCACCGACGAGATGCTGCTCGCGGCGGCCAAGGACTCCTACGAGCACCAGGTCGAGCTGCGGAACCGCTTGCGGCAGGGGCGCACCACCAACGAACCGATGCGGGAGTTCCTCCGCGCGCACGCGGACCGCCCGGAGCGGCTGTATCAGTCGCGCTTCGCGGGCGCGAAGGGGTCGGTGCAGTTCCTGAACAAGACCGGCCCGGCGCTGATTCGGGCGCTGACGAACCCGGACATCTCGACCGGCATCCACGAGCTGGCGCACGTCGCCCGACGCTGGCTGTTCAGCCTGGACATCCCGGAGGACCAGCGACAGGGCATCTCCGACGCGGACATCCGGACGGCGGCGGAATGGGCCGGCGCCCTGAAGCCCGACGGCACCATCGTATGGGACGTCGCGGCGGAGGAGAAGTTCGCGCGCGGCTTCGAGCGGTATCTCTACAACGGCGTGGGGCCGACGCCGGAGCTGACCGCCCTGTTCCAGAAGTTCGCGCAATGGCTGCGCGAGGTTTACACGTCGCTGCTGGGGTCGAAGATTCAGGTCCACATCTCGCCGGAGATGCGCCGGGTCTACGACCATCTGGTGATGCGGCTCGCGCCCACGGCCGGCGCCGCGACGGAGGCCCAAGGACGGCCCTCCGGCGGCGTTGACGCGCTCGCGCAGGAGGGTGACGGGCCACAGGGCTACAGCTACCTCGCGAAGCACCTGACGCCCGCGGAGCGCCTCAAGCGGCGCACCGATGCCAAGGCGACGTTCGTCGAGACGTTCAAGGCGCTGCCAGCCGACATCGACTACATGGCGGTGGCCAAGGCCGGGAGCGCCGCGCGCGGCTGGTATACCCGCAGCGCGCGCGCGATCCGCAAAGTCTTCGGCGAGGTGGATGCGCCCCGGTTCGCCGCCGTCTTGGCGGCGCTCTCCCCGCAGGTCGAGGTGGAGCGGAATCTCGAGCTGGCGCTCCGGCTGTGGGTGGCGTGGGATGAGGGCGGCCGACCGACCGCGCCGGCCAAAATCCGGAAGCTGGCCAATCGCGCGCGTGGCGGCGAGCCGCTGGGCGCGTGGATGCCCAATCTGGTGGGGGCGCTCCGGGCCGACGACCCCACCACGTTCGTGCTGTCCGGGCCGAAGGTGCACAGCTTCGCGCGGAACCTGCTCGGCTACATGCAGGAGGTCACCAACGACACCTGGATGGCGACCTTCTCGGGCATCGAGCAGGCCGTGCTCGGCGGTCAGCGCAACGCCAGCGGGACCGACCCCGGCAAGCGGCCCCGCTATCTGGCGCTCTCGGCCAAGATTCGCCGCGTCGCGGCGCGCCTGACCGCCGAGACCGGCGAGGACTGGACCCCCGCCGAAGTGCAGGAGACCGTGTGGTCGTGGGCGCGGACGCTCTACGAGATGTCGGAAAAGGCGGGCGTCAGCGCCGAGACCTTCCTCCGGCAAGGTAAACTCACAGACGAGCTAATCGCGTCGTCGCCGTCGTTCGACAAGCTGCTGTCGTCGAACGCGCCGATCCGCACCATTCTTGAGGACGCCGGGTATGGGTCGCTTATCGCAGCGCTGGCCGAGGATCGAGGATCTGCTGGACCGAGTTCTCGACCAGCGGTTAGCCAGGACGCACGGGCGGACCTCAAAGACCCGTCGCGCCCGGAAATCCGTTCGGCGCGCCGGCTCGACGCCGTCCGCACGGCTCGTCAAGCTGCCGCACAAGCCAAAAAAGTAGCCGCCGAAAACCCCGACATCCTCTATCAGGAGGACGAGGACGAGCCCGTCGGGCCGGACTGGTTCTACACGCGGCGCCGCGCGAAGGCCAAGGCCGACCGCGTGCCGCTCGTCCGGTCCCGTGACGACGAGGTGGAGGCCGCCATCCAAGGCGTCAAGGGGGTCCCCAAGACCCCGTGGATGGAGAAGGTCAAGGAGACCGTCAGCGAGGCGCGGAAGCTCCGTCATCACTTCCCACAGATCAACGCGTCGAAGTCGCGGAAGCGCGCGGCCGCCGAAGCCATCCTGCTGGAAGAGGAGCGCGCGGGGCGTCTCGGCCAGGTCGCCGCCTACAACGCCGTCGCCGAGATTCTGAAAGACCTCACCGTCGGCCAGGTGGATACGTTCTCGCGCGCGCTGATCCTGCCCGACCTGCTGAAGGACATCGAGCAGGGGCTCTACGACGGCAAAGAGCTGCCGTTCAAATACAAGAGCGAGGCGGCGATCCGCGCCGACCTCGAGGACGTCGAGGCCGTGATCGCGCAGACACCACCCTTGCAGGAGGCGCTGGCGGCGCGGGCCGCATACGTCGATCGGCTCACGCACCGACTGGTCGACGCCAAGCTGCTGAAGAAGGAAGTGCTCGACGACCCGCGCTACTACCACCGCAAAGTCATGCAGTACGTGGTGGGCGGGAAAGAGCGGGGGCTGGGGACGGCCGCGCCGGCGGAGGTCCGCATCCGGACCCGCGGCTGGCAACGCGCCCGCACGGGTGGCGGCGATTTCAATACCGCCTATCACGAGTCCGAGTTCGAGTGGATCGCGCAGTCGCTCACCGACCTAAAGACGCGCGAGACGCTGGGGTCTCTCAAGAAGCTCGCGGACCTCACGACCAAGCTGAAGCAGGTGGCGCGGACAGAGAACCCGCGCCTGCTGGGCGAGAAGCTCGCGCGCGAGCTGGGGATGGACGAGAGCGACCCACTGTTCGTCGCACAGGCCGGCGTGCTGCGCGACGAGGCGCTGAAGCCGTACAAGCAGCGGTTGGCGATCGCGACCACCAGCCTGCTGGAGGCGCTCGTGGCCGGCGACTACGACGCCGCGCCCGAGTGGCAAGAGCGCATCGGCGACTTGGCCGATGAGTACGCCGAATGGAAGGAAGAGAACCGCGGCGTCCCGCGGCGCCAGCGGATCCCGTTCTCTGCGCGCCGTCCGTGGTGGTGGCCAATGGTGAACGAGCTGGCCCAGCACCCGAACACAGATGCCGGCCGCGCGGCGCTCAGCGCCTTCCGCACGAACAATGAGCGCCGCGAGTTTCTCAAGACGGCGCTGGGTGGGCGGTTCATCGACTCCAAGAACCCGGAGAGCCTGCTGAAGCTCGCGCCGCCGAAGGAGAAGGCGGAGGACGAGACCTACGTCACGTGGCAACCGGACAAGGGGAAGCACTTCTATCGCGCCACCAGCGTCGACGAGAAGATTCTGGACGCGGTCATCGCGGGCACGCGTGAGCTGACCGAGAAGGACACGCGCCAGATTCTAGCGGTGGGCGGCGCGAAGGAGACGTGGATCATTCCGGACTGGCTGGCGGAGACGCTGAAGTCGTTCAAGCCGGACCTGCGCGCCGAGGGGCCGGTGGGACACGCCATCGAATCGACGGTGGCGCTGTGGAAGATGCACACCCTGATCGGGCCGGTGCGCGTCGTCAAATACAACATCAACAACACGACGGGCGACATCGACGCCGCCGCGGCCTACGCGCCGGGCATCTTCACGCATCTCCCCGAGGAGACGGCGTTCCTCTACCGGACCATGTATCCCAGCGGCCTCGCCACGACGCCCGCCGACGCGGCGCGGCTCGAGCGACTGACCGAGCTGGGCGTCATCGACAGCGGTATGACGGCGCACGAGCTGCCCGACATCAACGACCTCCCCGGCTTCCGGCGTCTGGCGACCGCCGATCCGATCACGTTCATGCGCTGGCTCACGACGATCAACCCGATTGTCTCGGGCAAGGGCGTGGGGAAGGGGATCGCGCGCTACTACGACACCGTGAAGAAGGCGACGCAGTACCGGGAAAACATGCTGCGCCTCGCGTCCTACAGCTACATCCTCAAGCAGGTACAGGCGGGGAAGACGGTCTACGCCGCGTCGAACCCCAAGCGTGTCGACGCGCTCCGGCAGGCGGTGGCGGAGGCCTCGGGTGCGGCCGCGACGCGCGCCGCACAGGAACGCCTGGCGGCGTTGCTGGCGCGCGACTTGGCCGGCGACTATCAGGCCGTCTCCCGCGCCGCAGGGCGGGTGAGTCGGTTCGCACCGGGGATGCCGTTCATCCGGTTCCAAGAAGTCAACATGAAGCGCTACTTCCGGCTGCTGGCGAACGCCCGCCGGGACGAGGGCTCGACCGCGGGTCGCATCGGGCGCGTGGCGGGGATGGCCGCCAAGGGCGCCGTGCGCCGCGGCATCAGTTGGGCCGTGACGGCTGGCCTGACGGCGGCGTTCGTCAACGCCTACCTCATCATGGTCGCGCTGTGGAATCGGTTCAGGTTCCCCGACGAGGACGACGAGCTGCGGCAGAAGGGGCGCCAGCAGCTGCACGTGATTACCGGGCGCAATGACGATGGCACCATCCGCACATGGCGCGTAGAGGGGTCGTTCTCCGCGTTGTTGGCGTGGGGCAACCTGCAGGATTGGGTCGGCGACGTGCTGTCGGACGAGGACATCGACACGTCCGACAAGCTCTACGAGACGCTGGTGAAAGCGCCCGTCAACAAGACGGTCCAGTCGCTGGACCCGTTCCTCAAGACGGCCGTTGAGCTGTGGGCCGGGAAGAAGTCTTACCCCGACGCGTTCCATGCGGCCCCGATTCGCGATCGCTGGGAACACGCGGCCAGCCTTGTCTCCGGGCTCGACAGCTTCTACCGGCGCTACATGCACAAGCCGTCGCCACCGGGGAGCTGGTGGCAGCGTCTCCTGTTCTATGACCAGGATCCCGGCGAAGCCGCCTACTTCGACATCCGGGGCCGCGCGTCGGACTGGAAGGCGGAGCTGACGGGGGTCGCCAGCGGCGGACATGCGCCGACGGACAAGAGCAACGCGCTCTTCTACTACAAGCGCGCCGTGCAATGGGGCGCCACAGAGGCGCAGGACTACTGGCTCCAGCGGTACTACGACCTCGGCGGCAGCGACAAGTCGATGAAGGAAGCGATTCACGACTCCGCCCCGCTGGGTTCGCTGAACGCCAAGCAGCAGCGCGATTTTGAGTCCGAGCTGACGGACCGCGAACGGCGCATTCTTGAGCGCGCCGAGACCTGGTACGAGAACGTCTACGGCAGCAAGGCCGCCGATCGGAAAACGGCCCGGTAGAGAGAGAACACGATGCCTGGATACCCCGCCCCGTTCATCAAGTTCCGCGAGGACGACGCCAACGGCAACCCGCTCGCGGGTGGCAAGCTGTTTAGCTACTCCGCTGGCACCAGCACGCCGCTCGCGACCTACACCTCGTCCACCTTGGCGACGAAGAACACGAACCCGGTCGTGCTCGACGCGTCGGGCCGCGCCTCGGTGTGGGTGGAAGACGGCGTTGGCTACAAGTTCGTGCTGCACGACGCGCTCGACAACGTGATGTGGACGGAGGACAACGTCCAAGCGCCGAAGGTGGTCCCCACGCCCCCATCGCCCGTCGTCCCGCCGGGCACCATCGTGGCTTACGGCGGCACAACCGCGCCTGCGGGCTGGCTGCTGTGCGATGGATTGTCGGTGTCGATGACCACGTACCCGGCGTTGTACGAGGCCATCAAGACCACGTATGGCGGCGCGGCCGGCAGCGGCACGTTCAACGTCCCCGACCTGCGGCAGAAGTTTCCGATGGGGAAGGCGGCCACCGGCACGGGCGCCGCGCTCGGGAATACCGGCGGAGCGATCGACCACGCGCACAGTGTGCCGCGCTCGGCCTGGCAACCCGCGCCCGTTACGGCGGCGGACTTCCCCGGCTATGTGCAGCTCGCCAGCGGAGGCGCGACCGTCGTGAACGTGCCCACGGGCGACGGGACCTCGGGCACGGCGAATCCGCCGTATTTGACCGTCAACTACATGATCAAGACGTAGTTACCCTGTTGAGGTGGCCTCCGAGTTACGATAAGAGGGAGGCCATGATGCGACAGCACGATACGCACGAACCGTTCAGCCAGACGTGGACCGGCATTGGGATGCAGTTGTTCCTGGTCGCGATCCTGATCTACATCACCGTGAGCCTTTGGACCCGTTAAGCCTCGGCGCGGCGTCGGCGATGGTGCTTGGCATCGTCCTGACGGTCTTGAACATTCGCGAGAAGCTGTGGCCGAAGCCGGTGAAGCCGCACACGTTGCACGCGCCGCTGCTCGACATCGCGGGGGCCATCCGCGAGACCGGGCCGGGACAACTGACCGATCTCAGCCAACAGGTGGCGACCATCCGCGGCACCGTGGTGACCATGCAGGGCATGGTGCAGGCGAACACCGACGCGCTCGTCGAGCTGCGCGGACGATTGCCGAGCTCCACCCCTTGACAGGGGGCGTATTCTATTCTGCTCGGTTATCGGAACCGGGCAGGAGGAAAGGTTGTTGTCCCCGACGCAGACCGCCGCACTGGTGAAACAGTTCCAGTCCATCGGCGCCGCCCTCGTCATCCAGCCGCCCCGCGGCCTCAAACCCTACGACCTCAACGTGCGTCTCGACCGGAAGCACGGTGAACACTTCACGCTGGCGCTCCAACCCGATGCGCCCGACATCCGCGTGCTGCACGCAGACCGCGCCGACCGTCACCTCGTGCTGCACATCGCCGGCGAGACCGGCGGCGAGCGGTTCCTCTGCGGCCACGACGAGCGCCACTGGTTCGCCGCCGCCATCGGCAAGCGCGTGACGACCGTCCTCGACGCCAAGCGCGCACTGCTCCCCGAACCGCTCGCCGACGCGCCGCCCGCGATCGTGCAGCGCCGGCACAACGCCCGCTTCATGCGCCAGGGCGAGTGGTTCTTCGTCCCCACCGACCGCGACTTCGGGGACCAGCCCATCCACCGCAACGAGCCCATCGTGCGGCGGCGCGGCGGCAAGCCGCACCACTGCGCGGAGCTGCTGCGCTTCGGCGGCGAGCCGGTCGTGATCTACAAGGGCAAGGAATACGACGACACCGCATGGGCGGCGTTCGTGACCGAGCCGGGTCGGCGCCTCACAGGCCGCGTCGAGCGGATGGTGAAGAACCCCGAGGTCTACGTCCGCGGCCCGGTGCGCCACCCTGATCACGCCACGCTCGTCCTGCGCGGCTGGCACCGGCTCTACGGCAACCTCGAGGCCGTCAGCGTGGGACTCAGCTTCTACGACTAAGGGTCGTCCGCGCCGGCTTCGAGAGGCGTGCAGAGCACACAGTCGCCGACGATGAAGTCGTCGGCGGCGATCCGGCCGCGCATCAGCCCCGTGGCGATGACGTTGAACGGCAGCTGCTGCAGCTTGCCTTCCTCATTGAGGAACAGCCAGCCGCCGTCAGCCGTCCGGAGCGCCTCGATGTAGCCGCCGACCAGCGCCTGCAGCTCCTCCAGCTCGAAGGTGCGGCCGTTCTTTGGGAGCACCTCGCGCGGTTGGCCGCTGGCGGGGATGAGGGTCGCCATCGTCAGCGCCAGCAGCCTGTCTTGCCGCACTCGAAGCAGTGACCACCGATGTGCGACGACGCGCGATGGCCGCAGCCCGTGGTGCGGCAGGTGCACTCGTCGGCGCCGGCGAACGTCTGGTCGATGAGCCGTTGAATCTCGCAGTGCGGCTCGTGCTTCGTCGCACCGCCCATCAGAAGCGCGCCGCAGGCGTAGCAGTGGGTCGGGAACACAAAGCTCATAGGTCGCGCTCGATCATAATGTCGACGCCGATTCGTTCGATGATGCGTTGATGGCCCGCGACGGCTTCATCCCAGGTCGAGTACCGGTCGCCGTATCCGTCCCACTTCTTCGTGAACGCCTCGTTCGTCCTGAGCGCGCCGTCGAGAGGCTTGGTGCGATGATAGTCGCCCGGCGCGAACACCATCGTCTCGAACAGGATCGGCGGGCCGTCGCCCCATTGATGGTCGAGGCCGAGAAACACCGTCGAGACCGTCCACCCCGACGATTCATCCGCATCACGGCGCACCAGGCGGTCGGCCGTCTCCAGCCAGATCGCCCACTTGAACAGGTCGGGCTCCGGCACGGCCTCGTGCGCGTCGTTGAGGATGTATTGGCCGCGCGCCATCCGGCACAGAGTGCCAAGTTGTCGCGATGTCGGCAAGCTGGACCTTGGATACCCAATGGATACCCAACCAGTGTGAGGGGATTCGACCGAAAAAAAATCACAGAGAATCGTACTTTTACGGGATTGCACTTAGACCGTTCGGGGTTTATAACTCTCGTCTGTCGTGATTCCGGTGTCGCGTCGTATTCACGCGATACACGGGATGGACGGAAAATGCGGACCTGTTACATTATGGAGACGGACCTGTTAATTTTTCATCCGGCGTTGTCGTATCTTCCCTCTATCCCCCTGAGCACGTCCTGTGTTGTGGTGGGGGATTGGTCGGCGTTGCAATGCCGACGGGAGGAGGAGTCGGCAATGCACACGGCGTTGATCACGGCAGTTGCGCTGGACGACGGCGAGAATTTCAAGGTCACGACCTGCTGCACCTGCGAGGCCGATGCATCGATCATGAAGGTTCCGATGCACCATCTCGCGCAGCTCACGTCCGCGTTAAACCGTTTGTGTGAAATGGAAGGGATCGAGGTGCCCAGGGCCACCGACGTCCCGCCAGAGGTCGCCATAGGATCGGATGAGGCGCTCCGGCAGGCGCAAGTTTGGCTTGACCAGCAGCGTGCGGCCGCTGCTGGTGACGGTGACGGAGAGCCGCAGCGTGAAGCCCCCTCGGCGGGGGACGGGCCGGCGAAGGCCGGGCCCGAGTGAAGGCGCCTCCGACCGGCTGCGTGACAGCCGGCTCGCGCGCGTCGTAAACCACGGGGTGCAGGGGCACCAAGGGATCGTTCACCACTGCCGAAAGGCAGCGTGTTGCCGTATGCAAGGCCGCACGGACCCTCTTCCAAGGTGAACATAAAGGAGGGCGCTCGTGCCTCCGACTGGAAACCTCGGCGCGCTGATCGATTCGGATCTGCGACCCGTCCGCCCCCCGCCGCTCCCCCGTGCGTGGCATGTCTACCGCGCCAACGGCGGAGCCGAAACCGTGGTCGCCCACTACTGTCTGGTCGTGGGCGGCGCCATCGGCTTCTACAACCACCTCGACCCCGACGACAGCATCCTCGTCCGTGCCTTCGGCCCCCGCGAATGGGACGAGGCGGAGCTGATCGACACCCCGTACGCGACAGCCGTCCATCTGCCTCCTCACGTCAGCTTGATTGACGCGAGGGTGTGATGGCGCACTGTCCGTGCGGCTTGCCGCTGCACTACGCCGACGTGATGATCGAGGCGTTCGTGCAGCGGTCGATTGATGTGCTGGGGCCGACCCTGCCCGTGTCGACAACGACCGGTGTCGTGGCCGTGCCCCAGCACTTTCTCGCGCTGCATCGCGTCGCGCTGTCTAAGCTCGCACGACTGGCAGATCGGCATCGGTGGCGGCGCGAAGGGGGACCCCATGGCCAGCATCTATCTCGACGAAAAAGCCTTGCTTCTGGACATCGTGCTGGCGGTCGAGCACCGGCTGCTCGGTGAGGTCGCCCGAAGCCTGAAAGGCCGCGCCGTCGTGCGCGACGCGGTGGCGATGCGGCACGCCGCGGATTTTGTGTATTCCATCTCAGCCCTGCTCGACAAGGAGTTCAAGAATGGCCACCGTCACCATCAACGAAGCGCTGACCTGGTTGAAGACGCTGCGCGAACGGCACGCGGAGCTGGTCAGCCTGCGGAACGAAAACAGCGCCGCCGTCAGCCGTCGCTACGGCGTGGGCGGGGACAAGGAAGTCACGAAGCTCCCGACCTACGACGTGAAGGGGCTGGACAAGCTGGTGACGCAGGTGGCTCGCGAGATTCAGAAGTTGGAGCAGGCCATCAAGACCACGAACGCGCAGACGACCGTGGTCGGGTACGTGCAGGACGTGACGATCTTGGGTGAGCTCTCGTAGCTCGCCGTGACGGGGGACGGCGTTGGAGAGAACGGTCTAGTGGCTGATGACCGGGCGCCACGAAAATCAATACACGGTTCGCTGGCCACGACGGCAGCACCTCGGGGTCGCACCCGAAACCAACTCGCCTTGTAAACGAGCCTGATTGGTCGTTGGTGATTGGTTCTTGGTTATCCCTGTGGTTGATCGTTGGTTGTTAACCGGACTGTTGCCGACGTCGTTTCCCCGACCAGAACCTGGAGGACGAATGCGCTGGGGGCTCTACGACACTGTGGATGATTGCTGGCTGGGTCGCCCGGAGGACAGCCTGCCGAAGACGTTCGGGTCGGAGGACGAAGTCAATGGGCGCCCGCTCGGCGACAATGCCCGCAACGTGGCGCGCATCGCGGCGGAAATCGCCGCCAGACGCGCCGGGTGGCCGCCGACGCGCGTGATTGCCAAGGAGTTCCCGGCCGGGCCGTGGCGCGAGAAGGACGAGATCCCGCTCACCAGCGACACGCTGACCATCCTCCGCGACATCGAGCGCGGCAAGTTGGTGTAGTCGAGGTGCTCCAATGGTGAAGACATTCTGGTTGTCGT
>Ga0111538_10003547_pt1 | contig 21791 bp, 16 predicted proteins | sample SoiMethybrSBSTD1_FD_79669 | JGI IMG/M metagenome (GOLD analysis project Ga0111538, IMG submission 79669) | Bulk soil microbial communities from a Populus tree surrounding site in Tennessee, USA - Soil MetaG P. TD hybrid SBSTD1 (version 2)... | ecosystem: Environmental > Terrestrial > Soil >... | reverse complement strand
CTGAAGCAGCAGGAATTCGCGATTCTCCATCCGCGCTTTTTCATCCCGACCCATCTCGGGTCGCTGGGACAACCGATTGCCGACGGACTCGACTCGCAGTTCACGCCGAGCGCTGGATTCACCGCCCTGCTCGGCGCGGAGAACACCAGTCTCCTGGTGCCGCGGCAATTCATGGACGCGTTCATTCTCGATGCGAACGGTGTCAAGCCGACGTCGAATCACCAGGCCAAGCAGCAACTGGGCTTGAGCGACGTGCAGGAATTTCCCTAAGCGCATCGCGAAGGCAGGAAGGCCACGAAGGGGTACAATCTCCTGCTATGGGTGATGCAGTCGGTGGTCGGGGTCGGCGGGTCGGCGCGGCAATCCTTCTGGTCTTTAGCATGGCGATCTCAATCGCCATGATGGCGAAGTCAATCTCGCTGTCGGCGCAGACACAACAGCTGCGCCTGGTGTCGACCGCCTGGCCGCCGTTCACGAATGCGCCCGGACAACCCCGGTTTGCGCTCGAGCTGGTCGAGGCCGCGCTTGCGCGCATCGGGCTCAAGGCGAACACGACGATCGTCGACGCCGAGCGGTTCACCCCGTCCCTCCTCGGCGGCCAGTTCGATGGCAGCGCTGCCGCGTGGAAGGACGCCGAACGTGAGAAGGTGCTCCTGTACTCCCAACCCTACCTCGAGAATCGGTTGATTCTCGTCGGGCGGCGAGGCAGCGATGTGTCGGCCGCGACGCTTGGCGATCTCAAAGGCAAGCGGATTGCGATCGTCGAGGGATATTCGTACGGCGAGATCGACAACGCCGGGGTGGCGTTCCTGCGCTCCTCGAGCGAGGAAGCCAGCCTTCGCTTGCTGATAGCTGGCGCCGCCGACTACACGCTGATGGACGAGCTCGTGGTGCAGAACATCGTGAGCCACTACCCGGAGGAATCGCGAACGAAATTGCAGCTCGGTTCGACGCCGCTCCTCCGGCGGCAGCTGTATCTTGCCGTGCGAAGAACGCTGCCCGATGCAGAGGCGATCGTCAATCGGTTCAACGGCCAGCTGCGCGCGATGGTGACCGACGGCACCTACCACCGGCTGCTGCAGGTGTCGTGGATTCAGGCAGACGTCGACGGCGATGGCCTCACTGAATACGTGCCCCAAAGCGATCGGGCAGGTACTCTCGAACCGCAGCGTGCGTACAGCCTGCTGACAGTGGATCAGCCGACGACGCCGCAACCCCGCGAGAGCGGGCCGCGTTTCTATGTCGGCGGACAGATCTACCAGGGGTGGACGGGCGTGCCCGACATGTACAAGGTGATGGATCGACCCAACCCCAGCGTGTCGGCCGGCAGCATCTTCAAGTTCACGTGGTGACGGACGCCTCGCGGCAATAGAGGGTGGTGTCTCGCGTTCTTACTGAGGCGCCGACGCGTCGACCACCGAACCCCAGAACCCGATCATCATCTCCTCCCACGTCTGGTCGCCCCATTTCACGTCCTTCGTGGGGTCGGGATTGTACTTGTTGCCCGGCGAGTTGTCGTAGTGCGCCACGACCTCGACCCTGGTCCCCTTCGGGAGGTTCTTCGGCTTGGCCAGGTCGTACGTGATCTGCCAGTTGAAGTCGTATTTCGGCACGCTCAGGAGCACTTCCGACGTCCCGTCCGGGTAGAACGCGGTGTAGGTCATGTCCTTCCCGCGCACGTGCATGTGCGGAGTGAGGCTCGTCATGATCGTGTCCTGTCTGATCTCGGCGACCCCCTTCACTTCCGCGTTCGGATCGCCGGCTCGAATCAGGAAGCTCAGCTGCACCGCGAGGCCGGTGACGTGGACCTGCTTGGGCGGCTCCTTGGCGAAAACGAAGCCCACCTGCGTGCGATCGGCGACTTCGGTGCCGTTGGTCGTGTAGTGGATCTGCAGGATGATGTCGTGGCCGGCGCGCAGGAGCTTCGCGACGCCAGGCTCGAAGACGAGGCCCGGCTTGTTTGGCGACACGCCAGTGATGTTTGTCGGCCCGAAGGTGTTGCCAGGACGCGTCGGCTTGTCGCTCGAGGGCTCCGTGTACGCGATCACGTGGTGGACGTGTGCCCGCGCGCTGGGCTTGATCTCGACTGCGGTGTACCAGCGGTCCTCCGGCAGGTTTACCGGAATCCGGATGTACTGATAATCGATCGTACCGGCACGTGGAATCTTGAAGTCCTCGGTCATCGAGTAGACCGCGTCGGGCTTGCCGATCGTCCAGCCCTCGGCCAGCGCCGGCATCTTCGGCATGTCGGCCATGTCGCCCTTCGGCGCGCCGCCGTCAATCCACGAAACGATGGTCTGGATTTCCTGGTCGGTCAAACGCGGATCGTTTCGGAGCACACCGTGCGGCATGTCCGACCCCCACGGCGGCATCGTCCGCTCCGTGACGCGCTGCTTGATCGAGCGCAGCCACGGACGCGCATCGTCGTACGATGTCAGCGACATCGGCGCGAACATGGTTGCGCGATGGCACTCGATGCACGACTTGTAGAAGATCGGCGCGACGTCCTTGGTGAACGTCGGTGTGCCGTCGGCTGCCATCACGGGCACTGCCGCGGCTCCACCCGCGACGACGATACTCAACACGAGCGCGAAACGCATCGGATGCTCCCTTTACTTTGCCGGTTGGCAGGTCGTCTTCGCCGTCGAACGACAGCGCGGAAGGCCAAGCCTTCCGCCCACTATCGTAACTCACGCAGGCTCCGGCGCGAAGGCGCCGGCAATGTCGGTCGCCGCCTTCACGACAGCGCGAGCCTCAGCGTCGGTGCCGATCGTGATGCGGAGGTAGTTTCGCGTCGCCGGCGAATCGAACCACCGCACCAGAATCTTCCGCTCGCGCAGCCGGCCGAGCCACGCCTTCGCGGGCAACCGCGGCGGCCGAGCGAAGATGAAATTGGCCTCGCTCGGCAGCACGCCGAAGCCGAGCCCCTCGAGTTGCGCGGCCAGCCATTTCCTGGTCGCGATGATCTTCCGGGTATTCCGGCGGTAGTAGGGCAGGTCGTCGAGCGTCGCGAGGGCAGCCACCTGGCCCAGGCCGTTGACGTTGTAGCTGTCGCGGATGCGGTCCAGCGCGTTGATGAGCGGGGCTGGGCCGGCGAAGTATCCCACCCGCTGGAAACACAGCGAATACCCCTTGGAAAACGTGCGGGCAACCAGCACGTGCCGGTGCTCGAGCGCGAGCCTGAACGCATTCTCCGACGCGAAGTCCGCATACGCCTCGTCGAGAATCACGACGCCGCGGAGCGCGCGGCAAAGCGCGTCGAGCTCGCGCGTCGAGAAGCCCCGGCCGCTCGGCGCATTCGGCGTGGTGACGAACGTGAGGGCGGCGTCGAAGGTCCACCCGCGCGTCTTCCGGAGCGTCGCGATCGCGGGGAGCGAAAAGTCCGATGCGAGCGGGGCGCTGCCGAGCCGCGCCCCGTGCTGCTTCGCCAGCACCGGGTAGAGCGAATAACTCGGCGAAAACCATTGCACACGGCCGCGGGACGGCTCGACGAACGCCCGGATCGCCATCGCCAGCAGCTCGTCCGAGCCGTTGCCGACGATGATGTTCTCGACACCGCAACGATGAAGGCGCGCCAGTCGCTCGCGGAGGTCCTGGGCGGTCGGATTCGGGTAGGTCCTGAGGCGACCGTCTACCGCCCCCTTCACCGCGCGGAGCACCTTGGGCGAGGGCGGGTATGGATTCTCGTTCGTGTTCAGTTTGATAAGGCCGGCGGTCCGCGGCTGCTCGCCAGGGACGTAAGCGTGCAAGCCCTGCACGAGGGGACGAATCAGCTTCTTCATGGAGTCTGGGCCAAGTGGCTCAATGTCTTTCTCATCGAAAGAGCGGTGCCACCGTATCACACGTCTTGCGTCGCGCTTCGGGTCGGATCAATCCTTTCCTGAGTATCCCTATGCGAGCGCTGACCCAGGCCTGTCACAAAATGTCGATGAGTGTCATCAAACGGGTCATGAAGACACTGCTGCCTGTCTCGATCGGGTTCGCAATCGCCGTGGCAGCGCCTCTGCAGGCCCAGAGGAACGGACGCATTCCGCCCGATCTCCAAGGCGTCTGGACCAACGGGACGGTGACCACCCTCGAGCGGCCGCCGGATTTTGCCGACAAGTCGCACTTCACGCTCGAGGAAGCTGCGGAATTCGAACGGACGTTTCCCGAGCGGGTGCTCAAACGTTTTGGTGCAGCGGCAGTGCTGCAGACCGATTTCACCGACGTCTATCTCGATCGAAACGAGATGAAAGTGCTGCCCGATCGACGCACCTCGCTCATCATCGACCCGCCGGACGGCCGCCTGCCGCCGGCACTGCCGGCCGCCGCCGCCAGAGCCGCCGCGCGCCCGGCCGGGAACGCTCATCCTGAAGAATTCCCGCTCGGCGAGCGCTGCCTGGTGCACACACAGCTCGGCGCCTCGACCGCCTCGCCGCCGCTCATTCCGATCTTCTTCGGCGGCATGAACTACTTCCAGATTGTGCAGACCGACGACTCCGTGGTGATCGTCTCGGAGCTGGTGCACGACGCGCGCATCGTGCGGATGAACGGCCAGCACGCGCCGGCTTCGATCCGACGCTGGCTGGGCGACTCGGTCGGCCGGTGGGAAGGAAGCACGCTCGTGGTCGACACCACCAACTTCCGCGCCGAGACGCGTAATCAGGGCTCCGGCGAACGCCTCCACGTCGTGGAACGCTTTACGAAGGTCGATGCCAGGACAATCAACTACCGTGTGACGGTGGACGACCCCGACACCTGGGCTCGATCGTGGACGGCGGAGATGCCGTTCAGGAACGCCAACGCGCGAATGCTGGAGTACGCCTGCCACGAGGCCAACTACTCACTCGGCGGAAGCCTGCGCGGCGCCAGAGCCGAGGAGCAGCGGCAAAAAGAGGAAACGAAGTAACACCCGGACAAGAGAGGGTGCAGAGTCGTCGGTCAATGCGCCCCCACTAACTGCTCGATTGCCTGGATGAACGTCTGGACGAACGGCGCACCCGCGGACATGAGATTCGCGCGAGTCATATAGTCCACCGCGATATCCGGGCGAACGCCGATGTTTTCGATATAGGGTGCCGGCGGATAGTCCGGCGTGTTGACGACGTGTCCGCGGTTCATCAGCGATACCGTGATGCGAAAGACGCTCTCGGTGAACGCCGGGCCGTTGAAGCCGACGACACTTCCGCCCGCGCCCATGGTGCGCCACCCGAACAGCGGACCGCGATGGTTGCTCTGAAGAATCGCCGGCAACATGTCGCCGCCCGACGCGGAGAATTCGTCGGTCAGCACCAGCAGCGGCTTCGAGTACGCCCCGGCAACCGGCTCCAGCCGGAGGCTGCCCGTGGCATTGAGGGACACCGGCGCGCTGCGGCCTCGCTGCTCGTTGTACGCGTCGAGAACCTCATTGAAATTGGCCTCCAGATTCGCGAGCACGGCCGGGGGCGTGGAGGGGTTCAGGCGGGCGTTCGTGAGCTGCGCCGCAAAGCTGAAGAGCCACGCTCCCGTTGCCCGGATCTCGAACCCGATCGCATTGAACGGTGTTGGAATGAGCCGCTGCGCGACCGCCTCGACGAACGAGATCAGTCCGCCAGGATTCCGCATCACATCCACGATCAAGGCGTCGGTGGTCGTGCCAAACACCGCCATGGCGCGATCGAGCTGTGCGAGCGCCAGGGCGCTGCTCGGCGGGGACATCGAGGGAATCCGCAGGAAGCCAACGCGGACACCGGACGCGGTGGTAAAGGTCCCGAACAGGAAGAACACCGGCTCGCCCGGCCGGACGATGCAGGTGGCACAGGGCGTGTTGAGATCCACAAAGCCGGCCGGCGGCGCAAAGATCGGGAATCGGCTGCCGAAGTTCAGGATCGAGTAGTAGTCCTTCGGTACGCTCGCATTGAGGAGCGGACGGATCGAATTCATGTATGCCGGCAGCGTGTCGTCTGACGGACCTCCATCGCTGACCTTGAACAACGCGGTGGTAGCTGCGGCGCTGCCCGGAAGGCCCGCGAGAATGTCCTGACCATCCGTCGCGAGCAACAGCCGGCCGTTCCCGCGCACCGGACTGGGCACCGGCCCCTGCGACAGGATCGGAATGCCAGTCTTGACCCAGGGGATGGTGTAGGTATTCGTGCCGCCGGTTGCGGCCAGTCGGATCACGACCGTCGCCGCGTCGCCAAGTTCGACGATGTTCGGCATGATCTGCTGGCTGCGACTGACGAGGCGCGCCGCGGCGGCGCGATCCGTGCTGCGCTGATTCGCCGCGATGGCGTACTTCCTGAACGACTGGATCAGGGCCTGGACGGACTGTCCGTCCAGGAATACGAGTTCGTCGCCGACGACGAATGGAAACTCCGCGAGTGGCAGGCGGGTGCGATTGATGGAGTCGATCAGGACCTTGCCGTCATAGATGTCGACGGTCATCGGCAGCGACGCGCTGAACGTGGTCGGGAAGGCGACGAGGACGTGCGCATCGTTGAGCGAGGCGACGTATTCGATCAACGCCTCCTGAAAGTCGAGGTCGTCCGAATGTTGAATGCGCTGCAGCCATGGTGTCAGCCGCATCAGATCGAATCCCTGGACGTCGCGTTTCCACTCGTAGGGTCCGTAGTTCTTGGCGTACTGACTGGCGAGTTGGATCAGGTCCGATATTCGCTGGTCACGTGTCAGTGCTTCTTGCGCGGATGCGGTCGGGATCGAGAGAGTGAAGAGCAGAACGGATACGGCGGCGGCGAGCCGATGCATGGGGGCCTCCGATCGTGCTAAAGGCACAGACGCAGCGAAACGGCGCACACACTACTCCCCCGTGGGCCGTCCGTCAAGATGGTCTTGCGTGCCGCTTCTCCTCGTGCCAAAGATTGATTGAGAGACCGCGCCGCGTCCTGCGCCTACCGAATCACCGGATCAAACCAGCACTCTGTCGGCGTTCGCAGAAACGGATCGTTGTCGTAGTCGAACCGCGCGGCCGAGGCCAGGACCGAGCCCGCGCCCGGCGCCGCGCCGCGCCCGGCAGCAGCCGCCGCCGGCGCGGCTGGCCGCACACGCTGCGCCTTCGGATCCAGCGTGATGTCGATCTGATCACGTGAGTCCTCGAGATGCCGCCGCGTCGCCTGGTCGGTGGCTGACGGAATCGCCGCGACAATCGTGGCCCGCGCCGCGCGCAGCTCGCCTTTGAGCAGCGCCCGGACTTCGTCGCTCGGCTCGACCGTGCCGTGGAGACGATTGTCGATGGTGTCGAGATAGATGCGCTGCGTGTTGCGGCGGAACGCGTCGATGGCTCGTGGCGACGTCGCCAGCTCGCTCCAGATGCCGCGGCGCACGCTCGCCAGGAACTCGATCGGCGTGTACGCCGTCGGTTCGAGCGCCGACTGCTCGACCATGCGATCGAGGCGAGCGTTCTGCAGCAGCGAATTCATCACCGAGTTCTGCGCGGTGCGGACCCGGTTGATGACGCCGGTCGGCTCCATGCGCCGGAGCAGTTCCTCTTTCACCAGGAACGTCGGCGTCTGGAACGCATTGAGGAGCAGGAATTGCACGGCGTCGGCCTGACGCGTCTTCGGCACCGTCGTGAACCGCACGCCCGGCTGGCCGATGTGCTTCTGCTGCGACAGCACGCCGCCAACCACCTGCGTGACGTGATTCATCTCGAGCGTCCACTGGGCCACGATCCGCCCATAGACCTCCGTCAGCTCATCGTACGGATCGCCCGCCTTGGTCGTCGTCGCCGCCAGCAGCATGTCGGTGGCGCGGACGAGATTCTTGAGTCCGAGCCCGGTCGCTTTCTCCGCGTCGATGTCGCCGACGGCCTCGGTGTTGTTCCCCGGATCGCCGACGCCGCCGTCTGTGGAGAAGCGCAGGTACGGTTTGGTGTCCTGCTCGCGCGCCCACGTGTCGAGCGTCGGCTTCTCGTCCTCGGGCGTCTTCGCGCCCGCAATCGGCATGTAGCCCCACATCGCCGCCCACTTGTCGTACTGACCGATCTTCGGGACGAGGTCCGCGGGATCGATGCCGTCCTCGGGCTGCGCGACGTAGTTGAAGCGCGAGTAGTCCATCAAGGTCGGCGTGTGACCGTTGGCCTTGATGAAGGCCTTGTTGCGCACGTTCTCCATCGTGTAGGTCGAGCTCGCCTTCATGTTGTGCTGGAAGCCGAGCGTGTGGCCGACCTCGTGGGCGACGACGTACTCGATGAGACGGCCCATCAGATCGTCGGGCAGCGGCAGCGTCTTCGCGCGCGGGTCGAGCGGGCCCACCTGGACCCAGTACCAGTTCTTCACCAGGTTCTGGACGTTGTGATAGAAGTTCACGTCCGCTTCGAGAATTTCGCCGCTGCGCGGATCGTGGACGTGCGGCCCGTTCGCGTTTTCAATGGTCGACGGCAGCCAGCGGATTACCGAGTAGCGCACGTCCTCGGGGCTCCAGTCGGGATCGTCCTCAGGGCGCGGCGCCTCCTTCGCGATGATCGCGTTCCTGAAGCCGGCGGCTTCGAAGGCCGGCTGCCACTCCTCGATGCCGCGCTTCACCCAGTCCACCCACTTCTTCGGCGTCGTCGGATCCACGTAGTAGACGATCGGCTTCACCGGATCGGAGATCGCGGCGTTCGGATCCTTCTTCTCGAGGCGGTAGCGCGTGATGTAGCGGCGCACTTCGGAACCGTGCTTCGGCCCGCCGAAGTCGGTGGTGTTCTGGATGAAGTAGCCGACGCGCTCGTCGAAGAGACGCGGCATCATCGGCGTCTCGGGCAGCTTGATCATGCTGTGGAACGTGAGCACGGTGCCGCTGTTGCCGCGCATGCCGGTGGCGGCGCGACCGCGGCCGGCGGTATCGATCGGTGTGGTGTAGGTTTGCGTCACTTCGACGTTGATGTTCTGCGGGAACGACACGACCTTGCCGATGAACGAGCGCGCCGTGTCGTAGCCGCGGCCATTCAGATTCGGCCGGGCCGACAGTTCCGCGACTTCGGTGGTGTAGAGCGAGCTGACGTCGATCACCGGATCGCCCTCTCCGTTGAACGCCGCGACGTTGAACGCGCGCATGATCACCGGGGCGTTCGAGTCCACTACCGCGGGAACGATTTCGCTTTTCGGATCGCTCGACACGACGGAGTAGTTGACGCTTCTGAGCAGCACGCGATTTCCGACCAGTTCCCAGCGCACCACTCGGTTGCCGACGGCGTCGCCGCCGTAGCCGGCGCCGAGCGTCGTCTGCTTCAGCTGCGAGACGAGCAGAAAGTCCTTTCCGAGCTCCGCCTTGGGGATCTCGTAGTAGAGCGATTCGCCGACGCGGTGGACGGCGAAGATGCCGGGATCGGTTTTGGCAGCCCCGGTGATCACCTGGGCGTACGGCCGCGGTGCGGGCGGCTGTCCGCCGCGGCCCCCGCCGCCTTGCGCGGCGCCCGGTTCCGGATCGCCGCCCTGCTGCGGCGTTTGCGGCTGGTCCTGCGCCCAGATCGGATTGTCCGGCGTGACGACGGCGGAGGAGTGCGGACCCTGGCGGGCGGCGAGCGCGGCGTCGAGCGCCAGCGCGAGGCCGGCGACGGCCGCAACGGTCACGAGATTCTTGAGGTGATACGTATGGCGCATCATGTCGACAACTCCAGGATGACCGGTGACCGGGCGATCGCGGCGACGGGATGGCTGGATTATGAGAGGGTACCGGCCGGTTCTTCAAGAGCGCAGTAGCGGCAGGCCGATGGCGGGACTTTGCCCGGCTGTCAGCTCAAAAGCTCACAACCGGGCCGATGCTCATCTCGAACTGTTGGGTCAGCTTGCCGTTCAGGACCACGAAACAGCCGCCGACGTTGATGGTGCCACAGCCGAATGAGCCCACTTCCGGTTCAATCAGGATGGGCAGCCAATGGGCTTCCGCGCGTATCGCGAACTTCGAGCCGAGGAATTGTTTGAGTCCAGCTCCCAAACCGAACGAAAAGCGCGTGAAGCCATCATTGACGGTCGTCATGTGCGTCGCACCGACGCTGCCGGTCAGAAACGAGCGGAGTCCTTTGACTTCGTGGATGGGAAACTCGCGGGTAAAGGTCGCGTGAAACTGGTTCATGTTGACGGCGCCGAGCTCCTCGCCCAGAAACCGCAACGGGGGCCCAAACTGCAGGCTCGTGCGCGCCTGCGTCCACCGGAATTCGATCAGGGAGAAGTCGTCGAAGCGAACGCCGCCAGACAGGCCGGAGCTGGTGGCATCCTTCAGCGTGGCCTCAGTCGGCAGGAACCCGTCCGGCTGCATCTCGAACGTCCCACCAAACCTGACGCCAATGAACGGTGCGACCTCGAATCCCTGAATCTCCACGTACTGCGCGCGAGCGGGTGCGGCCGATCCGACGATCGCGACTAACGTCAGGCAGGACGCCGTTGCATTCAGCGCCCTACCGCGGAAGTTGAGCTTCATGTAGCTAGGTTACACCCGGACGTGACTGTTCGATGGAATGCGCTGCTCGTACCATTTCAGGACACGCAGCGCCCGCAGCGTGTTCCACCGACTGGGCCGATTGTCGCCGTCCTCGAGCGCAAAGTGGACCTTGCCGGGATGCGTGTTCTCCAGCAGCCAGGTGCCATCGGGCTGCTGCTTGGATCGGAGCCATTCGATCGCTTCGTCCATCCGCGAGTCCGGTACATCCCCGACCGAGCGGAAGTATTCGAGGGCACGCAGCACGTCGTAGTGCCAGCGGATCGGAAACGAGAAGTGCAGCCAGGCTGGGTTGACGACTTCGCCGGTGCTCTTGCGTCGGGCCAGTTTTCGTTCGAGGAGGTACTCCTCACCCCGGCGGCGAGCGGCGATAGACGCCGCAGATCCACCGGTCGCGCGCTCGTGCGCCAACAGTCCTTCCAGGACGTTGATTGTGGTCGCGAACGACGAGCGGACGGAACCGTTCTCCGCCTCGCAGTTCCACCCGCCGTCCTCGAGCTGTTCATCAAGCAGGCGGGCGACCACGCCTTCCACATCTTGATCAAAGTAAGTGCCCAAGGTGACGGTCCTGCCATTGATGCACGGCTCGACCTCGCCGCTGAAGAACGGCTGCCCGGCGTGCTCCCAACGGCAGTGGTCTCTGACCAGCGCCACCGACAGGCGCACCCGGTCAGAGCACGGGTCGACGCCGAAATCGCGCAGCAGCTGGAGTGTTGGCAGCGTGGAGGTCCAGGGCTGGCCCTGATTCTCGGCGCGCCAGTTGAAGCTCCGCGCCGGGAAGCACGCGCCTCCCGCCCACTGGCCATCTTCGCCCTGCAACGCGAGCAGTCTGGCACCCCAGCCCTCGGTGGCCACCCGCGCGCGCTCTGCCGCGACGACCTCTGCCGGCGCCTGGACAAGATCGCGCAATACCTGCCAGCGGATGGCGGGGTCCGAATCGAGCAGCCAGTCCAGTACGGCCATTCAGCTGAGTGTAACAAGCCCGGCATACTCATCGGCCTCATCGGCATCGCCGCGGCGGCCGACGATCGGGTCAACGTTCAGCCGCCGGCCAGTGCACTGAGAATCTCCCGCTGATGATTCAGAAGAAGGGAGACAGGCGATGTCCCACACCGGACCCTTGGGTCCCTGCCGGCAGGACTCCTGAAAGCAGGCCATGAAGGCGTCGCGGATTTCTCGTTGTATCGGGGACATCACGCGGTAGTCGCAAAACGATTCGGGATTTGCCCCGCTGCAGCACTGGGCGGGTCGAGGAATTGTCGCGGTCGACGCGGATCGCAGGGCATGACGCGCCCGGCAGTGAGGGGCCTGCCGGGCGCGACCGATCGCGCTTAGAACTGGAACTGCCCGCTGAATTGCAGCAAGCGGCCGTCGAGAATCTGCGACGGTCTCCGCCAGTTCTGGCCATACGTCGTAGTCTGGGCCAACACGTCGTTGGCGTTGAAGATGTTGTAGGCGTCGAAGTTGACGCGCAGGGTGCGGCTGGCCGCAAAGGTCAGCAGCTTGGTGACGCGTAGATCGAGCTGGTTCCGGCGCTTCTCCCAGATCGTATTGGGATCGATCAGCGCGACGTTGACGGTCTGCGTGCACGGGTTGGTGTTCAAGCACGCGGAGAGGTTGCGACCAAGACCGATGACCTCGGAGTTCTGCGCCGCGTAGGTGGCGCTCAGGGCGATGCCCGGTGTGTTCTGGTACACGCCGCTCAGGACGATCCCGAATTTGATCGGCACGCTGCCGTTGAACTTCAGCTGCGCGCCCTGACGCCACGATGTCTCCGTGTGGCAGTTCCTCAAGACTTGCGGCGAATCGACCACGGTGCAGTTATCGTCGGTGCGCCGGCCGATGTCGAGCCCGCCGCTCACTCGCGCCCCGCGGATGCGGGCGTTGATGCCGCCCGCGAAGTAGTCGTTCCGCTGCTTGCGCCCCCGATCGAAGAAGGTGATGTTGTTGGTTTGCCCACGTTTATCCGGATTGATGTCGTACAGCCCGGTGATCGTAGCGCCACTGAATTCCTCCAGATACGGATTGACCGGCGCGATGATGCTGAAGGGGCTGTAGTCTCCCGGCCCGACGAGTGTGTTGTCGGTCGCCGTGAAGTTGCTCCACCAGTTGCTGTAGTAGCCAGTCGTCGCCGACACGCCCGGCCGGAGCTCGCGCTGCAGCTCGACCGACACGTCCCAGAACGCAAGCCGCTTGAACCATCCCTCGTCGATGTCGGGCGTGGTTCTCTCGACGATCTTGCCATCAGTGAACGCGAGATTGCTGATCTGACTGCACTCGCCGTTCTGGAGCGGATTGCTCAAATCACAATCAGGGAAGTAATTGCCGTTCCGGGGATCGCCTGCCGGGAAAAAGTTCGTATCGTTCCACGGCCTCGTGACCGTCTGGACCGAGCTCGACTGCCAATTGCGCGCGACCACGATATCCGCACCGTACCGCTGCGGATAGCGGCCCACCGCCGCCTTGAGCGCGGTCTTGCCATCGCCGAACAGATCGATCGCCGTGTTGACCCGCGGGTCGATGTCCTTCCAGCAGGGGATGCAGGTTTTGGCGGGGTAGTCGCGTGCAACAACGAAGGCGTTGGCGTCGAGGTGCTGGTCCGGGTACCAGCCACGGAAATAGTCGAAGCGCAGCCCGTAGTTGAGCGTCACGCGCCCCATCGTCCAGCGATCCTGCGCGTAAAGGCCCAGGTCCATGATCCGGCTCTTCTGGATGAACGGCGAGTTGTATTCCGTGATTCCGGTGGGCCTCAGCCCGTTGAACGTGTACGCGATCATGCCCGGGATGTACTCGCCGTTGAAGCCGATCTTGTGATCAACCGCCGAGCCGATGTCGTTCTGCCCCTCTTCGATCTGGAGTCCTGTCTTGAAAGAGTGAGAGCCCGTGACGTAGGACACCGCGGCGCGCTGCGCCCAGCGATCCGAGCGGTTCGTCAAGTCGTAAGTGGTCCCCGGAGCGTTGTAGCTGAAGCCCCTCGACGAGTCGGTGATCCCGATCATGTTGAAGTTGTTTTCCGGGCGCGACGGGAACAGCCGCCAGTTGTCCAGGAGCGTCGAGCTCCCGGCCTCAAGCAGCAACCGGTTGGTCACCGGCGATGTCCAGGAGGCCTGATAGATCGACTGCGGTTGGAAATGCCAGGCGGCCACGGTCTCCGGCGCGTTGGTGATCGAGTTCGTGCTTCCATACACGTTGTAGTGCTGTGGATTGATGTACGCGGAGATCTTGTTCTTCGTCGACGCCTGCCAGGTCAACCGCACCGCCGTGTCCTCGAGGTTTTCGTGCCGGAAGCCCGCGTCGCCCGGCGTGTAGAGCACGGTGCCCTGCGTCGCGTTCCAGTTCGAGCCGGCCCACTGGTTCTTGCTCCCGGAGAAACGGGACGCATCGAAGAACCAGAGCCTGTCCTTGATGATCGGACCGCCGACGCCGATGTTGAGGTCATAGAGCCTGAGCACCTTGGAGATCGTGTTGGCCTTCAGCCCGCGAGACTCCAGGTCCGAGTCGAAGTTGTTGCTCTGCCAGTTCTGACCGGTTGCGCTGGAGTAGATGAACCCGGAAAAGTGGTTGGAGCCCTCCCGCGGCACACTGTTGGTCATGACCCCGTTGACGGAGCTTTCCGCCGACGCGCCGCCCGTCTCGAGCTGAACCTGCGACATCGCGAAACCGCTCGGCACGACGCCCACCGATCCCCCGACATAGTTGGTGTTGAGCACCGACATCCCGTCGATCTCGACCTTGTAGCCCGACTTGCCGTGGAACGAGCCGAGGTTCCCCGAATTGCCGTAGATGCCGGCCGAACCGCCGACGTTGGCGGCCCCGTTCAGGCCCGGCGTGAGCGACACGATCGTGAGGAGCGACTTGGCGCCGCTCGGCAGCTCGTCGAGCACCTCGTTCGAAACGACCTTCCCTTGGGTGGTGCTCTGCACGTCAACCAGCGGCGCCGCGCCGCTCACGGTCACGGTTTCCGCCAAGGTGCCAATTGGCAGTTCGACGCTGACCGTGGCCGTAAAGCCAGAAGGAATCTCGATGCCCTCGCGCCTCACGGTGTTGAAGCCAGTGAGCGTGAAGGTCACGGCGTAGGTGCCCGGCCGCAGATCGACAATGATGTAGCGGCCCTCGGTGTCGCTGACGACGGAACGGACCCGCTCGATCAGCGCCGGGCTCGACGCTTCGACGGTCACGCCGGGCAGGACCCCTCCCGACGCGTCCTTGACCACCCCGGCGATGCCGCTACTGGCCTGCGCCCATCCAGGTTGCGCCGCGCCCAGGATGGCGCAGGCGATCGCGAGTACGGCGAGAACGACCTTGAACGATCGGCGGTAACTCACGGTCCCTCCTTCTGACGGAGAACGAATCAACAGTCGCGCGAATTAAGAGTGCGCTCTGCGGAGGGACGAACATAGGGCCCGAGGGTAACACACGGATCCGGATCCGGAATCGGTTTCTCGAAGGCAAATCGTGCAAGCAGGCGAGATCCGATTCGACGTCGCGTCGACCGAACGGCTACGCTCGAGCTTGAAGGCAATTGATGAGCAACGCAGCGTCTTCTAGTCTTCTTTCAACGCGCGCATCGGATCCTTGTGCGCGGCTCTTCTGGCAGGCCACCACGTCGCGAGGAGGCCGGTCGAGGCCACGAGCAGGCAGGTGGCCGCAAACGTGAGAAGGTCGGCTGGCCTGACACCGTACAGCTGCGACTGCAGCAGTTGGCCGACCGCACGCGCGCCGACGAGTCCAAGCCCGATCCCCGCGGCCACGACAACCGTGCCCTGTCGCAGGAACAGGGCGATGACCGACCGCGCGTTGGCCCCCAACGCCACGCGAATCGCAATTTCGCGTTCCCGCTGTTCAACGGCATAGGCAATCACACCGTACACACCGAGCACCGCCAGCACACCCGCGAACACGGCAAACCCTGTCAGAAGTGAGGCCAGAAATCTCGGACCGGCGAGGAGCTGCGCAGCAGCCACATCAAGGCTGGGGTCGGGCGCCAGCGAAACATCCGGGTTGATCCTCGCCACCGCCGACCGGAGGCGTGACAGCCACGAAGAACTGGCCGTTTTCACATACACCGACGCAAAACGATTTGGGATCTGCAGGACGGGAAGGTACGCGTCCCTGACGTTCTCGTCGGTGTAGGTTTGCCGCACATCGCGCGCGATGCCCACGATGGTTCGCCATGTTCCAAGCGGCGCGGACGAGGATTGCTCCTCGACCGTTTTGATTCGTCGCCCGACCACACGTCCATCTGCCGAGATGCTCCGTGCCAGCGTGTCGCTGACGATGATGACCGGTTCGGTCTCCAGGCGATCGGCACGCGTGAAGCGCCGGCCATCGAGGATGGGGATGCCGAGCGTTGTGAAGTACTCGCCGCTCACGCCAATCACGCCTGCACCAAGCCCCGAGACCCCGCCGGTTTCAACTTCTACAGATCGGCGAGGCGGATCGAAAAACGGCGGAAAGTTTGCCACCGCGGCTGGCTCGCGTTCTGGCGACTGCGCCAGCTCCTCGAGCAGACGATCGTAGAACCCGGCCAGCGCCGGTGGATTGGGATAGGCGGTCGCGGGAAGCGCCAGATGGGCACGCACCACAGAGCGCGTCGTGAACCCCAGATCCGTGCCGACCATTCGCAGGACCGTGCGAATCATCAGGGCGCAGCCGACCAGCAAAGCGAGCGAACCCGCCAGTTCGAGCACGATGAGGACAGACCGGGCGCGCCGGCTGGTACGGCTTTCGGTTCCACTTCTTCCTTCCCGCCGCAGCGGATCGGCCAGTCCCAAACGCCATGACGCGGCGAGCGGTGCCAGAGAAAGGGCGCCCGCCACGAGGACTCCAAGTCCCGCGATCACGAGCAGTACCGTCGGGTCGATCGCAATGGCCGTGGCTCCTCCAGGTGCCGAACGTCCAAGTCGTTCCGCGATGAGGGGAGCCATCAGGCGAAGCAGCGCCCAGGTCAGGGCGATACCGATCGCGAATGCGGACACGCAAATCATCGACGCCTCGGCAACCAGCATCCGGACGACATCCCGCTGCGACGCGCCGAGCGCCAGGCGAACCGCCACTTCCTTTTGCCGGCGAGTGGCTCGTAGCAGGATCAGAAACGCGACGTTCGCCGAAATGATGACCAGTACAAGAGCGGCCGCAGCGGAAATCGCCATCAGAATCGGCCGCACCTGTGCCACGTACTGCTCATGGACCGACTGAAGGCGAACGCTCCACCCTTGCGGCACCGATTGCGCCACCGCCGCAATCGCTTCCGTGATCCGCCGCTCGGCCTGCGCCACCGGAACCCCCGCGCGCAATCGCAACAGATAGGGACGAACCGGCGATCGGACCGGCACCAGCAAGTCCACGTACGGCGACACGTGCCAGAAGCTGGACGGAAGGACGCCAATGATGGTGTACGACTCGGTCCCCGCTGCCTGATCCGCGGCGTACGCGCGGAACGTCCGCCCGACGATGTTCGGATCGGAGCCGAAGCGGTCGCGCCAGAGCGCGTGACCGATGAGCGCGACGTGATCGCCGGCGCCGACAAAGTCGGCCTCGGCGAACGTGCGGCCGAGCGCCGGGCGAATGCCGAACGCTTCGGAGAAACCAGGGCCCACCCACGAGCCAGACGTCGCCTCTGTGTAGCCGGCATCGGTGAGATAGAAGACGTCCGGATCGGAGCCGACCGCCAGTTCCGCGACGTCAGCCAGCGACGACCAGTCGGTGCGCGAGACGCCGCGCGGCTCGCCCTGGCCAGGGCGCGCATACTGAATGTTGTAAAGACGTTCCCCATCAGGGTAGGGCAGGGAGCGAATCAGGTAGGCGTTGACCGCGGCGAGCGTTGACGCGACGAGAGCCAGCCCAAGCGCGAGCGTCAGCACCGCCACGCTCGTAAACGAGGGCGTCCGCATCAGGAACCGCGTCGCATAGCGCACCTCGCGCCAGGTGTGCTCGAGGGTCATTTCACTGATGTTAGACGCCGGGCGGGGACCTCATCTTCCCGACTCATGACGATTTGAACGCGGTTGTTCGTGCGCGCAGAAAGGCCTGGAGCGACCGCTCGAGCTCGGCCGGCAGGGTCACGGCGGTCGCTTCGCGCAGGATGCGCGGTGTGGCGCGGTAGGACGCGACGAAGGCGGCGCATCGCGCGCATCCAGCGACATGTTCGTCGAGCGCCGCATGCACGTTGGCCGGGAGCGCCCCTTCCAGGTAGTCCATCAGCAGCTCGACGCCAGAGATACAGGCGAGCTCGTTCATGGTTTCACTCCGACGAGGGCGCTGAGATATCCGCGCAGCATGAGGCGGGCGCGGTGGACGCGCTGCCGCACCGTCGCGAGCTCCACTCCGAGCGCGTGCGCCACGTCGGCGGTGGACATCTCCTCGAGGTCACGCAGCACGAACGCCTCACGGTACAAGTCTGGTAAGCGCGCGATGCCATCGCGGGCTTTCTCTGCGAGGAGCCGGCGGTCCAGGCGCTCGTCCGCGCATGAAGCCACCTGCAATTCGGCCGGCGTGGCCGCGTGTTTCCCCTGGTCATCGAAACGTGGCAGGAATGCTTCGAGCGATTCAACCGGACGTCGCGAACTGGCGCGGCGATGCATCAGCGCGGCGTTGGTGGCGATGCGGTACAGCCACGTGCCAAACTGTGACTCGCCGCGGAACGACGACAAGTGACGGTAGACCTGCAGGAACGTCTCCTGCAGCACATCCGGCGCGTCGGTGTCGTTCGTGAGACGGCAGGCCAGGCGATACACGCGCGCCTGGTACCGTCCCACGATCGCCTCGAACGCCGAGTCGTCTCCAGCGGCGGCTCGCGCGGCGAGCGCCTCGTCGCTAGGTTGCGCGGTGGGGACGACCATGCTCATTGCCGCTACTGGCTTTTGATCGCCGACCTGACCTTCGCCGCCAGCTCCGGCGTGACCTCTCTGATGCCGTGGTCGTGTGCGGCGTGGGCGGCTACCTTCTTCATAAGTTCCTCCTCGGTTGCCGCGCTGGCTGTGAATGGACAGTCGGGGACGATTTCGGCGCAGGCAATGTACTTCGACTTCTCGATGCCGGGTGCAGTCATCTCATACTCCTTTTGGAAATCAGGTTCCTGCCTTGAGATGCCGGCATGCGCGCGCTGTGACAACGCCCCGGCTGGCCGCGGCTGACTGAGGTCACACCACCGGGCTTGCCGGCATCCTACTGACAATGGCACTCCACATCGCAGGACTCTGGCGTTATCCGGTGAAATCATTAGCCGGGGAGCCGTTATCCACAGCATTCATTGGACCAGACGGGATTCCCGGTGACCGCATGGTACGCGTGCGCGGGCCTGAAGGAGTGCGTACGTCGCGGCGCCAGTACCGGCTGCTCGGTTTGCGCGGCGCGCTGGATGCCGACGGCAGCCCGCGGATCGACGGCCATCCGTGGACGAGCCCGGCAGCCCTCGGGCTCGTCAAGGGAGCAGCGGGCGCGGACGCCTGGCTCGAAGCATGGGAAGGGCTCGATCGCTTCGACATCCTCCCGTTGCTCGTGGCGACCGACGGCGCCGTCGCCGCGTTCGGACGCGACATCCGGCGGCTGCGTCCCAACATCCTCATCAGCGGCGTGGAGGGGCTCGAAGAACGGCAGTGGGCAGGCGCCGAGCTCCACATCGGTGACACGATCGTGCGGCTCGATTCCCTGCGCGGACGCTGTCACATGACGACCGTGGATCCCGACACGTTGCAGGTAGACCCCGGTGTGCTGCGCGACATCGTCCGGCGGTTTGACGGCGAGCTGGCGCTCAATGCCGACGTCGTGCGCGCGGGCACCATCAGGATTGGTGATCCGGTCACGCTGGTGCCCGACTCGAGCCGCGCATCAGGTACTTTGCCATCGCGTGGTACGCCGGCAGCGATGTCGGATCGAGATTCGCGTTGGCGCCCAGCGGATGCGACGCGAAGCGGGCGATCACCATCTCCGCGGCAGGATCTACATAAATCGCCTGCCCGTGGATCCCGCGAGCGGTGAACGCCTCGTGCTCGTTGTGCGACACCCACCACATGCTGCGATAGCTCCACCCGGGGAGGAGCGCGTAGGCGGCCAGGGCAAAGTGAGCGCGGTTGCCGCCGCGGCGGATATCGCCAACGACCTCCGCCGGGATGATCTGTTGATCGTTGAACCGGCCGCCGAGCCGCATCATCTCTCCGAAGCGCGCCATGTCGCGCAGTGTGAGATTGAGGCCCCCCCCGGCGAATTCGACGCCCGTCTGATCGACCGTGAAGTACGCATCCTCCTCGACGCCGAGCTTGGACCACAGCCGCTCGCGCAGCAGCTGGCTGGCGCTGCGACCGGTGACGCGGCGCAGCACCCACGCGAGCGTGTCGGTGTTGACGGTCTTGTAGGCGAAGCGCTCGCCGTGCGGGGACTCCTTCGCGATGGTGCGAATGAAGTCGTAGAACGACTCCGGTCCCTGGTACCCCGGCGGACGCGGCCGGAAGCCACCCGCGCGGCTGAACTGCCAGACCGAGGAGTTCGGATCGGTGTAGTCCTCGTCGTACTGCAAGCCGGTGGTCATGTCGAGCAGGTGCCGGATCGTCGCGTCGTCGTACCCGCACCCAGCCAACTCAGGCAGGTACTGCGAAACCGTGGCATGCTCGTCGATGATCCCCTCATGCACGAGCGTCGCGGCCATCGTCGCGACGAATGATTTCGTGACCGAGTAGGCGATGTGCGGGGTGTGGGCGTCGAGCACTCCGAAGTACCGCTCGTAGATGATGATGCCGCGGTGCAGGATGAGGATGCCGTCCGTGTAATTGGCGAGGAGCGAATCGGCCCAGTTCATGGCGTCGACTCCGCCGAGCGGGACGAAGGAGACGGCATCGAGATCGCCGCGCTCGTCACGCGGCAGCCTTCGCACCGGCCGATCCGCGCGCCGCACTGCGCTCGTCGGTAGGAGCTGGCGCATGTTCGAGTACGACCAGCGCGTGCGCGGAAAGTTCGCGAAGCTGCTGTCGTCGAAGAGAATCAATTTGTCGGGCGGGGGCGGCGACCCGATCATCCAGCCCATACGAACCGGGTCGCTATCAATCGCGTCAAGGTAGCCGGATGTGTGGCGCTCGTCGACGTGTGCCATGGGTCTGGCGATTCTATCTGCGTCTCGGCCGCGGTGGTACCGATGTTAGACTTGGTTTGACCCTGTGGCTACAGTGAGCGCCATTCTCGCAGCTTTCTTTTTCGTCCTGACGCAGGCTTTACCTCCGGAGCGCTCGGAGTTTCCCCTCGACAAGGGAACATTCTGGGTCTATGCCGGCAATGTGACCTGGGTTACGCCCGAGACTCCTGCGGTCCAAAGGCGAACCATAACCTGGCGGATGGAAATCGTCGACGTAATTCCTCGCGACCTGATTGTTGCTGCGGTCGTGAAAGGCCATCCACGCGACCTGATCTGGTTCGACCCCAAACGAGAACCCGGCGTGTATGTCATCGTGCAGGTGAACCTGAGAAAGCATTACTTGCTCGAGGGTGAACGCGCTCAGACGGTGTTGAAGCGCGTCAAGGATCCGGCCGACCTGCTCTCCGATCTCGTTCGCGAGAGCGAAATCTTTTTGGAAACGCCGGTCACGCTCGGCCAGCGGTTTTGTCAAACGGAAATGTTGACGCGAACCGACTGGCGGTATTGCTGGTTTGTCGAAGAAGAGCGGACGCCCACTGTCAAATCCATCCCGGGCGTTCCCGTCGACTGGGATGGTCCCGAGTACGGGATCGTCTACCGTTCACTCCCATCCGACGAGTTTGTTGGTTTTGCCCCCGGAATTGGACTCACGTCCTATGACTTCAGCCATCATGGAACCAACTCCTACGTGCAGTTGAAGCTGACCGCGTTCGGACGTCGAGAATCCCAATAGCGATCTTTCACTTCGTCGCTTCGATCGTCCATTACCGATCTCGGCTTCGATGGCTAGAAGCTGACGCTCACGGATCTTCGAATAGCCAGACTAACGCGCTCCTTGGGCCGTTGCCTCGCCGAGCGGCAGAACCTTCCAGTTTCCGAAGGCCAGTTCCCGCGCCGCAAACTGATAAATGACGACGCGTTTCCCTGCGAGTCTGGCTGGATCGCGCTGGAGCATCGCGCGTGTGGCAAAGGCGCCTTCGTCATTCTGCGTCAGACGATCCACGTGGCGGCGCAACGCGTAGCTCAGTTGCTCCGCAAAGCCAGCTGACGTGCCCCAGCCCATCGAGTCGAGCGAGTAGATATTCGTGAAGCTGTCGCCAAGGAGGAGCACGTCGCCGTCTCGCGATGGCCTCCACGGCGATCCATCCGGCTGCAGGATGCGACGGAGAGACGCCGTTTCGGAGGGGAACAGAGGGAAGTGCTCTGGCATGTCGAGCATCCGTGTGCCGTCGCCGAGGTTCTGCACAACAGGGCGTTCGACGCGGAATCCAGG
>Ga0111538_10003546_pt1 | contig 21798 bp, 14 predicted proteins | sample SoiMethybrSBSTD1_FD_79669 | JGI IMG/M metagenome (GOLD analysis project Ga0111538, IMG submission 79669) | Bulk soil microbial communities from a Populus tree surrounding site in Tennessee, USA - Soil MetaG P. TD hybrid SBSTD1 (version 2)... | ecosystem: Environmental > Terrestrial > Soil >... | reverse complement strand
TTACGTCGGCGCCGGTGTATTTCGACGGCATGGTCATCACCGGTTTTGCCGGCGCCGATCGCGGCACGCGCGGGCGCGTCAAGGCGTACGATGCGAAGGACGGCCGTCTCCTCTGGACCTTCTACACGATTCCCGGACCAGGCGAGCCGGGCCACGATACGTGGCCGAAGGGGAGCGACGCCTGGAAGTACGGCGGCGCCTCAGTGTGGCAGACGCCGGCGATCGACCCCGAGCTGGGGCTTGTCTACTTCTCGACCGGCAACGCCGCGCCCGATTACAACGGCGCCGTGCGCACGGGCGACAACCTCTATACCGTGTCGATGGTCGCCATCGAGGCGAAGACGGGCAAGTACCGGTGGCACTTCCAGCAGGTGCATCACGACATCTGGGACTACGACGCCACGAATCCCGTCGTCCTCATGGACGTGAACCTCGGCGGCCGCGTGCGGAAGGCGATCGCCGAAGTCGGCAAGACCGGCTGGGCCTACATCCTCGATCGCGAGACCGGAAAGCCGCTGATTGGCATCGACGAGCGTCCGGTGCCGCAGGAGCCGCGGCAGGCGACCGCGAAGACGCAGCCGTTCCCGCGCGGCGATGCGGTGGTGCCGCAGCTGATCGAGGTCGCACCGGAAGGCTATCGTCTCGTCAACGACGGCCGCATCTTCACGCCGTTCGTCGGACTCGCGCCGACGATCATGCTGCCCGGCATCTGGGGCGGCGCGAACTGGCCGCCGAGCGCCTACGATCCCGTCAGCCAGCGTCTGTTCGTCTGTGCCTCCTCGGTCGTCAACGGCTATACCGGCGGCGGCGACCCCAATCTCGTGCCGCCGGGCAACGGACTCGGTGCCACGTTCACCGGTGGCAACGTGACTTTCACGCCCGTACCGCGCAGCGGGATCATCGCTGCGCTCGACGTCACGACGAACAAGGTCGTGTGGCGCTATCGGTGGGCAGACCAGTGTTACAGCGGCGTGCTGGCGACGGGCGGCAATCTGGTGTTCGTCGGCCGCGCCGACGGCCGGCTGACCGCGCTCGATTCGACGACCGGCGCGCAGCTCTGGGAGTTCCAGACCGGCGCCGGCATGCACGCCCCGGTGAGCACCTTCGAACGCAACGGCAAGCAGTACGTGCTGGCCTTCTCGGCCGGCAGCGCGCTGCTCGGCTCGCCGCGTGGCGACAGTGTCTGGTTGTTTGCGCTCGATGGAACGCTCCCGCCGGCGACAGCGGGAACGCCGGTGTCGCGTCAGCCGGCGCCAGGTGATCCGACGCCGGCTCCGGCCGCCGCCCAGGCCGCCGCGCCGCGCGCCGCGGATGCGAACCTCGTTCGCGGCAAGCAGCTGTACGAACAGGCGTGCGTCGTCTGTCACGGAGAAGACGGCAAGGGCGGCCACGGCGCCGGCGCAGCGCTCACCGGCGTGACCGACCTCGCGCTGGCCGTCCGCACGATTACCACCGGACGCAACAATATGCCGCCGTTCGCTACCTCATTCACGGCCGAGCAGATCCGCGACGTCAGCGCCTACGTCGTCCAGACGTTCGCCGCACAGCCGCGTTGAACGACTCGAACGACTCGAACGACTCGAACGACTCGAACGACTCGAACGATCCCCGCCTGCCGCCGGTGCTCGGCTCACCGAAAGGTTCGAACAGCGATCGCCGCTGAAAATTCCTCACCGCGGCGCGGGTTCTTCCGCTCCGTTCGACACGGTAATTGTCAATCGCCGCGTTTTTTGGCCTGCATCGCCGGCAGGAGATATGCGCCTCCGGTTGGCGGAGGCATGTCATGTCTGCCGTTCGGTACCGTCGCGCGCTCCTCATCTGCGGCATCCTGTCTTCATTCCTCTACATCGCGATGGACGTGATCATCGGGATGGAGTGGGAAGGCTACAGTCCGTTCTCCCGGACCATCAGCGAGCTGAGCGCGGTTGATGCGCCGACGCGTCCGCTGTGGGTTGTCCCGGGCGCGATCTATAGCGTGCTCTTTGTTGCATTTGCGTGGGGCGTGTGGACGTCGGCAGGACGTAACCACCGTGTCCGGAGGGTTGGCGGGCTGCTGCTCGCCTACGCGGCATTAGGGGTGGCATGGCCGTTTGCTCCGATGCACGGCCGCAAGGCGCTGGCCGCGGGGGGCGCCACGTGGCAGGACACGCTGCACCTCGTCCTCGCCGCAATCACCGTCGTGCTGACGTTCCTGACGATCGGGTTCGGTGCCGTGACGTTCGGAAAACGGTTCCGCATCTACTCAATCGCGAGCATGCTGGTTCTCGCCGGATTCGGCGTGTTGACATTCCTCGAAGCTCCGCGTCTGCAGGCCAACCTGCCGACGCCGTGGATCGGTCTCTGGGAACGCATTAACTTCGGTGTGTTCCTATTGTGGGTTGTCGTCCTTGCCACAACGCTGCTGCGCGTCAGGGACGTCCACACGAGCGGTATTGCGGAGAGGGGCTACTGGCGGATCGGCGGCATCGACCAGTGGGTGATGATCCGCGGCGAAAACGTCGCCAATCCGATCCTGGTGCTTCTGCACGGCGGACCAGGAATGACGGAGATGCCGATGTTCCGCTGCTTCAACGCGCGACTCGAGCAGAGCTTCACCGTCGTCTACTGGGATCAGCGCGGCGCCGGCAAGTCGTTCGTCAGGAACATGCGCCGCTCATCGATGACAGTGGCGCAGTTCATCGCCGATCTGGACGAACTCGTCGATCGTGTCCGCGCTCTGCTGGGACAGACGCAGGTGACCATTCTCGGTCACTCGTGGGGGTCGACGCTGGGCGTGCTGTATGCGTCGAAGTATCCGGAGAAGGTGGCCGTCTATGTCGGTGCGGCGCAGATCGGCGACTGCGCGGCAGGAGAAGCGGCGTCCTACGCCGACGCGATCGCCGAAGCCGAACGCCAGCACAACGACAAGGCGTTGCAGGCGCTCCGCAAGATTGGTCCGCCGCCCTACGACGCCGACCGCCTGTTCAAGGAGCGCATGTGGGTGCAGCGGCTGGACGGCCAGCTTGGTCCCCGCGAGTTGTGGAAATGGGCACGGCTGCTTCTCGCCGGCCGTGATTACACGCTGCTCGATCTGCCGAAGGTGATGCGCGGATTCCGCTTTTCTCTCGAGGCGATGTGGGAGGAGATCTCGGCGCTCAATCTTGTGGAGCTTGTCCCGGCGCTGTCGATGCCCGCAATCTTCTTCCTCGCCCGACGCGACCACTGGGTCCCGCCGGACGCCAGCCTTCACTACGTGAACAGGCTCAGGGCGCCGGGGAAACGGCTCGTCTGGTTCGAGGAGTCGAGTCACGAGATGTTCGTCGACGAACCAGACAAGTTCAATCGTGTGATGGTGGAACTGGTGCGCCCTCTTGCTGCCGCCCCAGCCGCCGATCTGCAGCGGATCGCGTAAACCCGACCGCTTCGGAGTTGGGCAGTTGGAAGCTGATTCGCTCAACCCTCGCCGAGGAACTCGCTCAACGACACGCGCCGGAAGCCGGGGGGCGTCTCCTCACCGGCGAGGGCGACGCGTACTCCGCCGACGAGCTCGTCGGCGTCCTGCTTCGCCAGCACGTCCCAGTCGAAGAGAAACGCCTTGGCGAAGTACTCCGTGACTTCCGGGTCTTTGACGAGCAGGCTGGCGTCGCGGTTGAACAGCGCGCCGGCGTTCGTCAGGTTATGGCTGCCGAACAGCACTTCGCCGGACGTCGGGTTCGCCGCGTCCCTGGGGTCGATGATGATCGCCTTCGTGTGCAGGCGCATCTGCACGCGAATCATGTCGGTGTCGAAGCCGAAGTCCTTCAGCCGCTCGAGCAGCTCCTGCTGCTTGGGACCATTCGCCTGGCTGAACTCGCGGCCGTCACGGAAGATGATGCGTACGTCGAGGCCGGCCTGCTGCTTGTCACGCAGCGCGCCGAAGATCTGCTCGAACTCGTCGACGTTCTCCTCCAGCAGGTTGAACGACTGATTCTGCAGGAAGACGCTGCGTGTGGCCCGTTGAATGAGCTTGGTCGCCGTGTCCAGGAACATGCGGCGGCCGCGGGCGTCCTTGTCCGGCGTCAGCAGCGGCCGGACGTCGAGCACTTTGTCCAGGATCAGTGGATCGCGGTACTCGATGCGCATGCGGCGCTCGAGCTCCTCGCCGAATGCCGCTTCCGGGACGAACAGTTCCGGCAGCGGCGCCTCGAGCGCTTCCTCGATCGGCACTCGTCCCGCTTCCTTGAAATCGAACTCGATGTACTTCTGGAACATCTTCGCGAGCTTGTCGTTTTCGATGATGACGTGCCAGTCGCGGTTGCGCTCCCGCAGCGGTCCGATCAGCGTCGAGTTCTCGCCGGCTGGATCGATGTTCGGCTGATTCGAGTCTTTCCAGTTGCCGCTCGACAGCCAGAATTCCTCGCCGTCGCGCGACGCCACCTTGATGTGATACGCACTCGGAAACAGCTTGCCGGCGCCGACCGAGGCCCATCGGTGATCGAACTTGTCGTCGCCGAGCCGCCCCTGCATGTCGGCCACCGCCTCCCGCGTGCCCGCCAGCTGTGTGACCATTTTCAATTTCCGCTCGCCCGGCTTGATCGCCTGCTCGATGGCGTCGCTGATGTGCTCCGCCTCCCACTCGTACATCGTCGCTGTCAGGCGGCGCCGCACGCGGCCGAGAAACGCACGCAGGTTCGGGAACCCGGAGTCGGGGCTGATGTGGAAGATCGCCTTCATCCGCTCCTGGACCGGCGTGAGCGACAGGTTCGGCGGCTCCTGATAGCCGCCCGGTTTCGGCGGCGCCTCGAGCGCGGCGAGGTCGATGCCGAGATGCTCGAGCTGATCGGGAAGCGCGGCGGTGCGAACGTCCACCCCCATGCCGAGAAATTGCGCCGGAATAGGCGTCGTCGACGAGGCCCGCAGCTCCATTGGCGACAACTTCTCGCGGACTTCCACCACAACGACGCGCTCGTCGGTGATCCAGCCCCGTTTGAACCGATAGCCGGCGCGGACGCGAATGACGTCGGACCGCAGGGCCAGCGCCTCACGGGCCGCTCGAACCGCGGCGTCGATTGAACCGGCGTCTGTCGATGTCGTGCCGGGTGCGCCGGGAACAGCTCCGTTGCTGGTGACGACGGATCCACCGACCTTGACGGTGATTTCGACTGGAATCTGAAACTGGAACGTATACGTGCCGCCCTGCAGGGCCACCGGCGGCGGAGCGATCGCCGTGTCGGTCTTCGGCGGCACCGGCCGGACCTCGATCGGGAGCATGCCGGGCAGCTCGGCGCGCTGCGCCTTCGCGAGCAGCTCACGCACCTTCGGCGAGGGCACCGCGAAATTGGATTCGAGAAACAGTCCCGAGAAGTGGAGGCCGACAGCCTGCCCGTTCTTCAAGCTGATCACCGGCGAGCCCGAGTTGCCGCCGAGCGTGGAGCAGTCGTGCAGCAGTTCGTCCGGACCGACGTCGGTCACCTGGCCCGGCGCGAGCCGTTTCTTCTCGTACACGTCGCCGAAGATTCGCTGCACGAGCCGCTGATCGGGCACGCGCGGATCGCGTGCGGGATAGCCGATGGTGACCACGAAGTCGTCCGCCGACACCGTTTCCGCGAGCGGGATCGGCGGCGCCAGTCGCCGCGCCGGGCCAGACGGCCTGACGCGCAGATACGCGATGTCCGGTTCCGTTGGCGTCGCAATCCACAGAATGGATTCGATCGAGAACTCGAGACTGGCGCTGCGATCGAACTCTTCGAGGAAGTCGATCTGCGCCGACTGCGGACCACCGTTGACGCCGACGCGGAACACGAATCCGTCCTGCGTGCCGCGTCCGAATTCACGCGCGACGTGCCGGTTGGTGACGATGATGTCGTCGGCGACGAGCCAGCCGGTCCCGACCCATGCGAAGTCCGCATTGTTCTTCAGCTCGATGCGACCGATCGAGGGAATCACGACATCGAGGAGCGCGCGCGCGTTGTCGATGCGCGATCGCCAGACGGCGCTGTCCGGCCCGAGAAATTCGGTCGTGACCTTGTTGTTGCGGACGGCGAGGACCGGTCGCGCGCTGGGACGCACGATTGTCTCAGCGACGCGCCGCTCGTAGGCCGTCACTTCGGCATCGACGCGCGCTTCGGCAATCGCCTCGACCATCGCGTCGGCGGCAGGCCCGGCCGCAGCGACGGCGGCTCGGCGCCGCGTCACCCGCTTCGGTTCGGGCTCGATCTCTTCCAGCACCTCCGCTGCCTTGCGCGCGATGGGGAAGACCGCCTCGTCGGCTGCTGGCTCTGCGGCTTTCTGTCGCAGTTCGCGATGCAGATCAGGATCGCGTTTCTCGTACTGATCAACAGATTCGAGGATCTGGCTGCGCTCCGGCATCTTCATGGCGCGAACCTCCGAAATTCGTTGACGATGGGAGCGCAAGTCTAGCGGAGGCGAGCGTGAAGTGCAGTGTTTTTGCCGTAACGCGGGCGCAAACGGCGAGAACGCTTCGCACGATGACCCTCGATGTTCGTTAATGCGACTCCTGCGACGCCCGGCCTTTCAGTTTTCCTCGATTTTCTGCCTTCGGGCCGCGCCGCGGCGGGGTTGGATCATGGCACCCAAGGCGCCTAAACTTAAGCCCGGACAACCACCAGTGACACACGGGCAGACACGTAGAGAGATATTGAAGACCGCCGTCGGCACCGCTGCGGCGATCGTGGTGGCCGGCCGCGATGTGTTTGCCGCTCAGGCGCCAGCCGGAGAGGAGCCGCTGCGGCTCGCCGACGATCTATATGTCATCCGCATTCCTGGGCAGGCGAACATCGTCGCGCACACCAGCGCGGATGGGGTGCTGCTCGTCGATGGCGGATCCGCTGCCGCTGCGGAGGCGGTGATGAAGGCTGTTGCCGGGCTGTCACGAACCGGACCGGTGCACACGCTGTTCAACACGCATTGGCACCCCGAGCAGACCGGTTTGAACGAGCAGATCGGAAAAGCCGGCAAGACGATCATCGCGCAGGAGAACACCCGCCTGTGGCTGACCACCGATGTCACCTGGCCGTGGAACGGGCAGCGGTTCAAGCGTCTTCCCAAGATCGCGCAGCCGAACAAGACGTTCTACGACACAGGCAGCCTGCCATCAGGTATTCGCTACGGTTATCTGCCCGACTGCGCGCACACCGACGGCGATCTCTACGTCTTCTTTCCTCAGCAGAACGTGCTCGCGGTCGGTGACGTGGTCTCGGGGCAGGGCTGGCCGGCTGTCGACTGGGTGACCGGCGGATGGATCGGCGGCATCGTCGGGGCGATACAGCGGCTCGTGACCCTGGCAAATCAGGACACGCGCATCGTGCCGGGCCGCGGCCCGGTGCTGAGCCTTGCGGACCTGAAGACGCAGTTCGAAATGTACGGCGCGATCTACGATCGTCTGACCGGCCTCCTGAACAAGGGACGCAGCCCCAGTGAAGCCGTGGCCGCAAAACCGACGAAGGAATTCGACGAAAAGATGGGAGACGGCGACGAGTTCGTTCGCCGCTCGTTCGAAAGCCTTTGGGCGTACTTGTCACCAGATGCATAACAGCCGCTCGACTGTCGTCGTTTCGCTCGGCATGGCCGTCTTCATGGCGTCGATTGCCGTCGTGTTCACCGCTGGTCAGGCGCCGACGCCCTCGAGAGCGGGAACTGCTGCGCCCGCGCCTGAGGCCGAAGCGCAGCTGGCGACGATTAAGCAGTACTGCGCCGGTTGCCACAACGACCGGGCCAAGACGGCAGGGGTCAGCTTCGACGGCGTGACGGCAGACAGCGTCGGCAAACAGGGCGAGCTGTTCGAGAAGGCGGTGCGCAAGCTGCGCGGCCGCGTCATGCCGCCGCCCAACGCCAAACAGCCGGACGGCGCAACCGTCGATTCGCTCGTCGCCTGGCTGGAAAAATCTCTCGACCGTTCCGAAGGTCCGGCACACGTGCGCGACAAGGTTGTCCTGCACCGCCTCAATCGCAAGGAATACTCGAACGCGGTGCGCGATCTCCTGGCCGTGGACTTCGACGCCGATACCGTGCTGCCGGCCGACGATGCGGTGGACGGGTTCGACAACATTGCGGAAGGCCTGCAGGTCTCGCCGTCGTTCATCGAACAGTACGTCATCGCTGCCCGCGCCGTCGCCGTAAAGGCACTCGGTCGTCCGAACGCGCGTCCCGGCGGCTGGACGTTCCGCGCCGGGCCTGGCGCGCAGCTGACGCACGTGCCCGGGTTGCCGCTCGGCACGCGCGGAGGCATTCTCGCCAACGTTGATCTCCCATCCGACGGCGACTACATCGTCGACGTCGCCGACATGGCCACGCACATCTGGGGCAATGGGATGGAGTTCGAGAACCCCCTCGTCGTCACGCTCGACAACAAGATCGTTTACGAGACGGTGATCGGCGGCGAAGAGGACATGAAGCTCTACGATCAGGTGCAGAACGGGGCGCTGGACAAGGCGAACGCGAAGCTGAAGAACATCCGCTTCTTCGCCACCGCCGGCCCGCACAAGATCGGCGTGACGTTCCGCCGGCGGACCTTCGCCGAGTCGGACGATCAGCTGCAGCAGTTTGCTCCCGGCGGCGGCCAGGACCGTCTGTATCGTGTCGGCTCATTCCAGGTGCGCGGCCCGATGGACGCCAAGGGCATCGGCTCGACGCCGAGCCGCGATCGCATCTTCAGTTGCTATCCCGCCGCCGCGACGTCCGCACCGGATGACGCGAAGTCGCGCCGCAGCTCGCGGGATGTGATGGCGAGCGAAGGCGGCTGTGCAAGGCAGATCATCTCGTCACTGGCGAAGCGCGCATATCGCCGGCCGGTCACCGCCGAAGACGTCAACGAGCTGATGGCGTACTACCAGGACGGCGTCAAGACGGGAAACTTCGACGAGGGGATTCGCAGCGCGATCACCGGCCTGTTGGCGAGTCCGTTCTTCCTGTACCGCACCGAGCATATTCCCGCGGGACTGCGTCCGGGCCAGCCGTACGCCATCAGCGATCTCGAGCTGGCGTCGAAGTTATCGTTCTTCCTCTGGAACTCAATCCCCGATGACCAGCTGCTGCAGCTGGCGATCGGCGGCAAGCTCAGTCAGCCGTCGGCGCTCGATCGCGAGGTACGGCGCATGCTGGCCGATCCGCGTTCAGTGACGCTGGCGGGCAACTTCCTTCACCAGTGGCTCGACATGAAGCGGCTCGATGAGATCGTGCCGGATTCGGCGGTGTTCCCATACGCCTCCGGGCGCTCCGATCCGCGGGAGGATTTCCGCACCGAGCTGACGCTGTTTGCCGACAGCATCTTCCGTGAAGACCGCAGCGTCGTCGATTTGCTGAGCGCGAGCCACACGTATCTGAACGAGCGGATCGCACTCCACTATGGCATCACGGATGTGAAGGGCGATCGTTTCAGGCGCGTCGAGCTCGCGCAGTCGGCGCGGTGGGGGCTGCTCGGCAAGGGCGCGGTGCTGATGGCGGCCGCCTATCCGAACCGCACGTCGCCGGTGCTGCGCGGCGCGTTCATCCTCAAGCACATTCAGGGCGTGCCGCCGGCGACTCCGCCACAGAACGTCCCGACGCTCGACGAAAAGGACATCGGCACGACCAAGGCGCTCACCGTACGCGAGATGATCGCGAAGCATCGCGCCAGCCCGACCTGCGCGGCGTGTCATGCGGTGATGGATCCGCTCGGCTTTGCGCTCGAGAACTTCGACGCCACCGGCGCGTGGCGCGATCGCGACCGTTACGCCGGCGCCAACATCGACTCGTCGGGCGTGCTGCCGGACGGCACCCCGCTGGGCGGTCCGGACGACCTCCGTAAGGCGCTGCTGCGTCGTCCTGAGCAGTTCGTGCAGACGTTTACAGAAGGCTTGCTGGCGTACGCAACCGGGCGCAAACTGGAGCATTACGATATGCCGACCGTTCGGCGCATCGTGCGCAATGCGGCGGCCAGTGACTATCGTTTTACGGCCTTGGTCCAAGGGGTGGTTCGGAGCGACCAGTTCAGAATGCTCCGCGTGCCGCAACCGGCCGCGGCAGGAGATCGCGTAGCGGCTAAGTAGCTGTGGCCGGCAATAGAACGGTGTCGGCCGGGTTCCGCGAGCCACTGAAGCCATGCGAGCGGACCCGGCACACTCGGAGAGCTGACATGCACGTATTCAAAAAGCACATCTCACGTCGTGCAGTACTGAAAGGCGTCGGTGCGAGCATCGCGCTGCCGCTGCTCGACGCGATGAATCCTGCCGCTACCGCGTGGGCCCAGACGGCCGCCGGTTCGACGCCGAAACGGTTCGCCTTCATCGGCTTCCCGCACGGCGCGATCATGGACAAGTGGTCGCCGGCAGGGACGGGCATCAACTACGAGATGTCGCCGATTCTGCAGCCGCTCGAGCCGCTGCGTCAGCACCTGACGATCGTGTCGGGCCTGCGCAACAAGCCGGCGGAGACCCCCGAGCCGCACGGCTACATCGAGATGACGTGGCTCACCTGCGTCAAGCCGTGGGACCACGGCGTCGCCGGTCCGGATTCGGGCGTCAGCGCCGACCAGTTGATTGCGCGCCACGTCGGCAAGGACACACGACTGCCGTCGCTGGAGCTGACGACGGCGCTCGGCGGCGCGCGCATTGCCTGGCGCACACCGACGCAGTCGCTGCCGCAGGAAGGCAACCCGCGTGCGGTCTTCCAGAAGCTGTTCGGCCAGGGTGACACCGACAAGGAGCGCGCGGCGATTCTGCAGGAGACCGGCAGCATTCTCGATCGCGTGCAGGGGCAGGCGGCGCGGCTGCAGGCCAGCCTCGGCGTCCGCGACCGTGTCATCGTCAGCGACTACCTCGACTCCGTTCGTGAGATCGAGCGCCGCGTTCAGATGGCGGCGAAGCAGGACATGTCACGGCTCGAGATCCCGGATGCGCCGGTCGGCACGCCTAACGATCTGACCGAGCATTTCAAGCTGATGTTCGACCTGATGGCGCTGGCGTTCCAGGCCGACATCACGCGCGTGATCACCTTCTCGATGGATCGCGAAGCAAGCATGCGGACCTACACGAACCTGGGCATTGCCGAGGGATTTCATCCGCTGTCGCACCACGGCAACAACGGCCAGAAGATGGAAAAGCTGGTGCAGATCCAGCGCTACCACACTGAGGTGTTTGGAAAGTTCGCCGACCGGTTGGCGAAAGCGAAGGAGGCGGACGGCACCGTGCTCGATCACTCGACGATTCTCTTCGGCAGCAACATGAGCAACAGCGATCGGCACAACAACGATCCGCTGCCGGCGGCGATACTCGGGCACGCGCATGGACGCATCAAGGGTGGCCAGCACCTGAAATATCCGCAGGACTCCCGGTTCGCCGACCTGCTCGTGACGCTGTTCGATCGCAACAACATCCCGGTGGAGAAGCTCGGCGACAGCGGCGGATTGTTCTCGGAGGTCTGATGCGAGGACTGCGTCTTCTGCATCGGCGCGACATCTGGCTGCGGTTCGAGATGTTCGTCGCCGCACTCGCGGTGATCGCCTATCTCGTGCTCTTCGGCTTGAGCCGGATCCTCACCGCCGCCGAACCATCCCTGCTGGAGGTCGCCGAGAGTGGTGACCGCGCGACGGCTGTGCGTCTGCTCGCCAAAGGCGCCGATGCGAACATCACGGGGCCGGACGGCGCGACGCCGATCATGTATGCGGCGTCGAACGGCGACGTCGAGCTGGTGCGTGCGCTGATCAAGGCGGGCGCGAAGGTCAACGTCAGGAACCAGTTCGGCACCTCCGCGATCACCGAGGCGGCGATCATCGGCTCCGCGCCGGTCATCGACGTCCTGCTCAAGGCCGGCGCCGATCCCAACACGAAGAATCCTGAAGGCGAGACGCCATTGATGGCGGCGGCGCGGAGCGGCAACATCGAAGCCGCCACGCTGCTGCTGGAAGCGCGCGCCGACGTCAATGCGAAAGAGGACTTCGGCGGCCAGACGGCGCTGATGTGGGCAGCCGCGCAGGGCCAGGCCGCGATGGTCAAGCTGCTGGCGTCGAAGGGCGCCGACCTCAACGCCCGCGGTGTCGTCAGACAATGGGAACGCAAGGTCATCACTGAGCCGCGTCCGAAGGACATGAACAAGGGCGGCTTCACGCCGCTGCTGTACGCTGCGCGTGAAGGGTGTGTGGCGTGCGTGCGGCACCTGATCGCCGCCGGCGCCGATCCGGATCTCGAAGATCCGGATCGCGTGACCCCGCTCAACATGGCGCTCCTCAACCTGCATTTCGAGACAGCCGTCGCATTGATCGAGGGTGGCGCCGATGTGGACAAGTGGGACCTGTACGGGCGGTCACCGGTGTATATGGCGGCCGACGTCAGTACGTTGCCGATGAAGGGCAACGGCGCGATGGCCGTCCTGCCGAGCGAGGATTCGGTCACGGCTCTCGACGTTGCACGGCTGCTGTTGCAACGCGGCGCGAACCCGAATATCCGTCTCAAACGGCGACCGCCATATCGCGACGTGCCACAGGATCGCGGCGGCGACGCCATCCTGGCGCAGGGAGCGACGCCGCTGCTGCGCGCCGCGCGTGCCGGCGATGCGCCATTCGTCGAACTGTTGCTCAAGAACGGCGCGCTCGTCGATCTGCCGAGCAAGGAGGGCGTCACGCCGCTGATGGCGGCTGCCGGCATCGAGTTCGGCGACCGCGTGACGCGTGGACGCAATCGGACGAACGAGGGCGTGCTGGCGACGATGCGTCTGTTGCTCGATGCCGGTGCCGACATCAATGCGCGGATGGTGACCGAGCCGAGAGCGGCCGGACCGGAGGGTGCTTCTCAGGCCGCGGAGTACGGCATCCGGCTACGCGCGCGGCCAAGTCAGGTGCCAAGCCCGCTCGCCGTGCCGCACCAAACGGCACTGCATGGCGCGGCGCAGCGCGGCTTCACGCCGTTCGTGAAATTCCTGGCCGAGAACGGAGCGGACCTGCAGGCCAAGGACGCGAACGGCCGAACCGCGCTGGATCTGGCGAAGGGGATCGGCGTACCGGGCGTCCGCCAGGCCACGCGCGAGCCGTTTCCTGAGACCGCCGCCCTACTCGAGTCGCTTATTGCCGGCAAGAGCGCTGCGCAGAAATAGATTGCCTGGGTGAGGTGTGAACCCTGACCCGCGCTCTTCACGTATAACCTTCTGACGAATGGCCAAACGCAGCGGGTTGAAAACGGCCGGTCTGATTGCCGGGATCGGTTGTCTGTCCCTGATCGCGATCGTCGTCGGCGGCGTGATTATCGCCGCCGTGTGGGCGAAGGCCACGGTTGCCAACCTCGGCGATCCAAGTCCACAGCATGTCGAGCGGCGGATTGCGCTTCTCCCGGCTGCTGCGACAACAGCGGAGCGCCCGGCCGATGCTGCGGCCATCGCGCGCACGGCGCCGCTGCGATTGACGCTCGAACTGCAGGAAGGCGATTTCACCATCCGGCCCGGACAGCCCGGAACGGAGATTCAGGTCGAGGGCGACTACGCGCCCGGTCTGTATGAGTTGATCGAGAGCCAGGAGACCGATTCGGCCACCGGTGTCCGCCGCGCCACCGTCCGCTTTCGGTCGAAAGTGCCACCGTGGGCGCGGTTCTTTTCCAACATCGGTGGCAACGGCGACAATCGTCCGAAGATCACAGTCACTATTCCACGCGGTTCACCGCTCGATCTCTCGCTCGGCGTGACGATGGGTCAGTCGGAGATCGATCTGGGCGGGCTGACGCTCGGTGATGTGCAGGTCAACGCGTCGATGGGTGAGCACCGGATCGATTTTCACGAACCGGTCGCTGCCGAGGGAGTGCGCAGCCTGCGCCTCAACGCGAGCATGGGCAATGTGTTCGTCGAGAATCTCGGCAACGCCCGCGCGGAAACGATCAACACCTCGGGCAGCATGGGCAACCTGACGGCGAATCTCGGCGGCGCCTGGCCGTCTGGCGGAACGTCCAACGTGACATTCGAGCAGTCGATGGGAGAGCTGACGATCCGGGTCCCCTCGAACATCCGCCTCGACGCCGACATCCGCGACACGTCCAATCGAAACACGCCGCGTCCGGAACTGAAGCAGCCCGCCGATCCCGACGCCCCCACCCTCCGCCTGCGCGTCACCTCATCGATGGGCAACAGCCGGGTGATTCAGTACTGACGGCCGACAGGAAGGTCGGGCGCTGCCAACTACCACCCACTTCCCACTACCAACGCGGCTGGCGAGTCAATGCGGTGAATCAAGGCACTCGGCCGATGATACGACCGGTTCTGGCGATAGAATCACCGCTTCTGACTCAAAGGAGACGCCCGTGATCCGACCGACGCTCGGCTTGACACTGACGGCTGTAGCCCTGTCAGCTGCCCTTGGTCACGCCGGTCCCTCCGTGTATCCGACCGGCACGACCATCTACGAGCCGGCACGCGCATGGAGCGGGTTCACGGTCCTGTCGCTGCTCGGAACCCAGTCCGTCGTCGTCATCGACATGAACGGCAATGTCGTCAAGCGGTGGGACGGCTACAACAATTCGGCCGGTGGTCCGGCGCGTGTGCTGCCGAACGGCGACGTCATCGCCGCCAGTGGTGCGCGTCCTGGCCGGCAGGAGTCGCTCGAGCTCGTGCAGCGGGATTTCGCCGGCAACGAGGTGTGGCGCTTCGATCGCAACGAACAGATCACGACCAGCGACGGAAAGACCGTCCCGTCGCTGCGCCAACATCACGACTGGCAGCGCGAGGATTTTCCGGCCGGCTACTTTTCACCGGAGGCCACTCCCGCGCGCTCGGGAAGCAACACGTTGATCCTGGCGCACACCGACCGTCGCGTCCCCGAGATCGCGGACGTAATGCTCCAGGACGACCGCCTCATCGAGGTGTCGCCGCAAGGGCAGGTGGTGTGGCAGTGGCTCGCCGGCGATCACATCAACGAGCTTGGTTTTGACGCGAAGGCACGGGCGGCGATCCGGGGTGCCCGTGCCGGCGGGGCCGGGCGTGGTGACGCCGGGCGCGGCGATGCAACCGCGGCCGATGCGGGTCGTGGAGGCGCAGGTCGCGCCGGTCCTGGTCGTGGTCCCGCCGGCGATAGCGGCGCATTCGACTGGCTGCACCTCAATTCGGCGACCTACGTCGGACCCAATCGCTGGTTCGACGCCGGCGACAAGCGTTTCGCACCGAACAACGTGATCATCAGCAGCCGCGAGGCGAGCCTGCTCGCCATCGTCGCCCGCGACGGATCGATCGTGTGGCGCCTCGGTCCGGATTTCCTGCAGTCGGACGCGCTGCGTGCCATCGGTCAGATCATCGGGCAGCATCACGCGCATCTGATCCCGAAGGGGCTGCCTGGCGCGGGCAACCTGCTGGTGTTCGACAACGGCGGCCCGAGCGGCTACGGTGAGCCGACCGGCACTGCGCCGAGAGGCGTGGGCGTCTATGCGCGTCCCAACTCACGCATCCTCGAGATCGACCCCGTCTCGCTGAAACTCGTCTGGTCGTACACCGCACCAGGACAGTTCTTCAGCACGAACATCAGCGGCGCGCAGCGGCTCGCGAACGGCAACACGCTGATCACCGAGGGTGCCGGCGGCCGCATCTTCGAAGTGACCAGCGATCGCCGGATTGTCTGGGAGTTTATGAATCCGCTGTTTGTCAACGCGCGCAACGCCGTTTACAGGGCCTATCGCATTCCGTATTCGTGGCTTGCTCAACTGCCGCGGCCGCAGGAAAAGGCGGTCATACCGCCGGCCCAGAGTGAGTTCCGGGTGCAGTGAACACCTGATCTTTAGTAGCAGCAGCTCATGAATTCCTGAGTGATATAAGAACATTCGCCCGGCGCGGGGATTCGCTCGGTGAATGGGTAATCGTGCGTCTCTCGAGAAAACGTCCTGCCACGCCGGCCTCGATGTCTGGAGGTCGATCATGATTCGAAGTTTGCCGTCGCGATCGTCGCGCGGCGCGCTCATCGGTGCGGTAGCCGTCGTGCTCTCGGCGACTGCTGTCGCACTCACAAATCCGGTTCCTGTCCTCACCGGGCTCAACGCCCCGCGTGGTCTGGCCGTCGGACCGGCCGGCCGCCTGATTTACGGGGAATTCAACGGCGCGGTCAGCGAGCTGATCGCGCGCGGTCAGAATGCAGGGGACGCGCAACTGCTGAATGCGGTGCCGGCGACGACCGTTGCTGCCCCGGCAGTCGGTACGCTCGGCGGGCAGATTTTCGTTCTGACGGCGCAGGGTGCGCCAGGCAGCGGCTCGAACACGTTGTATCGAGTCACTAATGGAACCGTCCGCGCCCTTGCTGACATCGGCGCGTATCAGGTCATCGATCCGGATCCGTACAACGTGACGTTGGCGCCTGACGAGTCGAATCCATTTGGTGTCGCGCCGCTGCCGGACGGGAGTGTTCTCGTCTCCGACGCCGCCGGTAACGATCTGCTGCGCGTCTATCCGGACGGCGACATTCTTACGGTGGCGAGACTGAAGCCGCGAACCGTTACCGCTCCCGGGGGGGCCGGTCCGCCGGCGGGCACCCAGGTCCTGTCGGAAGCGGTGGCAACGTCGGTAACCGTTGGCGCCGATGGCTACTACTACGTCGGCGAACTGCGCGGTGTCCCGGCCACACCAGGCACATCACAGGTCTGGCGAATCGCCCCCAACTCGGTCAATGCCATTTGCGATCCACTGGCGCCGTCGAGCGGACCCTGCCAGCGCTACAAAGACGGATTCACATCGATCGTCGACCTCGACGCCGGCAGCGACGGAAGCATCTACGTGGTGGAGCTCGCCAAGCAAAGCTGGCTGCAGTGGCTGGCCGGGCTCGGCGGCCCGCCGATTGGCTCCGTCCGTCGGATTGCGCCGAACGCCGGCGCAGTGTCAGAGCTCGTTCCGGGGCAGTTGTTGTTGCCGTCGGGTATCGCGGTCACGTCGGACAACGCCGTCTATGTGACGGGGCCGATATCCCCGCTGGCTGGACCGGGCGCGATCAAAAGAATCCAATAGTCGTGGCCGGTGGGCCGACGCGGCTACACTTACTCCCGGCTTCTGCCACGAGGAGGAAGGTGATGGCGCGTCACGCATCGGCGGTCATTCTGGGTCTGGCAGTACTGGCTGGCGAGGCTGGTCCGGCATCCGCGCAGGGCGCATGCGATCGCGCGTGTCTGCGCATGATGCTCGACCAGTACCTTGCCGCGGTGATCAAACACGATCCGGCTGCCGCTCCTATCGCCGTCGGCGTGCGGCAGACGGAAAACGCGATCAATGTCCGACCGGGAAACGGCGTGTGGAAGACGGTGACGGCGCTCGGCAAGGTGCAGCGGCGCTACGTCGATCCGGTGTCTGGCCAGGTTGCGTACTACGGGACGGTCGAAGAGGGCAGCAGTACCGCGATCGTCACAGTCCGCCTGCGCGTCGAGAACAGGCAGATCACCGAAGTCGAGTGGTATCTCGCCCGCGAGAACGATCCCGGGCTGAACGGGCCGCGGCGGCAGGGCGGTCCACCAGCCAATCTGCATAATCCCGGATACCTGGCGGAGAACCCACCGCCGGATCGCGTGGTGCCTCGCAACCAGCGATCCGATCGCGCCACGCTGGTCCGGATCGTCGAAAGCTATTTCGATGCAATCACCTCGCACGACGGCTCGGTAGCGCTGACGCATCCTGGCTGCGGTCGCGTCGAAAACGGCTCGCCGGCCCCCGCCGGCCGCTTCCTGCCGGCCGGACCCGCGCGCGGAGGACAGCCACCAGCCGCCGCACCGCCGGCCGGTCGGGGCGCGCCGGCAGGCCCGGCCGGCAACGACTGCGTCGGCGGTCTGCAGAACTTCAGCGGACAGATGGTGGCCGCGCAGCGGATTCCGCTGGTCGACGAAGACGCACAGGTCGTTCTTGCCTTCGCGGTCTTCATCCGCCGGCCCGGATCGCCGACGCCGCGGAACGTGTTCAGCGAGTGGTTCGTGATCGACGAGGCGAAGATCAAAACGATCTACACGGCGATGTTCTACCCACCGGCGGATCTGGCGGTGCCGAACTGGCCGCCGTATGTCGGCAACTGGCCGCTGCCCGCGACGACAGTGCCGGTGCCCGCCCCGCCCCGTCAGCCGTAGAAAATGCGAATCACCCCTTCGATCAGCCTGATGTTCAACGGGGACTGTGACGCGGCGTTCGCGCTGTATCAGCAGTGCTTCGGGGCGACGGTGACGTTCCGGATGACGTGGGGCGAATCGCCGATGGCCCACACCGCGCCGCCGGAGTGGCACGACAAGGTCATGCACGCCACGCTGAGTATCGGCGACGCTGTCATCTACGGCGGCGACCCGTTGACCGGTACGTACAAACGGCCGCAGGGTTTTCAGCTTCAGCTCAATCTCACAGACGTGGCGGCGGCCGAACGGATTTTCGCGCTGCTCGCGGAGGGCGGAGAAGTCACCGTCGCCCTCCAGCAGACGTTCTGGGCGCAGCGGTTCGGGTCGGTCATCGATCGCTTCGCCATTCCGTGGGCCATCAACTGCGGAGAAGGCGCCGCGGGCTGAGCGTTACGGGGCGCGGCACGTGAAGTTCGACGCGTCCTTCGGATCGCCGCCGCCCGGGTAATGCGCGTAGCGTGGGGTGCAGTCGGAACTACGAAGGGCGCGAAGAGATCGAAGGGCGCGAAGAAATCGAAGGGCGCGAAGGAGATGGATTGTTACGCTGCTCCCGCGGCCTCGATCAGCTCCATCACACGTTCCCACGTGGTGACGTGCATTCCGTAGGTGTAGGCGACCCACCGGCGCATGCCGTCGGGCCAATTGCGCCAGCGTGCGGCGGCGCGCTGTGCACGCAGCGCCTCCCGCAGCGGCAGTGCGCCGCTCTCGAACACACGGCGTATCGCGCTCAGGGAGAACCCGAGCAGCTTGAGCGCTGCGATGTGCTGAACTCTGACGAGGTCGTCCCCCGTGTAGACGCGATAGCCGGCCTGCGTGCGGCTGGCGCGGAGGAGGCCGATGCGGTCGTAATGACGCAGCGTCTTGGCGGTGACACCGGCAAGTGCGGCAAACTCTCGAACGCGGTAGGTCTGTGCCACGGCTGTCAGTGTCAACGTTGCCGTAGGGGCAACGTCAAGTCACACGTCGGCGCCACGCGCGTTCTCGCAGTGGTCAGGCCCGCCCCGCGCTATTTCTTGCGCGCAACGAGGAGATCCCGAGGTGCGTCGAGGCGGACCAGCTTTTCCACCTCGAAGCCTGCGGCGTTGAGCAGATCCCGATACTCGCTCTCCGAACGCTCGCGCGCGCCCGACTCGTTCGCCAGCAACATCAGCAGATCCTTCACGTGCGTGGTCGGTGAGGCCGAGAAGTCGTCGCGGAGTACGGACTCGCTGACGAGAAGCGTTCCGCCCGACGGCAATGCCGCCGCGCAGTGACTCAGAATCCTGGCGCAGACCTCGTCGCTCCAATCGTGCAGGATGTGACCGAGCAGGATGACGTCGGCGCCGGTCGGATATGGACCCTGAATCAGATCGGCGGCCACGGCGGTGAAACGATCGGCCAGGCCCGCCGCGGCGATGTTCTCGCGCGCGACGACGCAGACGGGCTCCATGTCGGTGATGACGCCGCGGAGATGCGGATGCCGGACGCCAATGGCGATCGACTGGCCGCCCGGTCCACCGGCGACGTCCATGATGCAGCGGTGCGCCGAGAAGTCGTAGGACTCGGCAACCAGTTGTCCCTGAGGCACGCTAATGGCGTTCATCAGCTCGGCAAACTCGCGCAGGCGTACGGGATCGGCATACAAGCCGGCGAACGCGTCGGCGGCATCGACGCCCAGCGTCTGCCGCCAGCGCGGCGAGTATTCACGCAGCGCGTCGGTCAGATGCGCCGTCATCGCGTAGAACGGATTGATCCGGGCGGTCGGTCCGAGCCTGACGGCTGACCGCGATGAGCAGAGTTCACCGAGCTCTGAACTGCGGAACCGGTCGCCAGCCCGATCGACGAGGCCGATGCTCGCGAGGTGCATCAGCAGCCTGCGGCAGGCGACCGGGCGAAGGCCGATCCGCGGGGCAATCTCGTCCGCAGTCGCTGGCGTGCTGGTGACCGCGTCGAATACGCCGAGATCGCATGCGGACATGAACGCCTGCGAGCTCACGAATCCAAACGCGATTTCCATCAGGCGCTGTTGCGCCTGCGCCAATGTTGCGCCGCCGGTGGCTGCTGCCAGTGTCATCTGAGACTCCAGAAGAAGGTTGGGCCCGAAATGTTACTCGCGCGCAACAGAAACGGCGAGCCTCCTCTTGCACTGGACGTAGAATCCCGTCACAGCGATGGGGACATCACGTATGCGAACCAAAAAGATTCTGCTGCTGGGAGCCGTCATCGCTGGATCGCTGACGACATCGGTGCTGACGCCCGCCGCGCTCGCCCAGGTCCAGGCCGCTCGGATCACACGGCCGGCGATTGCCGAGAGTGCGGCGGCGCTGGAGCCGATCGCTCCCGTGGCGCAGGACGGCTATCGCGGTCAGGGATTTCTGCGGAAGCCACCAGGCACCGGGCCGTTTCCGGCCGTCGTCGTGATCCATCCGGGCCTGGAGCAGTGGCCGGCGGAGTTGCTGCGCGGGTATGCGACGAGTGCGCTGCCGTCACGCTTCCTCGCTGCCGGCTACGTGGTCGCGAACGTGACCTACAGAAGCCGGGACGTCGACCCGCAGTCGCCGCTGTCGCTCCGTGATTCGGTAGCGGCCGTGGATTACGTGCAGAAGCTCCCGTATGTCAATGCGGGCAGTCTCGCCGTCTACGGGTGCAGCGGCGGCGGCGACCTTGCCGTTGCCGTCGCGTCCGAGCGGCGCGTCGCGGCCATCGCGGCTGAAGAGCCGGCCAGCATTCTGTTTACGGGGGTATTCGACAAAACATCGGCCAAAGCAGGCCCGCGATACACACCGCAGGACTCGGCGCCGCTGTTCGTCAATCCGCGGCAGCACTACACGAGTGAGCGGCAGCGTACGACGAGGGCAAAGATCGCGAAGATCCAGTCGCCCATTCTGATTCTCCAGGGCGACGTGAGAACGCCTCTGGCGGTGAATGATTTCAACGCTGCCGTACTGATTCCTGAACTGAAGTCCGCAGGCAAAAGTGTCGAGGTGATGACCTATCCGGGCATGCCGCACTGCTTCGCGTTTGGCGCGCCCGGCGCGACGGAGGCGATGGCGACATCCGCTGAAAAGGCGTTTCAGGAAATGGACAAGTTCTTCCGCGGCCACCTGGCCACGCAGCCAAAGCCTGTTGATCCTTCGCGCGTCAGTCGGGTTCCAGCCGTGGCGCCGTGACGAGCAGCCACAGCGTGCTGTCACGGTTGGACCTGAGCGAGCCGCAGATTTTGCGGCGACGCTGGCTGGCCCGACGCGTTCTGCGCTGAGACGGCGAGCGCGACGCCGGCGGCGGCCGATGTCTTCAAGCGGGAATTTCGATGTCGACGATCAATCCACCATCCGCGGCATTCTTCGCGCCGATCGTGCCGCCGTTGGCGGCGACGGCGCGTTGCGCGATGGCGAGGCCGAGTCCCGATCCATCGTTCACGGTGCCAGCGATCGTATGGACACGGCGGAAGGGCAGAAAAATCTCCGCGAGCATGCTGTCGGGTACGCCCGGTCCATGATCGCGAATGCGGATGACAACCCGCCCGCCGTCGCGGCGGATCGACACGTCGACGGCGGTTCCCTCACCAGTGAACCGCACGCCGTTGCGGACGACGTTTTCGACGGCACTGCGCAGCAGCTCTTCAGAACCGGAGACCGCGCACTCGTCGAACTCGATGACGGTGACGCGGCGGGATAGCGCTCGCGCCTCGAAATCGGCATCGGCGACGACCTCGTGGACGAGCGCCGTCAGGTCGACAGACGATGACGTGGTTCCGTGACTTCCGTTCTCG
>Ga0111538_10003545_pt1 | contig 21800 bp, 17 predicted proteins | sample SoiMethybrSBSTD1_FD_79669 | JGI IMG/M metagenome (GOLD analysis project Ga0111538, IMG submission 79669) | Bulk soil microbial communities from a Populus tree surrounding site in Tennessee, USA - Soil MetaG P. TD hybrid SBSTD1 (version 2)... | ecosystem: Environmental > Terrestrial > Soil >... | reverse complement strand
GCGACCCGTGCGAGGTGGGCATGCCCTCGCAGTCCTCGAGGTCCTTGACCCCGATGGGGACGCCGGCGAACGGTCCGGGGTCGTGCCCGGCGGCCACCGCGTGGTCGACGGCGGCGGCGGCGTCACGGGCCCGGGCCTCGTCGAGGTGGACGAAGGCGCCCAGCCGCTCGTTGCCCGCGGCCACGGCGGCGAGGGCGTCGTCGAGGACCTCGACCGCCTTCCGCTCGCCCCGCCGCACCGCCTCGGCGATCTCGATGACCGACTCGCGCATGGGATCCCCCTCGTCGCCGCCTGTCCGGAACGGCCGAGCATAGGCACGCGGTCGGCCCGGCGGCCCCGGCGGCCCCGGCCGGCCCCCGGCGACCCGGGGGCCTCCCGCCTCAGCCGGTGGCGGGCTCGGGAGCGGGCTCGTCGGGGTCCGGCGGGACGTCGCCGTCGTCGCCCGACCCGCCGGCCGCCCCGGACGCGCCGGCCGGCGCCGTGCGGCCCTCGGCCTCGAGCTCGCGGTTGTGGGCCCGCCAGTCGGCGATCACGTTGATCGTCATGGCCGTGATCGGCACGGCGAGGATGGCGCCGAACGCCCCGAAGAGCGTGCTGCCGCCGACGATGGCCGCCAGCACGACGAGGGGGTGCAGCTCGAGGTTCTTGCCGAACACCAGCGGCGCCAGCAGGTCGTTGTCGAACTGCTGCACGAGCACCGCCACCACCAGCACGATGACGGCCGGCGTGAACCCGGCGGTCACGAGCGTCACCAGCACGGCGACCGCGCCGGCGAGCACGGCCCCGGCGAACGGCAGGAACGCGGCGAAGAACGTGATGACCGCCACGGGGACCGCCAACGCCCCGCCGACGAGCCAGACCGTGGTGCCGATGATGATGCCCTCGATCACCCCCAGCGTCGCCGACCCCTTCAGGTAGCCGCCGAGGGTCTGCCACGACTTGGCGGCGAGCCGGCGGGCCAGCGGGCGCCTGTCCTCGGGCAGGAACGTGAGCGTCCACTCGCCGAAGCGGTCGCCGTCCTTCAGCACGAAGAACGTCGTGACCAGGGCCAGCACGATGCCGGTGATGACCTCGAACGCCACGACCGTGCCGCTGACGACCGTGCCGCTCTGCGACTCGAGGGTCGTGCTCAGCCGATCGCTGGTCTCGTCGCGGAAGTCGTCGATGTCCTGCCGGGAGATGTCGAAGGGGCTGTCCTCGACGAGCCAGTCCTCGACGTCGTCGACCGCGTTCTCGAGGGTCGGGCCGAGATCGCTGAACTCGTCGACGATCGCGGGCACCAGCAGCGAGAAGATGCCCGCCATCACGGCCAGGAACCCGAACAGGGTCATCGCCGCCACCGCCGCCCGGGGCACGCCGCGGCTGCGCAGCCGGCTGGCGACGGGGTCGAGCGCCCGGCCGAGCAGCATGGCGATCGCGCCGGCGAGCACGAGCACCCACAGCACGGTCAGCAGCTTGAGCAGGGCCCAGCCCACGATGCCGATGCCGATCAGGCGCCAGGCGTACGCGCCGGCCCGCGCCACCGCCGGATGGACGAGCGGGCGGTCCGCCCGCACGGGGGTGGTCGGTCGGTTCTGCGGCACGGGTTCCCTCCGGGTGCGCCCGGGGTGCTGGCGACGCCGGGCGGCGCCCGACGGTTGTACCCGTCGATCGTAGGTTCGACCCTCGTCGCGTCCGGGGACCGCGGCGACGGCGCCTCCCTCAGGACGAGGGGATCCAGCCGGTGACCAGGTCGGCGTAGCGCTCGGCGCCGTCGGCGGTGACGTGGAAGCCGTCGTCGCGGATCAGGCCGGGCTCGCCCGAGGCCAGCGAGCGCCAGTCGACCAGCCGGGCGTTGGGGTGGCGGTCGACCGCCGCCTGGAGCTGCTCGTTCACCTCGGCTTCCCACCGCCGGGGCACGAAGACGTTGACGAGCAGCACCAGGCGGTCGGGCCCGGCCGCCGCCAGCAGCGCGTCGACCTGCTCGGCCGTGAACGGCCCGTTGGTGCCCAGGTGGAGGACCAGCACCTGGCCGAGCGTGCCGGCGGACGCGGCGGCGACGACGAGGTCGGTGGCGTCGGAGAGCTGACGGCCCACCGCGGCGTCGACCGACAGCGACGCACCCATGCGGTTCGACAGCGCCTGGGCCGCACCGACCAGCACCGAGTCGCCGATGGCGGTGGTCGGCAGGTAGGTCGGCCCCGGCGGGGGCGGTGGGGGTGCGGTCGTGGTGGTGGTCATCAGCGAGCCCGGAGCCGGGAGGGCCGCGGCGACCGGCGTGGTCGTGGGGACCGGCTCGGCCGTGGTCGTCGTGACGTCGCCGGCCGAGATGACCACGGAGGCGGGGTCGGTGGCGTCGGGCGGCGCCGCGGTCACGACGTCGTGGGTCACCGACGCCGTCGCCGTGAACGCCAGCACCGCGACGAGCAGCAGCGCGACGGCGGTGGCGGGGCGGCCGGTGGCGATGCCGGCGACCGCGTCCCAGGCGGCGCGGCACGTCGCCCGCAGCCCGTCGCGGCGGATCGGCTGCTCGAGGTAGCGGTACGACACGGCGGCCAGCCCCAGGATCAGCGCCACCTGCACGGCCACGGCGAGGGGCTGCTCGGGTTGCTCGCCGGGCGCGTCCGACAGGAAGACGATGACGGGCCAGTGGTACAGGTAGATGCCGTACGACCGCTGCCCGATCCACCGCAGGGGCGCGGCCGACAGCACGCCCGACGTGAGCGTCGGCGCGGGGTAGACCGCCACGGCCAGCAGCGCGAGCGTGCCCAGCTGCACCGCCGTGAACCCGCCCCGGAACGCCGTGGCCCGGTGCTCGTCGAGCGCCAGCACGTACCAGGCCAGCACCGCCAGGCCCACGAGCGCGACCGAGTCGAGCGCCGACGTGAACCGCCGGCTGGCGTGGGGGCGCAGCCGGTTGGGCGTCCAGAACAGGCCGAGCGCGACCCCGAGCAGCAGCCCCGACAGGCGGGTGTCGGCGCCGAAGTAGACCCGCGACGGGTCGGACCCGGGCTGGTAGAGCACGAGGCGCAGCACCGTGGACGCCGCCGCCAGGCCGAGCACGATCTGGACGGCCCGCACGCGCGTCCGCCGGGCCAGGACGAACGCCGCCAGGAGGGGGAACAGCAGGTAGAACTGCTCCTCGATCGACAGCGACCACAGGTGCTCGAGCGCGGAGGGGCCCTCGGCCGCCTCGAAGTACGACGCCCGGTCGAACACCAGGCGCCAGTTGAGGTGGTACCCGAGCGCGGCGATGCCCTGCGTGCGCAGCGCGGCCAGCCGTTCGGGCCGGGCGATGCTCGCCACGACCAGCGTGCCGACGATGACGGCCACCATCGCCGGCAGCAGCCGGCGCAGGCGCCGCAGCCAGAACCCGCCGAGCGCGATGGCTCCCGTGCGCTGGTGCTCGTTGACGAGCAGGGCGCACACCAGCCAGCCCGAGATGATGAAGAACACCTCGACGCCGATGTAGCCCCCGGCCACCCCCGAGTAGCCGAGGTGGTACGCGACGACGAGCGTGACGGCCACCGCCCGCAGGCCGTCGAGCGAGGCGACGTAGCCGATGGGGCGGCGGTGCCACGACGGCCGGTGCGCGTCGGGTCGGGTGGGTGGGGACGTGCCGGGGGATCCGGCCGTGTCGGCCGGCGCGCCGCCGGGCGGACCCGGCGGCCGATCGATCGTCGTGGCCATGTCAGCAGTCGAGGGTGGCGAGGTCGGGCGTGGTGGGTGTTGCGCTGGACGGCGACGCCGGGGCCGTGGTCGAGCTGGAGGCGTCGGGGAGCGTCGTGGGCGTGGAGGTCGTGGTCGGCGGCCGGGCCTCGGGCCGGGTGCCCTGCCAGTCGGTGCCGGTGACCAGCTCGATGGCGGTCGTCCCGGGCGCGGCCTCGAGCGTCGCGCCGCCGGCGAGCCAGCGGCTCACGAGGTCTGCGGCCGCCTCCTGGCCGGGCGGGTAGCGGACGACGGTGCCGCTGTCGCCGCCGCCGGGCTCGTCGCCGGCGACGGTGGCCGCGAAGCCGACGCCCGCCAGCGCCTCGGTGGCCTCGGCCCCCTGCCGGGGGACGCCCGTGCCGTTGCGCACGGTGACCCGCACCGACTGCGGCGACAGCTCGCCGGTACCGCCCCGGAACAGGGCCAGGGTCGCCTCGGTCTGGGGACCCTCGACGAGCCGCAGGATCTGGGCCTCTCCGACCGTGTCGGGCGTGCCCTCGAGCGAGTACGTGGCCAGGCTCTGCGGGTCGAACGACCGGAAGCGGGTGCCGAGGTCGAAGATGTCGTCGGCGGTGAGCTCGCTGTCGACGGTGATGCCCCCGAGGGCCACGTCGATGAGCTGGTCGAGCGTGCCGGGGTTGCGGGCGCCGCGGTCGATGGCCCGCGACAGGGCACGCCGGATGAAGTCCTGCTGGCGGGCGATGCGTCCGATGTCGGACCGCGCGTCCTCGACCCACCGGCCGTTTATCTCCTCCTCGTAGTGGCGCGAGCGCACGTACGCGAGCGACTCGACGGGGTCGAGCGTGTGGCACCCGGCCTCGGGGATGTCGAGCCCGGTCTCCTCGTCGCGGGCGGGCCGCGGGATCGGCACCGGGACCCCGCCGATGGCGTCGACGAGCCCCCGGAACGAGGCGAAGTCGACCTGGACGTAGTGGTTGATCTCGATGCCGAAGTTCTGGGCGATCGTGCGGATCAGCAGGGGCGCCCCGCCCCGCTGCATCGCCAGGTTGATGCGCCCCTGGCCCATGCCGTCGGCCAGCGTGAGGTAGAGGTCGCGGGGCAGCGACAGCAGCGCCGCCCGGCCCGAGGCCGGGTCGGTGCGCAGGATCATGATCGTGTCGGAGCGCAGGTCGGTGGGGTCGCGCCCGATGCGCACCGAGTCGTCGGCGGGCAGGTCGGACGCGTTGTCGATGCCGACGAGCAGGTAGTTCTCGGGCTCGTCGGACCCCTCGGACTCGCCGAGGACGCCGCTCAGCTCGACCCGCGGCAGCCGCTCGTACTTGCGGAACGCGTAGGCAAGGCCGGTGGCGCTGGCGAGCAGGCCGATGGTGGACGCGCAACCGCCCGCGATCGCGAGTCGCTGGCCCCAGGTGCGACGACGTCGCCCCGTGCCGTGGCGCTCGCGCGTCCCCTGCACCCGGCCGACACTACCGGTCGTCAGGTGCGGGACCAGACGATCCCTGGGCTGCCTCCGCGGTCCAGGTCGGGCCCGCGATCGGCGACGGCGAGCGCAGCACCAGCTCCTCGAGCCCGACGCCCGGCACGGCCACCAGCGTGCCCAGGGTGGCGACCAGCACCCGGGCGACGTCGTCGGTGTGCATGAACCGCTCCTGCATCAGCCCGTGACGCACCCAGCTCTCGAGCGCGTCCCCGAGCTCGGGCATGGTGAACCCGGCGCCGAACTCGCTGGGCTGGGTGGCGCCGACGACCACGCACGTGAACCGCGTCGCGGGGTGCTCGGCGCGCCATCCGTGCAGCGACGCCTCGAGGGCCGCCTTCGACGCCGCGTACGGCACCAGGCCGAGGCGCGGCGACGACGTGGTCTCCGACGACAGCACCGCGACGACGCCGGCGTCGGCCAGGTGGGGCAGCGCGGCGCGGACGACCTGGTTGCACCCGACGACGTTGGCGTCGAGGGTGGCGTGCCAGGTGGCGGCGTCGGTGTCGGTCAGGCGGCGGAGGTGGGCGAGCCCGACGGTGTAGAGCAGCACGTCGAGGCCGCCGAGCTCGGCGACGGCGTCGGCCACGATGCCCGCGGGCCCGCCGGGGGCGCAGACGTCGCCGACCACGACCGAGCCGCCACCGGCCTCGGCGACCGCGGCCTCGAGGGCCGCGGCCCGGCGGGCGGCCAGCACCACGTGCGCCCCCGATCGGACGGCCGCGACGGCGGCGGCCCGCCCGATCCCGGCGGAGGCGCCGACGACGAGCACGCGGCGCCCGGCCAGCGTGGCGGGCCCGGCGCCGGGACCGCCCTGCGCGGGGTCGACCCCGTCGGCCATCAGAGCGCGGCGGCGAGCCGGTCGGCGGCGGCCTCGGGGGTGCCGATGCCGACGTCGAGCACGAGCGCCCGCTTGAGGAACAGGTGGGCGTCGAGCTCCCACGTGAAGCCGATGCCGCCGTGCACCTGGATGCACGCCCGGGTGGCGCGGTCGGCCGCCCGGGAGGCGACGATGCGGGCCGGCTCGGAGATCCGGTGGACCCCGGCGGCGTCGCCCGTCCCGGCCTCGGCCTGCTCCGCCCGCAGGAACTCGTCGATCGTGACCCCGGCGGCCTGCACCGCGGCGCGGGCCACCTCGACCTGCACCTGGGCGTCGGCCAGCAGGTGCTTGACCGCCTGGAACGAGCCGATGACCCGGCCGAACTGGGTGCGGTCCGTGGCGTACGCGGTGCCGAGCGCCACGGCCGCCTCGGCCAGGCCGACCTGCAGCGCGGCGGCCAGCAGGGCGCCCGCGTTGCGCAGCCCGCCCGCGACGTCGGGGCCGCCGACCCCGCGCCCGGGGGGCAGCACGTCGACCAGGTCCACCGGGGTCAGCGGGTCGAGCGGACGGTCGACGGGCCGCGACGAGGTCGGCGGGTCGACCAGCGTCACGCCGTCGTCGGCCACCACGAGCAGGGCGTCGAGGCCGGCGAGGTGCTCGACGAACACCGGGTCGCCGGCGGGGACGAGCCCCACCACGGCCTCGCCCGCGGCGGCCCGGGCCGCGAGCTCGGCGACCTCGTCGCCCGCGTCGCGGAGGCCTGCGGCGAAGAAGGTGCCCAGCAGCGGTCCCGGCACGGCGGCCCGGCCCAGCTCCTCGTACACGATCGTGGCGTCCGCCAGGCCCAGCCCGACGCCTCCCTCGGACTCGGGTTGCGTCAGGGCGAAGATGCCCATGCCGCCCAGCTCGCGCCACAGGGCGCGGTCGACGGCGCCGGGCATGTCGATCACGGCGCGCCGGGCCTCGGATGTCATCCGGTCGGCGAGGAAGCGGCGCAGCTCGTCGCGGAGCGCGACCTGATCGTCGTTCAGCTCGAAGTCCATGCTCGCTAACGCTCCTTCGGCAGGCCGAGCAGGCGCTCGCCGACGATGTTGCGCTGGATCTGGGCGGTGCCCGCTGCGATCGACAGCGACAGCGAGTAGAGGCGCTGGTGCACGTGGTCGAGGTGCCGGGCCGACAGGCCGGTGGGGTCGTCGAGCGCTAACCGCGCCCGCCCCAGGACCTGCAGCGCGACCTCGCCCATGCGTTCGCGGGTCTCGTGGTAGGCGAGCTTGAACACCGACCCGCCCACGCCGGGCGAGCCGTGGCGGGCGGCCCGGGCCACGTTGCGCTTCGTCAGCGCCCACTGCGCCTCGAGCTCGGCGGCGACGAGGGTGAGATCGCGGCGGATGCCGGCGTCGTCCCACGCCGTGCCGTGCCCGTGGGGGGTCTTCCTGGCGATCTCGACGAGGTCGGTGAGCAGGCGCCTCGACCCCAGCAGCTCGCTGACGAACGCCGTGCCGCGCTCGAAGCTGAACGTGACCATGGCGACGCGCCAGCCGTCGTTCTCGGCACCGACGACGTTCTCGACGGGGATGCGCACCTCGTCGAGGAACATCTCGCTGAACTCGCTCTCACCGGTGAGGGTGCGCATGGGCCGCACGGTGATGCCGGGCGAGTCCATGGGCATGACCATCCAGGTGATGCCGCGGTGCTTCGGCGCCTCGGGGTCGGTGCGGACCAGCAGCTCGCAGTAGTCGGCCACCTGGGCGTGCGAGGTCCAGATCTTCTGGCCGGTGACGACGTAGTGGTCGCCGTCGCGCACGGCCCGGGTGCGCAGCGAGGCCAGGTCGGAGCCCGCCTCGGGCTCGGAGAACCCCTGGCACCACACGTTGTCGCCCCGCAGGATCGGCGGCAGGTACCGCGCCCGCTGCTCGGGGGTGCCCTCGGCTGCGATCGTGGGGCCGGCGTGCAGGGTCGACACGAAGTTGCAGCCCACGTAGGGGGCGCCGGCCTTCTCGGTCTCCTCGAGGAAGATCAGCTCCTCGGACGGTGTGGCGCCGCGGCCGCCGTACTGCTCGGGCCACGAGATCCCGGCGTAGCCGGCGTCGAACAGGCGGCGCTGCCAGCCGGTGTCGTAGGCGCGCTTGGCCGCCCAGTCCTCGAACGGAGGCTCGGGGGGCAGGGCGGGCAGGGCCTCGCCGAGCCAGGCCCGCAGGTCGCGGCGGAACGCCTGCTCCTCGGGTGTCTCCTTCAGCCTCACGCGTGGGTCCCCCTCGACTGGGCCTTGAGCTGGGCCTTCAGCACCTTGCCGACCTCATTGCGGGGCAGGGCGCCGACGATCTCGAACCGCACCGGCACCTTGTACGGGGCGAGGTGGGCACGGCAGTAATCTGACAGACCGTCAGATGACGGGGCAACACCGGGGGCGGCCACGACGAACGCCACCGGCACCTCGCCCAGCCGCTCGTCGGGCCGGCCGACGACGGCCGCGTCGGCCACCTCGGGCGACGCCAGCAGCACCTCCTCGACCTCGGCGGGGAAGACCTTGAGCCCGCCCCGGTTGACCATGTCGGACACGCGGCCCTCGATCCAGACGAACCCGTCGTCGTCGATGCGGGCGATGTCGCCGGTGCGGAACCAGCCGTCGGGGGTCAGGCGGTCGGCGAGGTCGGCCCCGTCGGCGTAGCCGGCGCTGAGGGCGGGGGTGCGGGCCTGGAGCTCGCCCGCGCCGTCGGGACCCGGGTCGGCGACCCGCAGCTCGACGCCGGCGTGGGGCCGACCGACCGAGCCGAGCTTGTCGTCGCCGTGCGCCCGCGAGTCGGCGGCGTTCCAGCCCACGATCTCGCCGCCGATCTCGGTCTGCCCGTAGCTGTTGAGCACGGCGACGCCGAACCGGTCGCGGAAGCGCCGGGCCTGGCGGGGCGACAGCGGGGCCGTGATGCTGCGCACGAAGCGGAGCGGCTCGAGGTCGGTGACCCGCTCGTCGTCGACGAGGGCGACCATGGCCGCGGGCGGCAGCACCGTCGAGCGGATGCCGAAGCGCTTCACCAGCTCTGCCAGCTCCACCGGGTCGAAGCCGTCCATGATCACGACCGGCGCCCCGACCCGCAGGGCGAACAGCACGTTGTAGATGCCGGCCCACAGCGACAGCGACACGGGGATCAGGTTGGGCATCCGGGGAGGCGCGGGCGCGTCGCCGCCGGCGGCGGTGGCGCCGGACCGCGGCGCGCCCCGCAGCTTGCCGATCACGCCGTCGAGGAGCTCGACGACGCCGGCGTGGGTGAGCAGCACCGGCTTGGGCCGACCGGTGGTGCCCGACGTGAACGACACCAGCGCCACGTCGTCGGCGAACGAGCGCGGCCCGGACCGGGCGTCGGTCCCCGTGGCCGACACCACCGCGGCCGGGGCCGTGGACGCCAGCACGTGGGCCACCTCGTCGGCCGTGAGCCGCGGGTTGACGGGCAGGTACACCGCCCCCGCCCGCCACACGCCGAACAGCGTGGCGATCAGCTCGGCGCCGTTCGGCAGCATCACGCCGACCGCCTGCCCGGGCCGGATCCCGGCCGCCCTCAGGTCGGCGGCGACGGCCTCGGCCCGCGCCCGCACGTCGTCCCACGAGTGGTCGACGCCGCCGGCGTGGACCGCCAGCGCCCCCGGCTCGACCGGGTCGACGGGGGCGAACAGCAGGTCGGCGAGCGTCACGCCCTCGGCCCCTCCCCCGCCGACCGCGCTTCCCCCGGCGGCCGCCACACGGGCTCGCGCTTCTCGGCGAACGCCCGGGGACCCTCGGTCTGGTCGGGGTGGCCCCACATCGACACGAGGTCCTTCGCCCCCGCCCGGCAGGCGTCGGTCAGCCCCGCCTCGAGCGCGCCCCAGAGCGCCCGCTTGGTGGCGGCCATCGCCGCCGGCGAGTTGCGGGCGATGGTCTCGGCGAGCTCCTGGGCGCGCTCTCGCAGCCGGTCGGGCGGGTCGACGACCTCGCTGATCATCCCGAGCTCGTAGGCGCGGTCGGCGCCCATGCGCTCGTGGCGGCCGACGAGGGCCATGCGCATGACCGCCTCGACCGGCATCTTCCGGATGAGCCCGATCGCCTCGAGCGACACCACCTGGCCGATCGACACGTGGGGGTCGAAGAACTGGGCGTCGGAGGCGGCGATGCAGATGTCGGCGTCGGCGACCCAGTGGAACGCCCCGCCCGCGCACAGCCCGTTGACCGCGGTGATGACCGGCTTGGTCACCCCCTGGTGCCAGGCCGTGAAGTGGATGTCGAACTCCTCCATCGACCGGCGGTACCGCTCCATGCCGACCCCGTCGCTGGCGATCTCGGCGACGTCGACCCCCGTCTGGAACGCCCTCCCCTCGCCGGTGTGGACGATCACCCGCACCTCGCGGTCGGCCTCGAGCTCGTCCCACGCCATCGCGAACTCGTCGCGCATCGCGCTGCTCATGGCGTTGAGCTGGGCGGGCCGGTTGTTGATCAGCCAGCCGACCCGGCCCCGTCGCCCGACGATCAGCGCCTCGTAGGTCGAGAAGCCTCGGGTGTCGAGGTCGGTGTCGCTGCTGCCGGCGTCGGTCGGCTCGGTCATGCCCAGTTCGGCTCTCTCCGCTCGGTGAAGGCCCGCGGGCCCTCGGTCTGGTCGGGGTGGCCCCACATGCCCACCAGCTCGCGCGCCCCGGCCCGGCTGGCGTCGGTCAGCCCGGACTCCAGCGCACCCCACAGCGCCCGCTTCGTCGCGGCCATCGCCGCGGGCGAGTTGCGGGCGATCGTCTCGGCCAGCGCCTGCGCCTCGGCCCGCAGCGCCCCGGGTGGGTCGACGACCTGGCTGAGCATGCCCAGCTGCCGGGCGCGCTCGGCGCCGACGCGCTCGTGGCGGCCGGTCAGGGCCATGCGGACGACCGGCTCCATCGGCGACTTCCGCACGAGGGCGATGGCCTCGTACGCCGTCACCTGGCCGACCGACACGTGGGGGTCGAGGAACGTGGCGTCGGAGGCCGCGACCACGATGTCGGCATCGGCCACGAAGTGCAGCCCGCCCCCCGCGCAGGTGCCGTTGACGGCCGCGATCACCGGCTTCCACACCTGGTTGTGCCACGCCGTCAGCCGCAGCTCGGCCCGCTTCGTGCGGCGCGACTGCTCGCGCAGCGCCTCGGGGTCGCGGCTCAGCTGTGCGACGTCGAGCCCCGTCTGGAACGCCGGCCCGTTGCCGGTGGTCACGATCACCCGGACCGCGGCGTCGGCGTCGAGGTCGGACCACGCCCGCTCGAGCTCGGCCATCATCGTGCCGTCCATGGCGTTGCCCCGGTCGGGGCGGTCGAACACCAGCCAGCCCACGGGCCCGCGCCGCTCGACCACCAGCGCGTGGTAGCCGGGGAAGGTGGCATCGGCCGGCGCGCTCAGGTCGGTCCCGCGGGGCCCGCTCAACTGCGCGGCACCTCGCGCCACGCCGCGTCCCGCCACGGGTCTGGCTCGCGCGGCAGACCGAGCACCCGCTCGCCCACGATGTTCTTGTTCACCTCGGTCGTGCCGCCCTCGATGGTGTTGGCGCGGCTGCGCAACATCCCGGCCACCTCGTAGGGCAGCGAGGCGCCGTAGGCGGTGGCGTCGGACTCCCACGCGGTGGCGGCCGGCCCGAGCAGGTCGACGGCGATCTCCTGGATGCGCTGGTTGAGCGCGCCCTGGTGGACCTTTCCGACCGAGCTCTCGGGCCCGGGCGGCCGCCCGGCCTTGAGGCCGGCGCGCACGCGCTGGTTGGTCCAGGCGCGGATCCGCTCCTCGCCGTGGGCGGCGACGATCCGCTGGCGCAGCGTGGGGCCGACCGGGGTGCCGCCGGCCCGGCGCTTCGCCGCCACCTCGACCAGGCGGCGCGTGCCGGCGCCACCGATGCGGTCGACGCCGCCCGAGCCCGATCCGGCGACCATCTGCCGTTCGCCCGACAGCGTGGCGTTGGCGACCCGCCAGCCGTCGCCGACGGGGCCGACCCGGTGGGCGTCGGGCACCCGGACGCCCTCGAGGAACACCTCGTTGAAGTCGACCTCGCCCCCGATGTGGCGCAGCGGGCGCACCTCGACGCCCGGCGCGTGCAGGTCGACGAGGAAGTAGGTGATGCCCCGGCGCTTGGGCAGGTCGGGATCGGTGCGGGCCAGGCACACGCCGAAGTCGGCGAGGTGCGCCCAGGTCGTCCACACCTTCTGGCCGGTGAGCACCCAGTCGTCGCCGTCGCGCTCGGCCCGCGTCGCCAGTGAGGCCAGGTCCGATCCGGCCCCGGGCTCGCTGAACAGCTGGCACCACACCTCGTCGTTGCGCACGATCGGCGGCAGGAACCGGGCCCGCTGCTCGTCGGTGCCGTGGGCGAACAGGGCGGGCGCGGCCAGGTTCAGGCCCAGCGGGTTGAGTCGCCCGAGGTTGTAGGGCGCCAGCTCGCCCTCGATGGCCCGGGCGACGGCGGGCGCCACGTCGAGCCCGCCGTAGGCGGCGGGCCAGGTGGGCACGACCAGGCCGGACCGCCCGAACACGGGGTACCAGGCCTCGTAGTCGGCCCGCGTGCGCACCTCGCGGATGGCGGCCGCGCCGCCCCGGTCGCCCGCCTCGCGCCAGGCGGCGGGCACGTTCTCGCACACCCAGGCGCGGGCCGTCGCCGCCGCCTCGTCCGCGGCCGTGCCGGACGTGATGGCGATCCGCTCGTGATCGTCGGGGGCAGCCACGTCAGCGGCCTCGGAAGTCGGGGTCGCGCTTCTCGGCGAAGGCGGCGAGCCCCTCGCGGAAGTCCTCGCTGCGCGACGACAGCTCGAGGGCGAGGGCCTCGTCCTGCAGGTGGGCGTCGAGCGTCGACGTCTGGGCGCTGCGGAGCAGCCACTTCGTGAGGCCCAGCGCCACGGTCGGCCCCGCCGCCAGCCGCGCCACGACCTCGTCGACCTCGTCGTCGAGGCGCTCGGCCTGGACCGCGGCGTGGATCAGGCCCCAGTCGACCGCCTCGGGTGCCCGCAGCTTGCGCCCGAGCAGCAGCAGCTCGCGGGCCCGCACCACGCCGGTCATGCGGGGCAGCAGCCACGTGCCGGCGCTGTCGGGGGTGAAGCCCCGCGCCGCGAACGGCTCCCAGAACCGGGCGTCGGTGGCCGCCACGGTGACGTCGCTGGCGAGGGCCAGGTGGAACCCGATGCCGGCGGCCCACCCCTGCACCCGGCAGACGACCGGCACCTGCACCGACAGCAGCATCGGCACCAGCCGGTGGGCCGTCGACGGGAGCCGGCGCTGGATCGACCCCACCCGGGGGCGCGGGGCGTCGCGGCCGCCGGCGTTGCGGGCCACGATGTCGGCACCCCCGCAGAAGTGGTCGCCCGCGCCGGCCAGCACCACCGCCCGCACCCGCTCGTCGCGCCCGGCGGCGTCGAGGGCGTCGGTCATCCCGGTCATCATCACGTCGTCGAGGGCGTTGCGCTTCTCGGGCCGGTCGAGCGTCAGCCGCAGCACGGCACCGTCGAGCGCGACGTCGAGCCCGGGCACCGGGGCGTAGGGATCGGTCGCGGTCACCGGTCGCTCCAGGCGGTGCCGTCCGCGAAGCGGGCGGCGATGGCGTCGAGGGCCGGCTGCAGCTCGGTGGCGCCCCCCGGCGCATCGGGCAGCCGCACGGGGCCGTGCTCGCGGCTGGGCAGCAGGATCGTGGCGTGGCCGGGCGTGGTGACCTCGCCCCGCTGGTTCTCGGCCTCCAGGTCGACGTCGACCGCGGGCCGGCCGCCCTCGGCCAGGTAGCGACGGGTCACGGTCCCCCGCAGCCACTGGGTGTCGCCGACGTAGTTGAACCGGCGGAACTCGCAGTCGAGTCGCCACAGCCAGGCGTCGTCGCCCATCCAGTCGGTGCACAGGTGGATCAGCCAGGTCTCGCGCATGCGGCCGTAGTCGAAGGTGGTCGGGTTGCCAGAGCGGCGGGCGAACTCGGGGTCCCAGTGGACGCGCTGCATCACGTCGGGCACGTTCTGGGGGTCGCGGTGGAAGAAGCGGGGGATGCGCCGGCGGTTGGCGGCGCCCAACCGCAGGGGCGCGACGCCGTAGAGCCCCATGCCCATGCCGACGTGCCAGCACACGATGTCGGTGACCGTGAGCGGGCCCTTCACCATCGGGCCCACCGCGTCGCCCTCGGCCACGTCCTCCCACCAGCGGGTCTCGGCGCCCCGGGGGCCCTCGGCCGCGTACTGGGCCTCGATCTCGGCGATCTGCTCGTCGGTGTAGGGGGCCAGCTCGACGTCGTCGTACTTCCTCCGCTCGCGGGCCCTGCCGCGCTCGGTGCGGATCATGAGGCGGTACTGGGCCGACAGCAGCGGCCCGTCGTCGACCCGGAAGACCTGGCCGGTCCACTCGTGGACGGCTCGGCCCGCGAACTCGCTGGGCTTGTCGAGCACGCCCACGAGGGCGTTGCGCCGGCGGACCCGGTCACCGGGGCGCAGGGGCGCCCACCACTCGCGGGCGCTCGCCGAGTAGAAGGCGTGGACGCCGCGCAGCGGGTCGCCCTTCATCAGGTCGCGGTGCTCGGGGGCGACGGCGGTGACCTCGTCCTCGCCGACCAGCGTGTCGCCCCCGACGAGGGCCGGCGGCGCGATGGGGCCGCCCCAGGCCGTCCCGTCGCCGTAGGCGGGGTCGCACCACAGGGGGTTGTCGTCGCCGTAGGCCTCGGCCACGTGCCGGAACACGTCGGTGGTGGGCACGGTGTAGTGCGGGGGCTGCGGGTGCGGCTCGGGGATGCCGATGCGGGCGCGCAGGCGCTCGACGGCGTCGTCGGTGATGGCGCCCGCCGAGCTCGCGGCCTCGGTGGCTGGGCTCACGGCGCCGTCCCCCGTTCGTCGCTCACGAATTCAGTATTCCAGAAATTGAAGCGCCGTTCATTCCCGGGTCAGGGAACGAAGGCGTCCTCGACGATGCCGTGCAGCGTCCCGAGCGAGGCGCCGTTGGTCGTCCCGTCACCCGCGGCCGCGCCGGCGTCCACGTCGATGGCCTGGAAGGCGGTGACCATGCCGCTGAGCAGGCGGGCGAGCACCTCGGGATCGCCGGCGCGCAGGTCGCCCGAGCGCTGGCCGCGGCGGAACAGGTCGGCGTGCAGGCCCATCGCCTCGTGGAACCGGGCGTTCTGCGGATCGTCGCGGTCGTCGTCGCCCGGTCGGGGCAGGACGAGGTTCGACGACCGCAGGAACAGCCGGGCGAAGTGCGGGTGGGCCCGGAAGAACCCCACCTCGGCGTCGACGAGCCGGTGGAGCTGTTCGACGGGCGTGCCACCGGCGTCGATCGCCGCCGCCATCGCGTCGACGATCTCGGCGCCGCGGCGCAGGAACACCTGGCCGAACAGGTCGCCCTTGTTGTCGAAGAAGGAGTACACCGAACCGACCGAGAACTCCGCCAGGTCGGCGATCTCCTTCAGGGTCGTGGCGTAGTAGCCCTTGGCGCCGAAGACCTCCTCGGCCGCGTCGAGCAGCTGCGCCCTGCTGATGTCGAGGTGCTGCGCGCGTCGCTGCTGGCGACGCGACGGGGGCTCGGCGATCTCGGCCATGGCGGGCCTACGCTAGCGTGAACGGCGGTTCAAACGAGTGGAGGGTCCGTGTCGGAAGAGTCGGAGAACGTGGCGGTGCGCCCCCCCGAGGGCGACTGGCTGGGCACGCCGTACCTGCGGTTCGAGCGCCACGGCTCCCTGGCGCACGTGATCGTCGACCGGCCGGAGATGCGCAACGCCCTGTCGCCGGCCATGTACTTCGGGCTCCGCTACGCGGTCGACCACACGAACGCCGACCCCGACCTGCACGGCCTGCTCGTCACCGGCGTCGGCGACGTGTTCATGCCCGGCGGCGACCTCGGCGGCCGGAACGTCGACGGCTGGATCGACCTGCCCCGCCTGCTGTCGATGGACAACACCCCGTTCGACGCCGTGCGCCGGTCGCCGAAGCCGATCGTGTGCGCGGTCAACGGCGTCGCCCAGGGCGGCGGCCTGATGATCGCCATGCTGGCCGACGTCGCCATCGCCAGCGACCGCGCCAGCTTCCGCGCCCCCGAGCTGCTGCGCGGCATCGCCGACACCAACTACGCGCAGGTCCTGCCCCGCCAGATCGGTCCGGCCCGGGCCCGCGACATGCTCATGACCGGCCGCACGGTCACGGCCGCCGAGGCCGTCGACTGGGGGTTGGTGGCCCGGGTCGTGCCCCACGAGCAGCTGCTCGACGCCGCCGTCGAGGCGCTGCAGTGGTGCTGCCGCACGGCCCCCGAGGCCCGGTGGGCCGTGAAGCGCACGTTCCACGAGTACTACGGCCACTACGACCGCATGGCGATGGACCGCAGCCTGACCGGCGACGAGATGGTCGAGGGCTTCCGAGCGTTCACCGAGCGGCGCTCGCCTGCCTGGGTGCCCGAGGACCTGCGGCTCGACGGTCGCGCCTGAGGGTCGGCCCACCGACGCGACCTCACCCCACCACGGCGGCCAGCCCGGCGCGGACGTCGGGATGCCGCGGCGCCCAACCGCTCGCCTCGCGGAAGCGGCGGTTGCTGACCCGCTGCGAGCGCAGCAGCGATGCGGCCTGGCGGCCGCCGAGGCGCATCAGGCGCCCGGGGACCCGGACGTGGTGGGGGCGACCCACCGCCGCGGCCAGCGCGGCGGCGAAGTCGGCGCTCGTCACCGGCTCGTCGTCGACGACGTCGTAGACCCCGGCGGGGACGGCCAGGGCGGCCACGACCGCCGCCGCGGCGTCGTCCACGTGGATCATCGACATGTACCCGCCGGGCGCCCCGGCCCCGTAGGCCAGCCCCCGGCGGGCCATCCTCAGGAACGCCTCGGTGTGGTAGACGCCGGGGCCGTAGAACATGCCGAAGCGCAGCGCCACGCCCGCGCCGCCGGCCGCGGTCACCCGGGCGGCGTGGGCCTCGGCCACCAGGGCCGACGCCGCGTTGGCCGTGGGGGCGGGCTCGACGGTGGCGGCGTCGATCCAGCGGTCGCCGCTGTCGGGGTAGAGGAACACGATCGACTCCTGCACGAACCGCCCGGCGCCGGTGGCGAGGGCGGCGTCGACGAGGTGGGCGGACGCCGACCGCCGCAGCCGGTCGTTCTCGGCCCAGCCGGACGCCCGGCCCGACGCCCCGATCGTGGGCAGGTGCGTGGCCAGGTTGACCACGGCGTCGTGGCCGTCGACGGCCTCGCGCACGGCCGCGGGGTCGAACAGGTCGACCTCGCCCGCGGTGGCCCCGGCGGCCTCGACCTCGGCCCGCTTGGCCGGGCCGCGGGCCAGCGCCGTCACCTCGTGGCCCGCGTCCACCAGCCGGGCGACCGTCGGTCGGCCGACGGCACCGGTCGCCCCGGTCACGAAGACCCGCATGGGCTCGGTCTATCGCACCGGCGCATCCCGTGCGTGTGACGGTGGCCACGCCCCGTGCGGTCCGAGCGCTCCCGCCGGCGGGTCCGTGCTGGTCGGATCGCCCGTTCGTCGCCCGCGGCCATCGTGCATCCGGTGCGTGCATCCGTTGACACGCTGTGCGGCGCGGTCCATCCTTCGGCGGGGGCGACCGAGCGACACCGGGGGTATGGGGATGCGGCGCAGGATCGCGGCCATCGTGGCGGCCAGCGTGCTCGTGACCGGGCTGGGGGCGACAGGTGCGGGCGCCGCGCCGAACGCGCCCGCAGCCGCGGCGCAGCCGGCTGGCGACGACCACTACGACGTGTACACCGGCAAGCTCGACCTGCGCGACCTGGCGGCGGTGCGCGCAACGGGCCTCGACCCCCACGAGATGGACGTGGCGGCCACTGCCGACGGCCTGGCCGACGTCGAGGTGGTGCTCAGCGAGGGTGAGGCCGCCGACCTGGCCGCCCAGGGCGTCGACCTCGAGCTGAAGGAGATCGACGGCGAGTCGGTCGCGGCGCGCGCCACCCGCGAGGCCGCCGCCGGCTACGAGGTCTTCCGGCCGTACAGCGGCGAGGGCGGCCTCAAGGAGGAGTACGAGCGCATCGCGGCCGAGCACCCCGACATCGTGAAGCTCGAGGTCATCGGCCAGACCGTGCAGGGCCAGGACATCATCGCCCTCAAGGTGACGCGCCGGGCCAACCAGACCCGCGACGGGCGCCGGCCGGCGACCCTCTACTCGTCGGCCCAGCACGCGCGCGAGTGGATCACCCCCGAGATGAACCGCCGGCTCGTCCACCACATCGTCGACGGCTACGGCACCGATCCCACGCTCACCGACCTCGTGAACCGCACCGAGCTGTGGTTCGTGCCCGTCGCCAACCCCGACGGCTACGACTTCACGTTCGAACCCGAGCAGCGCCTGTGGCGCAAGAACCTGCGCGACAACGACGGCGACGGCGTCATCCAGCCCGGCGACGGCGTCGACCTCAACCGCAACTTCTCGACCAAGTGGGGCTACGACGACGAGGGCTCGTCGCCCGACGTCACCAGCGAGACCTACCGCGGCACCGCCCCCACGTCCGAGCCCGAGACGCAGGCGATGGACGGCCTCCTCGCCCGGGTCGGCTTCGAGTTCCAGATCAACTACCACTCGGCGGCGGAGCTGCTGCTCTACGGCGTCGGCTGGCAGGTCGCCACGCCGACCCCCGACGACGCCGTCTACGAGGCGATGGCCGGCGACGACGCCACCCCCGCCGTGCCGGGCTACGACCCCGACATCTCGGCCGAGCTCTACACCACCAACGGCGAGACGACCGAGCACGCGGAGAACGCCTACGGCACCCTCGCGTTCACGCCCGAGATGTCGACCTGCGAGACGGCCAGCGACAGCGTCCCCGACGACGAGTGGCTCGCCGAGGACTGCGACAGCGTCTTCACCTTCCCCGACGACGAGGCGCTGGTGCAGGCCGAGTTCGAGAAGAACATCCCGTTCGCCATCGCCACCGCCCAGTCGGCCCTCGACCCCGACGACCCGGTGTCGGTCGTCGGCCGCGAGGCCCCCGACTTCGTGGTCGACAGCTTCGACGTCTCGTACGGCGACCCGCAGACCGTCGCCGTGACGGCCCGCCGCTCGCAGATCCTGCGGATCATGACGTACCGCATCAACGGTGGGTTCCCGCGGGTCACGCTCGCCCCCGCCTGGCGGGGCGGCGAGCGCTACGGCGACACCAACGACACGTACTACGACGAGTACCGCGGCACGGTGCGGGGCACGCGACCGGGCGACACCGTCGAGGTGCGGTTCACCGCCCTCGAACCAGGGCGGGGCATCGTCCAGAGCCAACCGTTCACCTACACGGTGGCCGGCGCCAGCGGGGCCGACGTCCTCGTCATCGCTGACGAGGACACCACCGGCGTGAACCCGACCTACCCGGCGGGCACCGCCGCGAAGTACACCGACGACTACGGGGCCGCCCTGGCGGCGAACGGCATCAGCTACGACACGTGGGACGTCGACACCCAGGGGGTCCCGCACCCGCTCGGCGTGCTCGGCCACTACGACGCCGTGATCTGGGAGCTCGGCGACAACCGCCTGACCCAGGACCCCGAGGACTTCCTGACCGACACCTACCGGTTCGGGCCCCTCGAGGACCTCGCGGTCGCGGAGAAGGAGCAGTACCTGACGATGGCCGTCAGGGACTACCTCAACGAGGGCGGCAAGCTGCTGCACACGGGCGAGACCACCGGCTACTTCGGTCAGCTCGGCGGATCCGTCGGCGGCATCTACTACGGCCTCGACGGCGCACCCGACCAGGACTGCGTGGTCAGCCAGGACTTCTTCAGCGACTGCCTGCTGCTGGCCGACGACTTCCAGCAGTACTACCTGGGCGCCTACTCGCGCACGACGTTCGCCGACCCCACCGCGGTGGTCGGCACCGGCGAGCCCCTCGCCGACGTGTCGGCGTCGTTCGGCGGCCCGGCCGCCACCGACAACCCGCTCGACGAGGCCGGCGCCTTCGTCCTCACGAGCGACGTGCTGCCGCCCGACCAGTTCCCTCTGTTCGCCGGTACCGGGTCGACCACCTACCTCGACGAGGACGGGGTCAACCCGTTCGGGCCGCTCGAGGGCGAGCGGTACGCCGGCGCCCAGCACGTCGACAGCTCCTACATGCGGCTCGAGCGCACCATCGACCTGACGTCCGTGACGGCCGCCGAGCTCCCCGCGCTCGAGTTCGCCATCTCGTTCAGCACCGAGCTCGGGTACGACAACGCCATCGTCGAGGCCGCCCCGTCGGGCACCCAGCAGTGGACCACCCTGCCCGAGCGCAACGGGGCCACGTCGACCGACGCACCCACCGAGTGCGAGGGCGGGTTCCTGCTGGACCTCCACCCGTTCCTCACCCACTACCTCACGCCGGGCAACCCCTGCGGCACCACCGGGACGACCGGATCGTGGAACTCGCTCACCGGCGAGTCCGGCGGCTACCAGGAGGTCGGGTTCGACCTGTCGGCCTACGCGGGGCAGGCGGTCGACGTGTCGATCAGCTACGTGACCGACCCGTCGGCCGGCGGGCTGGGCGTGTTCGTCGACAACACCCGCGTGACCACGACCGGGGGCGTTCTCGACGCCGACGGGTTCGAGGGAGCCACCAGCCTGTGGTCGGTCGGGGCGCCGCCCCCGGGCAGTCCGACCGGCGGGGGCGGCTTCCAGATCACCACCGTGCTCGTCGAGGTCGCCGCGTCGGTCACCACCGAGGACTCGGTGCTGCTCGGCTACGGCATCGAGCAGCTGGCCACGCCGGCCGAGCAGGCCGACGTGCTCGGCCGCATCATGCAGTACCTGCTGGCGTGACCGGTCGCTGACCGCAGGCGCCGACCGCACGTGCGGGGGCCGGGCCGCGCGGCCCGGCCCCCGCCGCGCCCGGCCGTCGGCTGCGGGAGGCGAGGCGACGGGTTCCATCCGGACCAGGACGAGGCGATGGGTTCCACATGCGCGACCCCTGCCTCATCCCCGGTCCGGCGGAACCCCACGCCTCCGGTGGCCGCCCCCGCGGGGACTTTGCCGCCCCGGACCGTCGACGGCGGGATGCCCGAGGCGATGGGTTCCGTCCGCACGAGGACGAGGCGTGGGTTCCGCATGCGGAACCCATCGCCTCGCCGTGCCCGCCATGGAACCCATTGCCTCGCCACTCGGACCGCCGCCCCCGCGCCGGGGCGCCGCGGGCGGGCGGGCCTACAGGTCGTCGAGCGGGCGGCGGTCGGTGACCGCCGGCTGGCGGCCAAGGCGCAGCGGGGCCAGCGGGGCGTCGACGAGCAGCGACCGCTGCCAGTCGGCGCCCAGGCCCAGCGTCGCCTTGCGCCACGGCGCCAGGAGGTCGGCATCGTCGCCCCGACCCAGCCACGCCTGCTCGACCCGGGCCCACGTGGCCCAGTCGGGGATCGCCCAGATCACGACCGCCTCGGAGTCGTTGACCATCGCCACCCGGAACGCCCCGACGAGATCGAGGTCGAACGCCTCGTGGGCGGGCACGGCCACCTCGCGGAACGCGGCCAGGAACTCGGGCGCGGCGCCGGCCGGCAGCCGCACCAGCTCGTGGCTGTAGACGTCGCCCCGCACGCCGTCGGCGATCAGCCCGTCGATCGGGCGGGTCCACGGTTCGGGCACGACGATGCGGTCGACCCCGCCCCGCCGCAGCGAGGCGGCCACCGCCCACCACTCGGCGAGCGACGGGTCCTGCGCGCCCGCGCCCACCAGCTCGTGGCTGAAGTTGCCGACGAGGCCGTCCCACCCGTCGAGCTCCCACATGTTGACGACCTCGGGCCACCGGCCGGTCGAACCCACGGTCGCCCACACGCCGAAGCACAGCTGGTCGCGCTCCTCGATGGCGACCGGCACCCAGTTGGCCGTCATGTGGTGCATGTAGCGGGCGCGGTTGTGCCCGATGATGTCGATGAGCTCGTGGATGTACACCTTGTCGTTGCTCATCACCGGACCTCGCTCATGGTCGG
>Ga0111538_10003544_pt1 | contig 21801 bp, 9 predicted proteins | sample SoiMethybrSBSTD1_FD_79669 | JGI IMG/M metagenome (GOLD analysis project Ga0111538, IMG submission 79669) | Bulk soil microbial communities from a Populus tree surrounding site in Tennessee, USA - Soil MetaG P. TD hybrid SBSTD1 (version 2)... | ecosystem: Environmental > Terrestrial > Soil > Tree... | reverse complement strand
TGATCTTTGCCATGCGGCTGAGAGAAGCAATCGATTTGCCATCGAGAAACCGGCCGGTTCTGGCGAACAGGGTTTGAAGAGATCGCGCCTCCTGCAACCTGGTAACGACTGCAAAGTGGCAATATCTGCAACTAGCGCGTAGCGACTCCGTCCTTCATCCTGAGACAGCCCTTCTCCCTCACTCCCCTTCCCTTTCCCCTTCATCGAGCATCTATAATCCGCCACATCTGTGGCTCTTGAAGTGGGCGGCCGCATTGGACCGTACCAGCTCGTCTCGATCCTCGGGACCGGGGGAATGGGCAAGGTCTATCGTGCGCGCGACGCGACCCTCAACCGCGATGTCGCGGTGAAGGTCCTGGCCGAGCCGTTCACCGGCGACGCCGATCGCTTGGCGCGTTTCCTTCGTGAAGCGCAGCTCCTCGCCTCGCTCAATCACCCGCACATCGCCGCGATCTACGGGGTCGAAAAATACGAAGACGGGCAGGCGCTGGTCCTCGAGCTCGTCGATGGCCCAACGGTCGCCGACCGATGCGTGCGCGGTCCCCTCCCGATACCGGAGGCGATCGCGATCGCGCGTCAGATCACCGAAGCGCTCGAGGCCGCGCACGAGAAAGGCATCGTGCACCGGGACCTGAAGCCCGCGAACATCGCGATCGATCCGGGCGGGCGGGTCAAAGTGCTCGATTTCGGTCTTGCCAAGCTGGCCGAATCCACGCCCGTGTCAAACGCTTCCGCCGAGATCACGCATGCGGTCGTCGCGGGGTCATCTCCCGGCGTGATGGTCGGAACCGCCGCGTACATGGCGCCGGAGCAGGTCAGGGGCGAGGCGGCCGATCGCTCGTGCGATGTCTGGGCGTTCGGCTGTGTGCTGTTCGAGACCCTGACAGGGCGGCCGGCGTTCGCCGGCGCCACGTTCAGCGACATCATCGGCGAGGTGCTCAAGTCGGAGCCCGATTGGTCGGCGCTGCCAGCGGAGACGCCCGAGACGATTCGCCGGCTGTTACGTCGCTGCCTGCAGAAAGATCGCCGGCGCCGCCTTCGCGACATCGCCGACGCGCGATTGGAGCTCGAAGACATCGATGATCGGCGTCAGCGGCTCGAAACGCCGGCGGGCTCGCGACGGCCCGAGCGTGCGTTGTGGTTGATCGCCTTGGTCGTCGTCGCCGGCCTCGCGGCGTGGTTGGCGCGCCTTGTCCCGCACGATCAACCCGTGCAAGCGTTCCGTCTGGAGATTTCGACGCCGCCATCGACCGACCCGACTTCCCTCTCGATCTCTGCCGACGGGCGGCACGTGGCGTTCTCGGGCGATGACAACGGAGCATCGCGTCTGTGGGTGCGAACGCTCGACGCGGCGGCGCCCCGTCCGCTCGCAGGCACCACTGGTGGCTATTTCCCGTTCTGGTCGCCGGACAACCGGTCGCTCGCCTTCTTCGCCGACGGCAAACTCAAACGGATCGACATCGAAACAGGATCGGTGCAGACGCTCGACGATGCGACGGCTGGGCGCGGCGGTGCCTGGTTGGAGGACGGAGCGATCATCTTCGCGCCACAAGCGGGACCGATCTATCGCATACCGGCGACCGGCGGCAGCCGCGTGCGGGTCACACCGGAACAATCGACGCGCAATGCGCGCTTTCCGCAAATGCTGCCCGATGGCCGCCACTTCGTTTACTACTCGCTTGGCACGCCTCAAGCCAGAGGCGTCTACATCGGCGACCTCGATGGCACGCCCGGACGCCGGGTCGTCGACGCGGATGGCGCGGCGGTCTACAGCGCGTCCGGGCATCTCATGTTCGTGCGGCAGCGTACTCTCTTCAGCCAGCGGTTCGATGCGAACCGCCTCGAGCTCGTCGGCGATCCCATCTCCGTCTCGAGCGAGATCGCCGTCGACGTCAACGTCGGCAGCACCGCCCTGTCGGCCTCGCGCGCGGGCGCTCTGCTCTACCGGACCGGCCTGGCGCATGCCGAGCGCCAACTGGCGTGGGTCGATCGATCAGGCGCCGAGCGGGCGCGCCTGGGCGAACCGGACGATACGAGGACGTGGGGACCCGAGTTGTCTCCGGATGGACGTACCGTCGCGATCACGAAGACTGCGAGCGGCAACCAGGACATCTGGCTGCTCGATCTCTCGCGTCAGGTACTGCGTCGATTCACCTCGGACGATGCTCCCGATGCCAATGCGGTATGGTCACCAGACGGTCGCAGGGTGGCATTTACCTCGAGCCGGACCGCCGGCGGGGCGATGTACGTGGCGGCAGTGAGTGGCGACGAGCCCGAACACCGACTCGTGGATACCCCTCCGGCCATGCAGGCGAGCGACTGGTCGCGCGACGGCCGCTATCTCCTCTTCCGCAGCCAGAGTCCAACGACGCGTTACGACATCTGGGCAGTCGCCCCAGACGAAGGGAAGAAGGCGTTTCCGGTCGTGCAAACGGCGTTCGACGAACGGGACGCCCAGTTCTCGCCTGACGGGAAGTGGATCGCGTTCGAGTCGAACGAATCGGGACGATTCGAAATCTACGTGCAGGCGTTCCCCGGCCCAGGCCGCAAATGGCCGATCTCGCCGGCCGGCGGTGCGCAGGTGCGGTGGAGTCATGACGGACGGGAATTGTTCTACATCGCGGCCGACCGGCGCCTGATGTCCGTGCCCATCACCCTCGACGCTGCCAACCAGCGCGTCGATGCGGGTGCCCCGAAACCGTTGTTTACGACAAACGTCGGCGCAGTTGTCAGCGTCAATCGGCAGCAGTACACGCCATCACCCGACGGTCAGCGGTTTCTGATGAACACCGTGAAGGACGAGCGGACGTATCCGATCACGGTCCTGCTGAATTGGCGAGGACCGTGATCTTGAAGGAATCAGGAGTCAGGAATCAGGAATCAGTTCTGGTCCAGGTTCGAGGAATCAGTTGCCGCGTTCGATAAACAAGTTGGCCAACAGCTGATCGACCGGCACGAAGTCGTCCGTCAGCGTGATCGCCCGTCCGGACGTCAAGTACGCGTCCATCCGTGCCTCGGGGAGCATCGTCGGGCGCGTCGAGGGATCGTCCTGCGCCGTGACGGCGTCGAACCGCTCGCGATCGAGCGGCTGGAGACTCGCCATCAGCACGTAGGTGTTGCGATCGAATGGCATGAACGCGTCGCCGCGGCCGAACATGTAGACGTGCGGGAACACCGCGCGAAGCGCGTTGGCCTCCGCCTTGAGGAACTCGCCGCCGTCGAACTTGTCGATGATGTTCGTGAGATAGATGCCGTTCGGTTTCAGCCGCTTGGCGATGATCCGATTGAACTCGACCGTCGTCAGGTGGTACGGAATCGAGAGGTCGTTGAAGGCATCGCCGTAGACGAAGTCGTACTGCTTGGGATCCGCCCACTCATTCAGGAACACGCGCGCGTCTTCGTTGAACGACCGGATTCGTGTCGTCGGCGAGAGGCCGAGCCGATCGTACACGACGGCGATCACCGCCGGGTCGATCTCGATCACGTCAACCGACGATCCCGGGTAGACCGCTTCCACGTATCGTGGAAACGAGTAGCCACCACCGCCAATGAACAGCGTGTCGATGCGCGGCCGCCCCATCGCATGCGCCTGTGTCAGCTTCGAGTAGGCGTCTTCGTAGCCGTAGTCGAGCGCCGTCGGATCGTCAGGAACGATGTAGCTGTGAATCAGCCGGTCCAGCATCAACATGCGCGCTGGGTGACCACGCGCCACCGTCTCGAGAACCCGGATGCAGTAGTAGTTGGACTCGATGTCACACGGCGCCGCGAACCGCTCTGCAGTGGTGGCGCGAATGCCGACGAGCGCGACCAGTGCGCCAACCGTCGCCGCCGTCCTCACCTTCTTGCTCACCGGCAGCGCTCCGACGAGCAACCCGGTCGCGAGCAGGGTGCCGGCGACGAGCCAGACGATCGTCCGCGTGCCCAGCCACGAGATGAGCCAGAAACCAGTGACGAACGTGCCGACGATGGAGCCGACGGTCGATGCCGCGTAGATCGTGCCGACCGTATGACCGCTGTGCTCGAGGTCGCCGAGCGCCAGCTTCACGACGAACGGCGACACCATCCCGAGGACGAAGCTCGGAAGGAAGAAGATGGCCGCGATCGAGACGACGATCCGCGGCAGGAACGACAGCCCGAACGTGGCCCCCTCGATGGCGTGCGTGACGACGAGGATGCCGACGCTGGCGAGACTACCCGCGATGAAGATCCACCCGAGCGTCCGCCGCGAGGCATAGCGATCCGCCACGAAGCCGCCGAAGAAGTTGCCGCCCGACATCCCGGCGAGGACGATGCCGATGATGCTCGTCCAGGTGTAGAGCGACACGCCGATGTACGGCGCCATGATGCGGCCGGCAATCAGTTCAATGACGAGCGTGCAGAAGCTGCTGATGAAGGCGAGAAGGCACGAGAGCCACATGCGGTGGATGGTAATGGAGGTGGCGGACGTCGCGCCATTTTCGCGATTCTCGATTCAAACTCGTCACCCTGCGTGATCCGCAGAACACACTTCCTTCGAAATCGTTCGCGCTGGCCAACGAAATTTCACAGGTTCGCACGGGCGCACCGATTGCTCCGAAAACGGGGCGATGCACACAAAAGCCATGTTGGCGATCGCCATGCTCGCGGCGGTCATCACGACGCCCAGATGGAGCGTCGTCACGCGCGGCGAGGGCGCACAGGCCGCCGCAGCGCCGGCCCAGCGCGCACAGGCTGCCGCAGCGCCGGCCGAGACGCCGCCATCAGCAGAGAGTCCCGTCGCAGCACGCCAAAGTGCCGACTTCGAAGCGATGCGAACGTTCCGACCAGGCTACGCATTCTGGCAGCACGTGTTCTTTCTTCCCGATCACTCGATCGCTTACGGTAGCGCACTCAATGGACGTCTGCTCGCGCTCTTTCCTGCCAAAGGAGATTGGAAGCGCAACGCTCGGTGGGCAGACCCTCGACTCGCCCACATCCTCGACAACCAGCAGCTGGCCAGTAAACTCGACGAGCGGCGCGATCAGGTGGCGGCGATCCTCGAGCGCGCCGTGGGCCCTGTGCTGCACAACCCGACGCGCGGAGATGCCCTGCTGCCGAACGCCCGCAGGTACGGAAGCCTGCTCGCCGAATGGGGTGCGATCTACGAGCGGTTCGGTGTGCCTGCCCACATCGGGCTGGCGCAGGTCATTCTCGAATCCGGTATGAGCGCGACCAGGAAATCGGAAGCGAACGCGGTTGGATTCTGCCAGTGGCTTCAGAAGAATTGGACCCGGCTGGATCACCTCGCACAAACGGTCATCGAGGCCAAGAACCAGACGACACAGGCTCCGTACTGCGCGGCGTATCTCTCCGTTCTCGCCACGAAGTACGGATCGTTCATCCCCGCGCTCTCCGAGCACAACGCCGGCGGTACGAACGTAGGAAGGACGTTGATCAACGGTGCGCAACTCGGCGCCGACGATGTGCGTCGACAGTACCTTCTGGGCTCGAAGCTGGCCCATGATCTTCGCGACCTGACCGGCAAGAAGTACGAGGGCGTCTACGGGAGCTATGGCCCCCGGTCGTACCTGTATGCGGAGATGGTCTTCGGCAATACGTTCAACGTCCGGAGGCTGATGGCCTCGACGCATCAAATGCCGATCTACGCGATGCGCACCACGCGCATCATCCCGCTCGCGGAGATCATTGAGCGGACGCATCTGTCAGCAGACGAGGTGCGCCGGTTCAATCCGGCGCTCGTCGATCGGGTTCCAGTAGGAGCCACGCTCTACCTTCCGTTCTACGTCAGCGAGTTTGGCCGTGACGTCGCGTTCTGGCGTCATCCCCCGAGCGCGTCGTACGTGGCCGTTCTGGATGACTTCTTACGCCTCAGTCCCGGTCCGGAGCGCTGGGACAACCCGGCCTTCGCGCCGGTTCTCAAGGAGTTCCGTCGACGGTTCAGCGCGACGAACACCGAAGAGGGCGCAGTGATGGCGACGGTACTTTGGTATGCGCTGGGCGAGGCGGGCAGCCGCCGCGTGCTCCTGGCCGAGTTCCGGAGCCGCGACCAGGTGCAGCGACTGATCGACCGAGGCGTGCTCGACCTCAACGCTGTACGTGCCATGCAGTCGCGCACGTCGCCGTGACCGACTCAGGTGGCGCCTAAAGACTCCGATCCGTTGGCTCTGTGTGCTCACGCAGCTGCGACCGGACGAGCGGAGCGACCTTCGTCGCGTACAGCTCGATGCTCGTCATCAACTTGTCGTGTGGCAGCGTGCCGTTGCTGTATTTGAGATCGAAGCGCGAGAGGCCGAGCGTCTTCACGGTCTTCACGATCTTCGCGGCGACCGTGTCCGGCGAGCCGACGAACAACGCGCCGTCGGCAGCTTCGCGCTCGAAATGGGCGCGGCCGATCGGCTGCCATCCACGCTCGGCGCCGATGCGGTTCATCAGATCGGCGTAGTGCGGCCACAGTTCTTCTTTCGCCTGGTCGTCGGTCGCGGCGACATGCCCCGGTGAGTGCACGCCGATCGGCAGCGTTGGCTTGCCGAATCGTTCGAGCATCTGGCGGTACAAATCCGTGTAGCCGGTAAAGCGCTGCGGGTTGCCGCCGATAATGGCGAGCATAAGCGGAAGGCCGTAGTGCGCGGCGCGAACGACCGACTCCGGGCTGCCACCCACGGCCACCCAGGTCGCCAGCGTTCCGGTTTCGCTCGGGGGATAGACGATCTGATTCGAGAGCGGCGGCCGCAGATTCCCTTTCCACGTGACCGGCTGACCTTTGAGCAGCTCGACGAAGAGATTGAGCTTCTCCTCGAACAGCACCTCGTACTGCGACAGGTCGAAGCCAAACAAGGGAAACGATTCCGTGAACGACCCGCGTCCGACGAGAACCTCGGCGCGTCCGTTCGAGATCGCGTTGATCGTCGAGAACCGTTCGAACACGCGAATCGGGTCGTCGGTGCTCAACACCGTGACCGCGGTGCCAAGGTGAATGCGGGCTGTGCGGCTGGCAAGGGCCCCGAGCACGACTTCGGGCGCCGAGATGGCGAAGTCGCGCCGGTGGTGTTCACCGACGCCGAAAAACGCCAGGCCCAATTGATCCGCGAGGACACCTTCCTCGACGACATGCCGGAGAACTTGCGCTTGCGAGAGCGGCTGACCTTGACTGTCGTAAGTGACATCACCGAACGTATCAAGACCTAACTCAATCGTCATAGCTGATGTAGGGTTTTTCCCTGAAGGACGTGGAGAGATCACTGGCAGCGATGCTGCAGAATCCTAGCATTCCGCCGTCTGCTCACTGCCTGAGGTCCTGCTTCGAACGTCAACTCGCAGAAGCGATTGCGCAAAATGACAACGCGCCCGGCTTCGCCCTGCAACGACGTCGGTCAGGGTTTTCGGAGAGAACAGCTTCCAGAAAATGGATGTCCCATCAGGTTCAACCCGTATTGCCGTGGTCGTGCTTGTGGGTCGATACTGCGCGCGTCCCAAAGGCCGAGATCGCTTCCAAACCATTGAAATCGCTGGAGTCTATCCATGCAACGGACCGAGACCACCGTCCCCTCTGACGTGCTGACGACTCCGCATGCCGAACTGGGCGAGCTCCTGAACGCGTTGCAGGCGGTGCGTGATGGCGACTTCTCCGTTCGCCTGCCGGGTCACTGGACGGGCCTCGAGGGAAAGATCGCCGACACGTTCAACGAGATCGTCGCCTCCAACGAGCGCATGGCGGGTGAACTCGAGCGCGTGGGTACGGTTGTCGGAAAGCGGGGCAAGACACGGCAGCGCGTGAAGTTCGGCCGCGTCAGCGGCGCATGGGGCGAAATGGAAGGCTCGGTCAACACGCTGATCGACGACCTGCTCTGGCCAACGACCGAAGTCACGCGCGTCCTTGCGGCCGTCGCCAAGGGCGACCTGCTGCAGACGGTACGACTCGACGTCGACGGACGCCCGCTCGAAGGTGAGTTCCTCCGCTCCGCGACCATTGTCAACACGATGATCGAGCAGCTCGGCGTGTTCACGTCCGAGGTGACACGCGTGGCGCGCGAGGTCGGCACCGACGGCAAGCTCGGTGGTCAGGCCGAGGTGCGAAACGTCAGCGGCGTCTGGAAGGACCTGACCGACAGCGTCAACTCGATGGCGAGCAACCTGACCGGTCAGGTGCGCAACATCTCTGAAGTCACCATCGCGGTCGCCAACGGCGACCTGTCGCGCAAGATCACGGTCGACGTCCGCGGCGAGATTCTGCAGCTGAAGGAGGCGATCAACACGATGGTCGACCAGCTGCGTTCGTTCGCGTCGGAAGTGACGCGCGTGGCGCAGGAGGTCGGCACCGAAGGCCGACTGGGCGGCCAGGCGGTCGTCCCCGGCGTGGCGGGGACGTGGAAAGACCTCACCGACTCGGTGAACGCGATGGCGCGCAACCTGACGGACCAGGTGCGCAACATCGCGGAAGTGACGACCGCAGTGGCGCGCGGCGACCTGTCGCGAAAGATCACGGTCGACGTCCGCGGCGAGATTCTCGAGCTGAAGAACACCATCAACACGATGGTCGACCAGCTCAATGCGTTCGCGTCGGAAGTGACGCGCGTGGCGCGCGAGGTCGGCACCGACGGCAAGCTCGGTGGCCAGGCGCAGGTACCCGGCGTCGCCGGCACGTGGAAGGACCTTACCGACAACGTCAACTTCATGGCGAGCAACCTGACCGCGCAGGTCAGAAACATCGCCGAAGTCGCCACCGCGATCGCCGGGGGCGACCTCTCCAAGAAGATCACCGTCAACGTCAGCGGCGAGATCCTGCTGCTGAAAGAGACCATCAACACGATGGTCGACCAGCTCAACGCGTTCGCCGGCGAGGTGACGCGTGTCGCACGCGAGGTCGGCACCGAGGGCCGCCTCGGCGGTCAGGCCAAGGTGCTCGGCGTCGCCGGCACGTGGAAGGACCTGACCGATTCGGTCAACTGGATGGCGAACAACCTCACGGCGCTGGTCCGCAACATCGCGGAGGTGGCGACGGCCATCGCCAGCGGCGACCTCTCGAAGAAGATCACGGTCGACGTCAGCGGCGAGATCCTGCAGCTCAAACAGACCATCAACACGATGGTCGATCAGCTCAACGCGTTCGCCGGCGAAGTGACGCGCGTCGCGCGCGAGGTCGGCACCGAAGGCAAGCTCGGTGGCCAGGCGCAGGTGCCCGGCGTCGCCGGCACGTGGAAGGACCTGACCGACAACGTCAACCTGCTCGCCGCCAACCTCACCACGCAGGTCCGCAACATCGCCGAGGTGACGACCGCCGTCGCCCGCGGCGACCTCTCACGCAAGATCACGGTCGACGTCAAGGGCGAGGTGCTCGAGCTGAAAAACACCATCAACACGATGGTCGATCAGCTCAACGCCTTCGCCGCCGAAGTCACGCGCGTGGCGCGCGAGGTCGGCACGGACGGCCGTCTCGGCGGTCAGGCGCTCGTGCCCGGCGTCGGCGGCACGTGGAAGGACCTCACCGACAACGTCAACCTGCTGGCCGGCAACCTCACCGTGCAGCTGCGCGACGTGTCAAAGGTCGCCACCGCCATCGCCAACGGCGACCTCAGTCAGAAGATCACCGTCGACGTCAGCGGCGAGATCCTGCAGATCAAGGACACCATCAACACGATGGTCGACCAGCTCAACGCGTTCGCCGGCGAGGTGACGCGCGTGGCGCGCGAGGTCGGCACCGAAGGACGCCTGGGCGGACAGGCGAACGTGCGCGGCGTCGCCGGCACCTGGAAGGACCTCACCGACTCCGTCAACTCGATGGCCAGCAACCTGACCGCGCAGGTCCGCAACATCGCGGATGTGGCGACGGCCATCGCCCGCGGCGACCTCTCGAGAAAGATCACGGTCGACGTCAAGGGCGAGATCCTCGAGCTGAAGAACACCATCAACACGATGGTCGACCAGCTCAACGCCTTCGCCGCCGAAGTGACGCGCGTGGCGCGCGAGGTCGGCACCGAAGGCAAGCTCGGTGGCCAGGCGCAGGTGCAGGGCGTCGCGGGTACCTGGAAGGACCTCACCGATAACGTCAACTTCATGGCGAGCAACCTGACTGCGCAGGTCAGAAACATCGCCGAAGTCGCCACCGCGATCGCCGGCGGCGACCTGTCGAAGAAGATCACGGTCGATGTCCGCGGCGAGATCCTGCTGCTCAAGGACACGCTCAACACGATGGTCGAGCAGCTCCGCTCGTTCGCCGCTGAAGTCACGCGCGTGGCGCGCGAGGTCGGCACCGACGGGCGTCTCGGCGGTCAGGCGGTCGTGCCTGGCGTCGGCGGCACGTGGAAGGACCTCACCGACAACGTCAACCTGCTCGCGGCGAACCTCACCACGCAGGTCCGGAACATCGCCGAAGTGACGACCGCGGTTGCGCGCGGTGACCTGTCGCGCAAGATCACCGTCGACGTCAAGGGCGAGATCCTCGAGCTCAAGAACACCATTAACACGATGGTCGACCAGCTCAATGCCTTCGCCGCCGAAGTCACACGCGTGGCGCGCGAGGTCGGCACCGAAGGCCTCCTCGGCGGCCAGGCACAAGTGCCTGGCGTGGCCGGCACGTGGAAGGACCTCACCGACAACGTCAACGTCATGGCTGCCAACCTCACCGAACAGGTCCGCGGCATCGTCAAAGTCGTGACCGCGGTGGCCAACGGCGACCTCGAACAGAACCTCACGGTGAAGGCGAAGGGCGAAGTCGCGGCGCTCGCCGACACGATCAACAACATGACCGGCACGCTCGCGACCTTCGCCGATCAGGTCACGTCCGTCGCGCGCGAGGTCGGCGTCGAAGGCCGGCTTGGCGGTCAGGCCAACGTGCCCGGCGCGGCCGGCACGTGGAAGGACCTCACCGGCAACGTCAACCTGCTCGCGGCCAACCTCACCACGCAGGTGCGCGCGATCGCGGAAGTGGCGACGGCGGTGACCAAAGGCGACCTGACACGGTCCATTCAGGTGGACGCACGCGGCGAGGTGGCCGAGCTCAAAGACAACATCAACACGATGATCGACAACCTGCGGTTGACCACCGACCGCAACACCGAGCAGGACTGGCTGAAGACGAACCTGGCGCGCTTCACCGGCATGCTCCAGGGCCAGCGCGATCTCGCCACCGTCGGCAAGCTGCTGTTGTCGGAGCTGGTGCCTCTCGTCACCGCCCATCAGGGCGTCATCTATCAGATGGACACCGAGCCGATGCCCTATCTGAAGATGCTCGCCAGTTACGCCGAGCTGGCCGACCATCCATTCCCGCCGCATCTCGCCGTCGGCGAAGGGTTCGTCGGACAGTGCGCGCGGGACATGCGGCGCCTGCTGGTGTCCGACATCCCGCGCGACAGCGTGGCGGTCGGTTCGGTCTTCTTCCAGACGCTGCCACGCAATCTGGTGATCTTCCCGGTGATCTTCGAGGGTCAGATCAAGGCGGTGATCGGCATCGCCTCGCTGCACGACTTCTCCGAGACGCACCTCGCCTTCCTCGAGCAGCTCACCGCGAGCATCGGTATCGTGCTCAACTCGATCGAAGCGACGATGCAGACCGAGGGTCTGCTGAAGCAGTCGCAGCAGCTCACCAACGAGCTGCAGACACAGCAGAAAGAGCTGCAGCAGACGAACGAACAGCTGGCGCAGAAGGCGCAGCAGCTGGCGGAACAGAACGTCGAAGTCGAGCGCAAGAACCAGGAGATCGAGCAGGCGCGGCGCGCCCTCGAAGACAAGGCCGAAGAGCTCGCGCTCACCTCGAAGTACAAGTCCGAGTTCCTCGCGAACATGTCGCACGAGCTGCGGACGCCGCTCAACAGCATTCTGATTCTCGGCCAGCAGCTGTCGGAGAACCCCGAGGGCAACCTGTCGCCGAAACAGGTCGAGTTCGCGCGCACGATTCAGGGCGCCGGCACCGACCTGCTCAATCTGATCACCGACATTCTCGACCTGTCGAAGATCGAGTCGGGCACGGTGACGGTCGAAGCCGAGGAGATCTTCTTCACCAACGTGCTCGACATGGTCGTGCGCACCTTCGCCCACGACGCCGAGAACCGCGGACTGTCGTTCGACGTCACGGTCGACTCCGGTCTCGGACGAAGCATGGTGACCGACACGAAGCGGTTGCAGCAGGTGTTGAAGAATCTGCTGTCGAACGCCTTCAAGTTCACGTCGCAGGGCGGCGTGCGCCTGAGCGTATCGGAAGTGACCGCCGGCTGGACACCGCATCACCCCGTGCTGAGGCAGGTGCCGCGTGTCGTCGCCTTCGAAGTCGCCGATACCGGCATCGGCATTCCGCCCGAGAAGCAGCGCATCATCTTCGAGGCGTTCCAACAGGCGGACGCGAGCACGAGCCGCAAGTACGGCGGCACCGGTCTCGGCCTGGCGATCAGCCGCGAGCTGTCGGGGCTGCTCGGCGGCGAGATTCAGTTGCGCAGCGTCCCCGGCGTCGGCAGCACCTTCACCTTGTATCTTCCGCTGCGCTACGCCGGGCCGTCGATGGTGGCGCGTCCGGAGAACCCGGTCGAATCGCGGATGGTCACCTACACCTCGTCGGCCTCACGGCTGCCGGAGCGCCCGGCCGAGATGGTCGAGGACGATCGCGATACGGTCATGCCCAATGACCCGTCGTTGTTGATCGTGGAGGACGACCCCCACTACGCGCGGATCCTCGTCGATCTGGCGCGCGACAAGGGATTGAAGGTCCTCGTCGCGATGCGCGGCGGCGACGCGCTGTCGCTCGCGCGGCAGTACCGGCCCACCGCGGTCTCGCTCGACGTGTTCCTCCCCGACATGCTCGGGTGGACCGTCCTCAGCCACCTGAAACAGGACCCCGAGACACGCCACATCCCGGTGCAGATCCTGACGCTCGACGAGGATCGGCAGCACGGGCTGGCGCGCGGCGCGTTCTCGTTCCTGAGCAAGCCGACGACGAAGCAGGGGCTCGACGCCGCGATCGATCGCATCAGGACGTATGCGACGCCGCGTCAGAAGCGGCTCCTGGTCGTCGAGGACAACGCCGCCGAGCAAATGAGCATTCGCGAGCTGCTCGGGCACGACGACCTCGAGATCGTGACCGCCGATACCGGCGCCGCGGCGCTGGCGGCGATGGCCGACCAGCCCTGCGACTGCGTCGTGCTCGACCTGCGGCTGCCTGATATGTCCGGGTTCGAGGTGCTCGAACGTATCAGCCAGAATAAGGACTTCGCTGAGATTCCAGTGGTCGTCTTCACCGGACGGGAGCTGTCGGCCGAAGAAGATGCCCAGCTCCACACGCTGGCGCGCAGCGTGGTGGTCAAGGGCGTCGAGTCGCCGGAGCGGCTGCTCGACGAAACCTCGTTGTTCCTGCACCGCGTCGTCTCGGATCTTCCCGCCGAGAAACAGCGCATGCTCGAGCGGCTGCACCGCTCCGACGACGACCTGGTCGGCAAGGCGGTGCTGGTCGTCGACGACGACGTGCGAAACATCTTTGCCTTGAGCAGCGTGCTGGAGCGGCGTGGGATGAACGTGTTGACGGCCAATACCGGCAGCGAGGCGATCGAGATGCTCCAGCAAACGCCCAACCTCTCGATCGTCTTGATGGATATCATGATGCCGGAGATGGACGGGTATCAGACAATGAAGCGGATCCGGCAGAATGCGAAGTTCCAGCGCCTGCCGATCGTGGCCCTGACCGCCAAGGCCATGAAGGGCGACCGCGAGAAGTGCTTCGAGGCGGGAGCGTCGGACTATTTGGCGAAGCCGGTGAACACCGAACAGCTGTTGTCGGTCCTTCGGATGTGGCTGCATCGATGAGGCGAGGTCATGAGCGGTAGCACACGAATCAACAAGGTCAACATCCTCCTGGTCGATGACCAGCCGTCGAAGCTGCTCACCTACGAGTCGATCCTGAGCGAGCTCGGCGAGAACATCCTCACCGCGAGCTCGGCGACCGAGGCGCTCGATTGTCTGCTCCGAACGGAGATCGCGGTCGTCCTGGTCGACGTCTGCATGCCCGATCTGGATGGCTACGAGCTGGCGTCGATGATCCGGCAGCATCCGCGCTTCCAGAAGACGTCGATCATCTTCGTCTCGGCGCTCCTGATGACCGATCTCGATCGGCTGCGCGGCTACGAGAGCGGCGGCGTCGACTACGTGCCGGTCCCGATCGTGCCGGAGATCCTGCGCGCCAAGGTCAGCGTCTTCGCCGACCTGTATCGCAAGACGCGCGCGCTGGAGCGCCTCAACGCGGAGCTCGAACGACGGGTGAGCGAGCGAACCGCCGCGCTCGAAGCGTCGACGGCGGCGCTCAAGGACGCCGACCGCCGCAAGGACGAATTCCTCGCCATGCTCGCGCACGAGCTGCGCAATCCGCTGGCGCCGATCAGTACGGCCGTCCAGTTGCTGCGGCTGAAAGAGCTGTCGGACGCGCAGCGCGAGCGCGCGCGCGACGTGCTCGAACGGCAGGTGCAACACCTCGTGCTGCTCGTCGACGATCTGCTCGATGTGTCCCGCATCACGCGCGGCGTCATCACCCTGCAGCACGAGCGCGTGTTGATCGGGACGGTCATCGCTCGGGCCGTGGAAACGGCCCGCCCGATGATCGATTCACGACGGCACACGCTCACGCTCGATCTGACCGACGAAGTGCTCGCCGTCGAGGGCGACAAAGCCCGCCTCGTGCAGGTCGTCGGCAACATCTTGAACAACGCCGCGAAGTTCATGGAGCCCGGTGGCAAGATCCAGCTGAAGGTGGCGCGCGAAGGCACGTCGGTCGCGATCACCGTCAGGGACGCCGGCATCGGCATTCCGAGCGATCAGGTGCCGCGCATCTTCGATCTCTTCACCCAGGTGCACGCGAAGCCCGATCAGATCCAGGGCGGCCTCGGCGTCGGCCTTGCGCTCGTGCGTCGGCTTGTCGAGATGCACGGCGGCACGGTCGCCGCACACAGTGCTGGTCCCGGGCAAGGCACCGACATCATCGTGCGGTTGCCGCTGTGGGCGATGCAGGCTGTCCGCCCGGATGAACCGCGTCACGACTCACCAGTCCCGGCCATCGGACCGTCACGCATTCTCGTCGTCGACGATCACCTCGATGCCGTGGAGGCGTTGTCGATGCAACTGCAGGTCGCCGGCCACGACGTGCGTACCGCCAACGACGGCGTCGAGGCCATGACGATCGGCGAGACGTTTCAGCCGCAAGTGGTGCTGCTCGATCTCGGGATGCCGCGCATGGACGGCTACGAGACGGCGAGGAGCATGCGTCGACGACCGTGGGGGACACGCGCGTTGATCATCGCGGTCACCGGTTGGGCGCAGCCGTACGATCGTCAGAAGACGTCCGAAGCCGGCTTCGACGCGCATCTCGTGAAGCCGGTGAGCGAGGTCGAATTATTTCAAGCCATCGCCACCGGACGACCAACAAAGAGCGAAAACGCAGAGAGTCCCGCGGTATAATCCCGCTCACCGAGCGAAGCGATTGAGCACACTCGGGTCGGCCGGCGCGGCCGACTCAGCCGGCGGTTCGTGTAGTTGTCCGTCTGCTGAGTAAGGAAATTTCGGGACGCGCCGAGAAAAAACCGTATGAACCTTGCGGTTGCGGAGTCGCCTACTCCCCACGCCCAGCCACTCTTTACCGATGGGTTCGGGGAGCGCCGCCAAATACTCGGAGCGCGTGGTGAACGCCTCGAGGTCTTAAGGCTGAGTTCGACGCTGTCTGCGAATGCCGCGGTCGAGTCCGCTATTCGCGATCGAACCAGCCGCCTGGCGGCGTTTCGCAGCGAGTCGTTCACCCACGCTCGGGCCGTTGACGTCGAGGCCTCGAGCGGCACCCTTCTCGTCTTCTCCAATCACGTCCCCGGGATTCGGTTGGCATCGCTGCTCTCGGCCGCCGACAAGCGGTCGGTCGCGCTGGACATCAACGCGGTGCGTTGTCTGCTGCGTCAGTTGGTTCACGCCATGGCGGCCTGGCGCGACGAGCACCCCGATCTCCCCCACGGCGCAATCGGGCCTGAACGGCTCATCGTCACGCCCGGTGGACGATTGGTCGTGGCCGAATGCGTGCTCGGTGCCGTCGTCGACCAGATCCGCTACTCCCGTGACAAGTATTGGACCGACCTGCATGTGCCGCTGCCACCGCCACCGTCGGCGCCGCCAGCCTTCGACGCACGGACTGACATCGCACAAGTGGGGCTCGTCGCCCTGGCCCTCATCCTGGGCCGCCGTCTGACGAGCGACGTGTATCCGTCGGGCCTGACGCACGCCTTGACGAGCGCCTCCCTTCGGGCCGGCATCGGCCCGCTCGAGCCGCTCTCGTTCACGTTCCGCGACTGGCTGCGCCGGGCGATGCAGCTCGAACCGCGCGACTCGTTCCCCACCGCGCTCGAAGCGGGGGCCGCTCTCGATGAGGCGATTGGCGAGGAGAACGAGGCGCTGGAGCGCGATGCGCTCCATGTCTTCATGGCCAGATGTCTTGCGCTCGACATGCAGGCGGACCCGGACCCCGCGGCGGTCACTGCAATCACCGAGCTCGATCCCGAGAAGATCGACTTCGTGACGGACGACGTCTCGGGGGACGTCGATCTCGCACCGCGGATCGAGGCGCTCCGCGCTTTTCTGGCTCGGTACAACGCTCCGGCCTCGCCTGGTGCGCCGGTCGACGACGCGCTTCAAGAATTTCCGCCGTCGTCGCCTCTCGAAGGGAACACGCCTGGAGATCCGTCGCACGTCGACACGGCGCGGCTGGATCCGATGCGGCCTGAGCCGGTGGACGCCGATGCGCTCGACGCGGTGTTGCGCGTTCCCGCCGTACCGATCTCCACGCCGTCGCCTGGCATGCGCGTCGGTACCGGCAACGCCGCCGCTCCCGTGGTGGATGAGGCTGCCCGCCGGAGCGCCGCCCCGGTACATGCCGTCTGGACCAACCGTCTTTGGATTGCCGGCGGTATCGTGCTCGCGATTGTCGCGACCATCGGGATGCTGCTCGCGTCCCGATACTTCCGATCCTCCCCGACCATCGAGCGCGGGACACTGTCGGTGACCACGACTCCGGCCGGGATTCCCATCCTGGTCGACGGCCTGCGCCACGGCGTGACACCGCTCGGCATCGAGCTGCCGGCGGGCGAGCATCTCGTGGAGCTCATCACCGAGCGAGGCCGACGTCAGTTCCCGGTCACGATCAAGCCAGGCGCGCAAATGTCGCAGGTGCTCGAGCTCTCACCAACTGCACCGGCGCCGGGGACAGGCGAGCTTCAGATTCGCACGACTCCGGCCGCAGCCTCGGTCACGGTTGACGGCCGGTTTATTGGACGTTCACCGGTGAGTGTCGGCGACCTCGCACCCGGGGCGCACACGGTGGTGGTCTCCCATGAATCGGGGACGGTCACGGAACGCGTCGTCATCGAAGCGGGCCGGGCGGCGTCGCTCCTGGTGCCGCTGGGCGAGCGCGCCGGGTCGACCGCTGCCGGGTGGATTGCCGTGGCGGCACCCGCCGATGTCCAGGTCTTCGAGGGCGGGCGACTGTTGGGCAACAACCGTATCGACCGGATCATGCTGCCAATCGGGCGGCACGAGCTGGACATCGTGAACGAAACGCTTGCCTATCGCGAACGTCGGACCGTTCAAGTGACTCCGGGAGCGGTGACGACCGTTCAAGCACAGTGGCCCAGCGGATCGCTGGCGTTGAACGCGGTCCCGTGGGCCGAGGTCTTCGTGGACGGAACGCCCGTTGGTGAAACGCCAATCGGCAGTTTCAAAGTTCCGGTGGGCGTCCACGAGGTCGTGTTCCGCCATCCTCAACTGGGAGAGCGGCGGACGACGGTCACCGTCGCGGTGGGAGCTCCGACGAAAGTCGGTATCGATCTGGGGGCCAAATGATCTCGCGCGCAACAGTTGGTCTGGCGATTCTCGTCCTGTTGCCCGGCCGGCTCGTCGCTCAGGACTCGCTCGCGTCGGCACGTCAGCTCTACGCGTCGGCCGAATACTCCGGCGCGTTGACGATGCTCAACAACCTGCTCAAAGCCAATCCGCCAGGTCCGGATCGGCAGCTCATCGATCTCTATCGCACCTTCTGCCTCGTCGCCCTCGGCGGCATGGACGAAGCGAAGACAGCGGTCGACGCGATGATCACGCGCGACCCGCTCTATCGCCCCAACACCGAGGAGGTGCCCCCGCGTCTTCAGACGCTGTTTCGAGACGCCCGCAAGCGCCTGCTGCCGACGATCATCCAGCAGCGATACGTCACCGCCAAAGCGGCCTTCGACAAGAACGAATACAAGACCGCGGCCGAAGGATTCACTCAAGTCATCATGGCCCTGTCCGATCCCGACCTCGGGCCGGCGGCGACGCAGCCACCACTCTCGGATCTCAAGGTACTGGCGAGCGGATTCAACGATCTGACGATCAGGGCGCTCGCACCGCCGCCCGCGGCGACACCACCGGCGCCTGCACCGGCACCGACACCAGCGGCAGCCACAGCCTCTACTGCCGCAGCCGGTTCCGCGCCAACGCCGTCGGCTGCGCCTTCTTCAGCGAGTTCAGCCGCCCGCAAGCCCGAGATTTACACCGCGGAGGCCTCTGACGTCATCGAACCGGTCGTCGTACGGCAGGAAATGCCGCCCTATCCCGGTCGAGTCACGAACAATCTGCATGGCATTGTCGAAGTGGTGATCGACGAAACGGGCAAGGTCGAGACCGCCTCGATGTTGCAGCCCGTGGATCCACGCTACAACCGCCTCGTGCTCTCAGCCGCCAGGACGTGGGTCTATCGGCCGGCCCGCCGCGACGGCGCACCAGTCAAATACAGGAAGCGAATCCAGATCGCGGTTACGCCCGGCTCGTAGCGCTCGAGTCACGCGCGCGACGACCGCGTTCCAACCTTTCCCGCCTTCGGTACGTCCAAGGTAGGAGATTATCTCCTACATGGCCAAGCGCACGCCGTACCAGAACCGGATTGAGCTCCTGCAGGGCACGCTCGACATGTTGATCCTTCAGACCCTGCTGTGGGGACCGCAGCACGGCCACGGTATCGGAGTGGCGATCGGCACGCGGTCCGATGATGCCCTGCAGGTCGACCATGGATCGCTCTATCCCGCCTTGCACCGTCTGGAACGACAAGGCTGGATCGAGGCCGAGTGGAAGCTGAGCGAGAACAAGCAGCGCGCGAAGTACTACCGGCTGACCCCGGCCGGCAAGAAGCAGCTGGCGGCCGCCGAATCGAAGTGGAATCGGCTGATCGAGGCGATCGGACGCGTCATGAAGCCGGTGCGGTAGCGAAATGGAGTCCGAACGGGATCGCCAGGAGCGCGAGATGAAAGACGAGATCGCCTTTCATCTCGCGACCGAGACCGAGCGCCGGATCGCGGCTGGACAGACGCCCGCTCAGGCGCGCGTGTCGGCGCGGCTGGCGTTTGGCAACGTCCCGCTCGTTGAAGATGTGACACGGCAGATGTGGGGACCGACGATGATACGCGAACGCCTGCTGCACGACATTCGATTCGCCGCCCGACTGCTGGTTCGCGATCCTTCGTTCACCGCCGTGGCGTTGACCACGCTCTCTCTGGGCATCGCCGCGACGATCACGGTCTTCGCGGTGTTGAAAGCCGTGTTGCTCAATCCACTTCCCTTCCCCGATCCTGATCGGCTCGTCATGGTCTGGGAGCGGACACCGGGCGGCGGTGAGCAACGCAACTTGACGAGGGCGTACACCGTGCTGCAGTGGCAGACGCGCAACCAGTCGTTCGAACATCTGGCGGGCATGATGCCGCTGCCGGCGAACGTGGCTGGTCTCGGCAACGCGGAGCAGGTCGATGGCTTCAGCGTCATCGGCGAATTCTTCGACGCGCTTGGCATCAAGGCGCTGATCGGACGCACGCTGACGCCACGCGATACGCCAAACAGCGTCGTGATCAGCCATGGCTTCTGGCTGCAGCGGCTCGGCGGCGCACCCGACGCAGTCGGACGGCTCCTGATGCTGAATGGCCTCCCGCGTGAAATCGTCGGCGTCATGCCGGCGGGATTCGCGTTCCCGGCCGCGCGCGCGGTTCAGGTGTACGTGCCGTTCCCTGTCGATCCCGCGGCGCCGCCAGGCGGTCGCAACATGATTACCGTCGCACGGCTGAAACCAGGCGTCAGCGTCGAGGCAGCGCTTAGCGACATGCGTCGAGTCGCGCAGCAGATGATCGACGAAGGCTCGCCGGCGGTCACGACCGGATGGAGTGCGTCGGTGTTTCCGTTGTTCGACGAGACCGTGACGTCGGTACGGCGCATCCTGTGGGTCGTGCTCGCGGCGGTCACGTGTCTGCTGCTGCTCGCCTGCGCGAACGTCGCCAATCTGCTGTTGATCCGCGCCTCCAGGCGCGCGCATGAGCTCGCGGTCCGTGTGGCGCTGGGGGCAGGACGATGGCGCCTCGTTCATCAAGTCTCGGCCGAGAGCGCGTTGTTGGCAGTCATCGCGGGGGCGATCGGGCTGGGCATCGCGATGCTCGCCGTCCCGGCGATCCCCTCCCTGTTCCCGGAGACGTTCCCCCTACCAAGATCGTCGGAAGTCACCATCGATCGTTCGATGGTGGCCTACACCTTGCTCCTGTGCGGCGCCATCGCGGGCGGATTTAGTTTGCTCCCCGTGGTCCGCGTGGCGCGGAAACGCTTTGCCGACGTCCTGCACTCCGGCGGCCGCAGCGCCGTCGCCACGCACTCTCGCCTTCGCCGCAGCCTCGTCGTCGCCGAAGTGACGATCGCCCTCGTGCTCGTGCTCGCCGCCGCTCTGATGGGTCGGAGCCTCGTCGAGTTGACGAATGTCGACCCCGGCTTCAACGTCGATCACGTCTTGACGCTGCGCATGCTGATGCTGCCGAGCAAGTATCGCGGCCCCGCGTCTGTGCCGTTCCTGAGAACGGTGCTGGAGGAGATTCGCGCGACGCCCGGCGTCGTGAGCGCGTCATCCGTCCATTTCCTTCCGCTCACAGGCATCGCTTCGATCTCAGGTATCTGGAGGACCGACCGGCCCCAGCCGCCGCGCGAACAGCTGAAAGGCTCTCCCATTTCGGTGATCACGGATGGCTATTTCAAGGCCATGGACATTCCACTCTCTGGACGCGACTTCAGTGTGACGGACTCCGAGGCGTCTCCGACTGTCGTCATCATCAATCAGGCGCTCGCGCGAGAGCTGTTTCCCAATGAGGACCCGATCGGCAGACATATCGCCGCGGGGTACAGTCCGCGGACGAGATCGATGGAGATCGTGGGCGTGGCCGGCGACGTCCGCACCAGCACGCTCGATCGCGAGCCGGGACCGGCCATCTACATCGCACACTCGCAGGAGCCTTCGCTGGTTGCCTCGCTCGTCATTCGTACCCAGGGCTCGCCCGCGCTTACGGTCGATGCCGTTCGCAAGGCCATCGCACGGGCCGACCCGGAGCAAGGCGTCTCGCAGGTACAACCGATGGAGACGCTGATGGCCAACGCCACCGCTCGGCCGCGGGTTCAGGCCAGCGTGTTCGTGATGTTCGGCGCCCTCGCGCTCATCATCGCCGCAGTCGGGCTGTACGGCGTGATGGCGTACGGGGTCGAGCAGCGGCGTCGAGAGATTGGCCTTCAACTCGCCCTCGGGGCACCGCCCACACGGATCCTGCGCACGATCGTGCGCGAGGGCGTCCTGCTCGCTGTCGTCGGCACCGCCGTTGGCGCCGCGATCGCGTGGGCATCGAGCGGTGCGCTCGATGGTCTGCTCTACGAGACGCGCGCGACCGATCCGCGGATCTTCGCAACCGCCGCCGCGACGCTCATTGCCGTCGCGTGCCTGTCGACGCTCGCTCCCGCGTTCCGAGCCACGCGCGTCGATCCGTTGGTGGTGCTGCG
>Ga0111538_10003541_pt1 | contig 21810 bp, 22 predicted proteins | sample SoiMethybrSBSTD1_FD_79669 | JGI IMG/M metagenome (GOLD analysis project Ga0111538, IMG submission 79669) | Bulk soil microbial communities from a Populus tree surrounding site in Tennessee, USA - Soil MetaG P. TD hybrid SBSTD1 (version 2)... | ecosystem: Environmental > Terrestrial > Soil >... | reverse complement strand
GATCACGATCCGGTGGTGGCCGCGCTCATCGACGAGCCGGCGCGCCAGCGTTCGGACCGCGTCACGGCCGAGGCCGCGGCCGTGCAAACGCGGATCGAGAAAGAGGTCGATCCCGGCGTGGCGGTACTCGGGATCCGAGTGCTCGTAGATCTGCCCTAAGCCGACGAGCTCGCCGTCGTGCTCGATCGCGAACGCCTCGACCTCGTCGCGCCCTTCCGCCTTCGCCACGAGCTCTTCGACCGTGATGTCGGGCCACCAGCGCGCCACCTCGGCGTGCGAGCCGATCTCCGCGAGGTGTGGCGCGTCCTCGCGCCGCAGCGGGCGCAGCCGAACGAGCTCTCCTTGCAGCGACGTCACGACGGCGATCATAGGAATGTGAAGAAACGGATTGACGTGCTGCTCGTGGAACGCGGGCTCGCCGAGAGCCGCACCCAGGCGCAGGCGCTGGTGCTCGCGGGCCGGGTGCCCGGTCACGAGAAGCCGGGCGAGCAGGTGGACGAGGCCGCGGAACTCGAGGTGACCGGCGGCGAGCCCTATGTCTCGCGGGGCGGTGTCAAGCTCGCTCACGCGCTCGACGCGTTCGGCATCGATCCCGCCGGTCGGGACTGCCTCGACGTGGGCGCGTCGACCGGCGGCTTCACGGACGCCCTCCTGCAGCGCGGCGCCGCCCGCGTGATCGCGCTCGACGTCGGCTACGGCCAGCTTCACCCGCGCATCCGCGAGGACCAGCGCGTGGTCGTGCTCGAGCGGACGAATGCGCGGCACCTCACGCAGCTCCCGTTCCGGCCGGAGCTCGTGGTCTGCGACGTCTCGTTCATCAGCGTCCGCAAGGCGCTGCCCGCGGTGCTTGACCTGGCGGCGCCGGGCTGGGAGGCGGTCGTGCTCGTGAAGCCCCAGTTCGAGGCCGGGCGCGGCGAGGCTCGCGGCGGGGTCGTACGCGATCCAGGGACGAGGCGCCGCGTCGTCCGCGAGGTGGCGGAGGCGGCGCTGGCATGGGGGGCGGAGACCGCCGGGGTCGTAGACTCGGGCCTGCCGGGACCGAAAGGCAACCGTGAGCTCTTCCTCCACCTCGTCCAGAGATCCGACCCCCGACTCCCCGCCGAGCTCGACGCGTGGATCGGCGACGCCGTCACCTAAGGTGGTCGACCGCGTCGCCATCATCACGCACAACCACGAACCGAGGGTCGCCGACGCGGTTGCCCGTGTCGAGCGGCTCGCCGAGGCGAAGGGCATCGAGGTGACCGAAGACGACGGCCGGCCCGACCTCGCCGTCACGCTGGGCGGGGACGGTTCGATGCTGCGCGCCTTCCACCGCTTTCTCGGCACCGACGTGCCCGTGATCGGCGTCAACTTCGGGCGCGTCGGCTTCTTGACGTCGATGGAGGCGAGCGAGCTGGAGACGGGCCTCGAGCGCGCGTTCGCAGGCGACGTCACCGTGGTGCGGTTTCCGACGCTCGACGTTCGGATCGGCGGGCAGACCCGACCGGCGGTCAACGACGTCTTCGCGACGAGCTCCAGGCTCGGGCGCATGGTCGAGCTCGGCTACTCCGTCGGGGGCGAAGATCTCGGCGTGCTGCCCTGCGACGGCGTCATCTGCGCGACGCCGCTCGGCTCGACGGCCTACAACCTCTCGAACGGCGGCCCGGTGCTCGTCTGGGGGCTCGACGCGATGGTGATCACGTTCGTGGCGCCGCACTCGCTGCACGTCCGCCCGCTCGTCGTTCCACACATGCGCGACCTTCGCGTCACGAACAAGACCCCCGACGGCTCGGTGACCGTGATCGTCGACGGCCAGGAGGCCGGCAAGCTCGAGCCCGGCGAGCGGGTCGAGGTCGGCCTGGGCGCGCAGACGGGCATGCTCGCGACCCTGCCGGAAAGCACCTTCTTCACGCGTTATCGCAAGACGTTCGGGTCCTGAACGGCGGGTAGTCGAGCGCCGACGGCGTGCGTACCATCGGGCGGGTGCTGCGCCGCCTGCGCATCGAGAACCTGGTCCTGATCGGCGAGGCCGAGCTCGAGCTCGCTCCAGGTCTCAATGCCATCACGGGCGAGACCGGGGCTGGAAAGACGATCCTCGCGCAGGCGATCGGCCTGCTCCTGGGCTCGCGTGGCGATGCAGCGCTGGTCGGAGCGGGCGGTGAGGAGGCGTACGTCGAGGCCGAGCTCGACCTCCCGGACGGGCTCCTCGAGGAGGAAGGATTCGACGTGCTCGCGGAGCTCCGGCCGGAAGGCGAGGAGGGCCTCGTGCTCGCGCGCCGCGTCTTCTCCGATGGACGAACGCGGGCCTACGCCTGGGGGCGCGCCGCGGCGCGCGACGACGTGGCGGCGGTCGCCGAGCGGCTGATCGCGATGTCCGGCCAGTTCGAGCAGCGCCGACTCGCCCGTGGCTCGTACCAGCTCGACGTCCTGGACGCTTTCTGCGGCGACGATCAGCTCCGCCGGCGGGCGGATGCACGCGAGGCTTGGCGGGCGCTGCAGGCCGCGCGCCGGCGTTACGACGAGCTTCGCGGCGGCGCCGACGCGGCCGAGACGCGGCTCGCCGAGCTACGGGCGCTCGTCGAGGACACGCTCGGGATGGAGGCCGAGGACGAGGAGTCGCTGCGTGCGGAACGGGAGCGGCTACGCCATGTGACCGAGCTCGCGGCGGGGGCCGGCGCCGCCGGAGAGGCGCTCGCGCCCGAGGACGGCGAAGGCGCAGCCTCGCTCGTTGCGGTCGCGGAGCGGTCGATCGCTCCCCTCGAGGCGCTCGCGCCGGAGCTTCAGCGCGTCGGCGACGAGCTCCGGGACGTCGAGCTCCGGCTGCGCGAGTCGGCGAGCGAGCTACGGAGCTTCCTTGCCTCGCTCCAGGCGGAGCCGGACCGGCTCGAGCTGGTCGAGAGCGAGCTCGACCGGATCGCCGAGGCGAAACGCCGCTTCCGATGCGCGTCCTACGAGGAGCTGCTCAGGCGCGCCGCAGAGGCTCAGGCGGAGCTGGATGCTCTCGAGGACGGCGCCGATCCCCTCTCGGCCGCCTCCGATGCCGTGTCGGCAGCGGAGCGGAAGGTCGACCGACTCTCCGCGGAGCTCCGGAATGCCCGCGCGTCCGTGGCCGAGTCGTTCGCCGACGGAGTTGCCGTCGAGCTGGAGGGCATCGGCATGGGCGAGGGCGAGTTCAGGGTCGAGCTGTCCGAACGAGACGCGTGCGCGACCGGAGCCGATGCGGTGGCGTTCCTGATCCGCCCGAATCCAGGACTGCCGTTCGCCCCGGTCGCCGAGACCGCCTCGGGCGGCGAGCTCTCGCGCATCGCGCTGGCGATAGCGGCGGTCGGCGGCGGCGAGACGATGGTCTTCGACGAGATCGACGCCGGCATCGGCGGGCAGACCGCGCACTCGGTCGGGGAGACGCTCGCGCGCCTCTCGGGCCGGGCGCAGGTGGTGACGATCACGCACCTGCCGCAGATCGCGAGCCGCGCGGAACGCCATTTCAGGGTCGAAAAGGTGTCCGGCGACCCGACCCACACGCGCATCGAGGCGCTCGACGAAGCCGCCCGGCGCGACGAGCTGCAGCGTATGCTCGGCGGCCAGGAGTTCCTGACGGCCGTGCAAAGTAGTAAGTGAACGCGGCCACAAGTACCGTTGTGTGCCTGATGGCCCTCAAACGCGGCGCATGCCGTTGTCCTCAGTCGGCCGCATGCCTACGGTTATGCGACCTTCGTGCGTTTTAGGTCACGAAGGAACTCATGGCCGCGTCCACTAGTACTTACAGATTCGTCGAGTTCACGGGCGCCGCGAAGCTCGACCGGCGCACGAAGAACCTCGTCCGCCGCCTCGGGCCGGGCGACGTCGCTGTCATCGACCACACCGACCTCGACCGCGTCTCGGCGGAGGAGCTGCTCGAGTCCGGGGTTCGCGTGGTCGTCAACGTGGCACCGTCGCAGAGCGGGCGCTTTCCGAATCCCGGCCCACTGCTGCTCGTCCGTGCGGGCGTTCGTCTGATCGACGCACCCGGTGCGCCGATCTTCGACCAGGTCTCCGAAGGCGATCTGCTCACGGTCCGCGGCGCAAGCGTCTTTCGGAACGGCGACTGCGTCGCCGCTGGCCGCGCGCTGTCGGCCGACGAGCTCGCGCGTTCGATCGCCGAGCAGCGCGGGCGCGTCACCGAGGCGCTCGAGGCATTCGCCGACAACACGCTTCGCTACCTGCGCGAGGAAGGACGGCTTCTTTCCGAGGGGATCGACTTCCCCCCGTTGCAGACCCGGTTTCGCGACCAGCACGCCCTCGTCGTCGCCCGCGGACCCGGCCACAAGCGCGACCTGCGGATCGTCCGGCCCTACATCCGCGACTTCAAGCCGGTCCTCGTCGGCGTCGACGGCGGCGCGGACGCGCTCCTCGAGGCCGGGTACAAGCCGGATGTGATCGTCGGCGACATGGACTCGGTCTCCGACCGCGCCCTGAGGTCGCGCGCCGAGAAGGTCGTCCACGCCTACACCGACGGAGCGGCGCCGGGCCGCGAGCGGATCGAGGCGCTCGAGGTCGATTACCAGGTCGTCCGGGCACCCGGGATCAGCGAGGACGTCGCGCTGCTGCTCGCCTACGAGAAGGGCGCCGAGCTGATCGTCGCCGTAGGGACACACTTCAACCTGATCGAGTTCCTGGAACGGAACCGCGAGGGGATGTCGTCGACGTTCGTCACCCGTCTGAAGGTCGGTGAGATCCTGATCGACGCCAAGGGCGTCTCGCGGCTCGTCTCGCGGCGGGTCGGCCTGATGCCGCTGGTTATCTTCGCCCTGACCGGTCTCGGCGCGATCGTGGTCGCGATTGCCGCGTCGCCCGAGCTCCGGCGCCTGATCGGCCTCCTGAGCGGCCGCATCCGCGACCTGGTCGGCCTCGGCTGAGTCCCGGGTCGTCCGGAGCAGGAAGCTTGAGCAGCCGCGACGCGGTCATCTCGGCAAGCCGCCGCCCGCCCAGTCGTCGGCCCGCGCCCTCACACCCCCACCCACGGGTGGGGCAACAACCCACCACCCTCGCTGCGAGCGTAGCCGCGAAAAGCGAACGCGTGCGTGACGAGAGTGCGCCGAAACAGCAACGATTCGTGCACATGGGCAAGTTCGCCGCAACCCGCGAGCTGTTCGCGCCGCGCGAGGACGTTTGGGGCTTCATCGCGGAGCCCTATCACCTTGCCGACTGGTGGCCGGGCATCAGCGGCGTCCAGCCGGACCGGCGAGGGCTCGCGCCGGGCGCGCGCTGGCAGATCAGAGGTCTCGGCCGCCCGACCTACGTGGTCGGGAGACGGCCGGATGTCTCCGGCACGCTGGTCTTCCTCGACGTCAAGGCTCCCGAGCTCGTCGCGTGGCAGTTCGTCAACACCCGCGTCGACGTCGAGCTGCGGCTCACCGAAACGGCACCCGACCGCACGCGCGCACAACTGACCGTCGACGCCCCATTTCTCAGCGGCGTCCGAAGACCCCAGTTGCACAGGGCGCTGACGCGCCTGCACGCCCTGTGCCAGACTGGCGCGCAGGCATAGCGTCACGATGTTCGACCTCCGCTACCACGTTGCGTCGCTCGCGGCCGTCTTCCTCGCGCTTCTGATCGGAATCCTGGTCGGGGTGGGCATCGCCGACCGCGGCTACGTCGACAAGGCTCAGCGCGGTCTCCTCGAGCAGAAGATCTCGAAGTTGCAGAGCGACCTCGGTGCCGCCCGAAAGAACGCCGACAGCCTCCAGGCGCAGCAACGCGCAACGGAGGCGTTCGTCAACGACACCTACCCGGAGCTGATGGCCAACCGGCTCCGCGGCAAGAGCATGGCACTCGTCTTCCTCGGCCCTGCCGACCCCAAAATCCGGACGAGCCTCGAGCAGGCGCTGACCGACGCCGGCGCCCGCGGCTGGATCCGGGTCCGCGCCCTCAAGCTGCCTCTCGACGTTCCGCAGGTCGACAAGACGCTCGCCGGCGAGCCCAAACTCGCGCGCTACGTCGGCGACGCGCGGCTGCCCGCGCTCGGGAAGAGCCTTGCGGAAGAGCTCGCAGGCGGTGGCAAGGCCCCGCTCTGGACGACGCTGGCCGAGCAGATCGTCGCTGAGCGCACCGGCAGCGAGCAGCGCCCGGCCGACGGGGTGATCGTCGTGCGCACCGCGGGAAAGCAGTACGACGGGACGGCTTCCTTTCTACAAGGGTTCTACTCCGGCCTGATCGCGGCGCCCGTGCCGGTCGTCGGGGTCGAGAGGGCGGACGCGACCGAGTCCGTGGTGCGGGCTTTTCACCACAACGGGATCTCGAGCGTGGACGACGTCGACCAGCCGAGCGGCCGCCTCGCGCTTGCCCTCCTCCTGAGCGGCGCCAAGGCCGGCCAGTACGGAATCAAGTCGAGCGCGAAGGACGGCGTGCTCCCGCCGCTCGAGACCGCCACGCGTGGGTGATCTTTCAGCTGTCCTCGTCGCCGCGCGCGACGAGGAGGGGGTGATCGCGCGAACGGTCGAGGCCTTGCGCGCCGCATTTCCGGGCGTGGACGTGATCGTCGCCGATGACGGCTCGCGAGACGGGACTGCCGCGGCCGCCGAGCGCGCCGGCGCCCGAGTGCTGCGCTTCCCCCCGCGCGGCAAGGGTCAGGCGTTGACGCTGGCGGAGCGGGCGGCTCCGCCCGGCCGGCTCCTCCTCGTCGACGCCGATCTCGAGGGCGACCTGGCCCGACTTGCCGCCGCCGACGGCGACCTCGCAATCGCGGTGTTCGCCGAGCGGCGGGGCGGCGGTTTCGGGATCGCCAAGCGCGCCGGGCGGACGCTCGTCCGCGGCTTATCCGGCTTTGCGCCCCGGGAGCCGTTGTCCGGCCAGCGTGCTGTCTCGGAGGCGGCAAGAGAGGCCTCCTTCCCGCTCGCCGCCGGCTTCGGCTGCGAAGTGCGGATGACGATCGACGTCGTCCAGGCGGGGCTACGCGTCTCCGAGCTCGAGCTGCCGCTGCGTCACCGGGCAACGGGCCGGGACGCGGCAGGATTCGCACACCGTGCCCGCCAGCTGCTCGACGCCGTGCTCGCATGCGGGCCGAGCGGCGTGAACCACCGGGGACTGAGGCTGCCGCTCGTCGGCTGGATTGTCGGCGTCCGACGCGATCCGTCGGTCGCCGCGGTGGCAGCGCTCGGCCTCGCCGACGATCTCTGGAGCGGCGCCGAGCGCGGCTTTCGGGCCCACCTCGGCCGCGGCCGGACGACCGGCGTCCTGAAGCTCCTCGGCATCCCGCTCGTCGGCCTGTTCGCGACGCGCCGACTCTCGGGCGCACTGCTCGTCGGCCTCGCGGCGAACTTCCTGAACCAGCTCGACACGCGGCCGGGCCGCGCGCTCAAGGCGTACCTGCTCGCAGCGCCGTTCGCGGGCGCGCCGGTCGGGGTCGCCGTCTTGCTCGCTCCGTACGATCTCCGGGAGATGACGATGCTCGGAGACGCCGGGGCGAACGCGCTGGGCGCGATGCTAGGCTTGAACTCCGTGGGCAAGCTCACGGGCAGAGGCCGCTGGAGCGCGATCGGGGTGCTCGCAGGCCTCACGCTCCTCGGGGAGACGCGTTCGCTCGGCGAGCTGATCGAGCGCACGCCGGTGCTCCGCGAGCTCGACGCGCTCGGGAGGCAGCCGTAGCCGGCCGTCCGCCGAAGTACGTCTTCGTCACGGGCGGCGTCGTCTCATCGCTCGGGAAGGGCATCACCGCCGCCTCGCTCGGCCGGCTACTGAAGGCGCGCGGCCTCAAGGTTCAGGTCCAGAAGTTCGACCCGTACATCAACGTCGACCCGGGGACGATGAGCCCGTTCCAGCACGGCGAGGTGTTCGTGACCGAGGACGGAGCCGAGACCGACCTCGACATCGGCCACTACGAGCGTTTCATCGATGAGAACCTGTCGAGGAACTCGAACCACACCGCCGGCTCGATCTGGGAGCGCGTGATCCGCAAGGAACGGCGCGGCGAGTACCTCGGCTCGACCGTGCAGGTAATCCCGCACATCACGAACGAGATCAAGGAGCGGATCCGTAGCGCCTCGGAGGCGAGCGACTGCGACGTCGTTGTGACCGAGATCGGCGGCACCGTCGGCGACATCGAGTCGCTGCCGTTCCTCGAGGCGATGCGCCAGTTCAGGCGCGAGGCCGGCGCGGAGAACATCTGCTACTTGCATGTCACGCTCGTGCCGTTCGTCGACTCCGCAGGGGAGCTGAAGACGAAGCCGACGCAACACTCCGTCAACGAGCTCCGCCGGATCGGTATCCATCCCGACATCGTCGTCGCTCGCTCGAGCGGGCCGCTGTCCGTCGACATCCGCGACAAGATCGCCCTCTTCGCCGACATAGACACGCGCGCCGTGATCTCGAATCTGGACGTCCCCGATCTCTACCTCGTCCCGTCGGCGCTGCAGGAGGAGGGGCTCGACACCCTCGTCTGCGAGAAGCTCGGCCTGCCGACCCACGAGGCGGATCTCGGCGAATGGCTGCAGCTAACGGAGCGGATCCGCGAGCGCGACGGCGAGGTGCAGATCGCGCTCGTCGGCAAGTACGTCAAGCTCCAGGACGCCTACCTGTCCGTGCACGAGGCGCTGAACCACGCGGGCGTCCAGCACGGCTGCGCCGTCAACGTCCGCTGGGTCGACGCGGAGGGAATGTCGCTCGAGGAGGCGCAGGCCGAGCTCGAGCAGGTCGACGGCGTGCTCGTCCCCGGCGGGTTCGGCTCGCGTGGCTGGGAAGGCAAGATCCTGGCCTGCCGGGTCGCGCGCGAGCGCGGGATTCCGTACCTCGGCATCTGCCTCGGGATGCACGTCGCGGTCTCGGAGTTCGCCCGCCACGTTGTCGGGCTCGAGGGAGCGAACTCGACCGAGATGGATCCGGAGACGCCGTACCCGGTGATCGATTTGCTGCCCGAGCAGAAGGAGATCGAGGACCTCGGCGGCACGATGAGGCTCGGCGCCCAGGCTGTCGAGCTCGGGCCGGGAACGCGTGTCGCGGAGACCTATGGCGAGACGGTGATCCACGAGCGGCACCGGCACAGGTACGAGGTCAACAACCACTTCCGGCCACGACTCGTCGAGGCGGGTCTCGTCGTGAGCGGCACGTTCCAGGAGGGAAGGCTGGTCGAGATCGTCGAGCTGCCCGACCATCCCTGGTTCGTCGCCAGCCAGTTCCACCCGGAGTTCAAGTCACGCCCGACGCGGCCGGCTCCGCTCTTCCGCGAGTTCGTGGGCGCAGCGCTCGTGCGTTCCCGGGAACGCGTCGGCGCCGCTTACACAGCCCGCGCGTAGCATCAGAGCCCGTGGAGGGGCTCCCCGAGGTTGTCGAGCTGTTCGTCGAGATGGCGCGCGTGCCGAGCCCGTCGGGAGAGGAGCGCGCCGTCGCCGACCAGGTTGTCCGGTACCTGCGCGGCCTGGCACTGCCCGTTGACGAGGACGATGCGGGGGTCGAGATCGGGTCCACGATCGGCAACCTGCTCTGCCGGATCGAGCCGACCGTCGAAGGGACGCCGGTCTTCTTTTGCGCGCACCTCGACACCGTGCCGCCGGATGGGCCGCTCGAGCCGGTCGTCGACGACGGCTTCGTCCGCAACGGCGGCGGCACGATCCTCGGCGCGGACAACAAAGCGGCGGTGGCGGCGATGCTCGAGGCCGCACGCCGGATCGTCGCCGAGAACCGGCCACATGGGGGAGTGGAGCTCCTCTTCACCCCCAAGGAGGAGGTCGGCCTGCGCGGCGCCGCGGCTTTCGACCATGAGCGGCTGCAGGCGCGCCTCGGCTATGTCTACGACCACGCCGGGCCGATCGGCGAGGTGATCCTCGGCGCGCCGTACCAGTGCAAGATCGACGCCACCTTCCACGGGCGGGCGGCTCATTCGGGTATGTACCCGGAGGAGGGGCGCTCGGCGATCGGGGCCGCCGCGCGGGCAATCGCCGACCTGCGGCTCGGCCGGCTCGACGAGGAGACGACGGCGAACGTAGGCGAGATTCGCGGCGGCACGGCGCGCAACATCGTCCCCGAGCACTGCTCATTCCTGGCCGAGGCGCGGTGTCACGACGAGGGGAAGCTCGGCGCGCTCGTCCAGGAGATGCTCGAGACGATCACCTTCGCCGCGCAGCTCGGCGAGTGCGATGTCGAGACCCGGGTCGAACCGAGCTCGCGCGGCTATCGGTTCAAGCGCGACGACGAGCCGGTGCGTCTCGCGACGGCCGCCCTCGAGCGGAGCGGCTACCAGCCGAGCTACGGGCTGAGCGGCGGCGGCGCAGACGCGAACGTCTTCAACGAGCGCGGCCTCCAGTGCCTCAATCTCGCGAACGGGATGGTCGACATCCACACGCCTGACGAGCGGATTGCCGTCGAAGATCTCGAGCGGATGGTCGACGTGACCCTGGCGCTCGTCGAGGTGGCGCGTGCCCCTTAGCCTTCGGCGCGGGGCCGTCAGCGCGATCGTCGAACGGCACGAAGGCCTCGTTCGCTGCGAGGTCGACGGCGCTCCGTGCGTCGCCTATCCCGAGTTGACCGGCCCGGTCGCGCTCGGCGACGACGTCGTCGTGAACGTCCAGGCCCGCGAGCTCGGGCTCGGCTCGGGCGGATTCGACATCCTGCACGCGAACCTGACCCGCGGCCTCGAGCTCGCCCCCCCGGCCGGCGCGCACGTGATGAAGCTCCCTTACACGCCGGTCCAGCACGCGGTCCGCCACGCCGAGGAGGACGAGCCGCTCCCGGACTCTCTCTCCGGCCTCCCGGTCGTCTGCTGCTCGCTCCACAGCCAGCTGGCGCCGGCATGTGCCGCACTGGCGGGGCTCCGAGTGGCGTACGTTCAGCATGCCGGCGGCGCGCTTCCGCTTGGTCTCTCGGACACGGTCCGGGCACTGCGCGCGCGCGGCTTGGTCGCCGCCACCGTCTCGGCCGGCACTTGCTTCGGCGGCGAGCTCGAGAGCGTCACGACGGCCTCGGCGCTCGCGTGGGCGGCCGGCCGTGAATTCGACGTCGCGGTGTGCGCGATCGGGCCGGGGATCGTCGGCACGGGCTCCCGGCTCGGTCACGGCGGGCTCGCCGCGGCCGGGACGGCGAATGCAGCCTCGGCGCTCGGTGGCGCGCCGGTGCTCGCCGTGCGCGTCTCGAGCGGCGACGAGCGCGCGCGCCATCGCGGCGTGTCGCACCACACGCGCGCCGTGGTCGAGCTTTGCCTCGGCGAGGTCGCGATCGCGTGGCCCGCAGGCGTCGAGGCGCCGTCGTGGCTGGAGCGGCGCACCGAGGTCGACACTCGAGGATGGCGAGATGCCTGTGTGGGACTCCCGCTCGAGCACATGGGGCGCGGCCCCGACGACGACCCGTGGTTCTTCGAATCGGCGTTCGCGGCGGGAAAGCTCGCGAGAGGGCTCGTGTGAGGCCGGACGGCTCCCGGCGCGTCTTCGAGGGCGGCGTGGTCAGCGTCGACGTCGAGCAGTGGGGCGACCATGAGCGCGAGGTCGTCCGCCACCCGGGCGCGGTTGCGATCGTCGCCGTCGACGCGGCCGGGTACGTGACGCTCGTTCGCCAGTTCCGCGAGCCGGCGCGGAAGCGGCTGCTCGAGCTGCCCGCAGGGACCCGCGAGGCCGACGAGGAGCCGCTGGCAACGGCCAAGCGGGAGCTCCGAGAGGAAGCCGGCCTTGCCGGTGGCGAGTGGCGGCTCGCGGCGACCTTCTTCTCGACACCGGGCTTCTGCGACGAGCTCGTCTGCATCTACTTCGCCGAAAGCGTGGTGCAGACGGAACGGCACCTTCAGGCCGATGAGGAGATCGAGCTCGTGCGCGCCCCGGTCGCCGAGATCGCGTCGTTGCTGCCGGAGCTCGAGGACGCCAAGACCCTGGCCGGGCTGCTTCTGTACCTGCGCGCGAGGTAGGGTTGGCCCGCATGAAAATCGGCGTGGCCAGGGAAATCAAGCCGGACGAATACCGGGTGGCACTCACGCCCGCGGGTGCGCGCGAGCTCGTCCAGGCGGGCCACGACGTGCTCGTCGAGACCGGCGCTGGGGAGGGGAGCTCCTTCGCCGACGACGCCTACGCGGCCGTCGGTGCCCGCATCGTCAGCGTCGACGAGGTCTGGGAGGGGAGCGAGCTCCTGCTGAAGGTGAAGGAGCCGATCGAGCCCGAGTACCGCCGCCTGCGCGAGGGCCTCGTCCTCTTCACGTATCTCCACATCGCGGCAGACGAGCCGCTGGCGCGGGCGCTCGTCGACAGCGGCATCGCCGCGGTGGCGTACGAGACGGTCGAGACGGACAACGGCGCGCTGCCGCTGCTCGCGCCGATGAGCGAGATCGCAGGCCGGCTGGCGGCGCAGGCCGGTGCGTACTTCCTCGAAAAGCCGCTCGGAGGGCGCGGCCTGTTGCTCGGCGGCGTCGCGGGTGTTGCGCCCGGCCGTGTGGTCGTGATCGGCGGCGGGATCGTCGGCTACAACGCCGCGGTGATCGCGCTCGGCCTGGGCGCAAGCGTGACGATCCTCGAGCGCTCGGTCGACCGAATGCGGCATCTCGAGGAGATCCTGTCCGGCCGCGTTTCTCTCGTGATGTCGTCGAGCTTGCAGATCGAGGAGTCCGTGATCGAGGCGGACGTGGTGATCGGCGCGGTGCTCATTCCGGGCGCGCTGGCCCCGAAGCTGATCACCGGCGAGATGGTCCGCGAGATGAAGGACGGCGCCGTCCTCTGCGACGTCGCCATCGACCAGGGCGGCTGCGCCGAGACCTCGCGGCCGACGACGCACAGTGACCCGGTGTACGTCGTCGACGGCGTCACGCACTACTGCGTCGCGAACATGCCGGGCGCCGTGCCGATCACGTCGACCAAGGCGCTGACGAACGTGACGCTGCCCTACGTCGAGGCAATCGCCGATCACGGCCTCCGCGAGGCGGTCGCCCGCGACCGCCCGCTGGCCCGCGGGGTCAACGTCCTGGAGGGCAAGGTCACGTACGAGGCAGTTGCGGAGGCCCACGGCCTCGAGTACTCGCCCCTAGACGACGTCCTACCGCTCACCCCGGTCTGATCGCGGGTCTCCGAAGCCCGAGGTCGCACCCCCGCCCTTAATCGGGTGGGGTGTCACCCTCCGCCCACGAGGACGACGATATTGGCGAAGAACGCACGCGTGGGTGACCGGCCTGTGCCGAGTCCGAGGCTTTCGCCGAGTGGTCGGCCGCGCGCGCGGCTACGAGTTGCGCTGTGCGGCGTTCTCGCGGGTCGGGCTGAACTTGACCACGACCCACGTGATGCCCGCGGCGAGTGCGATCACACACACGATGAATACGACGAGGCCGATCAGTCCGAGGACGGTCTCCATGCCCGACCTAGAATAGCCGCGTGTCGCGCGCCTGCGTGATCGTCCTCGACGCCGTCGGCGCAGGAGAGCTGCCCGACGCGAGCGACTATGGGGACGAGGGCTCGGACACGCTCGGAAACGTCGCAAGAGCCGTCGGCGGCCTCGACCTGCCGAATCTCGAGGCTCTCGGCCTCGGCAACGTCGAGCCGCTCGAAGGCTGCCCGCCGCAGCCGGGCGCGCCCGCCGTCGCCGGTCGTCTGACCGAACGCTCCAAGGGCAAGGACACGACGACGGGGCACTGGGAGCTGATGGGGATCGTCACTCCGCAGCCGCTCCCGACCTACCCGCATGGCTTTCCGCACGACGTGATCGACCCGTTCATGCACCGCACCGGACGCGGAGTGCTCGGGAACAAGCCGGCTTCGGGGACCGAGATCATCCAGGAGCTCGGTGAGGAGCACCAGCGCACGGGCAAGTGGATCGTCTACACGTCAGCAGACTCGGTCTTCCAGGTCGCGGCACACGAAGAGACGATTCCGCTGGAGGAGCTCTATGAAGGCTGCCGCATCGCCCGCGAGATCCTGAGCGGCAAGCATGCCGTCGGGAGGGTGATCGCCCGCCCGTTCGTCGGAGAGCCGGGGAACTACGTGCGAACCGCGAACCGGCACGACTTCTCGCTCGAGCCGAAGCGGCCGAACTACTTGACGCTCCTCCGCGAGGCCGGCAACGAGGTGCACGGCGTCGGCAAGATCGGGGACATCTTCGCGGGGCAGGACATCGATGCCTCGCGCCCGACGCAGTCGAACATCGACGGCATCGTGCAGACCGAGGCGTTGCTCAACGAGCTCGAGTCGGGCCTGATCTTCGTCAACCTGGTCGAAACGGACATGCTGTGGGGGCATCGCAACGACCCGGTCAACTTCCACCGTTGCCTCCAGGATTTCGACCGCCGTCTGCCGGACCTCCTCGACGCGATGCGGCCCGGGGACCTGCTGATACTCACGTCGGATCACGGCTGCGACCCCACTACGCCGTCCACCGACCACTCGCGTGAGCACGCACTCCTACTCGCTTACGTGGCCGGTAAGAACGCGTCGGGCCGGATCCACGAGGGCGAGTTCGCCGACGTCGGGGCGACGGTGAACTTGTGGCTCGGCGGCAAAGCGCCCCGCCGCGGGATCCCAGGCGAGGCGATCCTCGAGCCTTGAGCGGGAACCGGCGGCCGAGCCTTTGATCCGCGTCCCCGAGCTCATCGAGCGTAAGCGCGACGGCGGCGAGCTCACCCCCGACGAGCTGTCCGAGCTGATGCTCGGCTACGCAGAAGGGACGATCCCGGACTACCAGCTCGCGGCGTTCGTAATGGCCGTCTACTTCAGGGGGCTGACGAGCGCCGAGACCTTCGCCCTCACCAACGCGCTGATCCGCACGGGCGAGACGGTCGACCTCCACGGAGCGCTCGGCCGGACGGTGGTCGACAAGCACTCGACGGGAGGGGTCGGAGACAAGACTTCGATCGCCGTCGGCCCGGTGGTGGCCGCCGCAGGCGTTCCCTTCGGGAAGATGAGCGGCCGCGGGCTGGGACACACCGGCGGGACGCTGGACAAGCTCGAATCGATCCCCGGTTTCCGTGTCGAGCTGACGACTGCGGAGTTCATCGAGCAGGTCCGCTCCGTCGGCCTTGCGATCGTCGGCGCGACGGCAGACCTCGTTCCGGCCGACAAGAAGCTCTATGCGCTACGCGACGTGACCGCGACCGTCGATAACTACTCCCTGATCGCCGCCAGCATCATGTCCAAGAAGATCGCAGGCGGCGCCGATGCGATCGTGCTCGACGTCAAGGTCGGCGACGGCGCCTTCATGAAGGACCGCGATGACGCAGAGCGGCTCGCCGAGGCAATGATCGACCTGGGCCGGCATGCCGGACGCGAGGTCGTTGCTGTGATCAGCGACATGGACGAGCCGCTCGGACACGCCGTCGGGAACGCGCTCGAGATTCGCGAAGCGATCGCGACGCTACGCGGCGAGGGCCCGCCGGACTTCGTCGAGCTAGTGACCGAAGCGTCAGCAAGGCTTCTGGCTCTCTCCGACCTGGGCGTGAACTACGACGAGGCGCGCCGCCGTGTGGAGCAGGCGATTGCGGACGGATCAGCGCTGAAGGCCTACGAGCGCTGGACTGTCGCCCAGGGCGGCGATCCGGACGAGGGCGCATTGCCCACCGCTCCCGTCGTGCGGGAGGTCAACGCTCCGCGCGCAGGAACTGTCGCCTCGCTCGGCGCCGTCCGGGTTGGCAATGCAGCTCTGCGGCTCGGCGCCGGGCGCCGTACCAAGGAGGATGAGATCGACCACTCTGTCGGCATCGTGTTGCGCAAGAAGCGTGGCGACGAGGTCGCCGCCGGCGACACGGTTGCTGAGATCCACGCGCGTGACGAGGCCGCGGCCGACGCCGCGATCGAGGAGGTCCTCGCGGCCTACGAACTCGGCGACGAGGTACCGCGGGAACGCAGTGTCATCCTCGACGTGATCGCGGGCTGAGCGCCGGATCAGCGCAGGCCAAGGCCCGAGGGATCGCACCGACGCGCGCGGGTACGCTGGCTCGGCCATGCCCGAGCTGCCCGAGGTCGAGACCGTGCGTGCCGGCCTCAAACCGAAGCTGGTCGGCCGTCGCTTTGACGACGTGCGGATCGTTGACTCCCGGCTGACGCGTCCCCTCGACCCCGCAGAGGTGGCTGCGGAGCTCACGGGCGAGCGGGTCCGGGCAGTCGATCGTCGCGGCAAGTATCTGATTTTGCGGTTCGAAAGCGGTCTTGTTCTCCTGATTCACCTCCGGATGACGGGAACCCTCGTTCACTCGAGAAACGGCGCCCCGATCAAGGGCCACGTGCGAGCTGTTGTCAGGTTAGACGACGGATCGGACGTCGTCTACCGCGACGTCAGACGCTTCGGCACCTGGCTCGTGCTCCGAGCCGACGAGCTAGATGCTTACCTGGCCGCCCGGCTCGGCCGCGAGCCCCTCGACGCGTCGTTTTCGGCCGCGGATCTGGGCGAGCGGCTCGGGGGCCGGAAGCTGCCGCTGAAGGCGGCGTTACTCGATCAGCGAACCGTGGCCGGCGTCGGAAACATCTATGCGGACGAAGCTCTCTGGCGCGCCCGGCTCCGCCCGACACGCCCCGCGGGTGACCTCGACGCTCGTGAGCTGCGGGCGCTTCACCGCGGACTCCGGCGGGCGCTCGAGGCCGGTATCGAGCGCCAAGGTGCCACGCTTCGTGACTACCGCACTCCGGACGGGATAGCGGGGACGATGCAACATGAGTTCAAGGTCTACGGCCGCGCGGGCGAGCCTTGTCCGCGCTGTGGGGCACCCATCGCGAAGACGCGTCTCGGCGGTCGCGGGACGTGGTTCTGCCCCGACTGCCAGAGCTGAGCCTCAGGCGGCCAGCTGCTCGGCGAGGCGGCCGCTCTTATCGAGCCGCCAGAGTTCGGTGTAACCGCCGATGGGCTTGCCGTCGACGAGGATCTGCGGCACCGTCCAGCCGCCGGTGAGGTCGAGGAGCTTCTGGCGGAACTGCGCGTCGTTGTCGAGCCTGATCTCGTCGTAGGCGATTCCGCGCGAGTCGAGGAGAGCTTTCGCCCGCACGCAGTACCCGCACCAGGCGGTCGTGTAGATCTGAACTCGTGCCACGGTTGTTTCCAACGAAGACCTGCGCGCGAGATTCCCGACACGCCGCATCCCTACACTTGGTTGCGCGGTGGCCGGGCGAACCTACAAGACCGAAGCGGTCGTCCTGCGTTCGTTCCGCCTCGGTGAGGCCGATCGGGTGCTGCACCTCTACACGCTCGATCGCGGCCGGGTTGGAGCGGTTGCGAAGGGGATCCGCAGGACGAAGTCGCGCTTCGGCGCGAGACTCGAGCCGCTCAGCCACGTCGAACTGCTACTGCATCAGGGCTCGGGCGAGCTGCAGACGGTGACGGGGGTCGAGCTGGTCCGGTCGCACCGCGAGGCGCGCGAGGATTCGCACCGACTCAACGTCGGGCTTGTCGGTCTCGAGGCGATGCTTCGCCTTTTCACCGAACAAGAGGCGAATCCACGCGCGTTTCGCGCGCTGACGCGGTTCCTGGATCTCCTCGACGAACTGCCGACGACAAGGTCTGCCCGGGCCGCGCTCGACCCGCTCGCGCTGTCCTTCCAGCTGAAGCTCCTCTGGCTGTCGGGCTACCTCCCGCACGTGACGAGCTGTGCGGAGTGCGGGGCCGACGAGGGCCTCGTCGGCTACTCGGCGCGAGCCGGTGGCGCGGTATGCCTGGGTTGCCGCGACGAGACGACGTTGTCGCTCGGTCCGGACAGCCTCGCCGGCATCGAGGAGCTGCTCAGGCGTCCTCTGTCCGAGGCCCACGCCGCCGGCCTCGACGCCCGCGCGGCGAGGGACGCGCTCGCCGTCGTGAACGCGTCACATGAGTACCACGGCGGGTTCCGGCTGCGGACGCTGTCGGCCTGACCGCATTCGCTGGCGAGTCGGCGAATGCGCTTGAGAAGGCACAGCCAACCTCCTCCCCGCCGCGAGCCTACCGAGGAAACGCGCGCGCGTGGCTAACGCGACCGTGCCGGACGTGTGACTTCCGCGCAGGCCCGCTGCGAGACTCCGGCAAGTGAATCACGCCCTCGGCGAAGGCTATGAGCTCGACGACGACCGCGACCGAATCGACCTCGCAGCCGTCCATGCGTACATCGCGAACGAGTCGTACTGGGCGCCGGGAAGGTCGCTCCAGACGCAGGCCGCGATGAACGAGGCCGCGGCGCGCCTCGTCGGCCTCTACAAGGACGGTCGGCAGGTCGGCTTTACGCGTACCGCCCTCGTCGCCGGGATGCGCGTCGCCTACCTGTACGACGTCTACGTCCTCGAGGAGCACCGCGGCCGCGGGCTCGGCGAGGCGCTCGTCCGCGAGACGGTCGACCGGGGTCCCTACGCAAGCTACCGCTGGCTGCTCGACACCACGGACGCGCACGGGCTCTACGCGAAGTTCGGCTTCAGTAGGCCCGGCGAGCGACTGATGGAACGGCCGCGCGCCGACTAGCCGCGCTGCTAGTCGCCGGGGTCCCCGTCCTCGCCGTCGCGGATGTCTTCGGCGACGAGCTCCTTGAAAGGCTTCAGCTTTTCGAAGAACCGTTCGGGCGGCACGGCCCGCTTCGGGCTCTCTCCGAGCAGCCACGGCGCCGCGTCGACCGCCGTTCGCCAGGCGACCTCCTCGGCTTCCTGCCCGACGCCCCCGTTCGAGCTCGGCTCGTCGTCCTCCAACGGCACGACCTTGTCGAGGTAGACGTTCGTGAAGCCGTTCCGCTCCTGTTCGTGGAACTCGATCCGGGCACGGCTGCCTTCCGCTGCGAGCGCCTGCCGTGCGATGGCCTCGCGAAACGTCGTGTACTCGTCCCCGCCGTCGTCTTTGAGGACGAACCGCGTGTTGCCGGACTTCGTCTTGAACGCCTTGACCTCGCTGACGTGAACATCCTTCTCCATCTCGGGAGCGAAATACCCGTCGACGGCAAATGCGACACTCCCGAGGCCGTGAACTACCAGGAGATGACCATGGCCCTGGAGCGGTACTGGGCCGACTACGGGTGCGTCGTGATGCAGCCGTACCACACGGAGCTCGCGGCGGGAACCATGAATCCGGCGACGTTCCTGCGCTGCCTCGGCCGGAAGCCGTGGAACGTCGCGTACGTGGAGCCAGTGATCCGGCCGCTCGACGGCCGTTACGGCGAAAACCCGTTCCGCTTTCAGCACTACTTCCAGTACCAGGTCGTGCTGAAGCCGGCGCCCGCGAACGTCCTCGACCTCTACTGGGCCTCGCTCGAGGCTCTCGGTATCGACTTGCGCCGGCACGACATGCGGCTGGTCGAGGACGACTGGGAGCAGCCGACGCTCGGCGCCTGGGGGCTCGGCTGGGAGGTCTGGTGCGACGGGATGGAGATCACGCAGTGGACGTACTTCCAACAGCTCGGCGGCTTCGACGTCGAGCTCGTGCCCGCCGAGATGACGTACGGCCTCGAGCGCCTGGCGATGTTCCTGCAGGGCAAGCGAACTGCCTTCGAGCTCGAGTGGGCACCGGGGGTGACGTGGGGCGACGTCTACCTCGAGGCCGAGCGTGAATGGTCGCGGTACAACTTCGAAGAGGCGCCCGTCGACGTGCTCACACGCCGCTTCGGCGAGTACGAGGCAGAGTGCCGACACCTGCTCGAGCGTCGGCTGACGATCCCCGCCTATGACCTCGTTTTGAAGTGCTCGCACACGTTCAACCTGCTCGACGCCCGCGGCGCGATCTCCGTGACCGAGCGGGCGGCCTACATCGGCCGCGTCCGCAGGCTCGCCCGCGGCGTCGCCGAGGCGTATCTCGCGGTCGAGGAAGAAGATGCCGTCGCTGCTGCTTGAGATCGGCGCCGAGGAGCTTCCGGCCGCGGCCTGCTACGAAGCCGAGGCCCAGCTGCCCGAGCTCGTGCGCGCGCATCTCGGCGTTGCGCCGTCCGAGCTCTTCGTGGGGCCGCGGCGGATTGCGTTCCTTGCCGAGGATCTGTCCGAGCGGACCGAGGACGAGTGGGTCAAGGGGCCGCCCGAGAACCTTCGTGACCGGGCGGCAGCGGGCTTCGCCAAGAAGCACGGTGTGAGCGTGGACGAGCTCGAGGTGCGCGACGGCTTCCTCGGCGTCACGGTCCCCGGACGCGAGCTGCGCGCGGTCCTCCCAGAGCAGATCGACCGGATCGTCCGCGGCTTCTCGTTCGCGAAATCGATGCGCTGGGACGACACGGGCATGCGCTTCGCGCGGCCCGTGCGCTGGCTGCTGGCGAAGCTCGACGACGAGACGATCGTGGGAGAGACCAGCTACGGGCACCGCTTCACCCACGGCCCGGTCGAGATCACAAGCGCCGCTGCGTACGCCGAGACGCTCCGGGCCGCGGACGTCGAGCCGGTCGCCGAGCAGCGGCGCAACCAGATCGTCGCGGGCCTCGACGCCCTCGGGGACTGGAGCGACGCCGGCGGCAAGCTCGCCGAGGTCGTCCATCTCGTCGAGAAGCCGAATGTGCTCGAGGGCCGCTTCGACGAACGGTTCCTTCAGCTCCCTGAGCGCGTGATCGTGACGACGATGCAATCGCACCAACGCTATTTCCCGATCGAGGCCAACCGGTTCGCCGTCGTCTCGAACGGCGGAGATCCAGAGGTCGTCGCGGCCGGGCACACGCAGGTTCTCGAGGCCCGCCTCGAGGACGCAACATTCACTTTCGAGCGCGATGTCGCAGTCGGGATCGACGCGCTGGCCGACCGGCTCGGCTCGATCACCTTCTTCGCGGGCGCCGGCACGTTCGCGGAAAAGGCCGAACGGGTCGCGAAGCTCGTCGAGCGGCTCGGTGGCGGCGACGCCTCGCTCGAGGCCGCTCGCCTTGCGAAGGCCGATCAGGCGTCTGAGCTCGTGCGAGAGTTCCCGGAGCTCGAGGGCTACATCGGCGCGGAGTACGCGCGGCTCGCGGGCTACCCCGACGCGGTGACGGCGGCGATCGAGGAGCAGTACCTTCCGGACGCAGCCGGCGGGCCGCTCCCTGTCACCGAGCCCGGCAAGGTTCTCGCCGCGGGCGACAAGCTCGACACGCTGCGCGTCGCCTTCGAGCTGGGCCACAAGCCGTCAGGGTCGCGCGATCCATACGGGCTCCGCCGTGCTGCGATCGGCCTTGTCCGGCTCGCGCTCGAGGGCGGCCTGACGATCGACCGCGACCTCCTGCCCGCCGACGTGCGCGAGTTCGTGGAGGAGCGCCTCGAGTCGATGCTGGAGGTGCCGGTCGAGTACGTGCGCGCGGCACGCGCGTCGAACGCGCCCGACCTCGGTAGCCTCGCGCGCCGCGCCGAGGAGCTTTATCGAGAGCGCGAGACGCCCGAGTTCGACGGCGTCTACACCGCGTATGACCGCGCCCACCGCCTCGCGGGGAAGGCGCAGGACGAGGCGGCCCCGCAGCTCGACCGCACGCTGCTTGTCGAAGACGCGGAGAAAGCGCTGGCCGAGACACTCGCAAAGGTCGCGATCGACGGCAACGGCGACATCAAGGCGGCGCTCGAGTCGGGTGCCCGCCTCGCGCCGGTGATGGAGCGCTTCTTCGAGGAGGTCCTGGTGATGGCTGAGGACGAGGCCGTCCGTGCCAACCGGCTCCGCCTCCTCCTCGACGTCCGCGACACGCTCGGCGCGCTGGGAGACTTTTCGCAGATCCCGCGCTAGCTTAGGGTTGGGCTGAGCAAGCCATGCAACTCGAGCTCCGGCAGCTGCGGTCATTCCTCGCCGTCGCCGAGGAGCTGAACTTCACGCGCGCAGCCGAGCGGCTGCACATCGCCCAGCCGGCCCTGTCGGCGCAGATTCGCCAGCTCGAGCGGCAACTCGGGTGTGAGCTGTTTTCGCGAACGACGCGGAAGGTGGAGCTGACCGCGGTCGGGCAATTGCTCCTCGACGATGCCGCGCGAATAGTCGCCGACGCTGACGCTGCCGCCGCGAAGGTCACCGCCGCCGCGCGCGGCCAACGCGGCGTGCTCCGGATCG
>Ga0111538_10003540_pt1 | contig 21811 bp, 16 predicted proteins | sample SoiMethybrSBSTD1_FD_79669 | JGI IMG/M metagenome (GOLD analysis project Ga0111538, IMG submission 79669) | Bulk soil microbial communities from a Populus tree surrounding site in Tennessee, USA - Soil MetaG P. TD hybrid SBSTD1 (version 2)... | ecosystem: Environmental > Terrestrial > Soil >... | reverse complement strand
TAGGTCTTACGGTGGGAACAGCACGCCGGGCGCGAGAACCCATTCAGGGTCGATCGCGCGTTTGACGGCGCGCATCTCTTCGATCCCCTCATCTCCATACAACTCGCGGAGCAGTTGCTGCTTGATCGGGTTGCGGCCCACTCCATGCTCGGCCAGAGGTGCGCCGCCGAGTCGAATCGACTCGCGGCCGAAGGCCAGGATCGCCTGCCTCCCGGACTCGACGTCCGCAAACGTTCGCGGGATGACATTCGGATGCACATTGCCGTCTGAGATGTGACCCCACACCGCAGCGTCCAGCCCGCGCCGCCGGAACTCGTCGTCGTAGAATTCCAGCAGCTGTTCCATCTTCCCGAACGGCACGATCATGTCAGCGGCGGTCTTGGCAATCCGCGCGTCATGCTGCTGGGCGAGGCCTACCCGTTTATTGACGGATGCGGGCACGCCTTCGCGCAGGGCCAGCAGCTGCTCAGCGCGGGCGTTATCGCCCGGCACCGCGATTTCCACATCGTCGAACACCTCGGCTTCGATCAGCATCCGACAGAAACGAACGAGCGGCGAGTCGGGTGCCAGTTGCATCTCCGCACCGCCAATCTGGTGGAATGCTTCCTCCGCGGTGATGCTCGGTGGCAGCTCCAGCGTGACCAGGAGCGCCATAACCGCGCTTCGGGGGATGTTCACCCCGTTGGCCACGTCGAGGCCGTCCTCACGAATCACCTCCAGACAACGTGCGTCGAGGTGTTCGATGGCCGATATGTCAACGCCGCGCGGGTTGCCAGTGTCCCAGGTCTCCATCGACGTTACGCGAAGACGGTGCACGAACTCCATCGCCTGCCGGCGATGGTTGAATGGAATGAAAACCAGGCAGAACGCCGGTCGTATGGGCAACACCCGCAGCGTCACCGCCGTGATCACGCCGAGGGTCCCTTCTGATCCAATGAAAAGATCAATGAGATCCATGTCAGGAGCTGCGAAGTACCCGGCGGACAGCTTTGGCACGTCCGGCATGGTGTAGGTCGGGACCGGCACGCGAACCCTGCCCGCCGCAAGCTGCAGGTCGAAGTAGCCATCTGAATGGGCGATGGTGGCGCCGCGCTCGATGTCCAGCACGTCCCCCGATGGCAGGACGACCGTGAGCGCCTGCACCCACTCGCGGGTTGTGCCGTATTTGAATGTCGCAGCGCCGGCCGCGTTGGTGGCGATGGTCCCGCCGACGAACGCGCCACCGAAGGTGGGCGCCGGCGGATAGTATCGGCCCTCTGCGGCGAGCGCCTCATCGAGTGCGGCCATGGTGACGCCGGCCTGAACGCGCACCGTCCCGGCCCCGGCCGGGTCGATCGACTCAATCCGATTCATCCGTGAAGTGGTGATCAGCCTTTCGCCCATCGGCGTCGCGCCACCGGTCAGCGACGACTGGGCGCCAATTGCCAGCACGCACTCCGACACCCGAAGCGCATCGGCGACCTCCATTTCGGTGACCGGTGCGACGAGCTCCGTGGCGTGCCCGCCCGGGAAATGCGCGGCATCGCGCAAATGCGAAGCAAGAATGTCGGGGTCGCGCACGAGCCTCACCGGGCCGTTATCACCCCAGGGCTGCCGAGCGCGGATCAGGAACCGGGACATTCAGACACCATTATCGGATACGTCCGTGCCGGAGGCGATCCGGCCGCCGTTTCGCTCGGGAGCACTGCTCAACGCTAGCGTGTTGACAGCGCCTTGATCAGGCGGTACTGGAACTCGAGCCCCTCGAAGTACTGCTTCACGCCGACCCGCTCATCACGGCCATGCATGCGCACGTCGTCGATGTCGCCGAAGGTGCCATCGATGCCGAACGTCGGAATCCCGGCGTTTCGCAAAAACAGGCCGTCGGTTGCGCCGGTGCTCATCACGGGTACGACCACGACACCGGGGAACATGGAAGCCGTGATGGATTCGACAGCCGTCATCACTTCCGGCATCAGGATCGCCGGCTTGCTTGGGTTCGCCTGGTCAATGGCGGTAACCGTGACTTTCGCATCAGCCAGGATCTTTACCAGCTGCTGGCGGATGGCGTCGGGGGCATCGCCCGGAAGCAGCCGGCAGTTGACCAGCGCGGCAGCCAACTGCGGCAGCGCGTTGTTCGCGTGGCCACCCTCGAGACGCGTGGCCACACAGGTGGTTCTCATCATCGCGTTGAAATACGGAGACGACGCGGCGAGCCGTCCCACAGCGGCCATGTCCGGGGGCGTTCGTGCAAGAGCGCGCATGTCGGCCGCTGTCTTGGCGTCGGCCTGAACACCGGCCGATCGCTCGAAGTACGTCCGCGTGATGTCAGTGAGCCGGATCGGGAAGTCGAACGCCCCGAGACGTGCGAGGCCGGCCGCCAGGTGCGAAATGGCGTTGTCCTTCACGGGCAGGGAGCTGTGGCCACCGGTGTTCTTCACCTCGAGCCTGAAGTCCTGGTAGACCTTCTCAGCCGCCTGCACCTCGTTCACGAGGTACTTGCCGTTCTTCAGGACGCCGTTGCCGCCCTCGTTGATGGCGACGGCCGCGTCAATCATGTCTCGATGATCCTTCAGGAGCCACTCGACGCCGTTGAAGGTGCCGCCTTCTTCGTCCGCCGTCAGCGCGAGAATCACGTCGCGGTCGGGCTGAAACCCTTCCTCCTTCAGCCGGATGAGACTCGCGACGAACTGTGACGCCATCCCCTTGTCATCGGTGGTGCCGCGCCCGTAGAAGAAGCCGTCCTTCTCCTGGAAGAGAAACGGATCGAGCGACCAATCCTCGCGCTTCGCCTCGACGACATCGAGGTGAGCCAGGAGCAGGAGCGGTCGCCGAGATCCGGTGCCGCGAAAACGCGCGACGAGATTGCCCTTCTTGGGAGCTGGCCCCAACACCTGGACGTCGGGAGCGGGAAAGCCCGCCGATTTCAGCCGCGCAGCCATCGCTTCTGCCGCCGCAGTGGTATCGCCAGCCGAATCCGTGGTGTTGATCTCGATGAGCTGCTTGAGGATTTCCTTCGCGCGCTGATCGGTGGGTCGCGACTGAGAGACAACGGCGCGAGCGCTCAGGACGAGCGCAACCAGCACGAGCGCGCGCGAGACTTGGGAGCGCATAAGGGGATTATAGGAGGTTCTCAGTGCTCGGTTCTCGGTTCTCGGTTCGTGTTCTGGGTTCGGTTCTCGGTTCGAGCCTTGCCGGTCTTGGCAGTCCCGTCGGGAACCGAGAACCGCGAACGTGAACCCAGAACACGAACCCAGAACACGAACCGCGAACCGAGAACCGAGAACCTGGAACGTTCGTTATACTCCCCTACGTGAACAGGACTTATGTCAAGGTGCTGCTGCTCGAGGTGGCAATCATCACGGCTCTCTGGTTTGTTGGCAGGGCCTTTTCATGACCTTCGCTGATCCAACAGCCCTCAGCCCTCAGCCCTTAGCCCTGTCGTTGATCGACCCTAAGCCCTCAGCCCTGGCGTCGATCGACCCAGAGCCCCTAGCCCTCAGCCCTTAGCCCTGGTCTAGCCCCTCAGCCCTTAGCCTTGATCCGCTTCTTGATTCCCTGATTCTGACCATGCATTTCCTCGATTGGGTCGTTGTCGCTGGCTACATCGTGTGGATTGTCGTCGATGGCCTGCGGCGTTCGAAGGGCACAGATAAAGTCGAAGGTTACTTTCTGGCGAATCGTTCCCTGCCATGGTGGGCTGTCGGTCTATCGGTGATGGCGACGCAGATGAGCGCCGTCACGATTGTCGGCACGACCGGCCAGGCCTACGCCACGGGCCTGCGATTCATCCAGTTCTACTTCGGTCTTCCGCTCGCGATGATCATTCTCTCGATGACCGTCGTACCGTTCTTTCATCGCGCAAAGGTGTACACGGCGTACGAATACCTCGAGCGGCGCTTCGACGTGCGGACGCGTTCGCTCACGAGCTTCCTGTTTCTCATGGGCCGTGCCTTCTCGCTCGGGGTCACGCTGGCCGCGCCGGCGGTTGTGATCTCGGCGATTCTCGGCTGGCAGCTTCCAGTGACCGTGTTCGTCATCTGTGTGCCGATGATTTTCTACACCAGCCTCGGCGGTGTGCAGGCCGTGGCCTGGACCGACGTCAAGCAGATGTTCATCATCGTCGCGGGCATGACCGCCGCGCTCGCGATTCTGGTGACGGGGATTCTTCACAGCGTGGACTTCGGTCAGGCCATGCATCTGGCTGGCGCGACCGGCCGACTGAAGGCGATCGACTTTCATTTCGACCTGCGCGAACGCTACACCTTCTGGTCGGGCATGATCGGTGGCTTGTTTCTGATGCTGTCCTACTTCGGCTGCGATCAGAGCCAGGTTCAGCGCTACCTGACCGCCAAGTCGATTGATGAGGCGCGTCATTCGCTGCTCATGAGCGCATTTGTCAAGATCCCCCTGCAGCTCCTCATTCTCATGACCGGCGTCCTGGTCTTCGTGTTCTATTTGTTTCAGACGCCGCCGATGCTGTTCAACCGGACCTACGACGCCCAGGTGATGGCGGGGCCTCGCGGGGCGGAGTACGCATCGCTCGCGCGCGAATTCGATACCGCCCTTGCGGCGCGGAAACAGGCGGCAGAACGAAATGATCGCGATGCGTTTCTGACAACGGACCGTCAGGTCTTCGACATTCGTGGCCGCGCCGCAGCGATCGTGAAGGATACGACGGGGGATCAGCGCTACAACGACGTCAACTACGTCTTTCCGACATTCATCACGACGCGAATGCCGATCGGCCTGGTTGGCCTGATGATCGCCGCGATCTTTGCGGCGGCGATGTCCGCGAGCGCGGGGGAGTTGAATGCGCTGGCGTCGGCGACCATCATCGACTTCTACCGCCGCCACTTCGTCAAGGACGCCACCGACACGCACTACCTGCGCGTGTCAAAGCTGGCGACGATGTTCTGGGGGCTTTTCGCGTGCGTGGTCGCGATGTTCGCGGCCAACCAGGGATCTTTGATTGAAGTCGTGAACCGCTACGGCTCCTTCTTCTACGGCTCGATTCTCGGCGTGTTCATCCTCGCGATTCTCACCAAACGGGCGACCTCCGCAGGCGCCTTCTGGGGACTGATCGCGGGCATGGTGGTCGTCTTTGTCGTCGCCGAAACGACACCAATTGAGTTCCTCTGGCACAACCTCATCGGCGCTGTCGTGGTTGTCATTGTCGGGATGGCGATCAGCCTGGCCGCTCCGTCCGCCGCGCACGATTCTTCCCAAGCTTGAACCTCATGCAATCTGCCGTCTCCAACTGCAATCGAATCTGCAGTCTGCACTCTAAAATCTGACTCTCGGGTGCTGTGGCCCGGCTCATGCAATGAGTACCGCGGAGGTTGGAATGAAGCTCATCGGCATTCTCTTGATCGTGTTTGGGGTTGTAGCGCTGACGATCGGAGGGATCAACTACACAAAGCGCGAAAAGGTGCTGGACATCGGCCCGCTCGAAGCGACCACCGAAACACGGAAGACCATCCCGATCTCACCAATCGCCGGCATCGCCGCGATCGTTGGGGGGGTTGTCCTGGTTGCCAGCGGAAAGAAATCGCTGGTGTAGCTATCGCGGGGGCGGTCCGAAGATATCGTCGATCGCGAGCACTTTGACGGGGCCGAGATTCAGCCCGCGAATCACCGGCTCGATAGTCTTGAGATCGCCCACCACAACGACGGCCACACGGTCGGGCTGGACGTACTTGCGGGCCACCCGTTGAGCGTCGGCAGCAGTGATCGCCAGGATGTTCGAGACGTACTTCGAGAAGTAGTCGTCCGCCAAGTGGTAGATCACCAGGTTTTCCAGATTCGTGGAGATATCCCCGGTCGTTTCGAAGCGCTCCGGGAATCGGAGTGCCAGGTAATTCCTGGCCCGTGTGAGTTCCTCGTCAGGAACGGGCTGGAGAATCCCAGTCAGCTCGGTAAAAAACTCCTTGAGCGCCTCGCCTGTCTTGTCCGTTTGAACGCCGGCGGTCGCGTAGAAGGGCCCCGGGGCGACCCGCATGTCGAACACCGATGAGGCGCCGTACGTGTACCCGTGGTTCTCGCGCAGGTTGGTATTGAGGCGGGATGAAAATGAGCCGCCCAGCACCGTGTTCATGACCTGAATGGGGAAGTAATCGGGCGTCGATCGGGGCACGCCAACCCAGCCGATACGAATCTGCGACTGCGGCGCCCCTGGCTTGTCGACGAGATAGACTTCGCGCGGTCCCGCCGCCCGGGGTTCCGGGAATGCCACACGTGGCGCCGCCGCCCCCCCTGGCTTCCATTTACCGAAGTGCGATTCCAACACCGGCACAATCTTGTCTGGCGTCACGTCGCCGACCACCAGCAGCGTGGCATTGTCCGGTCTGTATCTCGACACGAAAAAGGCGCGCAGGTCCTCGACCGTCATCGCTTTGATCGTCTCGGCGGTCCCCATGATCGCGGTGCCGAAGCGATGAGAGGTTCCGTAGACCACGCGAGAAAAGGCGAGGCCGACGATCGCCGCCGGATCATTCCGGGTCTGCAGAATGGAGGTCAGGCGATCCTGCCGGAGGCGTTCGAGCTCGTCTTTGGGAAAGGTTGGCCGAAGCGCGACGTCGGCCATGATCGGCAGCGCGTCGGAGAGCCGGCCGAGCGGCACGTGCAACCTGACTGCGGTGTAGTCACTGCCGCTGCTCGTCTCGAGGCTGGCTCCGAGAAAGTCGATGTCGTCCGCAATCTCGAGCGCCGACCGCTTGCCTGCACCGCTCTGGAGCATTTCAGACGTCATGCTCGCGATGCCGTACTTGCCCACCGGGTCGTCCGCGCTCCCGCTGGTGACGACCAGATTCACCTGAACGACGGGAACCTCGTGCAGTTCCACGATCCAGACCGGCAGGCCGTTGGTGAGCTGCCGTTTCTGAACCGCCGGCAGTTTCAGCGAGGGTGCGACGCCTGGCGTCGGCGGCTTGCTTCGATCGGGAATCTGGGCGCCGAGCGTGACCGCGCCCAGCGCGACGCCGATGGTGATGTGTCGGATGTTCATGGCGAGTCCTGGATCTGAACGCTACGACTTCGTGGTCTTCGTGTCTTCGTGATTACCGTTGCGGACTGGCCGCCGCCGCTGGTTCCGGAACCACCGTGAGCTCAACGCGTCGGTCCGCCGGCAGAAACGCTTCGACGACGGCGCGGATGTCTGACGGCGAGAGCGACCGATACCGCGCGAGGTCCTCACTGAACCAGTCTGGGTCGCCGGTCTTCAGATAGTACGAGTTCAGCTGGTCGGCTTTCCCGCCGTGCTGGCCGCCGAGGCGCTCAAGCCCGTCATAAAACGACGCTTCGTACTGGTTGATCGCCCGCTGAACTTCGTGTGCGGAAGGGGCCTCGTTCCGAAGCTTTCCGAGCTCTTCGTCGATCACCTTCTGGATCTCCTCGATTGTGTGACCGGGTCTTGGCGTCGCCATGATCAGAAAGTATGACGAGAGATTTCGGGACAACTGATAGGCGCCGACGTCCTGGGCGATCTGCATGTCGTAGACCAGGCGCTTGTACAGGCGCGAGTTCAAGCCGCCGCTGAGGACGTTGGCCGCGATGTCCAGCGCCGAATCTCCCGGTTCGAGATGTCGCGGCGTGAGCCAGGCCATGTAGAGACGAGGAAGCGGCACGCGGTCGGTGATCGTCCGCTTTTGCACGCCGGTCAGAGCGACGCCCGGAATCGTCAGCGGTTCCGGTGGAGGTCCGGCTTTCACTTCGCTGAACCACTTCTCGACGAGCTTGCGCGTCGCTGCGGCATCGATATCCCCGGCCACGACCAGGCTTGCATTGGATGGCGCGTAGTACTTCTTGAAGAAGGCGACCACATCGTCGTAGCTCGCGGCGGTGAGATCCTCCATGTAGCCAATCACGGGCCAGTGATAGGGATGACCGGCTGGATAGAGCATCTCATCGAGCGCAACGAAGGCAGAGCCATACGGCGTGTTTTCGACGTTCTCCCGACGCTCGTTCTTCACCACATCGCGCTGGGCGTCGACGGTTTGGGGCGTCATCGCTTCGAGCTGATAGGCCATGCGGTCCGATTCAAGAAAGAGCGCGAGCTCGAGAGCGTTCGAAGGCACCATGATCCAGTAGTTCGTCACGTCGTTGGTGGTTGAGGCGTTATTGGTGCCTCCGACCGCTTCCAGCGACTTGTCGAAGACCCCGTACTTCGCGTTCTTCGAACCCATGAACATGAGGTGCTCGAAAAGATGCGCGAACCCTGTTCGGCCAGGCCGTTCGCGTGCGGACCCGACGTCGTACAAGACGTTGACGTACGCCAGCGGCACGGTGTGGTCCTCATGGAGGATCACGTGGAGGCCGTTTGGCAGCGTGAACTGCGTGTAGGGGACCTGCAGCGGCGGTGGGGTCGGCGACTGCGCCAGGGCGGACGTCGACAGCGCCAGCACCGTGAAGAGAGCGGCTAGGCCTTTCATCGCCCGATTCTACCCTTGGGGAGCTCGATCGTAGGCCGTATCGTGGGCCGGACGTAGGCCCCGGACGCAGGCCAGGGACGTAGGCCCGAGCTTTAGCTCGGGCGATCTCAGGCACGCTCGACCGGCTGCGACGGCCAGGGGAGCTACAATACTCGCCCTATGGCAGAGTCGCGCGCGCTCGTTGGAATCATCATGGGCAGCAAGTCAGATTGGGACACGATGCGGCAAGCCAGTGAGATGCTGACCCGGTTTGACGTCCCGCACGAATCCCGCGTGATGTCGGCGCACCGGTCGCCGGCATACACGACGGAATATGCCTCCACCGCGATCACCCGCGGGCTCGAGGTGATCATCGCCGGCGCTGGCGGGGCCGCCCACCTTGCGGGGGTTGTCGCGGCCCACACGGTGATCCCCGTCGTGGGCGTGCCCATGCCGAGCGTGCTGAACGGCCTCGACTCGCTGCTCTCGACCGCGCAAATGCCCAAGGGCGTGCCGGTGGCGACCGTCGCCATCGGGCCATCTGGTGCGGCCAATGCGGGACTCCTGGCGGTGGCGATCCTCGCGACCTCTCGGCCGGAGTTGCGCGCGAAGCTTCAGGCCTACCGGGCGGAGATGGCAGAACAAATCCAACGCGATTCGGTACTGAGCTGAGAGCTGAAAGCCGAGAGCTGAACGCGGCCTAGTGCCCGGTCGATCGCTCGGCTCCGAGACCGGTATTCGCGCGCACGATGAGTTCGTTGAACTTGGTTTCAGCCGACGGCTCGCGCGTGAGCAATGTTCCGAGAACCGCACCGAGGAAACCGAGAGGGATGCTGAGGATCCCCGGATTCTCCAGGGGGAAGATCGCGCGACTCGCGCCCATGATGCTTGGGCCGATCAGAATCAAGAGCAGCGAGGCGACGAGTCCAGTGCCAAGGCCGGCGACGGCGCCGGCCGTGTTGAACCGCCGCCAGAACAGGGAGAGGACGATCACCGGCAGATTGGCCGAGGCGGCAACGGCAAAAGCAAGCGCCACCAGGAACGCGACATTGGCCGTCGGGCCCAGCAGGATGGCGACCGCGATTGCGACAGCGCCGACCACGAACGCTGCGATACGGGCGACGCGCACTTCTTCGCCCGTCCGGCGCTCCGTTCCGCGATGCACGACGTTGGTGTAGAAGTCGTGGGCAAACGACGCGGAGGCGCTGATCGTCAGCCCGGCGACGACGGCGAGAATCGTCGCGAACGCGATCGCCGAGATGAAGGCAAAAAACATCTCGCCGCCGAGAGCTTCCGCGAGGAGCGGAGCGCTCATGTTGGTCCCGCCATGCGCCGCAATCGTGTCGCGCCCGACAATGGTCGCCGCACCAAAACCGAGAAACGTGGTCATGATGTAGAACACGCCGATCAGGACCATCGCCCACACGACACTCTTCCGCGCGGTCTGCGCATCCGGCACCGTATAGAACCGGACCAGAATGTGCGGCAGGCCCGCCGTTCCAAAAATCAACGCCATCCCAAGTGAAATAAGGTCCAGCGCTCCGTACGGCGGTTTGAAGCGCAGACCGGGCTGCATGAAATCGCGCACCACCGTCTGGCCGTTCTCCGTATACGTCACGTGTCCGATGGCATCGAAGAATGCCCTGAAGCTGAAGTCGAAGTGCGCGAGCACCAAAATGCTCAATAACACCGTGCCACCCATGAGCAGAATCGCTTTGATGATCTGCACCCACGTCGTCGCCAGCATGCCGCCGAAGACGACATAGACCACCATCAGGATGCCGACACCGATCACGGCGGTGTTGTAGTTGATGCCCTTCAGCAACAACGCCACGAGGGTCCCTGCCCCCACCATCTGCGCAATCATGTAGAAGGTGCTGACCACCAGCGTGCTCAACGACGCCATCGCGCGCACCGGCCTCGGGCTCAGTCGATACGCCAGCACGTCGGCCATGGTGTACTTGCCGACATTGCGAAGCGGTTCGGCGACGATCAGAAGAACCGTCAGGTAGGCCACCAGCCATCCCACTGAGTACATGAAGCCGTCGTAGCCCTGGAACGCGATGATGCCGGCAATGCCAAGAAAGGACGCGGCGCTCATGTAGTCGCCCGCGACGGCAAAGCCGTTCTGCCACGCGGTGATCTGGCGATTGGCTGCGAAGAATCCCGCTGCTCCGCTCGTGCGTCGCGACGCCCAGTAGGTAATGCCCAGCGTCGCGGCCACGAACACGAGAAACATGACGAGCGCCGTCATCGGGTCTGAGCCTTCTCGAGGATCTTCTTGGCCATGAGATCGAATCGGGCTGCCGCCCGCACGTACAGAGCGGCAATGGCCCAGGCCATGAAGAACTGCGACAGCGCGAAGAGATACGCGAGGTTGATGCTGCTGACGACCTTTCGCTGCATCAATCCAGGGGCGTAGCCGACCAGGATCGGAAGCGCAAAGTAATAGACGACAAAGAACAGCGTTGCAGGGACAATCATCCTGAGCTTCGCGCGGACGAGATCTTTGAACTCAGACGAAGCGGCGATCTTTTCCCATGGGTGATTGTCCAAGCGCCCTCCCTAGAAACGGGGCGATCCTAACCGATTGATCCGCAGGAACGAAATGCGAGCGCGGTGCCCGATTTCGTGTCCAGAGAACACCGGTGAGTGGTGCAATCTTTGCGGTCTTCGGCCTACCCCCGGTGGCAGATTCTCCAACTCCGCCGGGCCTCGCGGAGGAATCCGCCTTGATGTGCGAGCACCTTTCAAGGCACGGTCCGTGATTGAGCGGGTGCGTGTCCCGGTGTCCCTCGACTACGAGCCACGGCGTCCCGCGCAGGGCGCGCGGTACCAAATCGTCCGCGACCACGTTGATGACGTGTTTCCCGACGTGCCCGTGAGGCAGTGGGTCTTGAGCCTGCCGCACCGGCTGCGCTATCAGCTCGCTGAACCTCTAGCAGCGTATCTCTGCCGAAGCGGCGAGACCTCCAAGTCATCGTCCTCTGAAATTACCGAACCTTACGTGCGAAGGTGGTGATGTCCAGACCAACGATCTCGCTATATTGCGGCGGCCGAATAGTGTGCTCTACCAGAAGGCGATTCCCTTTGTGACTCGCGTCGTAGACGCGCTCGGTCGAATTGTGGAGGCCAATGATGCCGCCGGCCCTGAGAAATGGTGTCCAGAGATCGTACGCGAGCCTTGCGCCTTCTGGCGACTGATCGCCGTCTAGAAACAACAGGTCGATCGGCTCGCTCCAAGACGCTGCGACTGATGCCGCCGTGCCCTGATGTGCGCGGACCCAATCGGTCAGACCGGCACGCGCAATGTGCGCGTCGAATTGTTCCCGCAAAGACAGAGGATTTCGGTTGGCAATCGACCGATACACAGGCACTGAAAAGGCATCGCCGGAGGCATCAAACGGATCGATACAGTGCACGGTGCCGCTGCCGCGCAGCTTGCGGGCGCCGCCAAGGACCACCGCCGATTTCCCGAGAAACGAACCCACTTCGACGACGACCGCGTTTTCGGGCAGGTCATAACACCGTTGCGCGAGGGCCAGCCCCTCATTCCGACCGAGCCAGCCCGGGATCGTCCACGCATAGGCCAGGTAGGTTCCGCAAGGTCCGTAGGCCACCCGGTAGATCAGGCGCCCTACCGGTGGAATGGCGTGGAAGAGCCCGGCCAATTGATGTTTGACGCTACTCATCGTCACCCCGTAGTGATGCGTTCATCAACGAGCCAAAACGCTGACGCCGCCGGCTAAAGAGAAGACCGCCTCTTGCTATTCTTACAAACATTTTATGAATAACAAGCGTTGCGGAAGGGGCCTCATCGTCATCACGAAGAGGTCAGTTTGGTTTCGGAAACGGAATCCCTTCGATTGACAGCGGGGCGAACTGACGCTCAGATTACGCCGGAGGGAAACTGACGATGACGGTGGGGAGGCTGGATCAGCTGTTTGACAAGGTGAATCCGGCGGGTCTGAAGGACGGCGCTCGGCGAGGCACCAATATTCCTGGCAAACAGTCGGCGCAGCTGACGCGCACCGAGTCCAAGCCGCTTTGCGAGTCGCTTGATGTCTGGATCCTCGACGCGCCGCTCTCAAGCTCCTCTTGAGAAAGTTCTCACCTCAGCGGTTAACCTTTTGTAGAATTGCGCCAAGATCGTGATTCAACGCCCCGAGGGCTACATCGGCTCCTTTGCAAAAATGGCACAGACTTGTCAAGGAAGTGGTCGGCTGACTGCGGTCGTGCTTACGATTCTGCTGTTGTCGGGCGGGGCCGTGGCAACAGCGCAGACGACGATCGACCCGCGAACCGCTGAGTTCGCAGCTTCTGCTGATCATTCTCGAACCACCGCTGCGGGCGAGCCGCTTGTTCAGGCGTATCGAATCGAATTTTACCTGGGGGGCGCCACTGAACCGTTCCAGTGGGCGTCGCTCGGAAAGCCGGCCACAGATGCTGACGGATTGATTCGCGTCGATCTCTCGGCGATTTTTCTCGGCTGGCCACTACCGGGCGCCGAGTACACGTCAACGGTCGCGGCCGTGGGTCCTGGCGGAGCGACCCGCAGTGCGCGGTCGAACTCGTTTACATTCTCCGGCTCATGCAGTTATACGGTGGCACCGGCCTCGCTGAACACCGGGTCAATGGCCGGCTCGGGCAGTACCGGCGTCACGACTGCGGAAGGATGCAGTTGGCTGTCGACGAGCAACGCCTCTTGGCTGGCGATCACGGCCGGCGCAAACGGCCGCGGCAGCGACACGGTCGCGTTCTCCTTCTCAGCAAACACCGACACTTCCGCGCGCACTGGAACGCTGACGGTTGCGGGCCAAACGATCACCGTGGCGCAGGCGGGCGCTTCGTGTACGTTCAGCGTCTCGCCGGACACGGTGACGGCTCCGCCGGCCGGTGGCGCCCAGACATCGATTCTCACTACGACAGGTGGCTGCAGTTGGCTGGCGACGAGCCACGCGTCATGGCTAACGATCACATCCGCGGCCGCCGGCGTCGGGAGCGGATCGGTTGTCTATAACGTGGCTCCCAATTTAGCGACAGTATCCCGCACCGGCACATTGTCGATTGCAGGCTGGACCGTCAGTGTCCACCAGGCTGCCGGAAGTAACGACGATCCTCCGCCTCCGCCTCCCGGCAACCTGCGCGTGATCCCATAGGGCAGAAGGACAGTCGCTCCCGGCTCACCGGGACGCGAATTGACGACAACCATGCTCGACCTCTCGTCAAGGAATGAAATCCGGCTTGGCGTTCCCTTTGAGCGCTGAGCTCAACTGCAGCACGCACCGGATACCGTTCAGTTTTCGAGCCGAACAATAGAACCGACAGCGTCGCCTTCGAAACGATTGACTTCAATACTCTCGACGAGGGTTGGCAGGCCCTAGCCCGCCGACTCGGTCATCTGGAGCCCTGCAAGCAGAGCACATTCAGCGCGCTAATTGAAGGCGACGGGTTCAGCTTTAAGACAAGAGTGATGTCGGTTCGAATCTTGCACATTTTCGAGCTTCCGGGACGCTCGGATTCTGCGACGAACGCAAGGATGCGAGGCTTGCGAAATGATCTCGCGTGTATGGATGCCTACACCGCTCGTCGACGTCGCCCGGACGATCTGGTCTGAGACACCAAAAGTCACCATAAGGGTGAACTTCACCCTGGCGCTCTCGTTCAGATGCTGGTTTCTCGGACACGAGGACTGCGTGCGATGCGCGCCAGGCCGCCTCTTTCTGAAATGCATTGAATGCGGGCGTGAAACGCCAGGATGGAAAACCGAGAAGCATTTTCGGGCCAGCCAGTAAAGCTACAGGAACGTCGTCTCTAGTGACGTGCTGACCGGATTGGTATCTGTACGAAATCCTTATTCGTGTCTGGTCGGTAGAAAACTCGTTTTGATACAGATGAATCGGGCCAGCCCAGGTTTTCCCTTCGGGCACATGCCTTGCGTGGCAATTGACCGAGGGTCACGCGCTCGTCACTCCCGACCCCATAAAGTGAAGCGCGTAGCAGTCCAGACCTGTCGCAGATCGACAAACAGTTATCACATGCACTACAGACTCGGTTTCGTCATGGAACAAACGTTGGGTCACGCGACGCACGCACAGAATTTTGCGCAGTGGGTCGCCGCCGATCCGGACGTCACGCCGACATGGATTCAGATTCCATTTCTGGTGTCCGACCGGTGGGAACGGGCTCCCGTCGTCAAGAACAATTGGACGCTGCGGGCAAGCTTGCGTGCGAGAGAACAGGTACGCGCCGTGCTTCGCTCCGAACGGCTCGATGGGTTGTTTTTTCACACCCAAGTCACCGCGCTCTTTGCGCAGCATTTGATGAAGAAAATTCCAACGGTCGTGTCCTTGGACGCGACGCCGCTGAACTTTGACAGCATCGGCACCCCGTACAACCACACGCCGAACGGGTGGAGGTCAGTGGAGACGCTCAAGAACGCCTTGAACCGGCGCACCTTCGACCGGGCGCGGAAGCTCATTTCTTGGAACGAGTGGGGAAAGCAGTCTCTCCTTCGCGATTATGGTGTGAGCGCGAATAAGGTCGAAGTGATTCCTCCGGGGATCGACCTGGACCGCTGGCATGTCCCCCGTGGAGCGTCGCGTTCCGGGCTGGTTCGCCTGCTGTTCGTCGGCGGCGATTTCCAACGTAAAGGTGGAAACGTCCTGCTGACAGCATTCCGTCGAGAGTTGATGAGGGATTGCGCACTCGACATCGTCACTCGCGAGGACGTCAACACGGAGGGCTTAGCCAACGTACGCGTCCATCGGCTGGATCCCAATTCTCCCGAGCTTTTGGCGTTGTACGCCGGTGCGGATATTTTTGTGTTCCCGACGCTGGGGGACAGCCTGCCGCTGGTCATCATGGAAGCGATGGCGGCGGGTCTACCGGTAGTCGCCACCGCCGTTGGCGCGATCGTCGAAGAAGTCGAACACGGTATCACCGGCTTTCTCGTTCCAGTCGGCGATCATTCCGCGCTCGCGGAAACGGTGCGGCAGCTGGTCGCCGATCCAGATCTCCGTCGAGGAATGGGTGACGCGGCAAAGCGCACGGCCGGCCGCCTGTTCAACGGCGCCAAAAACTATCGCGCCATGCTCACAGTCTGCAAGGACTGCGTCGACGCGGGTTGAGCAATTCGATCGTCGGCTCGACACGAGATCAGCCTCACCGATTGTTGAACCAGCGCTGAAGCCGACTTGATCCAAACTGCGCCTTGCGGAGTCCGCCGGACGGATCGGTTTCTGTGGGCTCCCAGACTGTGCGACTGCTGGATCAGTGACGCATTCGCGCACGGTGGCGCTACTGCTTCCCCCAAGGGATGACCGCGGCGGCCCCGCTGCTCGAGTGCCGAAGGTACCAGGTGACGCTCGATGGCCGAAACACTGCGATGTCGGTCTTCCCGTCGCCGTCGTAGTCTCCCGGAACCGGGTCGTCTCCGAGTCCTCCCCAGAGCAGCCCTTCATCGATTCCGGTATTCGAATTTCGGATGTACCAGGTGCCATTTGACGGTCGGAATACCGCCACGTCTGTGCGACCATCGGCGTCGAAGTCGCCCTGCACCGGCACGTCGTTCCCACCTCCCCAGAGTACGCCACCGGCGGCGCCCGTGTTCGAGTACCGCAGATACCATGTGCCATTCGACGGGCGGAACACCGCAATGTCGCTCAGGCCGTCTGCGTCATAGTCCCCGGCCACAGCAACATCGCCGACGCCACCCCAGACCAGTGCGAAGGTGGCCCCGGTGCTCGAGTGCCGGATGTACCAGGTCCCATTGGACTCACGGAATACCGCGATGTCGAGCCGGTGGTCGCCGTCATAGTCTCGTTGGACCGGCACGTCGCCCACCCCACCCCACAAGAAGCTCGTCATGGTGCCCGTGCTGGAATTCCGGATATACCACGTGCCGTTCGATGGTCGGAAAACCGCGATGTCGGCTCGGCCATCGCCGTCGTAGTCACCGGCGACTGGGATATCGCCGGCCCCTCCCCAGGTCAAGCTCTGATCGAGTCCAGTGCCAGAATTCCGGATCCGCCACGTCCCGTTTGCCGGACGAAACAGCGTGACATCGGTTCTGCCGTCGCCATCGAAGTCTGCGGATCGCGACAGGAACACTTCGGTCACCGCAAGGGTTGCACTGTCGCTCGCCGCCGATCCGACAATATTGGTCGCGACAGCGCGGTACTGCGTGCCGGTGAGGGCCTCGGGTGCGCTTCTGACCGTCAACGTCTCCGCAGAGGCGCCGCTGTAGATCGCAGCGTCAGTCAGGTCTGCCCAGGATGTTCCTTGATCGGTCGAAACCTGCCACTGAAGTGTCGGCGTCGGGGCACCGTCGGCGGAGACCGTGAATGTGACCGTCGATCCCTCCGGCACCGTCTGACTCCCGGGTTGTCGGGTCCAGACCGGAAGTGACTGCGGATCGACTCTGACAGCGTATGCACGGGACCCATCGGACCCGTTGACATCGGTTGCCGTTACGGTGAAGGTGAATACGCCAGTCGCGGTTGGCATACCATTCAGTACACCCGCGCTCGACAGCGCCAAACCACCGGGGAGAGCGCCGCTAGTCACGGCGAATGTCGCAACGCCGATCCCGCCCGTCTGCGTAATCGTTGTCGTCGGATAGACGATATCTTGGACGCCTCTTGGAAATGTCGTCTCCGAAAGCGTGATCGTCGGCTCATCGATGGTCAGCGCATACGCCCGCGATCCGGTCGACCCGTTGACGTCCGTCGCTGTGATCGTGAAGTTGAATGCGCCGAAGACAACCGGCGTTCCACTCACCAGACCGCCGCTGGACAGCGCCACGCCATTGGGCAGCGCGCCGCCTGTGATCGCGAACGTCGCCGCGCCTATGCCGCCCGACTGTGTGATTGTGGTCGGCGGATAGGTCAGGCCAGCGGTGCCGACCGGGAAGGTCGTCGCCGACAGCGTGATCGTTGGCTCAGCGATGCTGAGCGTGAGGTTTTGTGGCGCGGCGATACATCCGCTGAGCGTGTCGATCGCTGTCAGCGTGATGGGAAAGTTTCCGAACCGCAACGGTATTCCAGCGAGCTCGCTCGTGCCCAGGGAAACCCCCGTCGGCAGCCCACCGGTGACGCCGAACGCAACGACGCCAATCGCGCCGGATGTCGTCAGTGCCGCGGCGTAGGGAATACCCGCGGTACCGGCGGCCAGCGAGGTGGTGGTGATCGTCGGGCAGGAGACGTAAGCGTTTCGAATCGATTCAATGATCGATCCTGACACCCCACTGAACTGCCCCGAAGCGTAGGAGCCGCGCGCGCGGATGAACAGATTCTGTTGGGTCGGCAGGCTCTGGCCACTCAACTGCCAGCCGCCCGCCACGCGTGTCGTGCTGCCGAGCGGCGTGAACGTCGCTCCGTCGGTCGACCATTCAAAAGTCGCACGCCCCACCTCCGGTCCGGTTCCAGTGCGCGACCACGACACGACGCCTCCACCACTAGTCACCGCGATTCCGTCGGCGGCAGCCCCAGTGTTGGTGAGCCGTCCTATGTAGCTGCGCGGCGTCGTGCCGACCCCACCACCGAGCTCTGTGAACGCACCGCCCACCAGGATTTTCCCGTCTGCCTGCACGACCAACGCATGAACGCCCTGGCCCGCGCCCGGATTGAAGCCAGAATCAAGCGATCCGTCGATATACAGCCGCCCAATCCGGTCGCGGCCCGTCGTGCCCGTTCCGCCCCCGCCCAACGTAAGGAAGCTGCCGCCGACCAGAATCTTCCCGTCGACCTGCATCGATATAGCTTTGACAATATCGTTGGCGCCGGGATTGAAGCCGCTGTCGAGGGAACCATCGGCGGTGAGCCGCCCGATATGGCTGCGAGCCGTCGTGCCGATCCCGCCGCCCCCCAGCATCGTGAAGGCGCCTCCAACCAGGATCGCTCCATCCGGCTGAACAGCTAGGCAGTGAACCGTGCTGTTCGCACCCGGATCGAAGCTGAGGTCCAGCGACCCATCTGCGTTGAGGCGCGCGATCCGGTTGCGCGTGACCGCGAGGCCACCGCCCAAGGTCGTAAAGTTTCCGCCAATGAGAATCTTGCCATCCGGCTGCAGCGCAAACGCGTGGACTTGTCCGTTTGCGTCTGGGTTGAAGTCGAGGTCGAGTGATCCGTCGGAGTTGAGGCGCCCCAAGTTGTTGCGTGGTGTGGTTCCAAACCCGGCACCACCACCACCGAGAAACGAGAAGTTACCGCCAACCAGGATCTTTCCGTCCGGCTGGACGGCCAGAGCGTAGACAAAGCCGTTGGTTCCCGCGTCGAAGCTCCCGTCTATCGAGCCGTCGGCATTGAGCCTGCCGTATCCGCTGCGCATCGCGCCGCCAAGTATTGTAAAGAAATCGCCACCGACCAGGATTTTCCCATCTGGCTGGACGACCAGCGTATTGACCTGACTATTCGCGCCCGGATCGAAGCTCGCGTCGAGAGAGCCGTCGGGGTTGAGTCTCGCGACGTGGCTGCGTGGCGTGGTGCCGCCGCCGCCCAGCGCCGTGAAATTGCCGCCAACAAGAATTCTTCCGTCCGGCTGAAGGGCGAGGGCTTCGACAAACCCGCCGCCCGCCCCGGGATTCAGATCGGTGTCGAGCCAGCCACCGGTGCTGAGTCGTCCGAGCCGGTTGCGTGCGTTCATCCCCGTTCCGCCGCCCCCCAATGTCGTGAAGACGCCACCGACAAGGATCTCCCCATCTGGCTGTTTTACGATGGACAGGACATCGCCGTCGGCTCCCGGATCAAAGCTGGTGTCGAGTGAGCCATCGAAATTGATCCGGCCAAAACGGTGACGCGTTGTTGTTCCAAATCCACCACCGCCGAGGGCGGCGAAGGATCCGCCCACAAGGATTCTTCCATTCGACTCCACCGCGATTGCGGAGACGCCACCATCTGCGCCCGGATCGAAGCTCGAGTCGAGCGAGCCATCCGCACCGAGGCGGCCAAGAAAGTGGCGGGACGTCGTCCCGGTACCGCCTCCACCTAGCGTCGTAAAGAGCCCACCGACCAGGATCCTGCCGTCAGCTTGCACCGCCAGCGCTTCGACGTTGCCGTCTGCGCCCGGATTGAAACTCGCGTCCAGAGATCCATCAGCGTTGAGCCGGCCGATTCTGCTGCGCGTCGACGTCCCGCTGCCGCCGCCTCCAAGGTTTGTAAACGCGCCGCCTACTAGAATCCTGAGATTCGGTTGCACCAACAACGCGAGTACGTTGCCGTTCGCACCAGGATCGAAGGCTGTGTCGAGGGTGCCGTCGGCGTTCAAGCGGCCAAGTCCGCTCCGTGACGAGGTGCCAACCCCACTGCCGCCGAGCGTTGTGAAGCCGCCGCCGACCAGAATGCGTCCGTCCGGCTGCAGAGCGAGGGCGAAGACGTCGCCGTTCGCACCTGGATTGAAGCTCGCGTCGAGCGAGCCATCGGCATTGAGTCGTGCGATATGGTTCCGCGTCGCCGTGCCGCTGCCTCCGCCGCCGAGCGTTGTGAACTGGCCAGCCACCAGGATTTTTCCATCCGGCTGCAGCGCCAATGCGCTCACCTCGCCGTTGGCCCCCGGATCGAAGCTCGCGTCGAGCGAGCCATCACGATTGAGCCGGCCGATATGGTTGCGCGGTATCGTGCCGCTCCCGCCGCCGCCCAGCATGGTGAATTCGCCGCCAATCAGAATTTTTCCGTCCGGCTGTACAAGCATCGAAGAAACGCGACCATTCGCGCCCGGGTTGAAGCCGTCAAGCGGTGACTGCGCCTGTGCGCCAGCCGCAATGCCGAGCACCAGACAAAATGCAACAACAACGCGGACGCTCGTACAAGTGGCGATGAATTGACGGTCGGAGGGTTCCTGGAATCTGATCGTGGACATCGTTTGGGATCTCAAGAGTTGTTTCGAAATGGCTGACCCATCCAACGGAACCGCGAATGTTGGCTTTCCGGTTTGGTGGCTCGCGATACTTCTTCAAAGCACCAGGAGTGCCATGAAATGAGGACTCATCGCAGTTACAGACCTGTCGTGGCGAGCTCAACACCTCAGCTGCGGATCTCCCGAGTTCTCGAATCTGAACGCGCCGGGTTCCTTGTGATGGATCACATTTCTGGTGGGTCGGTGTCTCACGGCGAGGCACGCGGCGTTTTTTCGGCCGGCTGAATTGCGTTGTGACGACAAGCTCCGTCGGTTGAGTTTTGTGACCCAGAACAAAAGTGGTAGATGACGTGTCGTGGTTCGTGGAGGGCGTGAAGACGAGCGTCTCCTAGAAGCCTTCCTCACAGAGGACAAAAGGCTAGCGAAGTTGGCTCATGTAATCCTGTGTCAGCGCTTTGGAGGGCTAAAGGTCCTTAAGCCCGCACACCGATTGCGCAGATTCGAGTGCTTCGAAACGGCATATCGTCATCGTCACTCCGGCGGAGTCTCAACCGAGGTTCGACTTCGGGATGGCAGGCAAGGTCGATAAACGAATCGGCCACTAAACGAAGGGATTGCGGATCTCGAGGCCGCTGATGTGCCAGCCGTGATAGGGGTTCTCCGACAGCAACACATCGGCGCGTGACTTCTTGGCCGCGGTGAGGATCATGGCATCCCAGAACCCCACCTGGTGGCGGTCCGCGTGATCGCAGGCCGCGAGCACGTCCGCCGCATCGAGCACCGTGATTGGCCACGCGCCATAGACTTCGATCAACTCGCGCGCACTGCGTCGCGAAGCCGGCGTGTCGACTGCCCTCGTGAAGTGCACGTAGAACTCTTGCAGCACTTGCGTGCTCAAGACGCCGTTCTTCCCCTGCCAGAGCAGCCGCAGCACGTGTTCCGCGATGGCGTGCTTCTCGCCGGCATCGCGGTCGTGCGCGTAGAGCAGGATGTTGGTGTCGACGAAGACCTTTTCAGCCACGAACGCGGTCTCTGACCGCACCGACACCGCCGAGGTGCCAGCCGGCGTCGAGCCATTTGAACGCCCGCTTCCGTGCCGCGTCGTAAGCCGCGTCTTCACCCACCGCTTCCTCGAGTTTTTCGGTCAGGAGTGCGCTCAACGACGTCCCGCGATGGGCGGCCGCGACCTTGGCGCGCCGGATCGCGTCAGAAGGGAGTTTGAGCGTGACATTCTGTGTATTCACGGGCAGATCCTAGCACGCAATTACGTGCAGGACGTGAAAATGTGCGCATTTTCGATGGGCAGGACAGATTGCCTGAATCGGGCCGTGCCCGAATGTCGACGCTAGTGCAGTGAGCGGTCTTGTCCGAGACTTCTGCAAGAGGAAAGGGCTGTCACAATACCGGCAGCTCGCTGGGCGGCTTCCGTTCCAGGATTTGCGGACCTCGAGGAGACAGACATGAAGAAGTTCGGAATTGCGCTCGGTGTGGCACTGGTGGGGCTTTCACTGGCCGTGCTCGCCCAGAACCCTCGGATCGACGGCAAATGGGAAGTGAAGATGGAAATGAGC
>Ga0111538_10003536_pt1 | contig 21831 bp, 11 predicted proteins | sample SoiMethybrSBSTD1_FD_79669 | JGI IMG/M metagenome (GOLD analysis project Ga0111538, IMG submission 79669) | Bulk soil microbial communities from a Populus tree surrounding site in Tennessee, USA - Soil MetaG P. TD hybrid SBSTD1 (version 2)... | ecosystem: Environmental > Terrestrial > Soil >... | reverse complement strand
GTCGCTGCACCATCGGCGATCACCGTCGAACTGAGGATTCCTGCGGCCGGCCATCCGCTGCGCGGATCGATGATGTGGCCGTAGCGAACACCCTCAACGTCAAGGAACTGTTGACCCGCGCCGCTGGTTCCCAAGGCTGCGTCATGAAGCCGTACTTCAGCGAGCGGGCGGTCGGTGTTCGGTGATATCAAGTCAATCCACCACCCTCCCTCCCTGCCACCCACTGCGAGGAGGCTGCTGCGTCCGGCGGAAAGCAGCGCATGTGTCATTCCCGCCGCCCGCAAATCCGCGCCCGCGCGATCGAGCGCGAACCCTTTGCCGATGGCTCCGAGGTTCAGCTCCACGCCTGTGCGCGTGAACCGCACGGTCAACGAATTCTGATCGAGGAGAACCGCATCGAGGCCGACATCCATCCGTGCTGCATCGATAGCCTGCGGCGATGGCAGTTGTCCTTGGCGTTGGAGAAAACCCCAGGTTCGGCTGAGCGGGGTCGATGTGATGTCGAACGCGCCGTCAGTCGCTCGGTATATGTCCGTACATTCCCGTAGCAGATCGAACAGGGCGCGGTCGATGGCGACCGGCTCCAGAGCAGCACGGCGGTTGATTTCCGCTACCGCGCTGGTGTCGCGGAAAATAGTGAGCTGATCCTCGACTCGATCGACAGAGTCCAGTGCCGCCCGAGCGACGGGCAACCCGGATGCGTCTTCCGACGCCAGCGTCACTTCGAACGAGCACGCCATTGCACGGCGCGAGAGGCGAATCCAGCCATCGCGGCTGGCAGATGGGCAGGGTGCCGATCCACTCAGAAACGCACGGCGACTCCACCGGCGCAAGGTGGGGTTCGCGAAGTGACGATTCGGCGTGGCAGTGATCATTTCGGCACGAGTGGGTTTTGCCGTCGCAATGGCGATGCCAGTACGAAATCTCTTGTTTTCGCAGAGACACGTCTTTTCGTGCCGGGAATTCGGCACCCTTCCGGAAGGTGCGCTACCGGGTGATCGCCCAGCCACACATCGGCGCCTCCTGTCATCTTTCGGGTGCCAGCGCCGGACGGTGATGCGCAAATGTTGAACCCACGCGGGCAGGAACTTACGATATGGCGGTCGCGTAGTGTAAGCGGACGGAGTGTGCACATGAGAGCCCAGCTTGCGGTGTGTTCGCTGGTAGTGGCATTGAACGTGAGTCCGATTGGACAGCGTCCCAGTAGCCGAGCCGCAAGGTCGACACCAAACGAGCTGTTTCGTCAGGCGACGATCGCGAACGTGCAGCTCGAATTGACCAAGGCCGACTACGACGCGCTCACGCCGCGAGGCGGCGGATGGTTCGGGTCAGGGGGCGGCGGCAGCGCGCAGAGCTGGCTACAGGGGCCGGAAGGAAAACGCAACGGATTTGCCGCGAGCCGCGGCGTGCAATTCAGTTACGTCCACGCCAACGTCACCATCAACGAACAGAAGCTGACCAATGTGGGCCTCCGTTATAAGGGCAACGGCACGTACTTCGAAGGCGTGGCCAAGGGCAAAGTGTCGCTCAAGCTCGATTTCGCGGAGTACGTGAAGGGGCAAAAGCTCGGCGCGTTGAAGAAGCTGAACCTGCACAGCAACATCACCGATGCCAGCGCGATGAACGAGGTCCTCGCATTTCAACTGTTCCGGGATGCGGGCGTCCCGGCACCGCGCACGTCGTACGCCCGCGTGTACGTGACGGTCCAGGGACAAAAGCAGCAGGCATATGCCGGCCTGTTCTCGATCGTCGAAAACCCCGACGAGCAGTTCATCGCCGCGCGCGGCCTGCCACCGAGTGGTGCCATTTTCAAACCGGTGGCCAGTCAACTGTTCGCCGACCTCGGTCCCGATTGGAAGCGTTATAACCAGACCTACGATCCCAAAACCACGCTCACCGAGCCACAGAAGCAGCGCGTCATCGATTTTGCCCGTCTCGTCAGCGGTGCCACGGATGCACAGTTTGCCGCCCGCGTGAGTGAGTTCCTCGACCTCGAAGAGACCGCCCGCTACCTCGCCGTCGTCGTGTTCCTGTCAGACTTGGACGGGTTGCTCGGCCCGGGGCAGAACTATTACCTGTACCTGGATCCGCGGACGCAGAAGTTCTCGTTCATCGCCTGGGACCAGGATCATTCGTTTGGTCAGTTCTTCCGCGGCTCGCAATCGGCGCGGGAACAACTGAGCATCCATCATCCGTGGAGTGAGTCGAGCCGTTTTCTCGACCGCCTGTTTCGCGTCGATGCGTTCAAGAAGCTCTATCTCGCCCGGCTGAACGAGTTCAGTGGCACGCTCTTCAAGCCGGATCGATTCCACCGTCAGGTCGACGAGCTCGCGGTTGTCATTCGTCCTGCTATCAAGGACGAATCCGGTCAGCGACTACTGCGGTTCGATAAGGCGGTTGCGGGCGAGGTGCCACCCGGCGATGCCGGGATGTTCCGTGGTGCGAACATCCCGATCAAGCCATTCGTGAGAGCCCGTTCGCAGTCAGTGATCGATCAGCTGGCAGGCCGGTCTAACGGCCAGCGCATCGGCGAGAGGTAAAAGGTAGAGGCTATCGTCCCAGTGCCCAGGCAATTCCGTTCACAAGCAATCGGCGGAACTCTGCGTTTGTGAAGTCGTCGGGATGCCCGAACGAGGTAAAGAACACGCGCGCGCGCTTCTCCCCGAAGCGATGCGTCCAGGCGATCGGTTCGGGCTGCTGATCGGGAATGGCGCCCATCAGCAACGGTGTGGTATCTGGTTCGAGCGGACTCACCTTGTAAAGTGAACCGGCCCCGACAAGTTGCGAGACTGTCAGTCCCTTCAGAATCTGGTGATTTCGTACGCCTGGCGCGACGGTGACCGTGGTCTTCGGTCCGTCAGGATGATGATTCGTGTAGTGACCTCCGAGCACTTGCGGATCGAACGCCTGCCACACGGCCTGGTTCGGTCCAGCGGGCGGATCGTTTGGACGAAGCGCAAACGCGTGACACGCAGTGCGGATCCCCACCAGCGGTTTGCCGGCAATCAAGTGTGCACGAACCGCGTCCAATTGATCGACCGCCGGAGTGCGGCGGCGGACGCTGACGAAGAGAAGATCGGCTGAGCGCAGCGCCTCGACGAGACCTGGAAAATTGTTCTTGTCGGCCCGGTCAGCCTGAATCGTGGTGACCCGGTAACCACGAGGCTCGAGCTCCCGCTTCGCGAACTCAGGCAACGTATCCCACGTGTGATACTCGTCCTCGCCAATCATGAAGACGATGTGAGGGGCCCGCTGCGGGAACGCCGTGCTTACCCCGAGACTGACGAGAATCGCCGTGACGAAGAACAAGCGCTTCAGCATGGATTCACCAATTGGCCAATGATCAATGATTCCCCCCCAGGCTCTTGATGAAGAGAATCAACGACTGAACCTGCGACTCCGAGAGGACACCAGCATAGCTCGGCATGCTGACCTCGCCGCCTTCGTACCCTTCGACGATCTTTGCAGCAGGCTCGAGTATCGATTGCCGCAGGTAGACATCGTCGGCCGTCACCCGCACCACGCCCGCAGCAAACCGTCGCTCGCTGCCATATAGGCCCTTCCAGGTCGGTCCAAGTTTCGTGAGCGGCGAATCATCGATCGCGTGGCACGCGATACACCCGTATGCCCGATACAGCCGTCGGCCTTCCTCGGCGCTGACCGGTGCATCTGCTTTCGCCGACGCAGCTCGCGGTGTGAGGTCGACGGTTATCTCGCCAAATCCTTCCGCCCGCGGGGAGAATTTCGGGAGCTCGTAGGGTGTGAAATAGGCGGTGTCCTGGAACTTCAGGCCGCCGGCCGTCGCGAGTGTCCACCCAACTCGCATCTGCATGACAGGCCCCATCTTTGGAACGCCAACGAACACAGAACGTGCGTCATTCGAGAGATACACGCTTGCCGGCATCAGCAGATCGATTCCCGTCGTGCCATCGGCTTTGAACTGTGGTGAGCCGTATTGATAGGTGCGCTTGTACTGCCAGGTCGCGAGCGAGTAGTTATCTGGATTGGTAGCCACCGAGCGTTCGAGCGGCACGTCGAAGCGCATCAGGACACCTTCCTCCATCGGAACAATCGCGCGCGGCACCGTCGACGGTGCTCCTGTATAGCGCACGCGACCGAGACCAGCGAGGCGCGTCGCCGTGGTGCCCCACCCGAGAATTTGAAATCCCGTGATGTAGAGCTGACCATCGGCCGGATTGACCGAGCCGTGGAGCGGCGGAAAATCAAACGCTCTCGTGACGCTCACCACAGCCGCTTGCGGCTTCTCGGTCCGATCGTTGAGCAGCACTCGAAACAGTTCCGGATTGTTGAAGCCAATGTAGACGAGCGCGTCGTTGAGTGGGCCGAGGTTTGCACCGAAGAGCCAGATTTGCGACATCGCGGAGGCATTCGCCGCATGCGGTATCCAGGTCATCGGTTCGGCAATCGGAGCTGGATACACCTCCCGCGGTTTCTTGTCGCTGAGAAAGCCATAGAACTGCGCGTCGCGGACGATGTGTAGAGGCGTGCTGGGAATGTAGTTGCCCTGCTGGTCGCTTGCGGTGATGAGCCCACTGTGGATATTGACGCCGATGTTTGGTTGACGGAATCCGTATCCCAGCACAGTTGCGCGGCGGCCGTCGGCGGATATTCGCAAAACGCTGCCGTTGTGTTTTCCGAAAGTAGCCGCTTCCTGACCGCCTTTCGCGATCACGAACTCCCCGCCCGGGGCGAGCCGGATCATGCTCGGGAACTCTCGCGTGTCGGCTGTCTGTGCGAACGCATTCGAGAACAGCTCGTGCACGTCCGCTTCCCCGTCACCGTTTGTGTCGCGCAGACGCCAGATTCCGTTTCGATCGAACACATAAATCTGATCGTCTCTCAACGCGAGCGTCAGCGGCTCGTGCAGACCGGATGCGAATCGTCTCCATCGCGCGACGCGGGAGCCATTCGCCAGTCCGCGAACCAACCAGACGTCGCCGTCGAGGGTGACCAGGGCGCCGGTGCCATCCCGCTGAAACTGAATGTCTGCCGGGCGCACGCTTCGGTGCCAGGGGTTATCGACCGGTAGCCCGATGTCATCGACGACATAGGCATCCCGCGACGTTGAAGGCGTTATGGGTGTGGTGACTTCCTCTGCCCATCGGCGCGCAGGAGGATCGAGGGACATGCGAGGTGCGCCAACCGTGGTCTCGAGGCCATGGGTGAACGTCGCGACAAAGTTGACTGGCTGCTGGTGCGGCAAGACACGGACAGTCCACGTCGAGCCGCTCTCCGTTGGTCCCAGAGGTGTCTGCTGAAGCGAAACGGCAGCGCCACCTTGCGTACGAACTGAGACATCCGAATTCGTCGTGCCGAGTACGAGCCACAGGGGACGCTGCGACGGTGCAACCAGGAATTGCCGCGCGAACGTCCAGCCATCCTTCGTCTGCGTTTCTTCCATGTGCTCGCGCACAGCAGCCGCACCGACGGTGTACTCGAGCACGACGCCATTTGAGACTTGTCGAATCGCCGTGAACTTTCCGATCGCGTCGGGAATTGGACCGCGTCCAACTTCTTCCGGGCTCGGCGCCGGTTCACGCGGATCGTCGAACGAGGGGCGCTCGCCGATCTGCCATCCGGGATAGATCCCGTTGGCGACCCACACCAAGCCATCAGGCTCGGGCAGGAGCGATTGACCGCCAGGCGTCTTGCGGTCGGGATGGTTATACGAGCCTGGTGCGAGGGCCACAGGTGTCACACCTTTTCCTCGCCACACCGCGGATACGCGGAGGAGATCAACGTCAAACGCTGCCCACGTCTCGGATCCGACTCTCATCACCACGCCGCGTGGTGTCAGGTTCGTTACGGGAAAACCACTTCCCGCTTTCCTCGCGTCAACGACCGATGAAAAGAATGGAAAGTTCGGTTCTATCCACGGTGTCGACGATGTGGTGACAGATCCTTGCGCGAAGAAACGCTCGGTCACGCCTGGAGCAATCACGGACAATGCCGCCACGGCAAGAATGACGCTCGTGCGATGCGATGGTCTCATCGACGTTATCCGAACTCAGGACCAAGCACGGCGAACTGATGCCGCAGCACGCCAAAGGGTCCTGGACGTCCGCGGTGCATGCGGATGAACGGACGCTGCGGCCGGAACCCGGTGGTCTCGAGAAAACGGATCCACCCTTCGTTGTAATCGGGGGTGTCAATCACGAATGCCTGATCCTGATGAGGCGACAGGCAGGCCTGCACCATGTGCATCGCGACGTTGAGATCATCGCTCACCAGCGGTCCAAGATGTTCGTATTGATGGCCGTGGCGGCCGAACAGGTATCCACACAAGTTCCCGTGACGTTCAGCGACGAACGCGAACTCCGGCGCACCGTCATACATCCACTCGAGAAGATTGCTGCGCGGCGCACCAAACACGGCACGATCCATCGCCGTCACCTCCGGGAGCTCGCCACGAGTCATCGCGCGTACGATCGTGCGCGACGGGTGATCGACTTTCACCGAGATGGCTTCCATCCGTGTCAGCGTGCATTCATCGACGAAGTCGTGCTTCTGATACACGATGCGTCCCGCCGGTGTCGCATCGAGTCGGACTGTCGCCATGTCGTGGAGACTATCAATGGCCTGGCCGATCATCACCGACCCGATGCCGCGTCCCTGTGCCGCAGGATCGACCAGGACCATTCCGATCCAGCCGAATTGCGCGCCGTACCGAATCGTCGCGATCGTGGCCATCACGTGGCTTCCGTGCACCGCCGCCCGAACCGCCGAGTCAGGTCCGTCGAGAAATCGTAGCCAGTCTCTGCGAACCTGGTCCCATCCGGCCGTTCGGCATAGCCGTAGTCCCGCCTCGATATCGGCGTGTTGCATGGCCCGGACTTCAACGCCGAGGCTTTCCCGTTGCATGGTCTGCTTTTCTTACTGTTCGCGAGCCTTCGCCGTCGCCAAGGCCACGGCGCAACCGCAGGCGCTTTCCCTTTTGCGAGCATATGATGTCACGAGACGATGCCGACTGCGCTTCCTCGTTCCATCGCGGACGTCCGTCAGCTTGATGACCTGCTGAGCGATCCGCCCGACTACGTCGTCGATGCCATGCGCCAGCTCGACGGCGATATTCTGGTGCTCGGGGTCGCCGGCAAGATGGGCCCCACACTGGCGACAATGGCAAAGCGAGCATCGATGCGCGGAGGCATTCGACGTCGCGTGATCGGCGCCGCACGGTTTTCGGACGCGTCTCAACAACGCATGCTGGAAGAGGCCGGTGTCGAAACGCTTCGGTGCGATCTCTTGAATGAGCAAGAGATCGAACAACTGCCCGATGCCCCCAACGTCGTCTTCATGGCTGGACGTAAGTTTGGGTCGACCGGTTTTGAATCGATGACGTGGGCGATGAACACGTATGTGCCCGCGCTCGTGGCCCGACGATTCAGGAACAGCCGCATTGGCGTCTTTTCGACCGGCAATGTGTACGGCTTGACCGCTGTCGGCAGCGGCGGCTCGAAAGAGTCCGACACTCCGCGACCTGTCGGCGAGTACGCCATGAGTTGCCTTGGCCGCGAGCGCATGTTCGAATATTTCAGTACCACGCACGGCACACGGGCCACGATCCTGAGGTTGAACTACGCCGTTGAGATGCGGTACGGCATCATCGCCGATCTTGCGCGGCGTGTCGCCGCGAATGAAACCATCGATGTGACGATGGGCTACTTCAATGCGATCTGGCAGACGGATGCCAACGCCATGGCGCTTGCGTCGCTCGTGCACGCGACGAGTCCGCCGAGGGTCCTCAACATCGCCGGTCCGGAGGAGTTGAGCGTGCGCGCCGTGTGCACGGATCTGGGAGCGCTGCTGGGATGTGCTGTCGCGTTCAGCGGCCGAGAGGCAGGGGACGCGTTACTGAGCAATGGTGAACGAGGATGGTCGCTGTTCGGCCGCCCGACCGTCGGCCTGCCTCAACTGGTCGAGTGGACCGCAGATTGGGTCCGCCGCGGCGGCGCCACCCTTGGGAAGCCAACACACTTCGAATCGCGCGATGGTAGTTTTTGACCACGGATCAAGGTCGGCCACGGAAGACCACGGATCAAGGTCAGCCACGGATTAACACGGATCAAGATCGGCCACGGATTAACACGGATTAACACGGATTCTGTTGTTCATCGCATGACGCTTGAGCAATTGCGGGCGACGTTGGCGCGCGGGCTGGTCATTCCGGCGCATCCGCTCGCGCTCGATGGGAATGGGCGCTTCGATGAGCGACATCAGCGATCGCTCACGCGCTACTACGCAGCCGCCGGCGCAGGGGGACTCGCTGTTGGCGTTCACACGACTCAGTTCGCCATTCGCGATCCTCACGTCGGTCTGTTCGAGCCTGTCCTCGCTCTGGCGCGTGAGGAAATGGATCGCGCCGACAGCCGTCGACCATCGTGTCCACTCGTGCGGATTGGCGGCGCGGTCGGCGAAACCGCTCAAGCGGTCGCCGAGGCGACGGTGCTCGTCGAACATGGCTATCACGCGACGCTCTTGAGCCTCGCCGCGCTTCGCAATGCGAATGACGATCAACTGATCGCGCATTGTCGTGCGGTCGCGTCAGTACTGCCCATCGTCGGCTTCTATCTTCAACCGTCGGTAGGGGGACGGCTGCTTGGATACGGTTTTTGGCGCCGGTTCGCCGAGATTCCAGACGTCGTGGCAATCAAGATCGCTCCCTTCAATCGTTATCAAACGCTCGACGTCGTCCGCGCTTTGGCGGCATCAGGCCGAAACGATATCGCCCTTTACACCGGCAACGACGACAGCATCGTGGCGGATTTGCTCACGCCTTACCGGTTCACGAGTGATGGCCGAACATCAGAGTTGCGGATCGCTGGCGGACTTCTCGGTCACTGGGCTGTGTGGACGAGAAATGCTGTTACGTTGCTCGACGAGTGCCATCGCGCGGCCGCGTCGAACGAAGTTCCCGTCAGCCTGCTGCGAACCGCCACAGAAGTCACCGACGCAAACGCCGCGTTCTTCGACGCCGCGAATGGTTTCGCCGGTTGTATCGCCGGCATCAACGAAGTGCTCCGCCGTCAGGGACTGCTGTCCAGCGCGTGCTGTCTGGAGCCACGAGAAACACTGAGTCCTGGTCAGTCTGAAGAAATCGACCGCGTCTCCCGCGCCTATCCGCACTTGAGCGACGACGAGTTCGTCGCCGCGAATCTCGACGCATGGCTGCGCCCGTAGCTTCCTTGACAGGGTCGGGACGCCGCGCCATGATCGCGCGGCTCTTTTGGAGGTCACCATGGCGTTTCGCGTTCGGCTGACCCTCTTCCTCGCAATCTTCACTCTCGCGACGACGCTTCCCTGCCTCGCGCAAGACGACACCTCCGAAACCCCGACGAACCGGACGATGCGGCCCGTGATCACCGGGCGCCAGTACGCGGTCAGCTCAATGAAGCATCAGGCCACCGAAGCGGCGGTACGCATCCTCGAAGCGGGCGGCAACGCATTCGACGCCGCAGTGGCCGGGCAGGCGGTGCTCGCGCTCGTTGATCCCGCGTCGAACGGCTACGGCAGCGACGCGGTTGTGTTGATTTACGACGCGAAAACCAAAAAGGTCGTGTCGATTAACGCCGAGGGCACAGCGCCGAAGCTGGCGACCATCGACTGGTACAAGGAACATCAAGGCGGCAAGATTCCCGTTGACGACGGGTTGCTTTCAGCGACAGTGCCGGGGGTCGTCGACGCCTGGTTCACCCTGCTCGATCGCTGGGGGACGATGACCTTCGCCCAGGTGTTGCAGCCGGCGATCGATCTGGCGGAACAGGGATTCGTCCTTCCGGAGGGACTTGCCGCCTCGATTGCCGGCCGTAAGCTGCAGAAGTATCCGACGAGCATGAAGGTGTACTGGCCTGACGGCGCCGCGCCGAAGGCTGGCGAGCTCTTTCGCAACGTCGAGGCGGCGCGCACGCTTCGACGCCTGGTCGAATCCGAGAAGCAGGTGGCGTCGAAAGGTAGACACGCGGCACTCCTGGCCGCGCGTGACCGGTTTTACAAAGGCGACATCGCGCGCACGATGGCAGAGTTCTCCGAGAAGAACGGCGGGCTCTTCCGCTATGAAGACTTCGCCGCTTACTCCGCCAAGGTGGAGACGCCTGTCTCGACGACGTATCGCGGATACGAGGTCTATAAGAATCCGTCGGCCAATCAAGGACCGGCGGAGCTGTTCGCGCTCAACATCCTCGAGGGCTTCGACCTCAGAGCGATGAAGCACAACAGCGCGGCGTTCATTCACACCAGTGCGGAAGCGGTGAAGCTGGCGTTTGCCGATCGCGAGAAATTCCTCGGCGACATGGATTTCATCACCATTCCGTACGAAGGGCTGCTCTCGAAGGGGTACGCGGCAGAGCGCCGTGCGCTCATCGATCCCGATCACGCGTCATTGGAGATGCGTCCAGGTAATCCGTCGAAATTCATGAAGAGCACGGCCGCAGATCCGCCAGTCTCGTTCACCACCGAGGGGGAGGGCGATCACGTCGGCGACACGAGTTATCTTGCCGTCGTGGATAAGGACCGCAACATGGTCAGCTTCGAACCGAGCCTGCACAGCGCGTGGGGCACCGGCATGGTCATGGCGGATCTCGGGTTCATTCTCAATTGCCGAGGCGACTACTACTCGCTCGTGCCAGGTGAAGCGAACGCACTGGCGCCGGGCAAACGACCGCGCAGCACGCTCCAGAGTACGCTCGTAATGAAGGATGGCCAGCCGTTCATGATCCTCGGCAGCCCGGGCGGCGACGATCAGGTGATGCGGACCATGCAGACGTTGATCAACGTGATTGATTTCTCCATGAACATCCAGCAGGCGATCGAAGCGCCACGCTGGGCAACGCGGAGCTTCCCTGCTTCGCCGTTCCCGCACACGATGTACCCTGGCGACTTGTCGGTCGAATCGCGTATTTCAGACACCGTGAAAACGGCACTCGCCGCAAAGGGTCACAAGTTTCCTCAGCGCGCATCGGGCGCGTGGTCCATGGGATCGCTTGCTGCCGTGGTGGTAGACGCACGAACGGGAACCGTTAGCGCTGGTGCCGATCCGAGAGTCTCTGCCTACGCATGGGCCAAATAGGCACGACGACGCGGCGTAGCTTTCTCGCTCAGGTGGCGGCGTTGGGCGGCGCCGCATCCCTTGGCACCACTCGCTGGCAATCGTCGTCGATTCCGATCGTCGACACTCACATTCATCTCTTCGATCCGACGCGGCCTCAGGGCGCGCCTTATACCGGTCCGCCCGGAGTTGCCATTGAACCATCCCTGCCGCCGCGGTACCGGAAGCTTGCGGCCCCTCTCGGCATCGTCGGAGCAGTCAAGGTTGAAGCCAGTCCCTGGGTCGAGGACAACCTCTGGGTTCTCGAGGTGGCTGAGCGCGACACGATCATCGTCGGCGTCGTCGGCAACCTGGAGCCGGACAAGCCAGACTTTGCGGAGATGCTTGACCGCTACCACAAGAACCGTCTCTTCCGAGGCATTCGTTACGGCAATCTGTGGGGACGCGACATCACGAAGCAGGCGGACAATCCCGCTTTCGTGGACGGACTGAAACGGCTACAACAGGCGGATCTCGTTCTCGACACGGCGAACCCGCGGATCGATTTACTCCAGGCGATCGTCAAGCTCACCGACAAGGTTCCCGATCTGCGGATCGTGCTCGATCATTTGCCCAGTCTCGAGCCGACCGCGGCGACGCGAAAGTCGTACGACGACGCGCTCGACGAGCTTCAGAAGCGCCCGCGCGTGTTCGTGAAGCTGTCCGCCGTCATTCACCGCGTCAACGGTCAGGTCACAACCGACCTGGGTCCCTACAAGGATCGACTGCAGCAACTGATCGGCAGGTTCGGCGAAGATCGAATTCTGTTCGGCAGCGACTGGCCGAATAGCGACGGCGTCGCACCGCTCGACAAGGTCGTGGGGGTTGTGCGGGAGTTCTTCCAGATGCAACCGAGGGAAGTTGCCGAGAAATACTTCTGGAAGAACTCCCTCGCCGCTTACAAGTGGATCAAACGCGATCCCTCGCAACCGGCGATCTGACGGTTAGAAATAGCTTTTCACACCAATCGATAGCGACAACCCTGACGGATTGTAGCCATTCACCTTCGGAACGGCATCGTATCGAGCTTCGCCCTTTACCGAGAATGTTCGTGCGGTAAAGAACTCGACACCGCCAAGGAACCGCGCTCCGACCCTGGTGTTGCTCGGGCCGAAGCTGTCACCGTTATCCATCGGCTGCAGGAAGTAGGAGCCTACGCCCGCTCCTACGAACGGATGAACGGCGCCACCTTCCCAGTTATGAATAAGGTCAGCTCCGAGGCGCACCTGTCGTGTCGAATCGGAGTGTTCACGATCCACCTTTGGATTCGCCCATCCCGCTCCCAGCCGGAGGCTGTTGCGCGCGGTGAGGTAGTACTCGTACGCCCCTTCCACGGTCGGGCCTGTGCTCATGCCGTCCTGAGTCGGCATGAAGAGTCCAACTTCTCCCGAAACTGCCGAGGAGCCCTGGTGTGGAGCCCGGCGGGATTCGCGTTGTGCGAATACCGGCGTCGCCAAACCAAGAACGAGGGTGCCTACGAGCGTCAACGAACGGATGTTGATTTGTCTCATATAGCTGACTCCATCGCCCGGATGAACCGCAACGCCAGTGCCATCGGGGACTCAGCCTTGTAACCTTCCACGCGGTCGCTAGATGCGGGGACTTGTTTGAGCTAGTCGGCGGAACTACAGCTGAGCAGAATGCGGACAGATTGTCCTTTTCAGGCAATACCGAAGCTCGACCGTAGATGCGCCGCCTGCTCAGCGAACAACGATCGACGCTTCTGCGATTTGGCCGGCGGCGTCGCGTGCACGGAAGGTATGGAGGCCCGGAACCAGCGACCACGAGGTGCCGCGATCCGATTCGCTCGTGCCAAGCGATCGCTCATCGACACTCCATTGAACCGGACCAGGCGTCGAGGTGACTGCTCGAAGCACGAGCGCCTGGAACTCACGACGAAGTGTTGGATCGATCAGATACGTGGCTCCATCTGGCGGGCTCGAGATGCGAAGCGCATCCGGGCTTTTCGACGCGATGGGGGCGGCCGGATCCGTCGATTCGAGTACAGCTGTTGCCCGGCGATCCATTCCATGATCGCGAGCCCATTGGCGATATTCCGTCGGCCACACAGTCAGCAGTCCTCCGTCGGTGAGATGATGCCAGCTGCACGGCAGGGCGTTTGATCCTGCCGCGACCCACTCACGACGCCGTGTCGGGCACCACTCGTTCGCCGCCAATCCGGACAGCGCGCAGATTTCGATCGATCGAATATCGGCGTTCAGATCGGACCCCGGTTCGAACGGATCGACATCATCATCGTTGGGCTGACGGGCGGCTCGTTTCTCGGCCGCGAGCATGACGGCATGAAATATCGGGCCCGCGCCGGTGACCCCGCTCGAATTGCGAAGCGGCTTGCGATCGAAGTTGCCAACCCACACGCCGACGGTCACGTGGCGCGAATACCCAACCACCCAGTTGTCGTGATAGGCCTGCGACGTTCCCGTCTTTGCCGCGACCGGAAATGGAAAATCCAGGCTGCCGCCACGGCCGAACACATATTCGCGAGCCTCGGCATCAGACAGAATGTCGGTGATCCAGAACGCCGTACGGGCGCTCACAAGCGAGCGCTTCTCCGGGCGCGAACCATCGACGACATAGAACGGTGCAACCCATTCGCCCCGTCGCGCGAATGCAGAATAGGCGGCGACCAACTCGTCCAGGCGCACCTCTGCGTTCCCAAGCGTGATGCCCAGCCCGTAGTACGAGGCAGTTCGATCGAGCGTCGAAAGACCCGCTCGGAGCAAAAGCCGCAGGAGATTCGGGACGCCGATCTCCGATGCGAGCGCGACCGCCGGGACGTTCTCGGATCCAGCAAGGGCCCGGCGCGCGAGGAGCGGACCGCGATAGCGGCCATCGTAGTTTCGAGGGCTGTACAGCACGCCGGCTTCAGCAGTCGGAAAATGCGCCGGCACATCCGGCAGCACACTCGCCGGGTCAAAACCGATCTCGAATGCGAGCGCATACGTGAACGGCTTCAGCGCAGAGCCCGGCTGCCGTGGTACGACCGGACCATTGATCGTCCCGCCATGCGTCGCGTCGAAGTAGTCGCCCGATCCTTCCCATGCGAGCCAGCCGCCGCTCCGGTTGTCGAGGACGACGACCGCGACATTTGCCGCGCCGTGCTGTTTGAGCGCTGCGCGTTGACTGTCGATGATTCCATGCACGTCTCCCTGCAACTCGCGGTCGATCGTCGTCTCAATCCGGCCCGAACGAGCGCCGCCCGCGTTCGCGAGCACCATCTCGACGAAATGCGGAGCGGTAAACGGTGAGGGATCGCGGGTCAGCGTGAGCTGCTCGGCCAATGCCTCACGCGCCTGCAGCGACGACAGCGTTCCCGCGCGCTCCATTCGGTTCAGGACCACTCGTTGACGGGAAAGCGCGGCGTTTAGTGAGCGATAGGGATTGAAGCCGGAAGGCCGCTGCGGCAATCCTGCCAGAAATGCCGCCTGCGCGGGCGTCAGCATCGACGCTGTGCGTCCAAAATATGCCCGGCTGGCGCGCTCGGCTCCGACCACTTGATTGCCGTAGGCGGCGAGGTTGAGATAGAGCGCCAGAATTTCCGGCTTGGTATAACGATGCTCGATGCGAAAGGCGAGGATGGCTTCACGGATCTTCGCCGACACTCCTCGTCGCCGTTGCGGCGATTCTCTATTGAGCAGGAGCTTCGCCACCTGTTGCGAGATGGTCGAACCGCCCTCCACGAATGAGAGTTCGAGTAGGTCGCGCTTCGCGGCGCGCAGCATTGCAACGGGATCGATCCCAGGGTGTTGCCAGAACCTTCGATCTTCGGCGGCTATGGTAGCCGCTACCAGCACCGGTGGGAGCGTTTCGGCCGAAAGACTGATCGCCCTCGTTCCGTCTTCGGCGCGCGCCTCGTAGAGCGGCACGCCGTTTCGATCGACAACGATGGTCGATGTTGCCCGCTTGTTTTCGAGCAACGTCGACGGAATCCGGCCGAGGCGGATCCACAGAGCCAGGGCGAGCAGGCCCAGTGACGCCGCGCCGATGATCTTCCGCCTGAAGGCGGAAGCCACAAGACGAATCACTTCTTCACCTCAATAATCGCCGTTCCGGTGCGACCGAAGACCTCGGGTTCATACATCTCCTCCACACGTGCCGGCGCCGTCCGGAACGTGCCTGCCGTTGTCGCGCGGACGATGTAGCTGAACTCGTGTGTGCCTTCGCTGAGACGCGTCGCAAAAAGCTGGACGCGATCGTCGTGACGTTCGACGTGATCGAATCCGCCGTAACGCCACATCCAGTTCCAGGTCTCTTCGCCGTCACGCGGTTCGCCTCCCGGGGTCGTCTGACGATCCTGGTGCGACGCGAGGGCTTGCGCCGTTGTAGAAAACCATGATTCGACTGTCTCGAAGCCCGCGGGAATCGGATCGGTGACGGCAACGAACCGGCGCTCCTTTGTGAGCCGGAACGTCAGTGTGATCCTGACGAGATCGCCGGCCTGGTATGTCGTCGACGCCGGCTTCGATCCTGTTTCGACGTACGGTTCATAGCGCCGCTCAATGCGGAACCCGCTGTCGAGGCCCTGCTGGTAGAGTGCGTCGGCGGCGTAGCGGAGACGGGTGGTGTAGAACAGCGTGCCCGCGCCTTCGCGAGTGAATGTCAGCGGCAGCGAGGAACTCGCGGGCCCTTTGGCGAGCACCTGCGGCATCGGCACGTCGATGGATTTGGACTCGGTCGAGCGTGATTTGAATGGCTGCCGTGCGAGATCGTCGGACCCGAGTTTCACGACTGCCGTGAAATCCGGGATCGTCGTCTCGTACTTTCGATAGTAATTGACGAGCGACTCCATCGCATGCGCGTTTTCCTGTGTGTTCCCCCAGCGTCCGCCCTTTCGCGCGGCCATCATCCAGCGAACCATCGGCGTTATCGACGTCGCTGGCGCGTTCGCTCTGACGAGCGTGTTGAGGACGATACTCGTCGACCGCACGTTCGAATTCCAGAACCAGAGCAGATACGGATCCGCTAACTCTTCGACGTGCGCGCTGCCGCCTTCGGGAAGAACCGCGTTCGACATCCGCCGCCGCAAATCGTCGATCCGCGCTCCGGACGGCTCCTTCTTTGCCATCAAGGCGTCGTGGAGATACGCCAGCGCGAACACTGGCATGCGATCGCGATACCCATAGAGACGATTGATGTTCGAATCCTGCATCCGCCCGCCTTCGACCAGCACTTTGACGGCGAACGTCTGCCATGCCGTATAAGAAGGCCACCATCCTTCGTTGGTTGGCGGGTGTTGCGCCAACGATTGCTCCAGATACCGATACGCGCGGTCGCGCATACCGGCGTCGACGGTGTATTTCAGATCTCCCGCAACTTGGAAGACGTGGAGTAGATATGCGGTGAGGTAGGGCGACACCGTGTCGCACGCCCCCGGCCAGTAGGCGAACCCGCCGTTAGCGCACTGAAAGCGCTCGAGTTCCTTCAACGTTTGCTGAACCGCCGGCCGCATCTTCGACGGATCGACCCCGGGCAGCGTGAAGGCGTCCCCAAGATCGGCGGCAAGCAGCAGCGCCAGCGCGCGCGATCCCTTCTGTTCCGCGCATCCATACGGGTATTCGACGAGATATCGTGCACCCTCCCCGAGTCCCACCATTGCTGTTGAAGACATCTCGAGATGAAGACCACCGAATCCGCTGACCACTCCTGCTGGAATCGTCAGTCCTTCGGTCGCGACATTCTTCGCGTCGGTCGCCTCTCCGTACGCGGCAACCGTTTCCGGTGACGCGAGTACTTCCACCGGGATGGTGTCCTCGAACGCGTCGGTCTCGTCGCCGACCTTTACCGTCATCTGCACACGTGCGCGGCCGATCGACTTGGCCACCGCATCAAATCGGGCCTCGAGCGAGCCGCCCGGTGCAATCGACAGAGAGTGCGACGCGCCTTCGGCGATGTCCAGGACACCTGGGTCGAGGCTCTTGATCGTCACATCCGCCGTGCCTGCCGACGCCAGTTGGCTGGTGATCACCGCGCCAAAATGCGCTCGATCGCCAACCGCCATGAACCGCGGGAATGTCGGTTTGAGCGTGAGCGGTTTATTGACGCGAACTTCGCTGTCGCCAGATCCGAACCGTGAGTTGCGATCGGCGGCGACCGCCATGATCCGATACGTCGTCAGCGACTCCGGCAGCATTACGTCGACCCGCGCGTGTCCGTTGGTGTCGGTGGTCACCGATCCGAGCCAGAACGCCAGCACCCGAAAGTCTTTCCTCAGTGTCCCGGCGCCCGTGTCGCCGCCACCACCGCCCCCGTCGGTATCACCTTTCGGAGTGAGCACACGCCGTGACACGATCCGCTGCCGATTGTCGGAGTTGAACACCTGCAGTGCCTTGCGCACATAAACCGATCCGAGCACGTCTGGGGTTTGATACGACGTAAGAGAGAGCACGCCATAGTCGACGGCCCACAGTGTGATCTCGCTCGACGTGCCGCGATTCTGATGATCGGTAACCGCCAGTGCGACCGACGCGCTCTTTGCCGGACGATACTCCTGTTGATTGGCCGAGACCGCGACGGTGAGCCTCTTTGTCCGATCTTCGACCTTCAACTCGACATACCCGAGGCGGAATGCCGGTTTGCCGGGGTCACTGGGGTCTTCTTTTGGCCGCAAACCAGCTTCGAACGCTTCGATCGCCGCTGGCGACGGCGCTACGGTCGATCGCCCCTTGATGAGCAACACCGACACGAACACGTTCGGAATGTCGTCCTCTTTGATTGGTATCGAGATCGACTCCTGCGTAGAGGTCAGGAGGAACGCTCGATAGGTCCGGATCCCTTCGCGCTCAGTCGTGACCAGCGCCGTCGCGCGCTCCCACGGCGACTGGATCATGATCCGCGCGGTGTCGCCGGGTTTGTAGGTCTTTCTCTCAGGAACCAGTTGGATCCGATTGTGATCGAAGCGTTGCCACGCGGTGTATCCGCCGCCGAGAACATAAAAGGACGTATGCGTGACGGCGTAGCGGCCATCGGCGGCGGTTCCTTTCGCTTCGAGCTCGAAGTAACCACCCGACGCGAACGAAATGTTCAGCGCCGCCGGATCGTTCCCCGTCGTCACATCCCATTGGCCGGCTGGAATTTCCTTTCGTTCCGTGTCCCAGGTGTAAAACCCGTTGCCCTCGGCCCGGCGAACCATCTGCCACTGAATCTGCGTGAGCTTCACCTGGACCGGCACGCCGGCGACCGCCGATCCATCGATCCCGGCTGCGATAATCTCCGTCTTTAATCCGTTCTTCTGATCGACGAAGTACGCGGGCCGGCGCACGCCGATGTACCAAGGGGCCGGATGAACGGTCACGCTTCCGCGATTGGCGATGTGCTGACGGGACACGTCCTCCACATCCCCTTCAAGCGTGTAGATGTAGGGCACTCCCGCGGCGCGCAGCGTGTCGAGCTTCAGCGAGAGATCGCCGGCCTTGCCAAGCTTCGCTTCTTCTCTGCGAATGTCGCCGGACGGACCGCGTTCTTCACTGCCGTCGTATCCGACGAACACCCAGCGGTCTTCCTGAAATTTGTCTGTGATGGCGCGTGGCGCTCCGTATGCGGGCGCCTTCGAAAACGTCCACGTCGCGGGTCGCGCGATCATCGCCGGTCCGAACAGATACCGAGCGGTTACGACGCCGGTAAGTGGATCACCGGCAATCGCCGTGTCGCCTTTCAGAGTGACGTCGACACGAAAGTCCGGCCGCTTGTAGGCGGCGACGAGAAAAGATCCGTGCACAGACTTCTCGTAGTGGACGTAGTCGTCCTGCTCCTCGCTCGGCTCGATTTCACGTCGGCGATTTTCCGGTGTTTGCGGCTTGGGGCGATCGCTCTCGAGAACGGCGCGCAGTGAGTAGTAACCAAGTGCTCCGTCCTGCGGCAGCGTCATCGTCCAATCGGCGCTGCTCCACGCCGTCAGCTTCACCGTGCGTTCGTCGACCTTGCGATTCTGGCTGTCGCGGATCGTGAGCACGACTGGAGTGCCGGCGGGGAACAGGCGAACGCCAGTTGGTGTGTTCTGCCGCAGGATGGCTTTGAAATGAACCTCTTCGCCAAGCCGGTAGACGCCGCGATCGGTGAACACGGACCCACGCAGCATCGGGGTGGCTTCGCGCAAGTTCACGCCAGTTCCAAACTCCCACGGGCTTATCCCTTCATTCCAGTCACTGCCGGTGTAGGCAAGATCACCGTCTTTCTCGGCGGTGACGATGAAGGCGAACTGCCACCAGTTCTCGGGATCGCGAAGCGGCGTCTGCGGCGCGAGCGCGACGCCGTCAGACCCCGTGCGCCCCCGCCAGAAGACCTTGTTGTCGAGGCTGATGATCGACACGTTCGCGCCTTCCACCGCCGAGCCGTTATCCAGGCGCGTGACAAAGACGAGCGTGTTCTGCGGACTGTCTTTGACACTGATGCCAAGATTGGTGACCTGCACGATCGATGCGCGCGTGAGCGGTAGGCCGTTCTCCCCCGTCGCGCGATGTGATTGTGGAATCGGCTCCCCTTCACTCAACGCCGTCCACACGATTCCCGTTCGTCCAGTCCCGAGAGCTCTCGACAGGTCGAGACCGTGGGACTGAATGCGATCCGGGACGATCGTCAACCGGCGGTTCACTCCTTCGCCGGCCGGCCGGTCGTGGAACGAGTGTTCCTGCAACGAGCGGATGGTAGGCATCAACTGAGCGGGATCGATCCGCGTCGTCCACTGCCGTACGTCCAGGAAGTTTCTCGCATAGAACGGCAGCGTCGTGCCGCCATCCTTCTCCCATACACCGTGGCCGTCGCCAAAACTGGTAAACGCGGTGCGATGCCAGTTGTCGACGACGCCGACCCAGGGATAGCCAAGCACCTGACCATCGGCAGCGCGCAGTTCTGATCGAACCACGACAACGTACTTGCGAAGCGGTGGCAATGCCGCGAAGCCGGCATCTTCGAGCGTGATGCGGTGAGACGCATCGCGCGAAACGATCTCACCGCGCGCGGGCGGCTTCGCTGCCTTGACAACCTCTACAGGAGCGGCGGTCACATCTTTCGCGCTTGCAGCGGTCGCAAAATCCGTTACCTTCACCGCCGAGCGCATCTGAATCGGGTTTCGGTAGTCGGGATCGCACGAGGTGTGGCAGTAGAACCCGTCGATGAAAAACGCATGTTCGGCCTCGATGGTGAACGATTGCGTTTTGCCTGGAGTTGCAGATCCCGCCGGCGAACGAAGTTTCCCGTCGAGCGTCAGCTTCACCCAGCTTTCCGGCAGAACCACTGACTCGGTCTCGAACACGACGAGATCGTTGGAGGGCGGATAGGTTTTCTTGTCCCAATCCAGGGCGACACGGAGAGACACGGGGGCCGTGCTCGCGGCGATGGCTCTCGTCGCAGTGACCTTCGCCTCAAAACGTCGCATGCCGTCAGGATCGATCGCAGTTAACCGTGCTTGCTCGTCTGCGGTGAAGGCCGGCGGACTGAATGGGTGGGGCCAAAGAGTAGCCGACAGCGAGGGTTCAACATCTGCGGAACGAACGGGTTGATTGAACCGAAGGAGCACGACCATGCGACCGTTGACCGTGCCGTCTTGTCGATACCATCTGGTCTGCAGAAGGCGAACCGTAGGCGTGGTAAACGAAAACGTCGCTGCGCGGGCAAGCTTGCGTCCGCTTGCCGCCTGTGTCCCGGCCGCGATCGTCACTTGATACGTCGTCGCGTATGCGAGCGGACGTTTGGGATCGGGCGTGAAGATCAACACCGTCGTGCCGGACCACCGAAAGGTGCCGGGCACAGCTGGCGCGATCTTGAAAAAGGGCGGATTTACTTCCGGAGGGATCCGCCCGAGGTTCACCATCGGCTCGGAAAAGACGACTCGGATCTCCTTCGCTTCCGCGAGCGAAGCGACCTCGCCTTCCGGCGCGGTGCTGACGACAGTGAGTCCGGGATCAGATGTTCGCAGTTGCCGCGCGTCGGCAAACGACACGCGGAAACACAAGACGGCCAGAACCAAAGCAAAGACGATGCGTTTCATGGGTGGAAGTCCCGAAGCGGGGAGGCTTGCCGAGCATTTGTCGCTCTGGGGGATTAGACACCGGATCGGGAGAGATGGAGACTGCCGATATTCAATGCCCAATGTTCACTGCCCAAGGTGCGTTGGACATGTGAACATTGAACATTGAACATTGAACACTGACGCGCTGTTACTCAGGCACCGACACCGTCAATGGTGCCACCAGCCGGATTGCCAGCGTCGTTCCCGGACCGATGTGCACGTCTTTGCCGCGCGTCGACAGAACGACAGCCGTCCCGGCACCGCCGCCGGCGAGCGCGCCAATTCCGGCGCCCTTCTTGCCGCCGATGATTCCGCCAACCACTGCGCCACCGGCTGCGGGGGCGCCGATCGTGATTGCATCCTTCTTCTTCGTTGCCGGCGCAACCGCGACCCACGACCGCGTCTGCATGTTGTAGCGGTCGTCAAGCCCCGCCGGTGTAATGCGCGTGAAGCGCACCGCCACACGTCCGCGTCCCTTCACCTTGCCGGGTCGCGTCGCTTCGGCCACGTAACCTGACGCCACGCTACCCTCGCGAAGCACTGTGCGGCCGTCGACCACGATTGGATTGACCAGTGTGCCCGACACCGGGGCCTCCAACCGTGAGTCTGACCCGAAGCCGCGCGTCAGACGCAGACGGAGAACGGTACCGGCCGGCACCGTCAGCTGCCGCACCCGGGTCGTGTCGGACGTAACCGTCGCAGGTGC